>Ga0226658_10000821_pt1 | contig 15606 bp, 7 predicted proteins | sample OliLak19BULKMAT1_FD_169091 | JGI IMG/M metagenome (GOLD analysis project Ga0226658, IMG submission 169091) | Freshwater microbial mat bacterial communities from Lake Vanda, McMurdo Dry Valleys, Antarctica - Oligotrophic Lake LV.19.BULKMAT1 (v2)... | ecosystem: Environmental > Aquatic >... | reverse complement strand
TTTTCAATCTCGATTTGACCTCGCAACTCGCCAACATCACTCTTGGTCAAAAACTCTTCGGTAACACAGCTTCAGTACAAATCAGCGTCGGCGGCGAAACCAAAACGGTTACAGCCGGCACCCAAGTGACAGCAGCAGAGTACGTAGCAGTTAAGCAAGTACTCGCAGGCGTCGGACAGAGCGTCAACATCGGCGCAGGCGGCTCAGCCACCGGCGGCAACGTCGACCTCTCCGCTATCACGTCTAGAGGCGATGTCCTCAAAGCATCAGACCTGACAGTTCCAGTAAATGTCACCGCAATTGGTGACTTCTCTAAAGGTTCTGAATTCAGACTGAAAGGCGATCTGACCAACAGCGGTACAGTTCATGCGCTCGACAGCAGCGGCAACGGCAAGGGCGGCACACTCCGAGCAGACGACATCTTCAACAATGCAAACGCGCTGATCTCGTCAGACGTAGACCTCAACCTCAACTCCAACTCACTCACCAATAGTGGTGCCATCAGTTCACAAGGCAACTTGACGATCACCTCATCGAACGTCACCAACAGCGGCACAATCAGCTCAGCGAAGAACGTGAATCTCAACGCTCAATCGAACGGTGGAATTAACGTCAACAGCACGGGCGGCACAATCTCGGCTGCTAACGATATCAACGTCAACGCTAACGCAGATTCAAGTCTCATCGGCGGCGACTACTTGAGCCAAAACCTCAACCTCAATGCTGGCGCCGGCACCATCGCCACCAACCTCGGTGAAGTGACCGGAAACGTCAACAGCACCGGTTATGCAGTGCACTTCGCCTCACAGAGCGAAACGCTCCATATAGGCGACACCAACCTGATTGACCCTACCTTCTACAACATCGGTGATATCACGTTCACCGGGAGCGTGAACGTAGCTGCCGATTTGACTGTTATCGCAACAGGCAACATCACAGATAACCAAGTCGGCTCTATCAACATCACAACCAACAATGCTGGTGTTGCTGTTAACGGCGGCAATCTCACCATTATTGCGGGAGCTAACATCACTTCGACGGTCGGTCCGGCGGATCCAACGCTTCCGACTGCCAATCTCGGTAGCGATGTCACATTCAACCAAGGTTCAATCAGCGGCGGAAGCATAACGCTTAGCAGAGTTCAATTGAACACTAGCGGTAGCGCTGGCGGAAATGGTGGCAATGTATTGCTCGCAGCATTCGGTGGCATTGGAGCAGGTTCTGGCGTAGTCAACCTGTCAACACTTTTCAGTTCCTCAATCACTACAGGCGGTAATGGTGCTGGCACCAACGGCGACATCACCGTAATCGCGCCAAACGGAATCAACCTTTCAAGCAATGGCGGCACAAACATCAGTACAGTTGGTGGCACTGGCGGTGGCGACGTTAGAATCGTAACTTCGCAACCATTCTCTGCAGGACCTGTATCTTACTTAGCCAATGGTGCCCTTGCCCCTGGATCGGCACAATTGCAAGCAGGAAATACCATCACAGGTGGTGCCGTTGATACAAATACCATCAATGCTAATGGGTTGATCAGCATCGTATCCGGCGGGACACAATCCGTCGGTGCCCTGACATCGGCGACTGGCAACGTCGCTTTGTTCGCTGGTATCAATCCAGTCGGTGGCGGAGTCAACAACGCGGCTGCTGACGTCAACCAAAACGGCACGATCACAGCTACGACCGGTTCGGTTCTCATCCAGACTGGAGATGATTTCAATCAAGCAGGCGGCGCTAACATCAATGCTAACGGCGCCGGTCCGTTTGGCTCGATCGTTCTCGATATAGGTAAAGCCAACGCAAATGGCGATTTCAACCAGGACGGTGCACTCAGCGCTAATGGCTCTATCTTCATCACCGTAGGCGACACGCTGACTCAAGATGATAATGGCGACTCAATAATCGCGACGAACAATGTCGACATCAATGTGGGTGCCGCTTCAGGTCAAGGTGACTTCACGCAACTCGGATTCCTTAGTGCCGGCGGTAGTGGTGCCTCAGACGGCAACGTCAACATCCTCGTCGCTGACAACTACAACGCAGTTGGAGGCGGTGCAGATACCCAGGCCGGTCAGGGTTCGGCTGCCTTCGTCGGCACCGTGAACATCAATGCTCAAGACATCTCGACCGATGCCGGTGCCAACATCATCGGGAACGATGTGAGCCTCACAGCTAACAGCGACACTGGAGGCGAATTCGATCTGGACGGCTCTGTCACTGCCAACAAAGGCGGCAACACGACCGGCATTTTGTCGTTGACGCAAAATGGTTCCACTACCGTGGACATTTCCGACGACGACATCACTGGCGGTCTCATAGCCCAACAAATCAACCTCACGAACAACACTGCCAACGGCGCAATCACCATACTCAACACCAACGCCAACGGAGTCAACTTCCGTGACGTGACCGCTTCGGCAGTTGGAAACATCACCCTAATCGAACAATTTGGTGGCAGCGGTCGCGACGGCAACATCAATTTCACAGGCACCAGCACGTCCGGTGGAACCTTCACAGTGCTGGCAGACCGCAACATCACAGGCAGTTCCGGTCATTCTCTCAATGGTGTCGACGGTGATTTCCGAAGCAACGGCGTTGGCGGCATCGGCAACATCGGAACGGACCAATTTAATCCACTCGAGATCAATTTCAGCAATGACATTCGCATTCAAGCGTTGGGTGTTCCGTCCGCCACTGCTGGAAATGCTTTCGTCTTCAGCAACGGCAACATGAACTTCGGTGGAGCTAATTCACAAGTGACCGGTCTGCTCTATGCGACTGCCGTTGGCGATCTCACCACCGACGCAGGCACGACAGTACTGGCGAATACTGCAGACCTTTTCGCAACCGGCAATATCGGTAGCGGCGTGTTCTCTCCATTCAATGTGGACGCTGGCATAGGCGCCGGACAAGGCGTGACGGCTGTTTCGACCGGTGGCGATGTGGCGATCTTCGATGCTAACGATTCGAAGATTGGCTACGGTGGTCCTTTCCCTGTTTCATCTGCAAATGGTCTTTTCTCGTTCGTGTCCGGTGGCGACCTCTTCGTAACTGAGGACGTAACTGCCTCAGACGTAATTCTTGCAGCAACCGGAGACCTCGACTTAGGCGCCACAGTAGATGTGAATGCAACCGGAGACGTCGCACTCTCCGCTGTCAACATCAATTCAGCTGTTGACTCAAAGGTCACGGCAGATAACCTGATCGTATCCCTCGGCGGTGGAACTGCAACAGTCAACACCGACGTCAATGGTTTCGAATCAACTGGTTCAACCGGTTCGTTGACTATCAATGAAGATGGCGGCATCGGAATCAACGGACAAGGTGCTCTAACCTCGTTGACTCTCAACGCTGGAAAAGCATCCAACGGCGATGTGTTCACATTCGCAGACGTCAGCGTCGGAACTCTGGTCATCACCAATGATGATGGCAACATCTTCATCAACAATGAATTGACTGCCACCACAGCAGCCACCATTGATACATCTGTCGGCGCAGCCGGCGGCAACATCGGCGGTCTTGGTTCAGTTGTTTCTCCAACAATCAGCTTGTTGGCTGACTCTGGCTTCATCGACCTCGACGTAGACGGTATCGCAGGTGCTAGCACTGATGTTCAAGCCGAATCCAACAACGGCGGCAACGTCACAGTGGATTACCTCGGTTCGAACACATTGAATCTGCTGGCAAGCTCCGGAAACGGTGACTTCACTGCGACAAGCAGTGACGCAGCAGCTGACATCAACATTGGTGGAAACATCGATGGGACTGGCGTGCTTGACCTGACGACCAACGAACTTTCGTTCAGCGGCGCATTCACCCTTGCATTCGATAGCGCCAACGTCCAAAGCAATGCGGGCAGTGGACTCACTATCACAGGCTTGGGCGGTACTTTCGACACAAGCGCCATCGGACCAGGTGTCACATTCACGGCAACTGACGGCAACTTCGTCGCAACTGGATTGACCAACTTCAACAATGGCGATCTCAGCATCACTCTTGCGAACAACAATGGAATCAATTTCTTTGATGTAACTGCTGGACAGCTCAACGGCGATAACACCAACGATGTAACCGTCCAAGCAGCGCTCGTTATCGGCAACAGCCTGGCTAACCTGACAAACTGGGCAAACATCAATTTGATCGGAAACACCATCTATAACAGCAGTGGTGATGTGGTGCTCGGTTCGAACTTGACCTTCACCGGTCAGGACCTCACCATCATCGCTTCCGGCAACGTAACGATGACCGGTTTAACGATCGATCTGTCGTCTGCTTTTACTGATGGTGGAAATCTCACTATCCTCGCCGGTTTCGATACGACTCCAGTCGTAGCAGTACAAACGACCACTGCGGGTCTGGTGACAGTAACCGGCTTCAACACGGTCGGCGGCAGCGTCGACTTAACCGGAACGACAATCATCACAAACAGCACGTCAGCAACGGGCGACGCAGGTGACGTATTCGTCTACGCCAGTGGTGGAAGCGGATTAGGAACAGGCACAGTCACCCTCGGCGACATCACAGCCACTTCAACCAATGGTCTTGGTGGCGACATCGCAGTCGGCGCAGAAAACGGCGTGGCGGTTAGTGGCATCACCACAACTGGTGGCGCTGGTGGCGGTGACGTGGCCCTGGGCGTCGGTACTGTAGCGATTCTCGGTAGTCTAGAGTTTGAGGGTGGATCGCAAACGAGTGGAGCACTCATACCAACAGCGATTACCTCGGGCGACCTCAGCTACGGCAACATAGTTGCTGGGGATGGTGACATCGTTCTCGCTGGTGCGTTCGCCGCTGGCGACACCATCAGCGGTGGGCTGATCGGCGGAGACAACCTTGAAGTCCTCATGGGCGCAGGAACTGCAACCATCAGCACCAACGTCAATGAAGTTTAAGCTGATGCTAACGCAGCACCTGGTGGCAGCCTGACGATCAATGAAGGTGGCAGCATCAACGTTGACGCTATCGTCGGCACTGACCTCGATGTTCAGTTGAATGTCTTTGCTGACGTCAACCTGATCGGCGACATCAATGTGGGACCTGCAACGGTCGGAATTCAAGCCGACAACGTGACTACCGCAACTAATGAGAAGATCACTGCGGACTTCCTCACTCTCGATATCGATGCTGGTGGCACCGCGACCGTAAACACGAATGTCAATTCGCTCTCGACGATTAACGGAACCGGATCCGTCGTGGTTACCGAAGACGGCGGTATCGCCCTCAACGTTCAAAGCGCCACCGACCTGACAGTGACCGCAGGAGCTGGTGACATCACCACATCCGCTGACTTCTCAGTCGCCAACCTCGATTTGTTCAATGACAACGGCAACGTCGTCATCAGCAACAATGTGACCGGAACCACTTCAATCGTTATAGATACGCAAGGTGGAGCCGGCGGCATCAGCGGAGCAGGCACGCTTATCGGGCCAGACATTGACCTGTTCAGCGATACTGGCAACATCACTGCTAACGTCAATGGCGTTGGTAACATCAGCACTTCCGTAGGCGCCCAAGCAGATCAAGGTGGCGACGTCAGTCTCACTTACCTGGGAACAGGAACGTTGACTCTCGAAGCCAGCACTGGCAACGGTAACTTCACCGTCGCTGGAACGGCTCTCAATGATGGCGATGTAGCAATCAACGGCAACATCGACGGCACAGGCAGTCTGGACATCACGACGGATACTCTGTCCTTCAACGGTGCCTTCGAACTCGATTTCGATGACATCTCTGTTCAGAGCTTCCTCGGCACTGGACTGACCATCAACGGCACCGCGGCTTATGGCACATTCACAACCACCGATGGTGGCGCTGGAACGAGCTTCACCGCAACCGATGGCAACCTGACCTTCAACAGCAACACCCAGTACAACGGCGGCGATGTGTTCGCGACTCTAGCAGTCAACAACGGCATCAACGCCTACACCAACAACGGCAACCTGAACGGTGACGGAGCATTCGACGGCGACCCTGCCGCGAACGCCCTGACCATCACCGCAGCTATCGTTGCCGGTGCTGGTACGACCACCAACTTCTCAAACGTGTTCATCCTCCAGGGCAACACAATAGTGAACAACAGTGGTGATGTAACCCTGGCTGCCAACCTTATATTCCAAGGTCAAAGCCTGGCAATCATCGCTTCAGGTAACGTCACTACGACCGGAGCAACCTTGATCGACCTGTCCTCCAACACCACTGACGGTGGAACGTTGACAGTGCTCGCCGGTTACAACAGCACAGGCACAACAGTCGGCAACGTAATCACGCAGACTGCGAATCCTGTGACCGTAACTGGACCAAGCGCTACTGGCGGTAACATCAACCTGGCAGGCGTCACAATCAACACCAGCAGCACCGCTGTCGGTGGCGACGGTGGCGACGTACTCCTCCTTGCTCAAGGCGGAGTAGGCGGCACCTTCACCAGCGCAGGCACCGTGACTGTCGGACCTATCAATACAAATGGTGACGCTACTGGCGGTACCGTATTGGTTGGTGGTTCTTCCGACGTAACCGTAGGAAACATCAGCACAATCGGTACCACAAGCACCGACGGCTCGGTAGTCCTCGGAGTCGGTACTGCAACCATCCAAGGTGGCAGCCCAATCTTCACCAACGGCGTACAAAGTGGTGGAGTCTTCGCTCCAGGCACTTTAACAGCCGGCGACCTGACCTACGGCACCATCAATGCCGGTACTGGCGATGTTAACCTCGCTGGTGCATTCACCGCAGCCGACACCATCGGCGGTGGCGCGATCACCTCAGACACTCTGGCGTTCACCGTCGGAGCTGGTGCGGCAAACGTCTCGAGCACCTCGAATCGCATTAACGCTACAGCAGTAGCAGCTGGCGGTTCGATCTCCGTGACTGAAACCAACGACCTGATCATTGATGCCGTCACTGGAACCGACCTGGATCTCGCAATCACCACCACTGGTGATATCGACATCAACGGCGCGGTTGCAGTCGGAGCCGGAACTGTACAGCTCACAGCAGACGATGTCACTCAGGGACTCGGTTCGCTCACGGCTAACAGCCTCGGTTTCACCCTCACAGGTAATGCCGCCCTCGCCACCAACATCACCAACTTGTTGAACAGCTCGGGAGCGACCATAACCCTGACCAACACGGGCGCTCTGACGCTCAACGACATCACCGCAACTGATGCCCTCTCAATCATCAACAATGGTGCCCTGAGCGTTGCAGCAGCTGCAAACATCTTGAGCAATCAATCGATCTTCATCCAAACAGCTGATGCTGGCAATATCAACATCGGTGATGATGCCACGATCGAAACTCTGGTCGCTGTTAAAGTGAACCCAGGCGATGGTGATGTCACCATCCTTCAAGGTGCCGCTCCAACAAAGACCAAGAACCTGAAAGCCAAAGGGGTTGAGGTTGTATTGGATGGCGGTCTTGCCTTACAAGGTAAGGGCAAGGGAACGAAGAAGGTCGTAGGCGATAAAGAATTCCCGTCGACCGTCACCGCCCGCGGTGCTAACGTTCTGATCAAAGCCCAAAACAAGAAAGGCATCATACTCGGTCAAAATGTAATCATCACAGCGGATCCACCGGTAGTCGCCTTAGCTCAAGGATCCACCAGAGAACCTAAATCTGGCACGGCTCTCCAACCAGCTGACAGCTTCACCACGGAACTGTTGAATGCTCCTAGCGTTCTCGCTCCAATCAACACAGTTGCAACTTTGACCAGTGCTCCATCGATCAACCTCAACAACACGATCGACAACACACTGTCCAACCTCGCAACCGCCAACACCAACCTCGGCGCCCTCGGTCAAATGGAAGATGACTCATTCATGGTCACCTACGCACCAATGGGCTACATGGTTGACGGCAACGTCTGCAGCGACATGGACTTCGGTTTCACTTCCAACGCTAAAGCTGGAAGCGGAAACGCAGTATCAACCATGAAGCACAGCGAATGTGTCACGATGGATAACGGCAGCGCTCTGTTCGTTCCTTCGAAGAACATGACAATCGTAACGCCGAAAGGCTCGGTCAAATTGGCAGCTAACTCCGTTGCATTCGTCAGCGTAGATGGCAACCAACTCTCCGTATACGACATCAACGACAACCACAAATCCAGCGTTGTAGTTTCCACCGGAGGACGCGACCTCGCGCTCTCACCAGGACGCCACCTCGTTGTAACCCATGACAAAGCGAGCAACTTCGCCGAAGTCAACCCAATCGAATCAATCATGCACCGTTCAGTCGCTAAGCACGAACTCGGCGCTGGTAAGAGAGCATTCGTCTCCGAATTCTCCATCCCATCAGCCGTAAGCGTTGTGAAGCCATTGAAAGCAATGCTCGCCTCCAGCGATGCCGAAGCGAAGAAAGTCGCAGCTCGCATCCTGAAGACATCAGCGGTCGTGATGATGGTCGGTGGACAAGCCCAGTTCGACTATCACGCAAAGCCACGCACCGTTGCTTTGAGCGCAATGAAATAAGCGAACTGCTCTAAGTTAGATCGCAAGAAGGGGTGCCTTAACCGGCGCCCCTTCTTGTTATTTGGAGTGATTCCAGAGAACATCTGCCGAAATTTCGATCGGTCGAAGTCACTTATTTCGGGAACTATAATTACCTACCGAGAGTCACGCAAGGAGCCTTGAGCCACTGACGAGAACGCGCCCTGGGTCTTCCGATATGGGCGGTCTGCCATATTCAGCCACATCCAAATTGAATCGGTTTAACGAGGTAATAATGAACAACGTACATCAAGCCCTGGACGCATTATTGGATGAGAACAAAAGGGCTTTTGCCGTCGAAGATTATGAAACCGCTTATCACACGCTGGCTTCAGCAATGCATTTGGCAGTCGCGATGATTTCGCCCGACAAGCTTTTGCAAATTTCCGAAACAGCCAGCATCCAACGGGATTTTATAGATACCAACTCACCGGAACACAAATATGCATCAGAACAAGCTCGAGGCCGTGGCAACGAAAGCATCTTCTCAAGTTTGTCCAATCAGGCCGAAACCGCCAGTCTTATAGCTAAAGCTCGGCTCGATCGCAACGAAATCTCTACGATTTATGCGTGACTATGTTCAATCAATACTGAACAAACGAAAGAACTTCAGGACTTCGAATATTTAAGAACAAAGTCTGCGATTTTCGTTTTGCTCAAACCAACTTCATCAAGAAGAATCGATCTGCCACCATGTTCGATGAAGTTATCAGGAACACCTAGTGGTGCGATTTCAGCGAGTCTTGTTTGTGGAGCAGTCAAACGCAGTTGCGAACGGAATTCCATTACTGCAGCACCGAAGCCACCAGACAAACAACCTTCTTCAAGAGTAATGATTTTGTTTTCCGCGTTCTGAAGCAGCGTGGTCAGCATTGCGAAATCGAGCGGTTTGACAGAACGAGCATTGACTATCGTGACGTCCAAACCTTGAGGCTTCATCAACGCAGCGGCATCAACAGCGGTTTTCACCATTGAACCGAAAGCAAGCAGAACAACTTTATTGTTCGTTCCTTCTAATGGCGTTCCTTCTTGAACGACATCCCATTTTGAAAGATCGATAGTTTCCATCGGAGTCTTCAACAATTCCGGATTGAAAACCTCATCACGAGGAAAACGAATTGCCACTGGTCCTTTAAGATTTTTGATTACGGTATAAAGCATGTTGCGAAGCTCGGCACCATCTTTAGGCGCAAGAACAGTGAAGTTCGGCACGCTGCGCAGATATGCGATATCAAACACGCCCTGGTGCGTTTCGCCGTCTTCGACCAAGCCACCACGGTCGATACCAAAGACAACGGGCAAATTCATAATCGCGACATCATGAATCACTTGATCGATCGCACGCTGCAAGAAGGTCGAGTAAATCGAAACCACCGGTTTCAATCCAGCCTTCGCCATACCGGCGGCCATAGTGACGGCATGTTGTTCGCAAATAGCGACGTCGAAGAAGCGCTCTGGATAAGCTTTTCCGAACTTAACTAAACCACTGCCTTCCGCGGTGGCCGGAGTGATTGCCACCAGATTCGGTTCTACTTCCGCAAGGGATATCAACGATTCCGTAAACACATCCGAGTAAGTTTTCGCTGCGATTTTCTTGTCGGCGGCTGGCTCTACGCGCGGCTCGAGGTTATACGATTTTTTGACGCCGTGATATTTGATCGAATCACGTTCGGCTGGATCGAAGCCTTTTCCTTTTTGCGTAATCAAATGCGCGATCAGAGGAACGTGTTCGTCTTTGACTTTATTGAACACTTCGATGATGGCGCCGACGTCGTGTCCATCGATTGGACCGGAATAATTGACGCCCAATTTTTCGAAAACAATTCCAGGTGTGTCGATGCGTTCAGTCGCTTCATGTTTCACAGATTCAATCAGTTTCCACACAGCAGGCGTCAAAGACATGCCATCAAGCTGATCTTCGAGTAGCGTGATTTTTTGTTTGATATCTTTGTAGAAAAAAGTTTCCTTGATGCGCTTCATGTACTGCGACAGTCCGCCCATGTTTTCACTGATCGACATTTCATTGTCGTTGAGCAAAATCAAAACATCGCGCTGGATGTGACCAAGGTGATTGAGCGCCTCAAGCGCCATTCCACCGGTCAAACCGCCATCGCCAATCAGTGCAATCACTTTATGATCTTGTTTCAAATGATCCCGAGCAATCGCCATTCCAACACCCAGCGAAACCGAGGTTGAACTGTGCCCGGCGACAAAAGCGTCATGCTCGCTTTCGTTCGGATTGATGAATCCGGAAAGACCCTTAAATTGACGCAGGGTGTTGAACCGATCGCGTCGTCCGGTGAGCATTTTGTGAACATACGCCTGGTGCCCGACATCCCAGAGGATTTGATCCTTAGGTGTGTCAAAAACATAGTGCAATGCCAGGGTAATTTCGACGATTCCAAGGTTGGAAGCCAGGTGTCCACCGGTGACGTTGAGATTGCGAACAATCTCTGACCGGATCTCCTGAGCCAGCGACCTGAGCTCGTTTAACGACAACTTTTTAAGTTCGGCGGGAGCGACGATGGCATCGAGAAATGAACTCGGCGGATGCTGTGCTAACGTTTGCATGTTCCCGAAAGGCCCCAGTGGTCAGAACTTAACAAGAGCATCATATCAACGACCGCCGGGCGAGATCTTAATAAATTCTGCAATGATCCAATTTATGGTCAATTTCTTACGCAAACAGGCGTCTTTTGAGCAACAATGACTACGCAAACTTATATAACGAATGAGTCGAAACCTTAATGCTGACAAATCTTCTAGCCCTTTGTGTAGTGATCTTGCTGTCATGTCCTTCAGCCGCTTCAGCGCGACAAATTGACGTGGCGCCAACCGGGGTCGTTGTTTCCACACCCGCCAAGAGCGCTGCTCGCGTCAATCAGCTCGGGTCCGGCGAAACAAGCACTGCCGGCACAATTTCGAGTTCCTCTAAGAAACGTAAGGAAGCGACAAAACTGGATAATGCGTCGACTAAAGAATCAAACAGAGCTGGCGCTCGCAGTTCCGCCCCGGCAGGTCAAGAGGGTAGTGATTCCCGCGTACTCACAGCCCGATTGAAGGGCTCGCTTTGTGTGTCATGCCTGTACCAGCTGGAAAAGAAGATTCTAGAGGTCGAAGGCGTTAAAAGCGCCCGGGTAGTCCGCCCGCCAAAGAACGTCGGGCCAGACGCCAACGAACGGGCTTACGCGAAGCTTCAAATCATCTACCTGGCGTCAAAACTGAACCCTAAGAAGATCAAGAAAATTGTCGGGCAAAACGACTTCGGCATCAAAGAAGAAAATGACGTCGCCATGACCGACAACTTCAAACCGCTCGTCGATCCGTTCGAAGCGGAACGCTCAAGAGTTATCGATGTTCAGTTCAAATGACAGCACCTTGCCTGTGTCATCATTGTTTGTCATTAGCATCAGTCGTCATTAACGACATCACGTCATCGCTTGCTCGTGACCGTTCCAATTCCGCAAATATTACTCGAACGAAACTTCGCGCGTCGGAGACAGCCATCATCTCGGTCCGCACGAATAACTTCTGCTTCCAAACTTTTGCTTCTAGCTGCCGGCGACTAAACTCCAGCCTTCTTGCTTTCAGCAAGCGTCCGGTTTTCTTCTTCGCAGGCGTCCATTTTTAGATCAACATCCTGTTCAATTCCATGATCCGTGATCAAACGCGCGCCGCGTTGGTAAGTCACATACGACCACATCCAATCAAACATCACAACCATGCGATTCCGGAAACCGATCAAGCTGGCGATGTGAATAAATACCCAGGCGAGCCAGGCAAAAAATCCATTGAAAGCGTGCTTGCCAAAACTGGCTACGGCAGCCGATCTTCCAATGGTGGCAAGCGAACCTCTGTCGATATATCTAAAGTTATTGGTTGGTTTTCCATCCAAAGAATTTCGAATTGAAGACGCAACCGACTGACCCATTTGCAGCGCGACCGGCGCCACGCCCGGGACAGGCTTTTCGTCTTGAATAAAACTGACGATATCGCCGACTGCAAACACCTTGGGATAGTTTTCAATCGACAGATCCGGCTGGACGATAATTCGCCCCCCTTTATCAAGTTTCACGCCGTTAAGCGTCTTGGCCAGCGGGCTTGGTGAGACACCGGCGCACCACATTTTCGTAACTGACGGAATAAACTTGTCACCAATTTGCACACCATCCTTGGTGATATCGGTGACCATTGTTTTGGTCATAACTTCAACGCCAAGTTTTTTCAAATCGCTGGTCGCCAGTTCTGATACGCGTTCTGACATGGTTGGCAAAATTCGAGGAGCGCCTTCCAGCAAAATAATTTTGGCCGACTCCGAATCAATGTTGCGAAAATCATCCATCAAAACACGCCGAGATAATTCAGCGAGCGAACCGGCGAGTTCCACACCAGTAGGACCTCCGCCGATGATCACAAAAGTCAAAAACGACTGAACGTCTTTCGAGGTCGAAAGTCGTTCTGCAGCTTCGAACGAAAGAAGCACTGCGCGTCTGATTCTAAATGCGTCTCGCAGACTTTTCAAACCAATCGCATGTTGTTCCCATTCCTTATGACCGAAGTAACTGCTCTGAGATCCAGCCGCAATCACAAGATAGTCATAGTTTACTTCTCGATCTTCGAGAATGACTGCCTTACGTTCCACATCAATCGACATCACTTCCGCCATCAAAACGGTGGCGTTTTCTTGTTTGCGCAAAATTGCACGAATAGGATATGCAATTTCAACCGATGAAATCGCCGCCATTGCAACTTGATACAACAAAGGCTGAAACAGATGATGGTTGGTGCGATCGATCAAAGTGATTTTGCAGCGCTCACCGCGCAAACCTTTTGCAACTTCCAGTCCACCAAAGCCGCCGCCAATAATTACGACGTGGGGAATATTTTCCGTCAATGCAGCAACCTCCGCAACCCGTGCGTTAGTAGTAAACGGCTCTAGTCTACCAGCTTGACGAATTTACCCATGGATGCCACGAGAATCATTAGCGATGCAAATTGCAATCCTATAAACATCAGCGTGCCGACTACCGACAGCGTGTCTTCCGCAAAGTGCGGATTCTCCCCCCACGCGACGCCAGCCATGGTGAACGCGCCAATGAGTAACATTCCGATGGCTAGAAAGTTACAGGGAATCTTGAACGGCTTCGCACGGTATTGCCGCGCGACCGATTTGCTGAATTTTTCAAAAGTGATTTCGAGGTTGCAGACCGTGACGGAAACTAAACATAAGAGGATGATTCCAGCAAAGACTGGTGGTGACACCACCGACAGCAGTCCAAGAAATCCAAGAATTAGAAACTTTAGAAACATATTGAGTCACCTTGATTCGTTAATAGCACGCCTTTTTAAGCGCGTTGAACAACTAACGAGAAATTGGCTGATTCAAAAGCCGGCGTCCACTGCTGTGCAGTGGAAACAGAATTAAACTGAGACTGCTACGCCAGCAGTTCCATCGAAGACAATTGCTCCCACCTGTCATGCATCTACAGGAACGCAATGTCGATAGTTTTCACAGTGAAGGTTGATTTAAGAAAAAAGAAAAAAGAGAAGAGAGCACCGAACGCGGTGCGTTGGTGCTCTCTCTACAGTGGCACGGAGAAGTGCACAGGTAGGGATTCGAACTTCCTTGCTGTCTTCGGACTTGAGTTCCGCCTCCGCGCCGCATCCTAGCCCGTTACAGGACGGGACTGGATGATTTTGTAGACATTACCGTTGTAGCTCACAATCACTTGCTTGCCGACTGCCAGGAATTTCGAGATTCCAGGCTCGGCTTTCAGCAAGTCAAAGTAGGCTTGCGAGCCGAATTCGATAGTTTTGGGCTTCGATGACGTACGTTCGTTGTAGCTGCTGTCGATCCAGGTCAAGCCGTTCAAAACGAAGGTCTTGTCGCCGACCAGTTGCGTGACACCAGATCTAAGCTGGTCCTTATTAGCCAGCACCATCGAACTCTTGAGCTTGCCCGTTGCTTTCGCGGACACCACGGCTTTCTGTCCGGTCTCACCTTCGGCTTTCATTTCGCGGATCATCGCGGAGGCATCGGCAATTTGATACCGCCTATCGCTGTGACTGATTTTGTCAGCCCCAAACATTGGCTCCTTTTTTATGCTTTTTGAAACGCTGAGATTGCTAGCGTCCATGTCGGCGCTTTCGTCGCCGGAGATCCTCTCGGCGGCACTCGACGAACCCATCTCCGCTCTATACATTTGTTGACTACTCGCCCTGGCCAGCATGCGACTGCGTACCGGGGAGGTGCTAAATCCACCACCACCAGAACCACCGGGGATGGCTCTTCGACTCGGGCGCATTACCACCACAGATGGTGGAGCAGCATTGGCGAGACGACCATTCTCCTTTGGATCAGTAACTAGATAAGATGTGTACTGTGAAATTATTCCATGTTGCTTAGAGAGCGCAATAATCTCATCGACTACCTCTTTGTTCTCGGCATTATTGTGAGCAACTTCAGTCAAATAGCCAATCCGGCGCATAGCCCAAAGTTTCACAAGATGCGAATTGCCTGCTTGAGTAGTGGCAAAATTGAGAGGAAAAGAAAACGATTTGTCCGAACCGTTGACTTTACCGGTCAGACCAATTGTAGCGTTGCCGCCCTTCTTGTAGCGTCCTAGCAAGAGAACTTGCGAACCTGCAAAAATATCTTTGACATCGCGCGGGTAGATATTTTTAACATCCATGCCAGTGTAGGCTAATTTCACGTCACTCAAAACCGGACTTTTGATTTTCTCGTAGAACGAGGCAAGCGCTGTTTCCAGGTTCTCATCCGGTTCTACGAACTGTGCTGTACCATGGTGCGCTTCGGCAAGTTTATTCAACAATCTTGTGTTGATATCGTATCCGACACCAAAGTCGAAGACACGGATGTCGCGTTTCGAATTTGCCATGGCGATCAGCTTATCAGTTTCACGCTCGCCCACCGTAGGTTCGCCATCAGTCATGAAGATCATGTAAGCCGGTCTGGTTGTTTCCTCGGCGAGCAATGTTTTGCCAATTGAGATCGCATCACCAATATTAGTGCCACCACGGGCAGTTAACTCGTCAATAAACTCGAGTGCAGCTTTTTTGTTTTCCGGAGTTGCAGGAACCAAATTATTCTTGAACGGGG
>Ga0226658_10000804_pt1 | contig 15708 bp, 10 predicted proteins | sample OliLak19BULKMAT1_FD_169091 | JGI IMG/M metagenome (GOLD analysis project Ga0226658, IMG submission 169091) | Freshwater microbial mat bacterial communities from Lake Vanda, McMurdo Dry Valleys, Antarctica - Oligotrophic Lake LV.19.BULKMAT1 (v2)... | ecosystem: Environmental > Aquatic >... | reverse complement strand
CCCCGTCCGCCGAACAGCGCCGTGTACATCGCGACTTCGCCCTCCGTCACCGTGCGCGGCGTGGCGTGGATCATCTCCTGTCCGACCGAGAAATCCTCGAAGAAGTTGCCCTGCTGCGTCTTCGAGACGGGAGCCGATTCAGAACTCATATGCCGCCGCCAGCGCAGGGTCCTTGCGCGCCACCAGTCGTGCCAGATCGACGATCACCTTGGCCTGCTTCCAGGTCGCGTCGTCCTGCATCTTGCCGTCGATCATGGCCACACCGCTGCCGTCGGGCATCGAGTCGAGGATGCGCTTCGCGAAGAGCACCTCATTCACGTCCGGGCTGAACACGCGCTTCGCGATCGCGATCTGATTTGGTGCCAGCGACCAGGCGCCGCTGCATCCCATGATGAATGCGTTGCGGAACTGCGCCTCGCAACCGGCTTCGTCCTTCAGGTCGCCAAACGGGCCATAGAACGCACGGATTCCGTTCGACGCGCAGGCGTCCACCATCTTCGCCACGGTATAGTGCCACAGATCCTGCTGCGCGAACGGCCGGTCTGCCTGGCCCGGCAGCGGATCGGCCAGCACTCCATAGAACGGGTGCCCGCCGCCAACGCGCGTCGTCTTCATGCCACGTGACGCCGCCAGATCCGCCGGCCCGAGGCTCATGCCGTGCATCCGCGGGCTGGCGCACGCAATCTGCTCCACATTCTTCACGCCTTCGGCCGTCTCGAGCAGTGCATGCAGCAGGATCGGCTTCGTCACGCCGTAGCGCGCTTCGAGGAGTGCCAGATACTGATCGACAAAATGAATGTCCCACGGTCCTTCGACCTTCGGGATCATGAACACATCGAGTCGATTGCCAGCCTCCCGCACGATCTGGTCGAGATCGTCCAGGAACCAGGGGCTGTTGAGACAGTTCACCCGGACCCAGAGTGCGGTGTCGCCCAGATCGATGGCGTTGGCCGCTTCGATGAAGCCCTTGCGCGCAGCCTCCTTCGCATCGACCGGAATCGCATCCTCCAGATTGCCGCAGAGCACATCGACCTGCCTCACCGTTTCCGGGAGCTTGGCGCGGATCTTCTCCAGATGCGGCGGGAAGAAGTGGACGACGCGCTCGGGACGGACCGGCAGCTCGCGCAGGGGTTTCGGGGCCCCGATTGCGAGCGGCTTGTAGAAATTCGCAGGGAGCTTCACAGCACGATCTCCAGGTGGTGGTTCAGCACGCAGCAACGCCGCGGGCGGTGCTCAACTGCGGGGGCCTGCCACGATGCCATCATCGTGCAGGAGACCCACGTCGCGTTCGGTCAATCCAAGAATATCCAGCAGAATCTCATCGGTGTGCTGGCCGAGCCGCGGAGCCGGAGCCACGGGAACGCGCTCGACGCGGCTGAAGTGCAGCGGCGATGCCGGCGTGAGCAGGTCACCCACACCCGGCTGATGCAGCATGGCAAACATGGGGTTGTCGGCGGAGAGGTCGGTGTCGTGTGCGATGGCCTGCCTCACCGTGCGATAGGGCGCCCAGGTCACGCGCGCCGCATCGAGTGCCGTGCCGGCTTCGTGCAGTGTACGAGTGGCAAACCATGGCGCGAGGAGCAAGGCAATCGCTTCGCGTGCCCGGAATCGGTTGCCCTCGTCGTCCAGATCGAGCGCCAGTCGCGTGCCCAGTGCCGCGAGTGCATCGGCGCTGCCGGTTGCCGTCACCAGCGTCTTCCACTGCATGTCCGTCAGCCCCACCACCATGGCGCGCTCGCCATCGCGTGTGACGAAGTCGCGGCCGAACGCACCGAAGAGATAATTGCCATACCGCGATCGATCGCTGTCATTGACCATCACTTCGGCAATCATGCCGAGGTGCCCCAGCATGGCGAGCCCGACGTCCTTCAGGGCCAGCGTGACGAGTTGGCCGGCGCCATGCCGCGTGCGATGCCGGTCGGCGGCCAGGATGGCGACGGCAAGCAGGTTGCCCGCAATGGCATCCCACGCCGGAAAGACGTGATTCACCGGCTCCACGGAATCCGCGGGGCCGGTCAGCGCCGGAAATCCGATGGCAGGGTTGACGGTGTAATCCACTTCCGACCCACCATCGCGTCGACCCAGCAGGTTGACCATGATCAGGTCGGCCCGGTGGGCCGAGAGCTGCTCGTAACTCAGCCATCCCCTGGCGGGGAAGTTCGTGCTGAAAATGCCAGCGTCGGGTCCGGGTGCGGCGATCAACCGTGTCAGGAGCTCCTGACCGCGCGGCGACCGGAAGTCCACCGCGATCGAGCGTTTCCCCTTGTTCAGACCCGTCCAGAAGAGACTGTGCGCACCGTCATTGGTGAGCGGCCAGCGACCAAAGTCGAGCCCACCGCCGATCGGATCGAACCGGATCACATCGGCGCCAAGCTGCGCCAGCGTCATTCCACCGAGTGGCGCCGCAACGAACGCCGATCCCTCCACCACCCGCAGTCCGTGCAGAATGCCGGTCATGGGAGTCGCCCTGGTGGTACGTTGAACGGTCGGTGTGGCATCCTCAGATGACACGCTTCGCGCGAAGATCGGCAATCTGCGCCGACGTCATCCCGAGCACGTCCGTCAGCACCTCTTCCGTGTGCTCGCCGAGCTTCGGGCCCAGGCTGCGAATACTCCCCGGTGTCTCGGAGAGGGCAGGGACGGGGGATGGCACGATGATCGACTCGCCCGTCTCCGGATCGTCGAAGGACACGAGATTCCGGCGGGCATGAAACTGCCGATCACCAAAGATGTCGGCGATGTTGTTGAGCGGTCCCGCCGGTGTGTCGGTGGCGTAGCACCGTTCGAGCACCTGCTCCCGCGTCAGTGATCCGCACCAGTCGCGAACGATCTCGTTCACATCGTGGCGGTGCTCCAGTCGGGTCTTCTGTTCGCCGTAGGTACTCGATGCCGCCAGCTCCGGTCGCCCCATCGCCATCGCGAGGCGTCGGAACAGCTTGTCGGTAGCGGTCGAGATGGCGACCCACTTGCCATCCTTCGTGGCAAAGTGTCCATGCGGGCACGCGAAATCATTGTGTGACGATCCCTGACGCTCACGCACGGTGCCGTACATCGCGAACGCCGGTGCCAACTCCTCGGTGCAACGGAACACCGATTCGTACAGCGCCGCATCCACATACTGTCCCTCACCCGTCAGATCACGATGGCGCAACGCCATCAGCACGCCGAGGCAGCCGTACAGGCCCGTCATGTAGTCACCGAGCGTGGTCGATCCGGGCGTGACCGGCGTGCCCTTCGGCATGCCGGCGAGATAGGCGATGCCACCCACCGCGTGCGCAACCCGCGCAAAGCCCGGGCGGTCGCTGTACGGGCCGGTCTGCCCGTACCCGGTGACCCGAAGCATGATCAGGCGCGGATTGATCGCATGGAGAACATCCCATCCCAGTCCCCACTTCTCGAGCGTGCCGGTGCGGAAGTTCTCGCAGAGGACGTCGGTCTTTGCAATCAACTCCTTGAAGAGTGCGACCCCTTCCGGCTTGCGCAGGTCGAGCGTCACCGAGCGCTTGTTGCGTGACTCACTCATCCACACCAGCGTATCGCCGCGCTGCGACGGCGTGCCGAACCGGCGAAGCGCATCACCACCGATCGGGTGTTCGACCTTCAGCACGTCGGCACCGAACTCGCCCAGTATGGTCGCGCAATAGGGTGCCGCGATGACGGTGGCGACGTCCATCACCCGAATGCCGGCCAGCGGCAGGGCCGCAGGATCCTGTGGGGGCATGGTCCAGGGCCTCAGATGATCTTCTGCTGACGCAGCCGCTGCAATTCAGCGGCCGTCAGCCCGAGGAGTTCTCGCATCACTGCGTCGGTCGCGTTGCCCAGTGTGGGCCCGAGATTCGTGATCCGGCCTGGCGTGGCTGAGAGCGTCGGCACCACGCCAGGGACGACGATCTCGCCCAGTTCCTCGTCGAGGATGCGGGCCAGATTGCCGCGCGCGATGTAGTGCTCATCCTCGAAGATGTCGGCAATGCTGTTCACATTCCCCACCGGCACCTCCTCGTCGAGGCAGAGACGCAGCACGTCGGTCCGATCGAGTGACGCCACCCACTCCGTCACGATCACATTGACCGTCTCGCGCGCGGCCAGGCGCTTCCGCTGGTCGCCATACAACCCCGACGACGACAGTTGTGGCTGGCCCATGGCCACCGACAGTCGTTCGAACATCTTGTCCGTCGTGCAGGCGATCGCGATCCACTTGTCGTCCCTGGTGCGAAAGTGGCCATGGGGCACGGCCACGAAACTGCCGGAGCCCTCCCGCTCGCGAACCTTGCCCGAGACGCCGTAGACCGAGGCGATTTCTTCCATCATGCGGAAGATCGCTTCGTAGATGCCGACGTCGATGATCTGGCCGCGGCCGGTTTTCTCGCGATGGCGGAGCGCGACCATGATGCCGATGGCCCCGTAAAGGCTCGCGATATAGTCGCCAAGTGGTACCGTACCGGGCAGCACCGGGGTTTCGCCCGGGAAGCCGGCGAGGTAATTCAGGCCGCCGAACGCCGGCGCGATGTGCGCGAAGCCGGAGCGGCGGCGATACGGGCCCGTCTGGCCGTAGCCTGAGACGCGCAGCATCACCAGCCGCGGATTGGCCGCCGTGAGCGCCTCCCAGGTCAGGCCCCACTCCTCCATCGTGCCGGGGCGGAAATTCTCGATCAGGACATCCGACTTCGCCACCAATCGCAGGAACAGCTGGACGCCGTCCGCCTGCCGCAGGTCGATCGTCACCGACTTCTTGTTCCGACTCTCACTCAGCCACTTGAGCGTCGCATCGGGGCGGCTCGTCGGCGTGCCAAACCGCCGCATCGGATCACCGCCGATCGGGTGCTCGACCTTGAGCACCTCCGCCCCGAACTCGCCCATCATCGCCGCGGCGTACGGCCCCGCCAGGAAATTGCCGACGTCGATCACGCGAATGCCAGTCAGCGGTCGCGGCGCGTCGCCGGCTGCTGCCTTCTCCGCCGCCGGCCCGCTCGTGACGGAGGGCTCACTGGTTCGGTCCGCATGGTCGTTCACACGCACGTGACTGCCTCGCCGCTCAGGTGGGATCCTCCTGCTATCTTAATCGCGCGAAGCAGATCCGCCGCCTTCCGGTTTCATCCGTTGGTGGCGTCGGTCGCCACGCCGGTCACATTCCAGCCACGATGACTGAACTCTCTTCCGACCGCGACCTCGATTTCAGCGCCTGGATTGGCCGAACCGAGACGGTGCATGATGGCCTGAGCCCCGAGCACGCGAGCCGCGCCGCAGCGACCTTCGATGACGAAGTAACCGATATCCGTGCAGGTAGCCTTGTCCCGCCGCTCTGGCAGTGGTTCTACTTCCTGCCACATGCGCCGCAGTCATCGCTTGACGGCGACGGGCATCCACTGCGTGGCGGCTTTCTTCCGCCGATACCGTACCCGCGGCGCATGTTCGCCGGTTCGCGGATGCAGTTTCATCATCCGCTTCGACTGGGCCTGCCGGCAACCCGCGACGGCGAAATCCGGAACGTCGTGCTCAAGTCGGGACGGAGCGGCTCACTCGCGTTCGTCACCGTCGGCTATCGGTTCCTGCAGGACGGTGTGCTCTGCATCGAGGAAGAGCAGGACATCGTCTACCGCGAACCGGGGGTGGCCACGCCAGCGCCGCGGGTGCGGCCGCTCGCGGCACCGGATCCCGACACCTGGGTGCGCTCGATCACGCCGGATGCCCGTCTGCTGTTCCGCTTCTCGGCGCTCACGTTCAATGCGCATCGCATTCACTACGACCGTCCCTACGCGCGCGACGAGGAGGGCTATCCTGGCCTCGTCGTGCATGGGCCGTTGACTGCGATGCTGCTCGCGGATCTCGTGCGACGGCACACACCGCGTGCCATTCGCAGCTTTGCGTTTCGCGGCATCGCACCCCTGTTCGATCTCGCCCCATTCCACCTGACGGGGCGCCTCACCGCCAGCTCCGTGGCACTCGAAGCGCTCGGTCCCGATCTCGCACCCGCGCTGATGGCGCAGGTGGAACTGGAGTAATCGGGCTGCACCGCCACGCACCGCCACGCACCGCCACGCACCGCGTGCCGGACACCGGACGCGGCCACGAGCAACATGCAGGCAGTCCGGGTGCGAGCGCATCGATCAACGCCGACGCGACGGCGTCAGCGTGACTGGGGTTCAACGGTGGTGGAACCGTGCGGACCAGCGTACCGCTTTTCGCCTGCGTTGAGCGCGACGGTGAGCACGTTCTCGGCCGGAGGCAGCGGGCAGGTGGCGAACGGTGTGAACGCGCACGGCGGATTGTAGGCGCGATTGAAATCGAGCACGGTGTGGCCCGAGCTGTCCACCAGCGCGCTGTACATGAATCGGCCGGCCGGATAGGTCGCATCGCGGCTGGTCGCGTCGCGGAAGATCAGGAAGTACTGCGTCGTATCGGAGCCCTCGAACGCCGCCGTGATGCGGTAGCGCGTTCCTGCGATGGTAAAAAAGAGAGTGCCGGGCGATCGGTACTCCTCCGTCTGGCCGACGACATTCAGGATGCGCAGCGTGCGCGGCGCGGCATGCGGCACCAGCGTCGCCAGCACCCGCATCGAGGTATCGAGTGGAAAGTACTCCAGCCCCTTGAAGTCGGTGCGCAACACGAACGCCGAATCCTTCACCCGCAGTGCAAAACGTCCACCACGTTCGATCACACGATAGGTCACACTGCCATGGCGCAGCACGGTCGACGCTCGGCCCCTGGCATCGGCGATCGTGACCGTGTCGATGCGCGCACCGTCCACGAACATCGGAACCCCCGGTGTGGCGGTGAATCGGAAGGTCGAGTCGGTGCGCGCCAGGGTGCCGACACGCTTCGGTGTGTGATCACGGGGCAGCACGATGCCGTTCGACGAATCACTGCCGATCGAGAACCTCGTGCTGTCCAGCCAGAACAGGCCAGCGACGGTGCTCCAGCCATCAGGCCCCGCAATCGCATCGAGTCGCTTGACGCGCCATGCCCTCGTGTCTGTCGCATAGGCCGTCGAATCCACCGCCTGTTTGACCGGTGCGGCAGATTCGCCGGTGCAGGCGTTCACCAGGACGAGTGCGGCCGTGAGCAACCAGCGGAATGGCGTCGGAATCGGCATGCGGTAGTCGAAGGAAGGGTGAGAGAGAATTACCGCCGAGCGAGACCCGCGCTCCACGCCGCAGGGCGCCGCCACCGCTTGAGGGCCATGATCAGCGCCGTGGTCAACGCCGCGTGTCGTCGTCCAGGATCCCCATGCGACGCGCGGCGTCCACCGCCGCCAGCCGCGAGCGCACATCGAGGCGCCCGTAGACACTCTTGACGTGCGTCTTGATCGTGTTCACGGAGAGTGTCAGTACCGTTCCGACTTCCGCCAGCGTGTGTCCCTGCGCCAGCAGGCGAAGCACCTCGGTTTCACGCGACGTCAGCGCGGCCGGCTCCAGCGCGGTACGGGTGGGTTCCGCCGCGCGCAGTGGAGCGGTATCGCCGCGGAAGTATGCCAGCACGCGACGGGCGATGGCCGGCGATACGACCGGCTCGCCGGCCATCGCCGAGAGTAGCCGCATGCGCACCACGTCGATGGTTTCCCCCTTGAGCAGGTATCCCTGCGCACCGGCGGAGAGTGCGGCGAAGAGGTGTGCGTCGTCGTCGAAGACCGTCCGAGCGACACACACCGTCGGCATTTCGTGAACGTCCGTCGCGTGTGGCGCGTCGCCCATCAGCTTTCTGATGAGGGTGATGCCCGACCCGTCGGGCAGCCCGAGATCGACCAGTGCCAGGTCGAAGGCGACGCGCACCATCCATCGCTCCGCCTCGGCCACCGTGCGGGCGGTGCGAACCCGGGCCTCCGGGAAGACCGAAACGGCCGATATGGCTTCGGCTTCCATCGCCGGATCGTCGTCGACAATCAGAATGTTGTGCACGGCACGAGGGGTGAATGCGTCGCTCATCGCTCAGCCGCCACGACGGATGCCCATGGGTGTGCGCTCAGCAGGACCTCGGTGCCGCGTGCGCCATCCGCGCGGGGACCGACCGTTGCGGTGCCGGCCAGCGATGCCGCCCGCGCCTGCAGGTTGCTCAGCCCATCACCGGTTCGCATGTCATCTGGTGCGAAACCGCGTCCGTCATCGGCAATGCGGCATCGGAGCTCGCCATCCCCGACGGCGATCCGGACCTGCACCTGCTTCGCCGCCGCATGTCGGATGACATTCGTGATCGACTCCTGAAGAAAAGCCGTCAACGCATGCCGTTCGTCCGGTGTGAGCATCATGTCACCCATCGCCACGACGGGCCAGTCGACCGCGATGCCTGCCGCAGCGAGCCGCTCGACGGATGCAAAACGCGAATCGGCCACCACCTCGGCCAGCGGTGCCGCGGTCACCATGTCGCCGCTGACGACACTGCGCATACCACGCACCGCACGCCGGATCTCACTCTGCACCGCCGCCATCTGCTCGCCGCCCGCCGCGCCCGTGGCCAGCGGTGACAACCCTGCCAGCAACGGCGAACTGACCGTGTCGTGCAGGTCGCGCGCGATCCGCGTCCGTTCACTGCTGACGCCGATGTCGTACGCCATGCGGCTCTCGTTGGCCGACTGCATCAGGGAGATCAGCGTCCGGACGAGTTGCGCATCGCCTGGAGTGAAGAGGCGCTTGCCACCGGCGGCGTAGGTGAGACGCAGGGCTGGGGACGACACGATCGCGGGCACGGCCAATTCCTGACCCTGTGCCTTCAGTTCGACGTCCTGCTCGTCGGCCTCGCTGGAGCGCGTGCCGTCGGCGGCGGCGTGAAGCGGGTCGAACAACTCGACCAGCAAGGCACGCCAGCGCGCATCCCGCTGCGCATCCGATACCGCGTACGTCACGTGCAGCGCCTTCGCGAACAACTGTTCCGGTGGCAACGCCTTGCGATCGAGGAGCCGCGACCAGACCCAGCGCCGCACCGGGAACGTGCCGATTGCGAGAAATGTGGCGATCGTCAGTGTTCGCGCGGCACCGGAACTGGCCGTGCCGAGCAGCGCCAGATCGATGGCGACGAACACGGCGATCAACAGTCCCCAGAACAGGATGCGATACGCCCACTGATCCAGATCGAAGAGACGATACTGCCTGAGGCCCACGGCGAGGCCGGCGTACATCAGGACGAAGAAGCCGAATGCGTAGCCCTGTGGAATCGGGGGCAGCCCACCGATCGCACTGACCATGGCGGTCAGACCGATGAACGCTCCGCACCCCGTGAGCACGCTGACGGCAAACCAGCGCAACACCGCGCGTGCGGCCGGATCACCCCGCGTCCGGCGCCACTGCACGAGTGAGATGATGATCGCGCCAAGCATCGCCGTCATCACGGGGAATCGTGATCCCCAGTCCTGATCTGGCGCCAGTCGCGTCACGCAGGCAAGCCACCACGCGAATGCGATCGCGCCGAGCGTTGTGAGCGCCCCGGAATTTGCGAGTCGGAGCGGGTACACCAGAAAGAGCGCGCAGAGTGCGGCGCCGAAGTGGATCGCACCGAAGTGATTGATGCCGCTCAACGTGCGGAACAGCGCGGCCGGCAGCGCCAGCTCGCGTGCGCTGTAGATGGCAGCGGCGTGTGTGAAGATGAGAAAGCACGCCCCTGTGACTGCGTAAACTCTGGGGCCCCAGTCCGCTGGCCGAAGTGCCCAGACCCAGGCACCGATGATGAGCCCCGCTGCGCCGAACAGGAGTTGCAACCAGAATACGAGCGGCAGGCTGCCGAGCGGCCGGTGTCGCGGTACCACCGTCACGGTGCGAATGGTGTTGCTCTTGTCGAGCAGGGTGAGGCTCACCGATGGCGCATCGAGGATGGCGTGAATCGCGGACTGCCGCGCGTAGAACGCGTCTTCCTCTGCCCAGGTATCGAGGAAGTCAGGCTCCTCGAGCAGGTCGCGGGGCTCCACGTGCAGGGCGGCACCGCCGGGCGCGGCGATGGCGATCAGCGAATCGCCAGACTGCGGTCCCTTGGCTGGATCACCAGCCTCGACGCTGGCCACACGAAGCGTGGCGCCGGCGGAGGTCTGCTCGAATGCCACTCCCAGCCAAGGGGGAGTTCGAACCAGCCACGTGCACAGCACCGCAGAGACCAGGCACAAAGCGACCGCACCAAGTAGCCGAGCGGTCGGCAGAACCGGGGCACTCATCGAGAGGATCTCGTCGGGGAGGACGGACGGCGAGCGGAATGCACAGCGAGCTCCGCTGGAACCAGATTGGGGAATGTATCTGCGGACGCTGCTACAGTCGAGACTACGTTCCCGCGTCCGCGGTGTGGCTCCCCGGACTCAGGCGTTTCCAGGGAACGCGCCGCGTGCGGTCGGGCGGTGCACCGTCACCGGATGACGTCCACGCCGCCTGCCATCTGCCCGACGTCCACCGTTGCGACGGTCTTGAGCGTGCGCAGGTCGATGATCTCGAGCGTGCCCGGCTCCGAGCCGATGCCCTCGACCGTGATGAAGACGTATCGGTCGTCGCCGGACACGGCGGCACCATGCACCACTCGTCGTGTGGTCGGAATGCGAGCAAGTTCGCGCCCGGACGGCAGTTCGAAGATGCTCACCGACTGGCCGCGCTTGTTTGTCGCGATCAGCTTCGTGCCGTCGCGCGTGGCGGCGAGATTGTAGACACCGGCACCCGCCGGAATGCGACGCATCATCGTCCATGTCGCCACGTCGATCTCGACGATGTCACTCGTCTTGTTGCACGCCACGTACACCGTGCTGCCGTCGGCGGATGGTTGTGCCCAGGTCGGCGAACAGGCCGGATCACCCGCCACCGGCGCCGTCATGCCATGCCCGGACATGTCGTGCGTGCCGGCGCCCGCCATCACCATCGGCGGGCCTGCCATGCCCATCTCCTTGGCCCTGGTGAGCTGAAAGTGCCGGCTCACTTCCATGGTCGCGACGTCGATCTCGACCAGCAGGTCGTCCATCATGCAGGCCGAGTAGTGTTTCGTGCCCTGCGCATTCAGCCGGCTGCCATGCGGCATCGTACAGGTCTTGATGCGCGTCAGCTCGACCATGTCATCCACGCCGACGACGCTGACATCGCTCGCCACCATGTCGCCATGCAGATTGAAATTCACGACGAAGGCGAGATGCCCCTCCGGCGTGATCTGCGCGGTGGCGGGGAAGTTGCCGAGCATCACCCGACCAACCACGGTGTTGTCGCTTGTTCGCAGCTTCCAGAAGCTACCGTACGGAGTACCGTGCGCCGTCGAGACGTAGTAGAACTGCTTGTCCGGCGACACCGCCAGACCATGTGGCCCGTCGGGATCGGTCACACTCAACCCGATCGGGACCCTGGCCTGGATCGCAGCCCCCGACGGCCCGAACGAGATGATCGAAATCTCGTCGGTGCCCTCGGAAGCGACGGCGATCGTATAGGTGCGCTCGGGCGGCGCTGGCACCACTTTCGGTGCCAGCGCCTGCGCGCCCATCCGCGACCCCAGAATGACGGTCGTGATCAGCAGCGCACCACGCACCATCATGGTGTGATGCCGCGCTTCGGCTTCATGCGCACGATCCACAGCCCGTTGTACATGTCATTGACGTACGCCAGCCCGTCACGGACCACCACCCCCCACGTCATGGCCGCATTCTTCACGAAGCCATCCATGTCGGCCGTATTCAGATGGGCCATCTCGCGCTGCTGAGCGCGCAGGTCGCCGCGCAGTTCGCCACTGATGTCGAAGGTGCGGAAGCCGGCGTTGTACGCGCCCATGTACAGCGTGTCACCAGCGATCCAGATGTTGTGCACGCCGCCGAACTCCGGCTCGTAAAAGGCGACCGACTTCGGATTCGCATAGTCCGAGACGTCGATCACCTGCAGGCGCCCGTAGGCGCGGCCGGCCGACGCATCCTTGGCGCCTTGCACACCGCTGGACGGAAAGACCTCGTCGGCGATGAACACGTAGTTCCTGTGGCGCCAGGCGGTGTGGGTGCCGCGGATGAAGCCGGAACCGCCGGCGAGTTCCACCTGCCGATACAGATCGTTCAGGTCGTACTTGTACTGGCTGACGATCACCGGGTTCGACGGCGAGCCGCCCTTGATGCCATTGCCGACGTCGAGGATGATCAGCCCGTCGTTCCAGTAGCTGAGATAGGCAAGCCCATCCTGCACATCGACGTCGTGCAGCGACCGACCGGCATCCGGGCGCGGCGTGCGCCACTCGGCCACCTGCGTCGGCTTGTACGGGTCGGTGATGTCGATGATGTGGAACGCGCCCGTGCCGTCGTTCGTCGCGTACACGTGCGTGCCGAACTTCGGCTGGGTGTACACGAATGCCGAGTGGACGCCGGCCGTCATGCCTTCGGTGAACTCGGCGATCTTCACCGGGTGCAGCGGATCGGCCAGGCTGCTGATCACGATGCCGTTCTTGCGATCGCTGGCGCCTTCGCGCGTGTTCACCAGGATCGTGCCGTCGGCATTCGTCATCAGGTCGTTCACGCGACGGGTGTTGAGCACCATGCTGTCGCTGACGATCGGATTGGCGGGATTCGAGATGTCGAGCGTGTAGAACAGATCGCCGCCACTGCCCGAGCCGAGGTAGGCCACCTTGCCGTTCGGATGGAGCCAGACTTCCTCGGTGGTGAAACGCTTCTTCGGTGAGCGACCCACCACTTCCAGTGGCCGGCGCACGTCGCGCGCGGTGAGCGTCACGGTCGCTTCGGCGGACTGTGCGCCGAAGCTGGCGGTGATCGTGTACGTCCCCTGCTCATAGCCGACGAATCCGCCATCGGGGCCGATCATGCCCTGGCCCGGGCTGAAGCTCCAGATGGGTGTCAGCCCATCGATCGCCTTGCCCGCAGCGTCCATCGGCTTGGCGGTGAAGCGGATCACGTCGCCGGTGCGCGCATCGGCGGATGCCGGCGCCACATCGAGCGAGACGATGCGCCGCACGGCGACCGTGACCGGAACCTCCTTCGTCACGGTGCCGGCGGTCGCAATCAGTTTGGCCACGCCTGGTGCAACCGCCACCGCGAGCCCGTCGCGGGAGACGGTCAGCACGCGGGGGTTGCTGCTGGTCCACAGCACACGGTCGTCGCGCCGGTCGTTGCCGTTGTCGTAGGCCGTCGCCAGGTAGCGCATCCGCTGGCCGATCGCGAGTGTCGAGACCGCGGTCGTGACGGCGATGTGGTGCGCCGGACCAGGCAGCATCTTCACCTCGAGGCGCTCGATGACCGGCTGGCGACCCAGAATCGTCGCCGAGACGATGATCGGCAGCGTGCCGGTCGAGCCAGAACGGACGAGCCCGTCAGTTTCGACCGTGCCTTCGAAGAAGCCGCCGGCACGGCTGAACTTGATCAACGCTCCAGGCACATCATTGCCCTGCGCGTCCAGGGCGCGAGCGCGCAGGCGCATCGTATCGCGCGCCGTCATGCTCCGATCGCGGGGAAGAATCTGGAGCGACGCAATCGCCGGCGCAGCCGGTGCCGCAGCAGGCTGGGCTGTGGACTGGGCGCCTGCGGCGAACGGGACGAGCAGGAGAAGAGCGGCGACACTGGTCGGACGCGACATGCAGGGAACCTCAAGCAGCGGGCTCAAACGGTCGAAACACAGAGAGAGCTGAAGCATACCGTCGGCGTGGCGTTGTCGCGACGCTCGCCGTTTGACCCCCTTGCATGCACGATCCAGACATCACCACCGAGCACGCGAGTCCGCCCGTCCCGGTCTTCTCCGACCCCAGCGGGCGGCGGTGGCGCGCATTACGCGGCGCAGCCCTGGGAGTCGGGGTGGCCAGCACCCTGCTCGCGCTGGTGCTGGTGGCGGCGGTGCTGATCCCGCCACTCCTGCCCTCGACCTGGAAGCCGGCGATGATGCCCACGGCCACCAGCGCGCCTGGTGACAGCCGTCGCGAGCCGGCGCGCATCGAAGCGCGCAAACGCCTCGTCGATGCCCTCGCGCAGCATCACCTCACGCCGACCCGCCGCGGTCCGCGCCCCGAGTCGATCGCGCCCGTGTCGACGCGAGCGGTGGCGGACAGCAATCCGATCGTGCTCGGGTTCTACGTCAACTGGGACGACAACTCCTTCGCAGCGCTCCAGGCTCACGCGCGCGAGCTGGACTGGGTGGTGGGCGAGTGGGCCTTTCTCACCGACAGCGGCACGGCGGTCACATGGAATCTTGGTGACACCAAACGGAAGGATGTGCTCGGGCTGGTGGAGGCGCTGCCACCGGAGCAGCGGCCGCGGCTCTTTGCGATGCTGACCAACGTCGATCCCGTCCGCCATGAGTTCGACGTCCGACGGGCGCGGCGGTTGCTGACCAGCGCCACGAATCGACAGCGCGTGATCGCCAGTCTGGTCGCGGGCGTCAAGCGGATGGGGCTGGCCGGCATCATGATCGATATCGAAGGGGCCGACGCCGAGTCGCGCGCGGGACTGACGCTGTTCATGCGCGACCTCCGGGTCGCGCTCCACGCCGTGTCGGCCCTGACGCTGCAGACCGTTGCCGCCGACGCCCCGGTCGATGAGACGCGTGCCGCCGGCGCCAATGCGGATTTCGTGGTCGTGATGCTCTACGACGAGCACTATCCGACGGGTGATCCGGGGCCGGTGGCCAGTCAGTCGTGGTACGACGAGAGCGCCGTACGGGCGCTGACGATGATTCCGAAGGAGAAGGCCATCCTCGCCATCGGAACCTATGGCTACCATTGGGACGACACGGGCGACACGCGGCCAGCCGAATCGGCGACGTTCGCCGAGGTGATGCGCTCAGTCCGTGAGCACCACGGGTCCGTCACCTTCGTCTCGCCGTCGTTGAATCCCGTGGCGATGTGGACGGAACCCGACTCGGTCGACCATCAGGTGTGGTTCCTTGACGCGACGACGGCATGGAATGAACTCAGTACGGCAATCGGCCTCGGCGCGCGCGGTGTGGCGCTCTGGCGCCTTGGTGCCGAGGATCCGTCGCTCTGGTCCGTGATCAACCCGCAGACGGTGCCCGATCCGGTGCGCGACCTGGCGAGCGTGGCGCCCGGCTACGACGTCGAGTTCGAGGGGAATGGCGAGCTGCTTCGTGTAAGGTCCAGGCCAACCAACGGGCGTCGAACCATTGGCATCAACAATGCGACGCGACTGATCACGCGCGTGCGGTGGAATCAGCTGCCATCGCCGTACGTGATCGAACGCGCCGGGGCCGCGGCACCTCACCGCGTTGCGCTCACCTTCGACGATGGACCGGACAGCCGATGGACACCGGACATCCTCGACACCCTCGAGGCACGCGGCGCGCCCGCGACCTTTTTCATCATCGGCGAGAACGCGCTGCGCGAAATTCCCCTCACGCGGCGCATCATGGCCGAAGGGCACGAACTCGGCAATCACACCTTCACGCATCCGAACCTGGCCGTCACGCCGGCCTTCATCACCCGCCTCGAACTCGATGCGACGGAACGCTTGATCGAGGCCATCACCGATCGGCGCAGCGCGTTGTTCCGACCCCCATACTTCGGCGACGCAGAACCGACGACGACTGATGAACTGGTGCCGGTGGCGCTGGCCAATGATCTCGGCTATGTCACGGCGGGACTGCACATCGATTCCGACGACTGGCTCGCCCCAGGCGCGCAGCAGATCGTGAACAACGTGCTGCGCGAGCGATCGAAGGGCAATGTCGTGCTGCTGCACGACAGCGGCGGCGATCGGAGCCAGACCGTCACTGCGATCGGCCCCCTGATCGACTCTTTGCGGGCGCGGGGCGACACGATCGTATTGCTGTCCTC
>Ga0226658_10000792_pt1 | contig 15753 bp, 10 predicted proteins | sample OliLak19BULKMAT1_FD_169091 | JGI IMG/M metagenome (GOLD analysis project Ga0226658, IMG submission 169091) | Freshwater microbial mat bacterial communities from Lake Vanda, McMurdo Dry Valleys, Antarctica - Oligotrophic Lake LV.19.BULKMAT1 (v2)... | ecosystem: Environmental > Aquatic >... | reverse complement strand
ATGGCGATGTCACGATTACCAACAACCCTAAGTTGTCCTGGTGTGCCGTTCAGGCCATTTGCGAATACGTTTTACCCGGCCCTTCGCCAGGCACGCCCACTTTTTTCAACAATATGGACGGCTGCAATGGCATGTGGGAAGACATTATTCCGGCTTGTCTGGTGCCTGTGGAGGAAGAAAATTTGGAAAAAGAAATTTTAGCCATTTTCCCCAACCCCGCCCACAACGAATTGAACCTCGTCCTGCCGGAAAACACGCGGGAAGGCATACTGACGATTTTCGACCTCGCGGGTCGCCAACTGAAAACGATGTATACCATCCCCGGCACGAACACGTTCGATGTTTCTGATTTGCCGAAAGGCATTTTCCTGATCGAGGTAAGGTTTGGTGATCAGGTCGTTATGGGGAAGTTTGTCAGGCAGTAGGGCTGGTTATTGGTTATTTGAAAGTTGATCGTTGTCCGTTGATCGTTGTCCGTTTTGGGAAACATTTCTTGATAAGGCTCTGTATCCCTGTCCTGTTCCTAACCTACCAATAACCAATAACCAGTTCCCCCTTCGGGGGCGGAGGGGGCTAAAACAACTTCTGTTGCCCGTTCCCTGTCACTTCAAAATCAATGCTGTCGCCGGCGTTTAGCTTTTCGGGCGGCGCAGCTTTTTCAGCAACAGCGGCCGTGGTTTGTGGTTTGGGCGCATCCGGGTCTTCCACCATTTTGCAGGAAGTCAGTTTGAACTCACTCAGCTTGTTGCCGATGGCTTTCCAGCCTTTAACGTCCACGATTTCGCCCAGCGCAGCGGAAGCTTGCAGCATTTTATTTTTGTCCTTAATGGTGTAGTTAACCACCGGTTCGAGTTTAGCAGTGGCGAAAAACAGTTTCGTGTTTTTGTGTTCGCTCAGGTAGGGGAAGCGTTGGTTGTGCGAATTGGTTTCCACCCGGAAGCGCTTCACCATAGTCCATTCTTTGCCGCCTTCGTAATACACCGCAGTGATCACCGAGTCTGGCGTAAATTTGCTGAGGTGCAGGGTTTCGTTCGGATCGAAGCGGCGGGCGAGGTCGGCTTCGGCCACTTCGTAGGAACCATCTTTAAAGAGTGCCAGCAGCGTGTCGCCGGTGTCGAATGCGCCCATCAAGATACCGCGGCTGTCGGTATTCAGCTTGCCGGTTACGTCATCCCACCAGTATTTCTGGGCGCCGATGGTGGATTTCCCTGCTTCTTTCAAAACAACCTTTCGGATGGGGTAGCGCGACAGGATATTGCCCTGCGAGGCGCGCCCTTTGGTGGCGATTTCACCAAATTCAAAGTCGAATATTTTTTTCTTGGCGGCGCTGCCCTGCGTGAGGTGTACCGTCACGACTTCTGCTTCTGCGTTTGGATTGGCGGTAAAATAAAGCAACCTGGAGTTTTTGGAACCCATCGTCAGGTCGTATTCCTTATCGCGGGTGATGGCCGTCACGTTGAAGCGCTTGGCCATCGAGCGGCCCGTTTTGCCATCGGCATAAATCAAGTTGTAGGTGGTGCGCTCGTCGTTCTTTTTCCAGACCGCCACGTGGATGATGTCTTTGCCAATGAACACCTTTTCGGCAATGCGAGAGACCTGGAATTTACCGTCTTTGCGGAAAGCGATGATGTCGTCAATGTCGGAACAATCGCTCACAAATTCGTCTTTTTTCAGGCCCCAGCCGATGAAGCCTTCCTCGCGGTTGACATACAATTTGGCGTTGTTGGCCACCACTTCCGTTGCCTGAATGGCGTCGAAAGTTGTGATGACGGTGCGGCGCTCGCGGCCTTTGCCGTATTGTTTCAGCAGGCGCTCGAAATAAGCGACGGCGTAATCGGTGAGGTTGTTGAGGTGGTGTTGGGTCTGGAGCAGCTCTTCGTGCAATTTGGCGATGTGTTCGTCTGCCTGGAAGCTGTTGAATTTGGAAATGCGCTTGATTTTGATTTCGGTCAACCGCACGATGTCTTCTTCCGTGATGTCGCGCAGCAGCAGCAAGCGGGTGTCGCCAGCTTTTTGTTTTTCGCCGGGCACAGCCACGTATTTGCGCAAGCCTTTGTCAATGGCGGCCAGCACGGCGTCCCAGGTTTCGCACTCTTCGATGTCGCGGTAGATGCGCTTTTCAATGAAGATTTTTTCGAGGCTGGCGAAGTGCAATTTTTCCTGGAGTTCCGCTTTCAGGATTTCCAATTCGCGGCGCAGCAGCGCTTTGGTGTTGTGGGTAGAGACTTCCAGGATGTCGTCCACGCTTAGAAAATGTGGCTTGTCGTCCACAATCACGCACGCATTGGGCGAAATACTGATTTCGCAATCAGTGAAAGCGTAAAGCGCATCCATGGTCACGTCGGGCGAAACGCCGGGCGCCAGTTCGATGGCCACTTCTACCTCCTGCGCGGTATTGTCCGTGACTTTTTTGATTTTGATTTTACCCTTATCTGCCGCTTTGACGATGCTTTCGATGAGGGTGCCGGTGGTGACACCGTAAGGCAAATCGCGCACTACCAGCAGTTTTTTGTCCACGACTTCAATTTTGGCGCGCACTTTCACACGGCCGCCGCGTTTTCCGGCATTGTATTCCGTGACGTCAATGTAGCCGCCGGTCTGGAAATCCGGAAAAATTTCGGCTTTTTTGCCTTGCAGTATTTTAATGGAAGCCCTGATCAGTTCGATGAAATTGTGGGGTAGAATTTTGGTGGAAAGCCCGACCGCAATACCGTCCGCGCCCTGGGCCAGCAGCAGCGGAAATTTCATGGGCAGTACGACGGGTTCTTTGTTGCGGCCGTCGTAAGACAGTTGCCACTGGGTCGTTTGTGCGTTGAAGGCGATTTCGAGGGCAAATTTGGTCAGGCGCGCCTCGATGTAGCGCGAGGCTGCCGCACTGTCGCCGGTGCGCACGTCGCCCCAGTTCCCCTGGCAGTCTATGAGCAGGTCGCGTTGTCCGAGGTTGACCAAAGCATCCCCGATGGCGGCGTCGCCGTGCGGGTGGAACTGCATGGTTTGCCCGATGATGTTGGCCACTTTGTTGTAGCGCCCGTCGTCCATGTCTTTCATGGCATGCAGGATGCGGCGCTGCACGGGTTTGAGGCCATCGCCAATGGCCGGCACGGCGCGTTCCAGGATTACATAAGAGGCGTAATCTAAGAAATAGCCCTGGTACATGCCATTGAGACTGACGATGTTGTGTCCTTCCTGGCCGTTATTTTCTATGGGTGGTGTGTGTTTTTTGTCTGCCATGCCTTTGAGACCTCCGCTGTTTAATATTGATAATGCAGTCGCCAAAGATAGGAAAGAGTTTTAAAAACAAAAAGTTTAAAAAAAATCAAAAATACATTTTTTGTAAAAAACCTATAACAGCATGTATGTGTTTCAATTATAGTAGTATATTTACGGATCGAATCCATGTGGAACATGCAGCATAGACTTCCGCTCTGTTAAAAATCATGATAGCTTAGGGTATGCCTTTCTTTCCATGATAAAGCCTACGAGCGGCATGAATAGGCCATGAGAAATCCTGAAAGGATTGAATATGATTAACCGCCGATGAAAGCGGTGGCAGAGGAAAAGCTATACAGCACAGGTAACCGCGAAGCGGTTGAATAAAAGAAAGCCCGGTTATCAACAAGGAATACAACAATATTCAACCCCTTTAGGGTTATGAAGTGTTAGACAGCGCATCTTTTTCCCCGGATTTCATCCGGAGTTATTCACAGTTAACCGCTTCGCGGTTGTTCGCATAGCTGGGGGTACGACTCTTAGTCAAGCTGTGATCTGTATGTTGAAAAAATCCTACGAAGGATCAGATAAAATTTGCCCTTGCAGTCCAATAATGGAATTCTATAGAAGGAACTTTTGAACGACAGCAGACGTATTTGGCTTGTTGAGTATTTTCATGTTAATCTACGTTTTATGAAGCACTTATATAGCGACTTCCTGAGAGACAAAAAAGTCCATAGCCTGAATGAGGCTTTTTACAAAAGACTGCTGAAAGCGGTAACGGGCAGTCAGCCGGTGCCTTATTTCAGGAAGGTCTATGGCAATGGCCGGAAGATATACGACGACCATATTTTCAACACAATACACAACGACCGCATCCTGCAAATCATCCAACGCGAGCCCGCCTCTGAGCAGCCTGTCCTGAAGGGTTTTAACAGAGATAATTTTTGAGGGTTAAAAGATTATGGGCATTTTATGGAAAGGTTTATCTTTGCAAATCTGGAATTGAATTCCAAATCTACAAAAAAAATATGATACCAAGAACAGCCTCTGAAAAAGTAAAAAGCCTCGCCCAATCCTTTAAAGCAGTAGCCATAATAGGAGCAAGACAAAGTGGCAAGACCACCTTGGCCAGGAGTTGTTTTCCAGACAAAACCTATGTTTCCCTTGAAAATCCGGATACCAGAAATTTTGCGCTGGAAGACCCCAGAAATTTTTTGAAGAAATATCAAAACGGTGCAATTTTAGATGAAGTCCAACGCACACCCGAGCTACTTTCTTATTTGCAACAGATTTTAGATGAATCAGAAGAGAAAGGCAAATTCATTCTTACCGGTTCCAATAATTTTCTGTTACAGGAAAAAATCACACAGAGCCTGGCAGGGAGAGCGGCTTATATAGACTTGCTTCCTTTTTCTGTTTCCGAAATAGCCGCTATTCCCAACGCACTTGACGACTTGAATACGGTCATGTTTAAAGGCGGCTTCCCCCCGGTGCAAGCAGATGGCATTGCCCCCAATGACTGGTTCGGCGCGTATTTAAGAACCTATGTTGAAAGGGATGTCCGGCAAATCAAAAATGTGAGTAACCTCTTGCTTTTTGAAAAAATGCTGTCGCTTTGCGCGGGCAGAATTGGCCAATTGTTAAATTATGCTAACTTAGCCAATGAGATCGGTATGGATGTCAAAACGATACAGTCATGGCTTGGGATTTTACAAGCCAGCTACCATGTTTTCCTGCTACCGCCTTATTTTCAAAACTTCAATAAAAGGATTGTCAAAACCCCAAAGCTGTACTTCTACGATACAGGTATGGCTTGCTACCTTTTACAAATTTCCAGTCCGGAACAATTGTTTCAACATCCTTACCGCGGAGCCATTTTTGAAAACTTCATCGTTTCTGAGTTGTTGAAAAACAGGTTCAATCAAGGCAAAAGATCTAATCTTTATTTTTGGAGAGACAGTACGGGCAATGAGATGGATGTAGTCATTGATGAAGGAGTCTATTTGAACCCAATTGAAATCAAAAGTACGGCTACACTGACGAATGTTTCGTTCAAAAACATTCAGTTTTGGCAAAACCTGACCGGCAGGAAAGCAAGCACTTTAATCTATGGGGGCGACGACCCCCAAATCCGGAAAAACGAAGTGACTGTCAGAAGTTGGCGGGAAATAAGCCACCTTTGAAAAATCCGGGATGCGCCGCCACGCCTAACGAAGTTTAGATTTTACTTTCCAACCACCACCTTCACACCCTTCCTCCCATGCTCGGTCTCTACCTGTATCCAATAAATTCCCGATGGCAAATCAGCGGCTGGCGTTGAAAACCGGTTTGTTCCCTGCATCAGCCAAACTGGCTTTTCATAAAGCCGTACGCCCAGCGCGTTGAATAGCAAAACTTGGGCTTGCTGCGCTTGTTGTGCCGTGATTTCTAACACAAAATCCTGCCCGGAAAGCGTGGGGTTCGGAAAAATTTTGAGCTGGAATGCTGTGCCGATTGCCTCTCCCGCTGCGGTAGAACAGGAATTGACAGCATTCGGTGTCGCGGCATTCATGGCTGCAAAAGGCCCGGTTCCGTTAGGGCAGCGACCCGTGGTGATGTCGGTGCTTTGCGCCCCAAATTCGATCTGGTCTATCATCGAACCGTCGGCATTGGTGAAATAGATGGCTTCGCCGTCTTTCGACAATTTGAAATTGGCGTGCAGCCCCGGCTGGTTCTGGTCTTCATCCAACCAAATCAACAGGTAGCCGTTGGCCGGGATGGTTGCGGTGGATGGGAAAGGCCATTTGGTCAGGTTGTCGGCCTTGTCGCTTAGGAAAGCGCCAGAAAGCAGGATGGGCGCCGCCGTGTTATTATACAACTCCACCCAGTCTTCGTATTGCCCGTTGGGGTCGGTAGCGCCGCTTTCGTTGTCAGCTAAGAATTCATTGATGGCTATTGCACCGGCAGGGATATTCGCTGTTCCTGCCGCTTCAAGGGTATAGAATTCGTACGCTGCGCGCGCTGGAGAAAAGCGGGCTGCGTTGGCGTTTTCCGCGAAGATGTAGTAGTCGGCTAAGCTGCCCTGGATGGTAATGGACGCGCCGAAAATCCCATCGCCCGCAGCGCCATCCTGGTGGGTGCCGTCGTCAAACATGGGCACGTCTTCAAAGATGGCCGCATGGCCGAAGCGGTAGCGCAGTCGCACGCCGGTCGCATTGCTGACTGCGGCGGTGATCCAGGCCGTGCCGCCAAAAACCGGCACTGCCGGCACCGTTCCGACGTTCGTGATAACTGGCGGGACTTTCAGCAATTCGGGGTGGTTGTTCAGGTAAGTGATGCGCGGGGTCATGAGCGTCGTGATGCCCGGAATCAGCATGCCACCGGAAATGCTGTTGTTGAGGTTGTTCACAAAATCCGTATAGGTGTACAGGCCGTTCGGGTCGGTATTGACCGCATCGTTGACCAATGCCTGCAATTGCGTGGCGCGTGTGAGATAAGCGCCGTTGGTGAATTGCTCGGCCAAGATGGTGCGCATGTGCGCGATGTAACTTTTTAGGTATTTTGGATTGGCTAAAAGCTTGTTGATGAATGGTTTGCCTGGATTGTTCAGGTGAACCAGAGGATCCAGTTGTTGCATCTGGGCGAGGTTCAGTTGGCCGCCAGTGCCGCCAATATTGCCAAAGCTGCCAAAAGCTTCGTTGATGTCCCAGATGATGGGGCAGAAGCGACCGTTGCCGTCTTTGTAAGCATAATAATTGTGCCCGGAGCCGATATAGCTGTCTAAGTTGACCAAAATATTGTCAAACGCAAGCATCCACAAAATGCGGTCTATGTCGAATACGAGGTGGGCGTCCGCCGGGTTGTTGTTGAGCGTGTTGGCCGCGCTCACCAAGTCATTCCAGCCATAATCCGATTCAATTTCATAAAACCGGAAATAACAGCTCGAATCAGCGCCGATATAGGTAAATGTAGCGCCGCCGCCACCCATCGGGCAGCCGGGCGGCGAGGTAGCGCCCTGCGTAGGGTCGCACTTGAACAGCGCATTGTCGTTCGAATAGAAATATTCGTTCAGGAATTTCTTTTTGACGCTTTCTACACTGGAATAAAGGCCGTGGTAAGCGCCGTTGACATAGACTTTGGTGTAATTGGCGCGGGGCGCTGCCATATAATTCCGGGCAATTTCAAACCCGAGCACTTCCCGTACAAAGGAAGGGTCTTTGAAGGCGTTGGAAAGTTTGATCAGGTCGTGCCCTTCATAATCCTGACTGCTGATAATTTCATCCAGGTTGATGCTGAACGGGTTTTTGGGCCGGTTGGGATTGTAGGAACTGTTGCCTTTGTATTTGACGCCCACGCTGTCGTACTCGATGCCGTTCACGATGACTAAAGGCGCGATCAGGCGACCGTCTTCATTGGCTATAACTAAAGAATCGAGCAGGTGATCCCAGTTTTGTTGCGCAAAAAAGATGCGGATTTCCTGGATTTCGCCAGTATTGTAAAAGGTTTGCGCAAAAGCGCCGGGGAAAAAAAGCAAAAATAGGCTTAGGCTTGTAGACAGTCGCTTCATGATAAAAATTAGGTTTAAGCAAAGGGCATAAATTTAGATAAGGTATCGGATACCTCCAAGGCATCCGATGCCTTATCCTTCGAGGTGTCAAATTTTGGACAGATGTTTAACGATTAGGGATTAGGTGTCGGACACCTTCAGAGGTGTCCGACACCTAATCCCTAATCGTTACCCACCTCCGCCTTCTTTTTTTTCTTCCTTTTTTTTCTTGTCCTTGCCAAAAAGGGTGGTGTTCCAGAAGTCCTTCAGTTTGTCGCGGTTTTCTTCCCGTTTTTCTAAGCGGCGGCGCAGGCGATCCATGCGTTCGGCGTACGCTTCTTCCGTTTCGTTGTCCCTTCGCGGCCGGTCATCTATGGTTAGTTCAATTTTCAGGGAATCGGATATTTCTTCTTCCATTTCTTCCAGTGCCATGGAGTCTGCAAGGATGTAAGGGCAACGCATGAGGGCCATTGTCGTATCGGGCGGCGCGGTGAACCGAGTAAAAACCTTGCTTTTATATTGCTCGTTTTTGTAAATCTGTCCCATAAACCTGCCCCAAACCGGCACGGCAGTAACCGAAGCCTGGCCGGTGTACATGCTGCGAAAGTGTACAGTTGGCAGAGCCGCTCCGATCCAGACGCCGGCGATGAGGTTGGGGGTAAAGCCAACGAACCAGCCGTCGGAATGGTTTTGGGTGGTGCCGGTTTTGCCGGCAAGATCCACGTTGTAAAGGCCGTTTTCCCAGCGCACACGGGAACCCGTTCCCCGTTCAATCACGGATTTCAGCATCTGCGACATCATATCGGCGTGTAATGGGGTCAATACGCGTTGAAATTCCTGTGGATTGGGTCGGTCAAAAGACACCAGTACTTTGCCGTCAGCCGTTTCGATGCGGTCGAGGTAGTGCAGCACCGGTTTTTGACCCCGGTTGGCAAAAGTTCCGAAAACCTGGAGCATTTCCATCAAAGAGGCCTGGCCCGTTCCCAGCGCAATGGAAGCGTCGTTTGGCAACTCTGCCTGCATGCCCATTTCTTTGGCCAATTTCCGCACCGAACTTGCCCCGATGCGCATGATGGTTTTTACGGCCACCGTATTGACAGATTTGCACAAGGCACCTTCCATCGAATACATACCGCTGTATTTGCCGTCTGAATTGCGGGGCGTCCATTGGCCTTCTGTGCGTTCTGCTGGCGCTTCGTTTACGGCCGCAACCACCGTACCGGTTCCGCCTCTTTCCAATTCCGCGTCATCGTACATCACCAAAGCGCTGCTGGTATATTCGCAGGGGCGCATCCCGCTGCGCAGCGCCTGGGCAAATACGACCGGCTTGAACGTGGAACCGATTTGACGGCGCGCTTTCACATGGTCGTACTGAAAATATTGGTAATCAATGCCGCCGACCCAAGTGCGCACCAACCCTGTATTGGGTTCGATGGCCAAAAAGCCCACATTGATCATGGTGAGGTAGTACTTGATGGAGTCCATCGGCGTCATTTCCCGCACGTCTTCTTCTTTTGCCCAATTGAAGACGCGCATCCTCACCGGCGTATTGAAGGCTTCATTGATCTCTTCTTCGGAAAAGCCCTGTTCCTTCATGCTCTGGTATCGGGGGGAACGCTTCTTCAGGTCTTCCAGCGTGCTGTCGTTGCCCCAGGGCTTGGCATTTTTCCACTCCTTATTGAAAGATTGCTGCAATTTGGGCAGGTGTTCCCGCACGGCCGTCTCGGCGTAACTTTGGAACTGCGCATTGATGGTAGTATAAATCTTCAGCCCGTCGGTATAAAGGTTATAGGCTTCCCCATTGGGCTTTTCAAAACCCTCCAGAATTTTTTCTACTTCCAGGCGCAGGTGCTCACGGAAATAAGTCGCCAGCCCGTCGCCGCTGTTTTCTGATTGGTAGTTGAGCCGGAGCGGCAACTTTTTCAAAGATTCGCACTGCTCCGGGTTGATATGCCCCTGGTCTTCCATTCGATCCAGCACGGTATTACGCCGTTCTAAGGATTTTTCCGGGTTTCGTACCGGATTATACGTCGTATTTGCTTTCAACATACCTACCAGCAGCGCCGCTTCTTCTATTTGGAGGTCGTGCGGTGATTTGTCGTAAAAACGCTGCGCTGCCACTTTGATGCCGAACGCATTTTCGCTAAACGGAACGGTGTTGAGGTAAAGCGCCAGCAATTGCTCCTTGCTGTAAATGCGCTCCAACCGCCGTGCCACCAGGATTTCCCGTATTTTGTTGACTAAAGTGGAAAGCACTAAGTAGTGTTTGCGTTTGTACAGGTTTTTCGCCAATTGCTGGCTGAGGGTACTGCCGCCGCCGGAAGATTCATTCGACAGCAGGACGGTTTTGAAAAATACACGGAACCAGGCGCGCAGATCCACGCCGTTGTGTGCAAAAAATCTTGCGTCTTCCGTGGCCACCAAGGCGTTCACTACGTTCGGAGAAATTTCTTCAAAGGCGGCATTGACGCGGTTTTCTATATAGTATTTGCCCAATAACACGCCATCTTCCGCATAGACTTCAGAGGCAGTATTGCGCTGAATATCTTTAAGTTCACCATAGGTTGGCAAGGCGCCAAGCAGCCCCGTGTAAACCAGCATAAACAGCAGAAAAAGGAAAAGCAGCCCGCCGCCGAACAGCCCGCCGGCAATGGCTGTCGCGATGGACAACCGGGGGTATTTGCTGTGATAGACCGCCCACCTGGCTCGTAAGAAAGCAACGCCCCGGAGCGCCATTTCTTTTACTTTTTGCCAAATGGTTTGTCCGTCAAATGAAGGTTGTTCTGCCATAGTCTGTCAAATTTGGGCGCCGCTGCACGAGCGGCTAAAAAACAATCACCTGCCAATGTGTACCAGCAACACCGAAATATCTGCGGGCGATACCCCGCTGATCCGGCTTGCCTGGCCGATGGTGCGCGGCTTCATGCGCGTTAATTTTTCGCGCGCTTCTTTGGAAAGTGAAGAAATTTGGTGGTAGTCGAATTGTTCGGCCAGGATTACTTCTTCCAAACGGTTCATCTTTTGCGCCAACTCCTGCTCGCGTTGGATATAGCCGTCGTATTTCATGTTGATCTCTGCCAGTTCCACATGCCCGCCATGGAATTGCGCCAAGTAAGTGTCTAATTCCGGCAAGGCTTGCCGCAACGCGTTCATGTCAATTTGCGGCCGCAATAAAATACCCTGCAATTTTACTTTCTGACGGATGGGTGCCGTGCCGCAGCTTTCCAAATAGCCATTGATAGCTTCCGGACTAACGCTCGTTTCCTCGAAATATTTACCAATCGCTTTTGATGCCACATTTTTTTCTTCCACCTGTGCCAACCGTGCTTCCATGTTCATGACCCCCAGCCGATGGGCCAACGGGGTCAGGCGCAGGTCGGCGTTGTCTTGCCGCAACAGGATGCGGTATTCTGCCCGCGAAGTGAACATGCGATAAGGTTCCTGGGTACCTTTGGTGACTAAATCGTCAATCAGCACCCCAATATAAGCTTCTGAGCGTTTGAGAATAAATGGCTCCAATTCGTTGATGGTAAGGTGGGCATTCATACCCGCCATCAGTCCCTGACAGGCCGCCTCTTCGTACCCGGTGGTGCCGTTGATCTGGCCTGCAAAAAAGAGGTTTTTCACTAACCGGGTTTCCAACGACAGACGCAATTGCGTGGGCGGGAAATAATCGTATTCAATCGCATAACCGGGACGGAACATTTTGGCGTTCTCAAAACCCGGGATCAGCCGCAAAGCTCTATACTGGACGTCTTCCGGCAGGGAAGACGAAAAGCCGTTCACATAAATCTCGCAGGTATCCCAACCTTCCGGCTCCACAAACAACTGGTGGCGGTCGCGGTCGGCAAAACGGTCAATTTTGTCTTCGATGGACGGACAATAGCGTGGCCCCAGGCCCTGTATTCTACCAGAAAACATCGGCGAGCGGTCGAATCCGGTTCTCAGCATTTCGTGTACTGCCTCGCTGGTGTACGTGATGTGGCAGGGCAATTGTTGCCGCAGCGGCGGGGTTTCGGTGTAGGAGAATTTACCGGGAATTTCATCGCCGGGCTGTACTTCCATTTTGCTGTAATCGAGCGACCGACCGTCTACCCGTGGCGGGGTGCCGGTTTTCATGCGCCCGGCTTCAAAGCCCAGTCCGATCAGTTGTTCGGTGATGCCTTTCGCCGCGCTTTCGCCTGCGCGACCGCCACCGAGTTGTTTTTCACCGATGTGGATGATGCCGTTGAGGAAAGTGCCGTTGGTGAGCACCACCGAGCGGCTTTCGATTTCTAAGCCCATGCTGGTGCGTACACCGCAGACCACGCCGTCTTTTACAAGCAGGCCGTTCACCATCTCCTGCCAAAAATCAATATTGGAATGCGCTTCCAGCATCGTGCGCCACTTGCGGGCGAAGAGCTGCCGATCGCTTTGTGCGCGCGGACTCCACATCGCCGGGCCTTTCGACTGGTTGAGCATGCGGAATTGAACCATGGTGTGGTCGGTGATAATACCCGAATAACCGCCCAGGGCGTCAATTTCACGCACGATCTGCCCTTTCGCCACGCCACCCATAGCGGGGTTGCATGACATCTGGGCAATGGTTTGCATGTTCATCGTGGTCAGCAAAACCTTCGACCCCAGATTCGCAGCAGCGACAGCAGCTTCACAGCCCGCGTGGCCTGCGCCTACAACAATTACATCGTATTTTGGAAACATAGGTTGCCTTTGGCAGTTGCTCGTGATTGGTGATTTGCTGCAAAATTAGGGAAAATAGGCGGAAGTTGCACGAATGTTCCCCAAATCGCACGCTATCCCCAAAATGACAAAAGATCAACACGGTAAAATGACGCCGGTCTATTTTTTTAGTGCTTGTGACAATGATAAAGAAGACACTGGCATACCACAGATTGTCATCGAATCTCCCGAAGAGGGCGCGACGTTTGACCTTGGCGATACCGTTCACATCAAAGTGGATATTACGCATATACAGCAGAACTGCATGAGTATCTGGTTGCGTTGAAAAAAGTATCCGACAGCACCGTTTTGTTTGTGGAAGGGGAACACTGCCACAGCACCGAGGCGCATGTTCACGATCATTGGGTCAATAACGTAAACGATCACACAGATATGGAATTGGTGGTGACTGCAACAGACCACGATGACAAAACCAATACGAAGAAAGTGCATTTCCACGGCCACCCGAATTAGTAACGGAAGTTTCGGAATAGTTGAAAAGCTATCCTGCTTTAAGTGGGATAGCTTTTTCATTTCAACCGGTATTCAAAAACTTGTAACCTGAAAAACGATCTACTCGTCTTGTTTTTTGGACAAAACACTTGCATATCCATAAATTTGAATCCAACAAAACGACCTTCAACCCATTATGCTACCACGCACCTTCAACGAGTACCTTACTCAGTTTCGTCACACCATGGCGATCTATCCGCGCACCTGGAAGTTTTTTAAACAACACCGGCTCTGGGAAGGCGACTGGGATTACCGCTGGTTGTCCCGGATACTGGCGCTGATCGCCATTGTGGTGGGGTTCAAAATGTTGAGCATTTTCTCCAACTGGTGGTCGCAGGCACATTTCGACAGCCTTTCGGAAACTGTCAGCCAAATGGGCACCTTAGCCAGCGATGTTTTTAAAAACGGATACAGCCTGATTTATGCCAGTGGCCTGAAATACGTGATGTTTATGCTGTTGTATGTGGCGACAACGCATTTCAGCATCCGTACGCTGGCCATTCTTTCCGGCAGAGAACCGCAGGTCGTGACCTTTCAAACAGCGCTTCACGCCCAAATTCGGGCATTTAAGGTCTATATCCGCTGCTGGATACTGGAATTGATCATTGCTTCTGTGATGCTGAGTATATTTTTCGGCATCTTCAAAAGCATTGCTTTTCTTGAAACGCCGGCCGTCTTTTTGGTGAGCTGCTATTTTTTTGGCTTTGCCGTAGTGGACGGCTACAATGAATTATTCGGATTGAGTGTCAAAGAAAGCATGCAGTACACCCGGAACTATATCGGCATTGCCCTCGCAACAGGCTTAGTGGCTCAACTCCTGATGACTGTTCCTGTTTTTGGCCCCATCCTAATGCCGATCTTATCGGGCATTGCCACTACGATTGCAATGTACGAATTGTCGGATCTGCATTTGCTGGAGCGGGAGCTTGCTGTGCAGTTGGATGAGTTGGTGTGACAATCAAGTTTTCTGCTTGCCAATATTATCAATTAACGCGAAAGCAAAATCCGTCAACAACTGCTCTACCTGGCTCAGGTCTCCGTCCGGGACTTGAACATCCGTTAGGGAGGGCAAATGAAGGGCAAAATAAGGGTGGTCGTTCGACATTTCCAACAAGGTGCTGGCTAATGCTTTCGGGTAGGGAAAGCCCGGCGAAATATCCCGGATCAATTGGGCAATCACCTTACTTAAAGCCTTGTAGGTCAAAAAGAATCCGCGTTTGTTTTCCTCGTCTATTTGTTTGGTATGGTAGGCTTTGATCGCTTCTGAAATCACGATCCGGTGCAGGATGTCTTCATCCACAAATTCAATGGCAGGATTGCGCCGGGACGCCTCAATGATGGTAGAAATGGCAATTTTCAGTCTATGGCGCGGATCGGCTACATTTTGGACATTGACTTCGATACAGTATCGCATCCACTCCCAATACCAGCTTAGCAAATAGAGCAGGAGCAGGTGTTTATTTTCAAAGTAGCGGTAGATGGAAGCTTCTGTAGAGTGAATGCGTTCGGCCAATTTTTTGAACGTGAACGCTTCAAAGCCGATTTGGTCAATCAAAATAATGCTTTCCTGGATGATCCGATGCCCCAGTTTAGTCTCTTGCGGGTCGCGCAAGAATAACTTTTCATTGAGCTTGATGAAAATTCCAATCGCCATAAATTTCTGTATTTTTGCACTTTTGATGTACCGCCTATTAGGTCACTCCTTTGTATATAAAAGCGACTGCGAATTTGAGGCATATTTTACAAAGAACGCTATTATTCGACCGTTTTTAGGCTTGAACTTGCCATATATCGTTCAATGTTCCCGTTTTTTGAAGATACCCCTTCAACCAGGCGGTGCAATCTGAAAAATTATCGAAACAATGTGCGTAGGGAATCAACCCCGGAACGAGGTTAATGCTTTTGAGCATGTCTTCCGGGTGGCCACGCAGCCCCAAATAATATGGCTACGTGCTCTTTACGCAAGTCTAAAATGGCATCCTCAAGAGCTTACAACCCGGATTGATCCACATAAGGCACGCGCTCCATGCGGAGAATAAAAACCTCCGTTTTGGGTAAAGCCTTCACCATTTAAGGTTGACAGCAGCCCATGCAGATTGCATGCCGGGAGGGCGGTGAGCAGAAAAAAGTTAAGCTGGAAACTTTGAAGAAGAGAAGCAAAAGTGCCCGGAGCGGGGCTCGAACCCGCACGGCCCTTACAGGCCACAGGATTTTAAGTCCTGCGTGTCTACCTTTTCACCACCCGGGCAGGGTACAGTTTGGTACAATATCTGAAACAAGGATTCAAAGATAGCAAACTGCCTTATAGAAAATAAAAAAGCCTTCCAAAAAAGAAGGCTTTTGTTTTGGAGCAGAAGACGAGGCTCGAACTCGCGACCTCAACCTTGGCAAGGTTGCGCTCTACCAACTGAGCTACTTCTGCGGATGTTTTCCGGCCTTTGCCGGTTGCTTTTTACTAAAGCGATGCAAATATAAGACGTTCCAGTCAATGTTGTCAAATTTTCTTTTTGAAAATTTTAAATTTTTCCAAAAAAAAATCTCAAAAATCTGATTTTCAGGCATTAAAAAATAAACACAGGGCTTGGTTACATTGACACGGCAGACTTGAAAGGCACCTAAAGAAAACTCCGCCGCAAGAACCGCGGCGGAGCTTATCCAACTTACTGATACTAAAAATATCTTACACCGCGCGATACCACCTTTAGCTTATCCGTAAAATAAGCTGCTCCAAAGGCAGGCCGTCATACGCCTGATGGCACTGATGAAAGCGCAGGATTTGAATT
>Ga0226658_10000787_pt1 | contig 15783 bp, 16 predicted proteins | sample OliLak19BULKMAT1_FD_169091 | JGI IMG/M metagenome (GOLD analysis project Ga0226658, IMG submission 169091) | Freshwater microbial mat bacterial communities from Lake Vanda, McMurdo Dry Valleys, Antarctica - Oligotrophic Lake LV.19.BULKMAT1 (v2)... | ecosystem: Environmental > Aquatic >... | reverse complement strand
GGCTCGACTGTTGCGGTATCGCAGCCAACCTAGCTTTGGCAGGAATATGCGGCTGTTGGTCTGGTCGATCTTGAATTGCTTCTGATCTGGATAACGGAAGCTTTCGCCCGATCCCTTCTTCTTAAAGTGCGGAAACGCCGCGCGTTTGGCGAAGAAGTTGGTGTAGGCGCGCTCTAAGTCCTTCAGGCACTGCTGCAAGGTTTGCGCCGGTGATTCGCAAAGCCAGGCCGTTGCCGGCTGCGCTTTCCACTCGGTGAGGATCTTGCATAGCCCGGCATAGCCGAGCTTCTTCTCGCCACGCTCGTAGAGTTTCTTCTGCAAGTCCAGCGCCTTGTTGAAGACGAACCGGCAAGAACCAGCGAAGCGGCGCATATCGCGCTGCTGTTCACCGTTTGGTCGAAGCTCAAATTTGCAGGCTTGAAGGCGTTTCATATAACTATATTAACGTACAGCCCCCTGATGTTGTTGACGATAGGACGGCTTCGCCGTCCGCGCTATCCATCCCCGCCCTGAAGGACGGGGCTTTCCGCGCACTTCCGGGTAAATCAGGTAGGTGGGCAAGGTCATCAAGACGAAGATGGCGGCGGCGAATTTCACGCCCTGCATCGCAAACGGCTTTCCGCTTTCGTGTCCCTTCCGATACACCCATGTCAGGCCGGTGCCGATCAGCAAGTGCGCCAGCAGCATGTAGCCGAAGTACGACTGGGCCGCTGTCTCAGCGCGGTACAAGTCCGGCAATTTTGCATACGCGCCATTGAGCAACACCGAGTGCACGACGAAGCCCAGTATGAGAGACGCGAAACCGACCACGAATGCGGAAACCATGAATTTCTTGTTCATGTGTTCTCCTAAAGAGGATGTACGGAGAACCAATTTACGCCCTACGGGAAATTTTTGCTTCGCCGCCGCCAGGCTAGAGAAACAGCACGCGCTCGACGATGTAAATGACGGCGATCAGCGCCGCGAATGCGAGCGTGACCTTAATGATCATCTTGGTCGCGTACAGGAAGCGCGGATTCTTGGTGAAGAGATATCCCAGAAAGGTGATCGATGCGCCCATCACCGCGAACAACAGAAGAAACCGGAGTCCGATCAACATATTCAGGCCACCTGAGGTGAAGGGGTTAACGCCATTACGCCAAACGCGCCTGGCAGTGCCTCGCGCTTGTCGAAGGTGACGATTTCAAAGGCAGATTGGTCGGCCAACAGCGCCCGCACCAGCTGGTTATTCATTGCGTGGCCAGACTTCACGCCGGTGAAAGCACCAATGAGCGGATGCCCCAGCATGTACAGGTCACCAACCGCATCGAGTGCCTTGTGCTTGACGAACTCGTCTTCAGAGCGCAATCCGTCCGGGTTCAACACGTGAAAGTCATCAATGACAATCACGTTATCCAGCGAACCACCGCGGCCCAATCCGGCCTGTCGCATTGCCTCGACTTCGTGGGTAAAACCGAATGTCCTGGCACGGGCGACTTCTTTCACAAACGGGGTATCAGCGAAGTCGATCTCCACGTCGTTCTGCCGGTCGTGAAACACCGGGTGGTCGAATGCGATCGAAAACTTCAGCTTGAATCCGTTGAACGGCTCAAGGCGCACCAACTTGTCTTTGTCTTTCAATTCAATCGTTTTCGTCACGCGGATGTACTTCTTCGCGGGAGCCTGCTCTTCGATGCCCGCTGCTTGCATCAAGAAGACAAACGGCGCGGCACTACCGTCCATGATAGGGACTTCAACGGCGTTCAAATCGACGTACGCATTGTCGATGCCGAGCCCGGCGAAGGCCGACATGAGATGCTCAACCGTCGCCACGTTGGCACCGGTTTTGACGTCCTCGATGCGCGTCGACATGCGCGTATCGTTGACGTTTAGCGCATGTGCACGCACCGTCGGCCCGCCCGGCAGATCGGTGCGGCAGAAAACGATGCCGGTATTCGGCGCAGCCGGGCGGATGGTCATCTCGACGCGATGGCCGAGATGCACGCCGACGCCGGTGGCGCTGACTTTGTTTTTGACGGTACGTTGTTTGAGCATATTGGGTGGCGGTATTGTTACTATTTTACAGTCAAGCCGTCTGCCGACTTTTCAAGGAGCCGGGTGTGTACGCCGGCGAACAGACGTTCGCCGCCTTTGCTGATGCAATGTCGACTTCGGGTGCTGCGTCCCGGGCACTCCGCCACCCCACCCAACAGGACCGCTATATGAATATGTTCAAGACCGCCGGAATCGTACTCATCATCGCCGGGATACTCGCCGTGGCTTACGGCGGCTTTAGCTATACCAAGGATACGACAGCGGTGAAACTGGGGCCGATCGAACTCTCGGTGCAGGAGCGAGAGCGCGTCAATATTCCGCTCTGGGCGGGCATCGGTGCCATCGTCCTCGGCGCTGGGCTGTTAGCGGCCTCTGGTAGGACACGCTAAGTATGAAACTCCCCGATTGACGGGGGTTTTCAGGCAAAAGCGTTTGAAAATGCCCGCCCAATAAGGAGTTTGCAAAGCCGCTACGATCGCAGAGGGCAAACCATCAGACGGGGCAGAGGTTCCCGTCTGATGGTTAGTTCCGCAGCCACCCACTTCACGTGAGTGGAACCGCACGTAGCCCGGATGGAGTGCAACGCAATCCGGGATCAACGCGTGTCACATACCGACCCGCTACGATTAGTCAGCCTGTTTACGCAAAAACGCCGGGATATCGTAGGTGTCCATACCCGAGCTTTGCAGCGCAGATACCGTGACATCACGACGACGACGCGTCACCGCAGGCGTGTCGAGCTCCGCGTAATTGATGGCACCGGCTGGCGTAGATTGCGGTGCACCGATGGCGTCGTCGGTACCGGTCCGCTGTGCGGTTGCCTGTGAGTAAACAATTTGTGGCTGTGGCTTGGCGATACGTCCGCCCAGACCGGTCGCCACAATTGTCACGCGCAGACCATCCCCCATCGCCTCGTCAAACACGCTGCCGAAAATCACGGTGGCGTCTTCCGCCGTGAAGCTGCGGATGGTGTTCATCACTTCGTGCACTTCCTTGAGCTTCAAGGATTTGGATGCGGTGATGTTGACCAACACGCCGCGTGCGCCGGTGAGGTTGACGTCTTCGAGTAATGGCGACGCGGCGGCACGTTCGGCGGCAACCTGTGCGCGATCTGCGCCAGAGGCCGTGGCCGAACCCATCATTGCCACGCCATTCTCCGACATCACCGTGCGTACGTCGGCAAAGTCAACGTTGACCAAGCCCGGACAGTTGATGATCTCGGCGATACCGGCGACCGCACCATGTAGAACTTCATTGGCCGCTTTAAAGCCGTCTTCAAAGGTGGCGTCTTCACCCAGCACTTCCATCAACCGATCATTCGGGATGATGATGAGTGAATCGACGTGCTGCTTGAGCGCCTCGATGCCCAGTTGCGCGGCTTTCATGCGCTTTCCTTCGAATGAGAACGGTTTGGTCACCACGGCCACCGTCAAGACGCCCATCTCACGCGCAACTTCCGCGACGATCGGTGCCGCGCCGGTACCCGTACCACCACCCATGCCGGCGGTGATGAAGAGCATGTCCGCACCCTGGATCATCTCAGCAATGCGCTCGCGATCTTCGATGGCGGCCGCGCGTCCGATTTCCGGATTCGCTCCTGCGCCGAGGCCACGCGTCACCGTCCCGCCCAGTTGCAGGACAGTTCGGGATTGATTGCGCTTCAACGCTTGCGCGTCGGTGTTGGCGCAAATGAATTCAACCCCGGCGACCCCGTGGCTGATCATGTGGTCGACCGCATTGCCGCCGCAGCCGCCCACACCGATCACCTTGATGATCGCTTCGGGTTGTGTGTTGTCAAGTATTTCTATCATGGTGGTGCTCTCCTCTGCTGGTTATACAACTCTGAAAAGTTAGGGGTGAGGGATGAGGAGGTGATGCCCGCCTTGTGACGATTTCCTCCGCACGCCTCACACCTCTCACTTCGCTGACTTACTGCCTCGTTTAAAAATTTCCTTTGAACCAACTCGCCATTCGCTCAAAAACGGATTTGAAATTACTGCCGTGCAGCCGCACATGGTCGTCGCGCTTACGCTGCTCGACGCCGGTCAACAGCAGACCGACGGCGGTGGAGAAGCGCGGATTTCGCACCACCTCTGCGAGCCCGCCGGAATAGGATGGAACGCCGAGTCGGACCGGCATGTGAAACACCTCTTCGCCGAGCTCAACCATGCCGGCCATGGCGGCGCTGCCGCCGGTCAACACAATGCCGCTCGATAACAACTCTTCGAATCCGCTCGAACGAAGCTCGCGCTGGATCAGCGAATAGAGTTCCTCGACGCGCGGCTCAATCACTTCGGCCAGCGTCTGTCGTGACATCTGGCGTGGCGCGCGGTCGCCCACGCCCGGCACTTCGATGACGTCGTTGACACTGGCGATCTGGCGCAGCGCGCAGCCGTGCGCCATCTTGATGTCTTCCGCATCCTTGGTCGGCGTGCGTAGCGCCATCGCGATGTCGTTGGTGATCTGATCGCCGGCAATCGGAATGACCGCAGTGTGCCGGATCGCGCCGCCGGTAAACACGGCAATGTCAGTGGTTCCGCCGCCGATATCGACCAGGCAAACGCCGAGGTCTTTCTCGTCCGGCGACAACACAGCGATGGCTGAGGCAAGCGGCTGCAGCACGAGATCGCGCGGCTCCAATCCGCAGCGGCGGACGCACTTCATGATGTTTTGCGCGGCACTCACCGCGCCGGTGACAATATGGACTTTGACTTCGAGCCGCACGCCGCTCATGCCCACTGGCTCGCGCACGTCTTCCTGACCGTCGATGATGAATTCCTGCGTGAGGATATGCAGGATCTGCTGGTCCATCGGGATGTTAACCGCGCGCGCCGTCTCGACGACCCGATCAACATCAAACTGTGAGACCTCGCGATCCTTGATGGCGACCATGCCGTGCGAGTTGAAGCTCTTGATGTGCGAGCCGGCAATACCGGTGATGACATCGCGAATCTTCACGTCCGCCATCAGTTCAGCTTCTTCCAGCGCGCGCTGGATACCAGCAACGGTGGCTTCGATGTTGACCACCACACCTTTTTTCAATCCGCGCGATGGATGCTGGCCGATCCCCAACACCTCAAGGCTTCCCTCGTCGGTGATCTCGGACACAATCGCGACGATCTTCGAGGTGCCGATATCGAGGGCCACAATCAGATTCTTGGTTTCGCGGTTCATGAGTTTTCCCATCTTTCAGATTCAGCGTTGCATGACCATCAGGTGCTGCGTTTTGTTGCGGCGTTGTCTTTGGCGGGCTTGGTGCCACCAACGCCATTGGCGTTGCGAATCGTCAAACCCGCCTGATAGCGCATATCGACGACTGCCCCGGCGACTTGCAGTGCCGGAAGCTCGCTGTATGTTTGGATGAAGCGGGCAATGCGCTGGTCGGCGTCGGTGCGTCCGAGCTCGATGGCGGAGCCGTTATCGAGTGTCAGTTGCCAGGCACGGCGCGCGGTCAGTACCAGCGCTGTCGGCGCGCGATCAATCGCTTTCAGCGGGGCGAGGAGTGTGGCGTAGCGGGTCAGCACTTCAGCCGACGTACCTTCGGGACCGGCTAGGCGCGGCAGCAGGTCGCGACGATCATCGGCAATGACGGCGGTGAACACATCACCGTAACTATTCACTAGCGTCGATGCTTCATCGATGGACGAGTCGACGCTGGCAGATGCTGTCATCCAGCGCGCCACCGGCTTGTGTTCTTCAATAGAGACGACGATGCGGTCCGGAAACTGTCTGCGAATGGTCGCTTCCCGTACCCATGGAATTTGCTTGACGCTGCCGGCCAATCCCGCTAAATCCAATTGCAACATCGACGCATTGCGTGTCCGCAACGCATCGGCAACGCGTTTCAACGCATCGCCATCCACTTCGGTCAACGGCGCCCCGGAGGCGCTGACAAACACCACCCGCTCGACGGGCAAACTCTTCGCCAAATCCGGCACCGCACCGATTGCAACCCAGACCACGCCTGCCGCGACCAACATCGCGGCGAGGGCGGCGCCGATCACAACCCCACGTCGGCTGTGGAAAGGGACAGATGCGGGCATGGAAAACCCCGATGCCTTCTTGGAAGGCGCACGCGTTGGTAAACGTTGCGGATTGCGGATGGCAGCCATTATTGCTCACACCTCGCCAGCGAAAGAATACGCACACACAGATCCGGATAACTCATTCCGACTGCCCGCGCCGCCATCGGCACCAGCGAGTGGCTGGTCATGCCGGGGGAGGTGTTCACCTCAAGAAATGAGTAGTGACCATCGGGGCGCAACATCAGATCAGCGCGACCCCAGCCATGGCAGCCCAAGACACGAAATGCTTTGAGCGTCGCCGCGCGAATTTCATCTTCCAGGTCCGCACGGATTCCGGACGGGCAGTGATAACGCACCACATCAGTGAAGTACTTGTTGGCGTAGTCGTACCTGCCCTCTGGTGCCTCGATGCGTATCAACGGCAGGGCCTCGTCACCAATCACAGTCGCGGTCAGTTCTTGCCCGGCGATGAACTCCTCGGCGATTACCAGCGGGTCAAGCTTGTACGCGAGGTCGAAGGCAGCGGGTAGATCAGCTGCGGTCACGACTTTGGTCACGCCGATGCTCGAGCCTTCGCGCGCTGGTTTGACGATCAGCGGCAGCCTGAGATCGTCCAACACGCGGGTGAAATCGGATTGTGGCGTTAGCAGGTGAAAGCGCGGCGTCGGGATGCCTGTCGCCTGCCAGATTAGCTTGGCGCGCCATTTGTCCATCGCCAGTGCGCTCGCCATCACACCAGAACCGGTGTACGGCATCTTCAATGTTTCCAACACGCCTTGCACCGTACCGTCCTCGCCGAAACGACCGTGCAAGGCGATAAACACGCGATCGAACTTTTCTATCGGCAAATCCCACAAGGACTGGATGGCCGGATCGAACGCGTAGGCGTCAACACCGCGCTCTTTAAGAGCAGCGAGTACGCCGTTGCCGGACAGAAGCGAGATCTCCCTCTCAGAGCTGGAGCCGCCCATGAGTACTGCAACCTTGCCAAATTTCTTCGCGTCAATCATTCAAAAGCTTTCAATTTGTTGCGGCAAAAATTCCCCACCACTCGCTGCGCTCGGGTTGCCCCCTTTGGAAAAGGGCGTAACAGTAAATCCCCCACCGCTCGCTGCGCTCACGTTGCCCCCTTTGGAAAAGGGGGCGGCGAGGCTTCGCCGAGCGGGGGATTTGCAGTGCCCGCGCTCACGCACCGTCTCCCACAATCCTGACTTCCTGTACCAGTTCCACACCTGTTTTTTCGCGTACCGTGTCACGCATGTGATAGATCATGGCCTCGATATCGCTCGCCGTCGCATCGCCAAGATTGGCAATGAAGTTCGCGTGCTTGAGCGACACCTGCGCGCCGCCGATGGAGAAGCCCTTCAGGCCGCAAGACTCGATCAAGCGCGCCGCATGGTCGCCGGGTGGGTTGCGGAATGTCGAGCCGGCATTCGGTTTGTCCAACGGCTGCGAGGCCATACGTTTGGCGAGCAATTGCTTGATGCGCGCTTGGGCGACTTCCGCATCGCCGCGCGCAAAGCGGAATCGGGCAGAAACGAAGAACTCGTCCCGTCCTGTCGGCTTTGCTTGCACATGTCGATAGCCGATATCGAAATCCGCGGCGGTTCGGGTATGGCGCTGCCCTTGACGATCAACGGTATCGCAGTCGACCACCTGATCCCAGGTCTCGGTGCCGTAGCAGCCGGCATTCATGGCCAACGCGCCGCCGACGGTGCCGGGGACGCCCGCAAGCCACTCCGCGCCAGCCAGACTGTTGCGCGCCGCGAACTTGGCAACATGAGGAGAGGCCGCCCCCGCACCAGCCACCACGATCGTCTCATCGTTTGCGTCGAGCGCGATGCCACCCAGTTGTGGCGTGGTCAACACAACGGTTCCCTTGAAACCGCCATCGCGAACCAACAGATTGCTGCCAAGCCCCACCAGCAGGATTGCCTCATCCGGTGGCAGACCCGATAGAAACGTCTGCAGATCGGCGAGGTCGGCGGGCTTGAAGAATGTCTTGGCGTTGCCGCCCGCGCGCCACGAGACGTGCCGTGACATCGGCTCGTCATGTCGCAGTTCGCCGCGCAGCATCTGAGGTTGAAGAGGTTCGTTCATGTTCATCTTGTTTGAGTTGCCATCACTCACCACCCGCCAGTCCGGCTAGCGCCGGTGCAACACCGCTCACCGATCCGGCACCCATCGTGATCACGACATCACCAGGCTTGACGCGCGCGCGGATGGCATCTGGAATCTCAGCGGGCGTTGCGACGAAATGTGGCTCCACTTTTCCGGCCACCCGCATTGCCCGCATCAGCGCGCGACCATCGGCAGCGACAATCGGCGCTTCACCGGCCGGATAAACGTCAGCGAGTACCACCTCGTCCGCTGTTGACAGCACCTTGACGAAGTCTTCAAACAGATCGCGCGTGCGCGTGTACCGGTGCGGCTGGAACGCCAGCAAGATACGGCGTCCCGGAAACGCGCCGCGCGCCGCCGCCAGCACCGCCGCCATTTCGGCAGGATGGTGGCCGTAGTCGTCAATCAGGGTAAACGTTGCGCGCGCCGATGCTAGACCGCATTCGATCTCGCCATATCGCTGGAAACGTCTACCTACGCCGCCGAAGGTGGCGAGTGCGCGGGCGATCACCGCGTCGTCAATGCCGATTTCGCGCGCAATCGCAATTGCGGACAGCGCATTGAGCACGTTGTGCGTTCCGGCCAGATTCAACTCGCAGTCGAGCACTTTCTTGTCGCCGGTTTTGCCAAATAAGGACGTTGCCGTGAATGTCATGCGACCGTTGACCGCGCGCACGTTGACCGCGCGAAGGTCGGCACCTTCGTTAAAGCCATAGGTGCGGACAGGCTTGGTCAGCCGTGGCACGATTTCGCGAACGTTTGGGTCGTCAACACACACCACCGCCAAACCGTAGAAAGGCAGGTGCTCGAGAAATTCAACGAACGCTGACTTCAATTTGGCGAAGTCGTGCTCGTAGGTCTCCATGTGGTCCTGGTCAATATTGGTGACCACCGCCATGATCGGCTGCAAATACAAGAACGATGCATCCGACTCGTCGGCTTCGGCGACCAGATACTCGCCGGTGCCTAGCTTCGCGTTGGTGCCAATGGAATTGAGTCGTCCGCCAATCACGACGGTCGGATCAAGCCCCGCTTCCGCAAGCACATGTGAAATGAGGGAAGTCGTGGTCGTTTTGCCGTGCGTACCCGCAATGGCAATACCCTGCTTGAAGCGCATCAGCTCAGCCAGCATCATCGCGCGCGGCACCACCGGTACATGCGCCGCCTTTGCCGCAACCACCTCCGGGTTATCCGCCTTGACAGCGCTCGACGTGACCACAACGTCCGCACCGGCGATGTTGCCAGCCGCGTGGCCGGTGACCACCGTTGCACCAAGCGACTTCAAGCGTTTGACGGTTGCGCTTTCAGACAGGTCGGAACCGCTGACGTCGTATCCGAGATTGAGCAACACCTCGGCAATGCCGGACATGCCGGAACCACCAATGCCGATGAAGTGAAGGTGTTTGACTTTATGCTTCACGCCAATCCTCCACGATTCAGCATTGGTGGCTGCGCGAGCGAAGCGAACGCAGAACCACCCCGAGCAAACGTCTCGCGATTGCGGGCCTTATCCGCGATGAAGTGAAGGTGTTTGACTTTATGCTTCATCGCACGCCCCCTCCCCCGGCCGGTCGGCCACACTGTGCCGCGAGGGCAGAGGCAGTGTCATGACGAAGGCCAAACAATGGCTACGGTTCATGCCAACGCTCCGCACACATCCGCGCATGCATTCGTTGCGTTCGGCTTGCCCAACGAACGCGCGATGCTCGCCATGGCAATTGCCTTGTCTCGCGTAATCGACACGATCTTTTGCGCCAGCCCTTGCGCCGTCTCTGTCTTCTGGTTGACCAGCAGCCCGGCACCGGCGTCGGCGAGAAACTTCGCGTTCGCCAATTGCTCCTCCGCGACGAACCATGGCAACGGGATCAGGATGCTCGCCACGCCGGCGGCCGCCAACTCGGCAACCGTAATGGCGCCAGCGCGACAGATGATCACATCACACCATGCGTACATCGCCGCCATGTCATCGATGAACGGCTTCACCTCGGCCGACAAGTGTGCGCTGCGGTAGGCCGCCACGAGGTCATCGAAATTTTTCTCACCGGACTGATGAATTACGTCAGGTCTGTCTGACGCCGGCAGCGTTGCCAGTGCCGCGACGATCAAGTCATTCATGGTTTTGGCGCCGAGGCTGCCACCGACAATCAACAACCGCAGCTGTCCACTTCGGCCGCGCGCGCGCTGCTCGGGAGGCGCGAGGCGTGTGATGTCGTCGCGCACCGGCGTACCGAGCCAGACGACTTGCTTGGGCTTGGGCAACAGCTTCGCGATGCGGTTATGCGGCACTTCATTGAAGGCGTTGGGAAATCCAACCAGCACCCGATCGGCAAGTAATGCCAGCACCCGATTGGTGAGTCCGGCGTGGGCGCCTGGTTCGTGGACGACCAGCGGCTTACCTAACAACACCGCCATCATCCCGGCGGGGAAGGCGATATAGCCGCCCATCGAAATCACCACATCGGGCTTCACCCGCCGCAGCATCGACAACGATTGCCAGAACGCTCTGAGCAACACCAATGGCAACACCAACCAAGCCAGCTTGCCCTTACCGCGAACGCCCGACATCGCAACCACTTCAATCGGATAGCCAACCTTGCCGACCAACTTGTGCTCCATCCCGTTGGGGGTAGCCAGCCAGACGATGCGAAAGCCCTTCGCCTCGAGGACCTTGGCGATCGCGATCCCGGGATAGATGTGCCCGCCGGTGCCGGCAGCCATGATGAGCGCTGTCTTCATGCCCGCATCACCCCTTTGCGGGAAGACGAAGATGAGGCACGGTTCTCAAAGTCGATACGCAACAAAATCGCCACGGCGAGGCAATTCACGAGTACGCCGGTGCCGCCAAACGACAGAAACGGCAGTGTCAACCCTTTGGTGGGCAACAGCCCCATGTTGACGCCCATGTTGATGAACGCCTGCACCGATAACCAGACACCGAGGCCTTGTGCGACGAGCGCGGCAAAGTAACGTTCGCGCATCATCGCTTCACGACCCACCATAAACGCGCGGTAGATGAACGTGATAAACAGCGCGATGACGACAGCGATGCCAACGAAGCCGAGCTCTTCGCCGATGACCGCGAGTAGAAAATCGGTATGCGCTTCCGGCAGATAAAACAGCTTCTCCACTGAAGCCCCCAGCCCGACCCCGAACCATTCGCCGCGACCGAAGGCAATCAGCGAATGTGATAGCTGGTAGCCCTTGCCAAACGGGTCGGCCCACGGATCCATGAATCCCAAAATTCTTTGCAATCGGTATGGCGAGGCGACGATCAGCACCGCGAATGCGCCGGCGAGAAGCACCATCAACGCCGCGAATACGCGCCAGTTGAGACCGCCGAGGAACAGAATCGCCATGGCAATGGACGTGATGACGACCAATGCGCCGAAATCGGGTTGCCGCAGCAACAATGCGCCCATGAACACCATCACCGAGAACATCGGCAGGAAGCCCTTCTTGAAGTCGTCCATGAAGGCTGCCTTGCGCACCGTATAGTCCGCCGCATAGATCACCGTCAGCAGCTTCATGAGCTCGGACGGTTGCATGGTCATCAATCCCAGATTGATCCAGCGGCGCGAGCCGTTGACCTCGCGACCGATGCCGGGAATCAGCACCAACACCAGCAGCAGGCCGCCCGCCATGAACAGGAACGGTGCCGCGCGCTGCCACATCGCCATCGGAATTTGAAAGGTGATGATCGCGGCGGCAACGCCGACCGCGAGATAGATGCCGTGACGCATCATGAAGTACGTTGCGCGATAACCGGTCATCTTCTCCGCTTCCGACATGGCAATCGACGCCGAATAGACCATGACAAAGCCGATTGACAGCAGCAGCACGACACTCCAGAACAGCGTGAGATCGATTGGCTCACGCGCAGTCGGATACGACGCTGCTGGTGCACGCGGCGGACTGCTCCGGAACAGACCGGTTCTCAGCGCACTAAGCATGACCGTCCTCCGGCTCGGCCCTGGTTGACGTGGTTGACACCATCAACGCGCGAACTGCGGCGGCGAACACCTCACCGCGATGCTTGTAGTTGTTGAACATGTCGAAACTTGCGCAAGCGGGCGACAGGAGCACTGCGTCACCTGGATTGGCATTCGCCAACGCGAGGCGGACTGCGGTATCCATATCAGCCGCATGCAAACAAGGTACGCGTGCAGAGGTAATGGCCGATTCAATGGACCGCGCATCTTTGCCGATCAATACCACCGCTCTGGCGTGTTTGCGAACCGGTTCCGCGAGCGGCGAGAAGTCTTGTTGTTTGCCCTCGCCACCGGCAATCAGGATGGTCGGCTCTGCCATGCCGCTCAACGCGGCGACGGTCGAGGCGACGTTTGTGCCCTTGGAGTCATCAAGAAACGTCACGCCATTCACCACACCAACCAGCTGACTGCGGTGCGGCAGCCCCTTGAACGATCTCAATCCATCTGCGGCCTTTGTCAGATCCACACCGATCGCATCGACCAGTGCAAACGCCGCCAGTGCATTCGCGGCATTGTGCAGACCGGCCACCGGCAATTCGTCGAGCGCGATCAGTTTGCGATCACCGCGCACCAGCCAACCATCCACTACTCCGAAATTCTTGGCCTTGTCCGGCCGGTCGAGCCCGAAACTGGCGCACTCGCAGCGGCCATCCTTCATCGACATCGACACCGCGTCATCGCGATTCACCGTCTGGCGCGATGCGTTGGCAAAGATGCGCTGCTTGGCGGCGGCATAGGCGTCCATGTCATCGTAGCGATCGAGATGATCCTGCGACAGATTCAGCATCGTCGCCGCATCAAGATGCAGCGTGGATGTCGTTTCGAGCTGGAACGATGAAAGCTCAATCACATACACATCCGGCGCGCCATTCTGTTTTGCCTCACTCAAGGCATCGAGGACCGGCAATCCGATATTGCCGGCAACAACCGTCCGCAGTCCGGCGGCCGCACACATCGCGCCCGTCATTGCGGTCACGGTGGATTTGCCATTGGAGCCGGTGATGCCGATCACTTTGGGTTTCTTTCCTGTTATTTCGTTTTGCTGCCACGCGAAAAGCTCGATGTCCCCAACGAACTGATGCCCCTTCGCGATGGCCCTCTTGATGGCCGGGTCACACGCGGGCCCCGCAACGGCCACTCCCGGGCTTGCAACAACGAGTTCGGCGTCGCCAAAGAGAGCGTCGGTGAACTCGCCGCTGACGACCGAGCAGCCAAGTCTTCCGAGCTCATCACTTCCGGGAGGTCTGTCTCGGCTATCGGCGACTCGCAAACGAGCACCCAGTCTTCCGAGATAGCGGACGACGGAGAGTCCGGTGTCACCCGCGCCCAGAACAAGTACGCTTTTGTCATGCCAATTCACCTCGTTGCCTCGTCACTTCATCGAATAGTGAAACTCGTTTATTGGCGGGCGTTTTCAGCACAAACTGCTTGGAAACGCCCGCCAATACTTGTTTTCTTAATTTCGCTTCTACCCAGTTACCGCCCTAAAACCTGTCATCCCTCACTCCTCGCCTACCTCAGCGCCGTAGCCAGGAAGGAACGCAGTGCATTCCGGGGGCAACGCCTGCGCCAACCAATTCCCCGCATTACGCGATGCCCCATGCGGGCTACAACAGCTTTCGCCTCTACCCAGTCACCGCTCTAAAACCTGTCATCCCGGCCCTTCGACGGGCTCAGGATAGACCGGGCAGTTGCCCGGGCCGGGATCAAAGTTCGCCAACCTTCTCGCCCAACCAACCTTGGATCCCGGCCTTCGCCGGGATGACAATTTTGGGAATCTCCTTACTTCCTCGCCCCTCACTTCTCAACGCAGCTTCAACGTGGACAAACCAAACAACACCAGCATCATGGTGATGATCCAGAAGCGCACGGGCAGGTTCTGGTCTCCGCCGGCCTTCGGCCTTAACACCGCTTCGCGGGTTAGCATCGCCCAAACCTCCCCGTCGTGCGCTTCCCTCATCCCGACTACCTCAGCTTCAATGTGGACAAACCAAACAACACCAGCATCATGGTGATGATCCAAAATCTGACCACGACTTGATTTTCTTTCCAGCCTTTCAATTCGTAGTGGTGGTGTAGCGGCGCCATGCGAAACACGCGCTTGCCGGTCAACTTGAATGACGCCACTTGAATCATCACCGACAGCGTCTCAACGACGAACACGCCGCCCATGATGATGAGCACGATTTCCTGACGGCAGATCACGGCGACTAATCCCAATGCACCGCCCAGCGCCAACGCACCAACGTCGCCCATGAAGACTTCCGCCGGATAGGCGTTGAACCAGAGAAACGCCAATCCGGCACCCGCAATCGCGCCGCAAAAGATGGCGAGTTCGCCCGCACCAGCGATGTGTGGCACGCCGAGATAGGTGGCAAACACTTTGTTACCCGCGACGTAAGCAAATATGGCAAGTGCTGATGCCACCATCACCGTCGGCATGATGGCGAGGCCATCAAGACCGTCAGTCAGATTGACGGCATTGGAAAAGCCGACCACCATGAACCAGCCGAGCACAATGAATCCAACGGCACCGAGCGGTATTGCCACGGTCTTGAAAAACGGCACGATCAGATCGGTCTGCTGCGGCAAGTTGGCGCGAAATGCCAAGTAGGAAAGCGCAGTGGCCGCAATCACCGTTTGCCAGAAAAACTTCGACTTTGCCGAAAGCCCTTTGGAATTTTTATGCACAACTTTTCGATAGTCATCGATCCAGCCGATCGCACCGAAGCCCACCGTGGTTGCCAAGCATGCCCACACATATCGGTTGGAGAGGTCGGCCCATAACAATGTCGTGACCGCCACCGCCGTCAGGATCAACGCGCCGCCCATGGTTGGCGTGCCGGCTTTGACCAAATGCGATTGCGGACCATCGCTACGCACCGACTGGCCGATTTTTAAATCGGTCAATCTACGAATCATCCACGGCCCGATCACAAACGAAATGACCAGCGCCGTCATCGCGGCGAGCACCGTTCGCAAGGTGATGTAGCCGAATACGTTGAATGCGCGCACATCCTTGCCCAGCCACTCAAATAGCTCCAAAAGCATCAGTGCATCCCCTTTAGTGTGTGGCCCGCCGCAGGATCGACCAGCGCGTGGACAACGCGCTCCATCTTCATAAAGCGCGACCCCTTCACCAAGACGGTTGTATTAGAGTCAAGGCGCGGTTTGATCATGGCGATGAGTTCGTCGATGCTCTTCGCATGGAACGCCTTTGGCCCAAACGCGCTTGCATAGTGCTGCGCCATGTCGCCGAGCACGAACAGGCCGTCGATGTTTGCGGCCGCTGCGGCGGCACCGATGTCGGCGTGCATACGTGCCGCGTCGTTTCCCAATTCACCCATGTCTCCTAATACAAGCAATCGATTCCCCGACTTTTCAGACAGCACGGCAACGGCCGCCTGCATCGAATCCGGATTCGCGTTGTAAGTGTCGTCAACAATGGTGGCGAAATTGTGACCGCGCCAGGTGCGTAGTCGCCCGTCGACACCACCGAAGTTCTCCAGCCCGCGCGCGATCGCTGCCAACGGAACGTTCAACGCAAATGCGCCTGCGGCGGCGGCAATTGCATTGCGCTGGTTATGCTCGCCGAGTACTTTAAGCGACGCGGG
>Ga0226658_10000783_pt1 | contig 15822 bp, 16 predicted proteins | sample OliLak19BULKMAT1_FD_169091 | JGI IMG/M metagenome (GOLD analysis project Ga0226658, IMG submission 169091) | Freshwater microbial mat bacterial communities from Lake Vanda, McMurdo Dry Valleys, Antarctica - Oligotrophic Lake LV.19.BULKMAT1 (v2)... | ecosystem: Environmental > Aquatic >... | reverse complement strand
GGATCAATCAACCAGGCTAATTCGCAGCCATTGGCAACCCATTTTTCCATTTTATTCTTCAGTTGACCTAACGAATCAGATTTAGAGCGGAGCTCTACTATAAAATCAGGACAAATAGGGGCAAATTTTTCTTGAGCTTCCAACGTCAAGGCCTCCCATCGCTCCTTTTTTATCCAAGCTGCATCGGGGGACCGCATTGATCGGTCGGGCAAAATAAAACCACCAGACGAATCAAACCCATAGCCTAATTGAGAATGAGACTCAACCCAAACCCCAAAAATGCTGTTTAAGATAAAATTTCTATTACTTGAAAAACTTCCCGCTGGTGACATAATTATTAGTTGACCTTCTTCATCGCGCTCAATTCTTAACTCTTTGTTAGCTGAACATATCCTGAATAGTTCATCATCACTTAATCTGTCTTCGTCAGGTATTCTTAGAGTTAAAGCATCCATTTTTCAAATTTAAATAAAAATACAACATTTACCATTTTGGCGAATTCCGTCAATCTTCCAATCATAACAAAAAGATCAACGCAAATTGTTGGTTTTCTCACTGCGCTTTTGTTAGTTTATCCCATTGAATTGATGTCGCGAAGAAACGTTTCATACTTACAGTTTTTTTAACCTCTGTAAGAAGCGTGTCTCCGCGATTTTTATTTACAGCCAACCCTCGCCCATGAGCAAACTGAAAAAAGACAAAGAAAAAAAAATTTTCGTTCTCGACACCTCCGTTATCATCTTCGAACATAATAGCATACTCAATTTTGACGAACATGACATTGGGATACCTATTACCGTATTAGAAGAGCTAGATAATTTCAAAAAAGGAAACGACACCAAAAATTTTGAGGCACGCGAGTTCATTCGGCTGATCGACAAATTGGCGAAAGACCAAATGCTGCACCGGTGGAATCCCATCAACGGAAAAGGCAAGGGAAATTTTAAAGTGGTGATGGACACGGGTGGCACCAGTCAAGCAGATGCCAATCTAATATTTAAAGAAGATAAGGCAGACCATCGCATACTAAACGCAGCGCTATTACTCCAAAAAGAAGAGAAGGGCAGGAAGGTGATTTTAGTTTCTAAAGACATCAACCTTCGCCTGAAAGCGAAAGCACTTGGTCTTACGGCCGAAGATTACACCACCGGAAAAATCCAGAACATTAGTTCACTGCACACTGGCAGAACGATTGTTGACAATGCGACTTCTGATGCCATTGATCTGATCTATGATAAAGGCTATTGTCCACCTGAGGACGTGCTTGGGAAGCAGAAGCCAATGAAAAACCATTACTATATCTTGCGAAATGGGAAGAAGTCAGTACTGGCTTTCTTTAATTCAGCGAATGGAATGGTAGAGCAAGTGGAAAAGCGCAATGCCTATGGAATCAAACCTAGAAATGCAGAACAGGCATTTGCTATTCATGCCGTCCTTAAACCGGAGATCAAATTGGTTTCCATTCAAGGAGTAGCTGGAACCGGAAAAACATTGATTGCACTGGCCGCTGCGCTCGAGCAAAAGCGCGAGTATAAACAAATTTATTTGGCGCGGCCGATCGTTCCGTTGAGTAATAAAGACATCGGCTATTTGCCCGGTGATATCAAATCGAAATTGAATCCCTACATGGAACCACTATGGGATAACTTGAAGTTCATCCAGAACCAATACAGCGAAAGCGATAAAGAATACGCGAAGATTACCGAGATGGTGCAAAATGAAAAGTTGGTGATCACACCGCTTGCTTATATTCGTGGGAGAAGTTTATCCAATATTATTTTCATTGTGGATGAAGCCCAGAACTTAACTCCACACGAAGTGAAAACCATTATCACACGCGCAGGAGAAAATACGAAGATCATTTTCACGGGAGATATTCACCAGATCGATACTCCGTATTTAGATTCGCAAAGCAATGGGCTCTCTTATATCATCGATCGATTGAAGGATCATGAACTGTATGCCCACGTTACATTAGAAAAAGGCGAGCGCTCTGAATTAGCGAATTTGGCCAATCAGCTTTTATAACATTGAGATGTGGTAACATCCAGAAAGTGAAGATTCATTTACGCTGCAATATTTCAATCGAAATCACCCAAAAAAGAAAAAAGAAAGCGCCATTCAGGCTTAATTCCAGTTATTGGTCAGCCGAGTGGCGGGTAAGATTTACTTGATTGTGGTCAACAACGGACTGCCACGGCAATAATTCGACATTGCCTTGCTCCATGATATTCCTTGCGGCAGTAGTGCTTTCGATAAAACTCTATCCCTAGCCGTATCTATGCAAAAAAAACGCGCTATGATCTTCAAATTTTTCTTCAAGAATTTCACAGAGTTGAAAAAACTTGACTACACCAGAGAGAACGGTACGCTATTGGGAACACGCACTAAAAGCGACCGGAAAGTATTTCTTTATATGGTAAAAGATTTTTTTGTTGAAATACTTTACAAAAATGATAATAGCGATGATGGCGCTGAAAGCATAAATACCTTCACAAGCCTAGATGGGCTAAACTCTTATTTGGAAAAGGAATTTAAAACAGCTTTTTAGAGCCTATTTGCCCAAGGCCTTTAGCATCGTATCACCAATCAGCGCGGGTGAATCCACAACATGAATACCGCACTCTTGCATGATTTTCATTTTTGCTGCAGCGGTATCTTCAGCTCCACCAATGATGGCACCCGCATGACCCATTCTTCTTCCGGGAGGCGCAGTTTGACCCGCAATGAAACCGACCACAGGTTTCTTGTTTCCGTTTTCTTTAATCCAACGAGCAGCAACTGGCTCATAACTTCCGCCAATTTCGCCAATCATCACGATGGCGTCCGTTTCAGGATCGTTCATCAAAAACTCAACTGCTTCTTTAGTGGGTGTGCCTATGATTGGGTCGCCCCCAATACCAATGGCTGTGCTAATACCTAAGCCTGCTTTTACAATTTGATCGGCAGCTTCGTAAGTCAACGTGCCCGACTTAGATACAATTCCTATTCTTCCTTTCTTGAAAACAAAACCCGGCATGATGCCCACTTTCGCCTCTCCCGGAGTAATGACCCCAGGGCAATTAGGGCCGATCAACGTCACTTTTCTATCCTTCACATATTGCTTAGCAATCATCATATCCTTTACGGGAATGCCCTCTGTGATAGCCACAATCACTTTGATGCCGCCTTCCGCTGCTTCCATGATCGAATCGGCCGCAAAAGCTGGAGGTACAAAAATGATAGAAACATCTGCGCCCGTTTTTTCAACCGCTTCCTTGACTGTATTAAAAACAGGCCTGCCCAAGTGTTCTTGCCCACCTTTACCGGGAGTAACGCCACCCACCACATTTGTTCCATACTCAATCATTTGGCCAGCATGAAAAGATCCTTCTGTGCCGGTAAATCCTTGAACAATTACGCGGGAGTTTTTATTGACGAGTACGCTCATAATGCATTGGGTTAGCTCACAAAATTAGGATAATATAGTTGTGGGGCAAATTAGCCTCGAAAGTTCGAGTCTACTCTAGGATTAATTGATTTAACCTATTTAAAACAACAAATAGCTCAATTCATGAAAAAATCACTCCGACATAATTTTTAAATCCCTACGCAAAAAATATCGGTAGCTGGCTATAATTATTAATAGCACATAACAAAAGGGCAAAAGACTGTTGTAAAAAGAATAACTGATGTAAGAAACAGTGTATCCCCTTACGCTTTCTGAGTAAAGCATTCGTATCATTTCAAAAGGGCCCAAACGTATTGTACTATCGAAAAACTTATTGGCGACCATAGTAATGATACTATCTACTTGGGGAATAATATACAGCAACATTGTGGATAAGATTGGTTTCCTAATTAGAAAAACCAAGGACAGACACACCAATGAATACAAAGTATAAACAGTCCATAACTGGGGTACTAATTGTAGAAAAAAAGTAGTGTGCTCATTTACTTGATCAAATAATATCAATCGAAAGGATAAATAAATTGTTAAAAGGCTCAGAAAAGTAAAATAGGCTGAAACCAACAAACAATACACAATTTTTGAAAAAAAATAATGACTACGTGAATTTGCATGAATAAATCTAGATACGTAATTCATTGAAAACTCCTGACCAACAAAAACAGTGATCCATAGCGGAAGCAAAATGATCGAGGTTGTTAGCAGAATTACCATCGCAGCAACATCTGCAATAGGTGCAGCTGAACTAAATTGGATTTCGTTATAAAAAATAGAGATAAAAGCACCTATTAATAAGGGATATGCAATCGTGGTAAGGGTTAATAGAAATAATAGATACCTCCGCCTAAATACTTTAAATATCTCAATTTTCGCAAAATAAAATACCAAATTCATGCTTTGGAAACTATCATTATACTTTTATATGCATTTTCAAAATCGGCAAACTTCAATAGCAGTTCAGTTGATTTCTCATCCAAAAGGATCTTCCCACTCTTAATAAAAATTACCCTGTCACAAATTTTTTCAAGTTCAGAGAAACTATGGCTTGCGACAAGAAAGGATACACCTCTTTCTTTCAATTGCGCTACTGTATCTCTGAGAATAATAATAGAATCTATGTCAAGATGATTTGTAGGTTCATCTAGTAATATTAGATCACTGTGACCCAAAAATGAAGCTGTTAACGCAACTTTCTGCTTCATCCCTGCTGACAAAGAATAAAATAGCTTATCGAAATAATTAATTTTAAAAATGTTTTTATTGTTTTCTATTCCAGAAATGTCCCGCTTAGATAAATGACACCTTAACTTTAAGTTGTCTCCAACTGACATATCATCAAAAAATTCGTTTCTCGTAATAACATAATCCAGCTTAATACCTTTTGAAAAAACTACGTTTCCCGAATCAGCCTTCAGAGATCCTGTCAGTATATTAAACAAAGTCGTTTTTCCAGCTCCGTTTGGACCTACGATTCCTACTACTTCCCCAAGATTAATGTCAAATGAAATATCCTTTAAAATCTCTTTGTAAAGAAGACTTTTGGTCACATTTCTAATACTTACTATCAACGGATGAGCTTGATGATTTAAGAACACGTAGATATTTTATGGTGAGTGGCTTTTGTCAGTAGATGTTAAAAAAAACAATTACCAAATAATTTTATCTGGTAATTGTTGTTTAATTTAGAAATCTATTTTTTTTACTACAGGTTTTTTTATTAGAGGATATTCAAATAAAAAACATATTAAATGGTATCATTATTCTTGATGCCGCCTTCCGCTGCTTCCATGATCGAATCGGCCGCAAAAGCTGGAGGTACAAAAATGATAGAAACATCTGCGCCCGTTTTTTCAACCGCTTCCTTGACTGTATTAAAAACGGCCTGCCCAAGTGTTCTTGCCCGCCTTTACCGGGAGTAACGCCACCCACCACATTTGTTCCATACTCAATCATTTGGCCAGCATGAAAAGATCCTTCTGTGCCGGTAAATCCTTGAACAATTACGCGGGAGTTTTTATTGACGAGTACGCTCATAATGCAGTGGGTTAGCTCACAAAATTAGGATAATATAGTTGTGGGGCAAATTAGGTATTTCGGGTTTTAGGGGATATAGGCTAGGAGTCAGTAGTTAGAATGTAGAATTCAGAATTCAGAATTGTTTGGGTCTTTGGTTCATCCCATTCTAGCGCGTCTCGCTTGTGCTTCTATGCTTTGGCTTGTCTCGATCAACACTACTCCTTTATTCATTTGATCGCTTCAATTCCTTCATCACTTCCCCTGGCATTAAGGGCACAAGCGTGACGCCAGTTAGGGTTTGTTGGTGAATCTGCCCGCTACTCCCTTCACGCAACACCAAAGGCGAGAAATAGTATTTATTAAAATGTATTGCTCTAAACTTTCACTTTATAAAATCTTGCAACACCGCGTTTCCAAACGAATAGATAACAGACGTAAAAATTACGCTCCAAGCCATCGCACTGATCAGCATAAAAAGCAAAATCTGTTCTTTTGACTTGTTCATACTAACCGCTAAAATCGTTCCGCCAATCGGGGTAAGTAGGATCGGGGTAAAAAACGCAATCCCGCCAAGGCCATATTTTCTTAGCATAATCAAAAACCTGCGTCTGGTATTGGAAGGATTTTTTGGTAGACTAAAGTAATTTTTGAAAAAACGATTCTTCAGCCACTCGCCAAAATAAGTGAAGGACACCACGCTTATCATCATTCCCAAAATAGTGGAAACGGCAGTGGTTACGGGATGTAGCCCTAGCAAATATCCTTGCAAAGGGCCAAAAACAAACTTGATGGCACTTGCCAACACCACGGGTATCGCTTTTAATAATTCTTCTAACATACTATAGTTTCTCCCCAAAACTTAAATCGCCTGCATCGCCCAAGCCAGGAACAATGTAAAATTCCGTGTTGAGCTTTTCGTCTATGGATACTGTAAATAAAGAACAAGGAACTTGCAATTGAGTTATTAAGTTTTGCACCCCTTCGGGCGAAGCAACCAATGCCGCCAAATAGATGTGCGATGGTGTGCCATGTTTTAACAATGCTGTAACAGAACGAATAATCGAGTTGCCGGTTGCCAACATGGGGTCAATTAAAATCACTTCGCGATTTGATAATGCAGGAGTAGCCAAATAATCGAGCTGAACGGTCAGTTCCTTTTTCCCTTCTTTCCTATAAGCACCAATAAATCCACAGTCGGCTTGATCAAAATAATTTAAAAACCCTTGAAAATAAGGAAGCCCTGCCCTTAAAACAGTAATCAATACCGGTTGATTTTTAACAAGTCCAATGCTTGTTTTCGCTAAAGGCGTTTGCACTTCATTGCTTTCATAGGCCATTCGTTTTGAAATCTCGTAGGCCATTATTTCGCCCAGCCTCACCATATTGTTTCGGAAGCGCAACCGATCTCCTTGTTTTTCCACATCGCGCAACTCGGCCAAAAACTGATTGGCAATTGAATTTTGTCCGTTCAGAACGAATACATCCATACATTCATTTTTAACCAACCAAGAAGTAAAGATACCGCTGCACTCAAAATAAATCTATCTTGCTTTGCTATTTTTAACGAAAGCTACGCAGTACCAAGTAAAGTTGCAGAATATGGCAAAGAAAAAAACAAAAGACATACTAAAATTAAAGCACGATTGGAAACTATTGAAACAACTCTGCGAAATTCAGGCTCCCTCTGGCCACGAAAAGCCATTGCGCGATTTTTTACTCAACTTCATCAAAATCGAAAGCAAAAAGTGGAAGCAGAAGCCCACCATTATGGCCGGGGAAGAATTTCAAGATTGTGTTATCTTAAAATTCGGAAAGCCCCGCACCGCCATTTTCGCCCACATGGATAGTATTGGGTTTACGGTTCGGTACTTCAATCAACTTCTATCTATCGGAAGCCCCGATGCAGAAATGGGAACAAAACTGGTTGGGCATGACAGCCTTGGCCCTATTGAATGTGAATTGGAATTTGACAAAGAAAATCATGCCTTTTACAAATTTGGACGACCCGTTGACAGAGGCACGCCCCTTACCTACAAAATTGATTTTCGAGAGACCAAGGACTTTATCGAAACAGCCTACTTGGATAACCGCCTCGGTATCTACAATGCCTTGAAAGTAGCAGAGACATTAAAAGATGGCGCGATCATTTTTAGTTGTTGGGAGGAGCACGGGGGCGGTTCGGTAGGTTACTTGGCCGAATATGTTTTCAAAAAATGGGGCGTGCGCCAAGCGCTGATTTCTGACATCACATGGGTGACCGAAGGCGTTGAACACGGCAAAGGTGTTGCCATATCCTTGCGGGATAGAAATATTCCGCGAAGAAGTTTTGTCGATAAGCTTATCGCGATAGCGGAAAAAAATAAAATTAACTATCAGTTAGAAGTAGAGGGCGCGGGCTCTAGCGATGGAGGCGAGTTGCAACGAAGCCCCTACCCTTTTGATTGGTGTTTTGTGGGCGCACCCGAATTAAATGCCCATACACCCCATGAAAAAGTGCACAAATCTGATGTTGAAAGTATGATTCTACTTTACACAGCTTTAATGAGAGAATTATAAACTGAGGTTTTGGAAAACAACTAAGTTACTGTCAGGCTGAGCCAATCGAAGCCTATTTGGAAAATTTAATACGCTGTTTTCGAAAAGCTCAAACTGACAGCATTTTTCGTTTTGTGTAACTCCGATTATGAATTAATACTCAAAAGTTTTCTTGAGCATGGGAGAGGAAAGTTTTCCTTTCACTTTCGGCAACTCTTGGTACTTGCCGCTTGAAAAAATAAAGCCTATTGTTTCTTCTGTTTCTGGATCGATTACCCAATACTCTTGAATGCCAAATCTCTCATAAAGATCTTTTTTAACTTTTAGATCGTGATTTCGATTCCCACCAGAAAGAACCTCGACTACTAGATCTGGCACACCATGAATGTGATCTTCAATAATGGAAAGATTGCTTTTTTTTACGAAAACAATGTCGGGCTGAACCGCATTTGCCTCTTCATCTAAGTAAACATCAAATGGGGCAACATATACTTCACCAAGTTTATTCTCCTCAACAAAATCAAAAAACTGAGAAACCAACTGTGTAATTATTCTTTGGTGTTTACGTAAAGGAGATGGACTCCTATAAATTATTCCGTTTATGATTTCCGCCAATGTTCCTTCTGGAAGCATTTTATACACTTCCATGATGGTTCGGGGTGGCCTTTCTATTACTTCATCCATATTTCAAATCTAACAAAAAAAAATTTATATATCTTTCCAATCATCACCCCAAATCACACACCATGCAAACACGCAGAGACTTTATCAAAACAACCACGGCCGCCAGTATTGGCGCTAACCTTTTGCCCACGCTTGGCTTTTCAACGATAGCTGACGAAAAAATCCGGCTCGGAATTATCGGAGTGGGTCTTCGCGGCCAAAATCATTTGGAATTGGCGCTTTCGCGGAAAGATGTAGAGGTGGTAGCAATATGCGATGTGCAACAGCGAATGATTGATATGAGTTTAGGATTGGTAGCTAAAGCGAGCAAACCGAAGCCAACTGTAATTATTGATGGCCCGCAAGGCTATAAAAAATTATTGGATCGAAAGGACATTGATGCCGTCATTATTGCTACGCCTTGGGAATGGCACACGGTGATGTGCCTGGATGCCATGAACGCTAAAAAATACGTGGGCTGCGAAGTAATCACCGGCATGACGGTAGATGAATGTTGGGAAATAGTAGACACTTCAGAAAAAACTGGAATACCCTTGATGATGTTGGAAAATGTTTGCTACAGGCGCGATGTGATGGCCGTAATGAACATGGTGCGACAAAACATTTTTGGTGAACTCATCCACTTGCAAGGTGGCTATCAACACGATTTGCGCGAGGTGAAATTCAACGATGGTATCAATCCGTCTGGCGGTGGCGCAGATTTTGGTGTGAAAGGCTTTTCGGAAGCACAATGGCGAACCCAACACTCCGTTGACAGAAATGGAGATCTGTATCCCACGCATGGCATAGGGCCTATTGCGATGATGACGAACATCAACCGAGGAAACCGATTCACCAAACTGGTTTCTTATTCCACCAAGGCACGAGGTCTTCACAATCACATAGTGAAAGTAGGCGGAGAAAATCATCCGAACGCGAAAGTAAAATTCAAGCTGGGTGATGTGGTGACCACGATGATTGAAACCAGCAACCAAGAAACTATTTTGTTGCAGCACGACACCAATTTACCAAGACCTTATTCGATCGGCTTTCGCGTACAAGGCACCAGCGGCATTTGGATGGACATCAACAAATCCATTTACGTTGAGGGGCAAAACAAACAGCCACACCGATGGGAAGATGCCAAAGAATGGCTCGATAAATATGATCACCCACTTTGGAAAAAGTATGGAAGCGATGCGGCAGGAGCCGGCCACGGAGGGATGGATTGGTTTGTATTAAATGCCTTTATCGAATCGGTAAAAAGAAAAACAGCGCCCCCACAAGACGTGTATGACGCAGTTGCTTGGAGCGCCATCACGCCACTTTCTGAAACATCCATTCAAAAAAATGGAGCCACTGTCGACTTTCCTGATTTTACGCGGGGAAAATGGCAAAGCAGAAAAAATCAATTTGCCTTGGACGATACGTACTAGCTGGAGATGCGCAAAAGCCTCAAATTTAACGCCATCGCGCGTTCCTGTGCAGATAGCTAGAAGGGCGGAGCGAGCCCAAAAAAAGGAGACTTCTTCCCTCCAACTACTGCGTAAACCCAGTTACTAGTTAATCGCAAAAATAACTTGATTTCAATCGTGTGAATTGAAAGAAAATGATCAACGGGCGGTGATAAGATCACTCATTGCCAGAAGTAGTCTATCTTTGCGGCTTGAAACAGAAAAATGAAGATAAAAGACGTCCAGTTCAAAAAGTTTATCCCTGCCGAAAAAATTGAGACGAGGGTTGCCGAGTTGGCAGCGCAAATCAATTTAGATTACAAAGGTAAAAGCCCCATATTGTTACCCATTCTCAACGGTTCGTTTATGTTTGCTTCTGATTTAATGAAGCAATTGGACATGCCTTGCCAAATCTCTTTTGTAAAAATTTCCTCTTACTCGGGAACATCCAGCACGGGTCAAATCAAAACCCTGATTGGGCACGAAGAAAGTCTGTTCAATCAAGATGTTTTAATCGTTGAAGATATCATTGATTCCGGCCTCACCATTGAAAAGATAGTGGAAGACCTACGGGGCAGAGGTACCAAATCAGTAGAAGTCGTTTCGTTGCTGCGAAAGAGTGTGGCAAGGGAGAAAAAAATAGAAATAAAATACGTGGGGTTTGAATTGCAGGACGAGTTTGTATTGGGGTACGGACTAGACTATGATGAGATCGGCAGAAACCACAAAGATTTGTATCAGCAAGTGCTTGCCCCGAAATCGAATTAACTCTGCCTGAGTTGGCTAATTGCCAGTCCGATCATTATCTTGCACTCCCTTTTCTTAATTTTAACAGTAGGAAATGAAAAACTTAGCACTCTTTGGCCCTCCAGGTGCCGGCAAAGGAACACAAAGCGAAAAGCTGATTCAGAAATATGGTTTTGTGCATATTTCTACGGGAGATCTTTTTCGGTGGCATACCAAAAATGACACATCCTTGGGCAAAAGAGTCAAAGAAATCATGAACAGTGGCTCGCTCGTGCCGGATGAGATTACGATTGCCATGCTCAAGGAAGAGTTAGATAAAAACTCAAACGCGAAAGGTTTTCTGTTTGACGGATTCCCTCGCACCGTTCCTCAAGCGGAAGCACTTGATAAGTTTATGAAAGACAACGGCACCGCCATCCATTTCATTGTTGCGTTGAATGTGACGGAAGAAGAAGTTAGGGCTCGCATCGCCAAGCGCAGATCAGTAGAGAACCGAGTGGATGATGAAGAAGAAAAATTAAACAAACGTATTGCCGAATATTTTACGAAAACGATTCATGTGCTTCCGTTTTACGAAAAACAAGGCCGTTTGAACACGGTACAAGGCATTGGTACAGTGGGCGATATTTTCAACAGTATTTGTAAAGTGATAGACCATTCTTGATAAAAGATCACCGGTTGCCCGTTACCGGTAAATAGTAACCTGTAACCAGTTTATGTCCAATCCCAATTTCATTGATTACGTAAAATTCAACTCCCGCTCGGGCAACGGAGGTGCGGGATGCCGGCATTTTCACAAAGAAAAATTTATTGATAAAGGCGGCCCAGATGGTGGCGATGGCGGCCGCGGTGGCCATGTAATTTTGCGTGGCAACGCGCAGATGTGGACGCTGCTCCATTTGAAATATCGCAAGCACGTGTTTGCCGAAAACGGACATTCTGGCGAAGGCCAAGACCGCACCGGTTCTTTTGGCAAAGATCAAATTTTGGACGTGCCATTGGGAACTACGGCCAAACGTTTTGAAACGGGCGAGCTAGTATCTGAAATTACAGAAGACGGACAGGAAATCATTCTTGCTCCGGGTGGGCGTGGTGGGAAAGGCAACGCTTTTTTTGCGACCCCTACTGACCAAGCCCCCCAACATGCACAGCCAGGTGAACCCGGAGTTGATGAATGGATCATCCTGGAGCTTAGGTTGCTCGCAGATGTTGGATTGGTTGGCTTTCCGAATGCGGGAAAATCCACACTTTTATCCGTGGTTTCAGCAGCAAGGCCTAAAATTGCCGACTACGCGTTCACTACACTTACCCCAAATTTAGGCGTGGTTGCTTACCGCGATAACCAATCTTTTGTGATGGCCGACATTCCGGGTATCATTGAGGGTGCCGCAGAGGGAAAAGGACTGGGCATCCGGTTCTTAAAACACATCGAGCGAAACTCATTACTGCTATTTATGGTGCCGGCAGATGCCAAGGACATCCAGCAGGAATTTGAAATTTTGCTGAACGAGTTAAAAAAATACAATCCCGAATTGCTGGATAAAAAGCGACTGCTTGCCATTACTAAGTCTGATCTATTGGATGACGAACTGAAACAAGCCATTAAAAAAGAATTGCCGAAAAGCATCCCCTCCGTTTTCATTTCTGCATTGGCGAATCAAGGCATTCTAGAATTGAAAGACTTGATTTGGAAAAACTTGAAGAGCTGAAATTTATTTCAGGCCATTAATATTTCGTAGGGAATTCCAAGTTCTTGATGGAGCGACTTTATTACCTTTTTTGAAATTTTGCCTATGGTCGGTGTTTTCACCGCAACACCAAACCTACTTTCTCACACCGTTGTTTCCTACATATCCTTAGCCATTTGCCTGTGGTCGGTGTTTTCACCGCACCACCAAACCTACTTTCTCACACCGTTGTTTCCTACATATTTTGCCTGTGGTCGGTGTTCTCACCGCACCACCAAACCTACTTTCTCACACCGTTGTTTCCTACATATCCTTAGCTGTTCGACATGCTAACATAGCGCCTGTCCAACGACAGATAGACAGGCATTTGCAATGTCGTTAAATTGGTGGTGCGGTGAGAACACCGACCACCAAACCTACTTTCTCACACCGTTGTTTCCTACATATCCTCTGCTGCTCGACATGTTAACACAGCGCCTGTCCAACGACAGATAGACAGGCATTTGCAATGCCGTTAAATTGGTGGTGCGGTGAGAACACCTACCTCGGGCAGAAGTTTACATTTTGTAAACTCTGTTACGGTCATGTTGGCATAATCGGCCAATTGGCAAAATTCTTGTGTCTGCCACCTTGATTAAATCAATAAAATGGAAAATACTGTTCATCCCGAGTCGGAATTGGAAAATCACAACGAATTGACAGCAGAAGTGCCACCAATGCAAGCGCCCGAACCAGCGGGAACCACAAAGCCCGAGCAACCCTTGGATGACATAAAAAAACTACAAGACGAATTGGCAGAAGCCAAAGACAAGTACTTACGGCTTTATGCCGAGTTCGACAACTTTCGCAGGCGGTCTGCAAAAGAGAAATTGGATATGATTCAGTCTGCGAACGAGCACCTTTTAAAAAACCTTCTTTCGGTAACAGACGATTTTGAACGGGCCGAAAAATCCTTCAAAGACAAAAATGACAAAGAATCCGAAGGCTTCTTTTTGATCCAAAATAAATTTAAAAAGATGTTGGATCAATACAATGTAAAGGTGATGGAGATAGGAAAGGAAACGGCCTTCGATGCTGATTTGCATGAAGCCATTACCCAAATGCCCGCTGCGACTGAAAAGTTGAAAGGAAAAATTGTTGATGTTGTAGAGAAAGGATATTTATTGAACGACAAAGTAATCCGATTTGCAAAAGTAGTTGTCGGCAACTAGTGAAAGATTACCAAAGGTAGAAGTTTGAGGTTAGCAAAGCATCAACTAAAATGATAAAGTCCTATAAAGATTTAGATGTTTACCATCTTTCCTATTGGCAAGCTATGGACATCTTTTTTCTATCGAAGAATTTTTTAAAGAAAAAACTTTACTCAATAACATCGCAAATCGTTCGTTCATCGAGATACATTAGCGGTTACATTTCTGACGGATATTCCGATGAGCTAGATCAAATCAGTAAAATGCTAACTAAGCTTCATCAAAATTGGAAGACGTCAAAATCTTCAACTACCAAAGATCAAACCTCCAACATCTAACTTCTAACTTCCATCATCCACCCATGGCCAAAAGAGACTTTTACGAAATATTGGGAGTAAGCAAATCGGCCACAGCCGAAGAGATCAAAAAAGCATACCGCAAAACAGCTATTCAATTTCACCCTGATAAAAATCCGGGCAATAAAGAATCGGAGGAAAAATTTAAAGAAGCTGCTGAAGCCTATGAGGTACTGAGCGATGAAACCAAGCGCGCACAATACGACCGCTTTGGTCACAATCGGCCAGGGGGTGGTGGCGGTGGGTATTCCTCGCACGAAATGAACATGGAAGATATCTTCAGCCAGTTTGGGGATATCTTCGGAGGTGGCGCTGGCGGTAGCCCTTTCGATAGTTTCTTTGGAGGCGGGGGGCGATCGCGCCAACGCAAAGGCTCAAACCTGCGGATCAAATTAAAAATGACACTCGAAGAAATTGCCAACGGTGCCGAGAAAAAAATTAAAGTTAATAGACTCATAAAAGCCGAGGGGGTAACGTTCAAAAATTGCACCACTTGCCAAGGCACCGGTCAAGTAAGAAAAGTGGTGAACACTATGTTAGGACAGATGGTCTCTTCCAGCAACTGCCCTACCTGCAACGGGGCAGGCCAGACTATTGACAAGCGTCCTTCCGGAGTGGATAGCTCTGGGTTGGTTTCAAAAGAAGATCTGATCACGGTAAAAATTCCCGCGGGCGTAAGCGATGGCATGCAGCTATCTATGTCGGGCAAGGGAAATGAGGCTCCTGGTGGAGGCGTACCGGGTGATTTGTTGATTGTCATTGAGGAAACCGAGGACAAAGAACTAAAGCGCGATGGCACCAATTTAGTCTACGATCTACACATCAGTTTTGTTGACGCTGCCATTGGCACAAGTGTAGAAGTACCTTCCATTGGGGGCAAAGTGCGGATCAAAATCGACCCTGGAACCCAGAGCGGCAAAATCTTGCGCTTGCGCGGAAAGGGTTTGAAGGACATCAATGGCTATGGAACAGGCGACCAACTCATTTACATAAATGTGTGGACACCCAAAAAGCTCAGCAGCGAAGAAAAAGCCAAACTTGAAAGTCTTCGTACTTCACCCAATTTTCAGCCACAGCCTGATGCCAACGAAAAAGGCTTCTTTGAGCGGATGAAGGAATATTTTGGCAATTGAGAAGGGCTAAAAATAAAACCTTTTCTATAGTTACCCGTTGAAATCCCATTACTGATTACCGAATTTGGCTTAAAAAAAGTCAAACGTGTTGCGAACCGAATAAAGTGAAGAAATGGTAAGAGCTATAACATTGGGTTTGATTGGTACGGGCTTATGCATCGCCAGTTTTGGTCAGATCAAAAAGCAATTCTCGGTTGAGAAATCCGATGCGTGCAATCACGTAGAACTAAGCCTCAAAGCCAAAACAGGCAACTACTTTATTCGCCCCAGCCCAAGCAATGACTACCTCAACATCTACAGCAACCAAGATTTAGAACAATACTCACACTCATTTAGCAATGAAATAAAGGGCAAAACAAGCATGATCAAGCTTGCTTTAGAACAAGAAGGCGAAAGAGGTGTTGGCAAAAAGATTTCGTATCGCGTATTTGGGGGAGATGAAAATCCGGCAGATAAGTTTTGGAAGGTTTATCTCACCGAGCAAACCCCTTACTCACTAAGCCTAGATTATGGATTGGGTAATGCAAACATTGATTTGTCAGGGCTGTCCATTGACAAACTAAAAATTATTACAGGCAGTGCTGACGTAAAT
>Ga0226658_10000770_pt1 | contig 15972 bp, 15 predicted proteins | sample OliLak19BULKMAT1_FD_169091 | JGI IMG/M metagenome (GOLD analysis project Ga0226658, IMG submission 169091) | Freshwater microbial mat bacterial communities from Lake Vanda, McMurdo Dry Valleys, Antarctica - Oligotrophic Lake LV.19.BULKMAT1 (v2)... | ecosystem: Environmental > Aquatic >... | reverse complement strand
AAAACCCACGACGGTAACGCCGATTGGCAGCAACGACTTGCCACCCGATATGAGGGCGCTGGCGGCACCGGCGTCAAGCGTCAGCGTTCCCATGGTTTTCAGATGGCCGGCAAGCCACATCTTGCGCGCCTGCATGGCACTATTGTTGGAAGCCAGACGGGTGCCGATTGCCTCTCCGCGCACGATCGCCGGCAACACCCCGTCAACGCGGCCAAAGGCGATGATGGTGCTCGCCCCCGAAAGCGCGGCTTTCTTCGCCGCCAACACTTTTGTCAACATGCCGCCTTTGCTAAGCGACGACCCGGCACCGCCAGCCATTTTTTCCAACGCCGGATCGCCAGCCGTACCCACACGTACCAGTGTCGCGTTGGTATCTTGGCGCGGATCCGCCGTGTACAGGCCCTGCTGGTCGGTGAGGATGATGAGCAAATCAGCTTCTACAAGGTTGGCCACCAGCGCCGCCAACGTATCGTTGTCGCCAAACTTGATCTCGTCGGTCACCACGGTATCGTTTTCATTGATGACCGGAACGACGCCCAGTTCGAGCAGGGTGGACAGTGTGGAGCGCGCGTTGAGGTAGCGGGTACGGTCTGCCAGATCATCGTGGGTGAGCAGGACTTGCGCGGTATCGAGGGCATGCTGTTGAAAAGCGGCTTGGTAGACCTGGATGAGCCCCATTTGTCCGACCGCTGCGGCGGCCTGCAGCTTGTTGACCTCATGCGGCCGCGTTTTCCAGCCGAGTCGCTTCATGCCCTCTGCGATAGCGCCCGATGAGACGAGCACAACCTGATGCTGCTGTTGGCGTAACGATGCGATCTGCCGCACCCATTCCGCAATCAGCGCGTGGTCAACGCCAACGCCGTGGTTGGTGATGAGTGTCGAGCCGATCTTTACGATGATACGCATGTGTACGTTAGCCGGCTTCGGCAGCCTTCGCTGATGCGCGCTGCGCGTCAACGTGATCCATGATGGCGAAGGTGAGCTCACGACAGCCGTCGGTTTTCATGGCGGAGATGGTGAAGGTTGGGCCTTTCCACTTTAGACCTTTGACGATGGCCTTTGCACGTTTCTCGGCCTCGGCCGGGTCGAGCAGGTCGGCCTTGTTCAGAATCAACCAGCGCGGCTTGTCGAACAGCGACGTATCGTACTTTTTCAACTCGTTGATAATCGCCTTTGCTTCCTTGATCGGATCGACGGACTCGTCGTAGGGTGCAATGTCGACCAAATGCAAGAGCAGGTGCGTGCGCTGCAGATGCTTGAGAAACTGGTGTCCGAGTCCCGCGCCTTCCGCAGCGCCTTCGATCAAACCGGGCACATCCGCGATCACAAAACTGCGGTTCTCATCAACCCGTACCACACCCAAGTTGGGGTGCAGGGTGGTGAATGGATAGTCCGCGACCTTCGGACGCGCGGCCGACACGGCGCGGATAAAGGTTGACTTGCCGGCGTTGGGCATGCCGAGCAGGCCAACGTCTGCCAACACCTTCAATTCGAAATGGATGTCTTTGACTTCGCCGTCAGTGCCCTTGGTGAACTGGCGCGGGGCGCGATTGGTCGAGCTCTTGAAGTTGATGTTGCCCAACCCGCCGCGGCCGCCTTCTGCGACTAAAACGCGTTGTTTATCATGCGTCAGATCGGCAAGGACTTCTCCGGTAGCCAAATCCTTGATGGTGGTGCCGACCGGCACCCGCAACGTGACGTCATCCGCGCCTGCGCCGTTGCAGTCCGCACCGCGCCCCGAGTCGCCGTCTTTGGCGCGAAAAATGCGCGCAAAACGGTAGTCGATGAGCGTGTTGATGTTGCAATCGGCGATGACGTAAATCGAGCCGCCGCGTCCGCCGTCGCCGCCGTCGGGCCCGCCGAAGGCGATGTATTTCTCACGGCGCATTGAAGCCGAACCGTTGCCGCCTTTGCCGGCGTGGATTTCAATTCGCGCTTCGTCGATGAATTTCATATAGGTGTTTCTCTACAAGGTCGCTACATGATGCAATAAAAGAAAAAGCCCCAGAGAATTCTCTCCGGGGCTTTTCTTTGCAGAATCGCCTGAAGTGCTAGGCTGGCTGTGCTACGGCCTGGACCACCGGATCGATAGAGATCGTGCGGTTGCGTTTCGCACCTTTGACGGCAAAAACAACCTTGCCGGTCTTGAGTGCAAAAAGGGTATGGTCTTTGCCCATACCGACGTTATCACCAGCATGAAACTCGGTGCCGCGCTGACGCACGATGATCGTGCCAGCGCTGATCAATTCGCCACCGTAGGACTTGACGCCCAGGCGTTTTGATTCGGAATCGCGGCCATTTCGGGATGAGCCACCGGCTTTTTTATGTGCCATGAGTCGGCTCCTTAGGCTTTAATCTCACCGATTTGAATCTCGGTGTAGTTTTGACGATGCCCCTGGCGCTTTTGATAATGCTTGCGACGGCGCATCTTGAAAATACGTACCTTGTCGGCACGACCCTGTGAAATAACGGTGGCCGTGACGGCAGCGCCTGCGATCATCGGTGTGCCGATGGTGACGGCTTCGCCGTTACCCATCATCAACACCTGATCCAAAACGATCTGCGCGCCCACGTCTGCCGGTATCTGTTCTACTTTAATTTTTTCACCAGCGGCAACACGATACTGCTTGCCCCCGGTTTTTATGACCGCGTACATGGTTAAACTCCAAAGGTTGTTTGATTCTGATCAAAGGCCGTGCACGGATTTCACATCGCATGCACAAGGGCCCGACAGAACTCGGTATTATACGGGTCTGCGCAGCCCACGTCAAACCAGTTTTTGACATCAAAACAGGAACTTAGCGACGAATTTTCGCCGACTGAGCCCATCTACGCACTGCCTGCCGAATGAACCTGCCACAAAACCCGATAAAGCTAGACAATATCCGTCGAGTCATCGACGCTGACATGGTTGCCGTCGACAGCGTCATCCGGCGACGATTGGCATCTGACGTGGTGCTCATCAACCAGATTTCGAACTACATCATCGCCTCTGGGGGCAAGCGTTTGCGCCCGATCTTGGTGTTGTTAGCGGGCGGTCACTTCTCGGCAAATCCAGAGCAAGCAAGAGAGATCGCGGCCGTCATCGAGTTTATTCATACCGCGACCTTGCTCCACGATGACGTCGTTGATGAGTCCTCGCTGAGGCGAGGTCGGCAGACAGCCAATGCCGTGTTTGGCAACGCCGCGTCCGTCTTGGTGGGTGATTTTCTTTACTCGCGGGCGTTCCAGATGATGGTCGACGTGGGCTCTATGCGCGTCATGGAAGTCGTCGCCGAGGCGACCAATATCGTCGCCGAGGGCGAAGTCCTGCAGTTGCTGAATGTGGGTGACGCGGATACCGACGAGGAGCAATACCTGCGGGTGGTGCGCTACAAGACCGCAAAGCTGTTTGAGGCGGCCACGCGTGTCGGCGCGATTCTGGGCGGCGCCGCAGCGGTGGAAGAACGTGCCTTGGCCGACTACGGTATGCATTTGGGCACCGCGTTTCAGTTGATCGATGACGTGTTGGATTACTCGGGCGACGCGGCCGAGACCGGCAAGAATCTTGGCGACGATTTAGCGGAAGGCAAGCCGACGCTGCCACTCATTTATGCCATCCGCAACGGTAATGCCGTCGAACGGGAGGTCGTGCGCAGTGCGATTGCCAACGCTGATCGTAGCAATATGCCGGCCGTGGTGGCGGCGATCCGGGCGACTGGCGCGATCGAATATTCGAGGGCGGCGGCGCACCGGGAAGCCGAGACGGCAATGGCTTCTATCGCGCTCTTGGCGGAATCGGCACACAAGGAGGCGCTGCTACAATTGGCGCTGTTTGCAGTAGAACGGCGCTTTTAGGCGCGATTAGCACAAACGAGTCGGTAAACTTGCGCGCCAGATGGTGCCGGTTGGTGAGCCTCGTGGTGTCGTCGGATATGTCTGATCAAGCAGTTCGCCGCCGTCCGAAAACGGCTTCGACTCGCCAATATGCCGAGATTTGCGGACGCAGAGGCGGTACAAGACATGACAGGACAGGGCAGGTCAGGACAGGAGCAGGTGGAACGCACGTGAGGTGACCGAATCCTAGGCGAGCCGGAAGTTCACCCGTCGAAACGGCGCCGTCTACCGCTGGGCAGAAGGCGAATTCCCGTGCGAACTACCCGACCAACCTTAGCAGGCCTTCGACAGCGTGCGAAGGCTTTTCGTTTTTTTGGACGAGACTCAATGGCAAATGTATTTCAAGAGCGCGTGTTAACCGTCCACCACTGGACCGACTCGTTGTTCTCGCTCACCACCACGCGCGATCCGTCGTTCCGGTTTCTCAACGGGCAATTCACCATGATCGGTATCGAGGTAGACGGCAAGCCGCTGATGCGCGCTTATTCGATGGTGTCGGCGAACTACGAGGAGACGCTTGAGTTCCTGTCGATCATTGTGCCGAACGGCCCGCTGACGTCGAGACTCAAAGATGTCGAGCCTGGTCACACGCTACTGGTGAATTCGAAGGCCGTCGGTACGCTCATCATGCAGAACGTTCTGCCGGGCAAGAACCTTTACCTGCTCTCAACCGGCACGGGTGTGGCGCCGTTCATGAGTGTCATCAAGGATCCGGAGACTTACGAGAAATTTGAGAAAGTGATTCTGGTGCATGGCGTGCGTTGCGCGGCGGAACTCGCCTATGACGATTACTTGCAGCATGAGCTGCCGAACAATGCGTTCTTCGGTGAACAGGTGCGTAATCAGCTCATCTACTATCCGACCGTCACGCGCGAACCCTATCGGAATCAGGGCCGTGTCACCAACCTGATTGAGAATGGGAAGTTGCAAGCCGACATCGGTCTGCCACCGATGAGCAAGGAGCATGATCGGGTCATGATTTGTGGCAGTCCGGAAATGTTGCGCGACTTACGGATCATGTTTGAAGCGCGCGGATGGGACGAAGGCAATATGAGCACGCCGGGGCATTTCGTCATCGAGCGCGCGTTCGTCGAGAAGTAAATAGCCTCGTCTCTGCGCACCGATTTTTCCCTCTGCGCGGCAGTTCGCTCCGGCAAGCGCGCACCGGCAAGCACGCAGGGGCAATACCCATCGCCTTGCTTTTCGCGCACAATGCCAGTTCACACAACGGTTAGAAAGTAACGGATCACGGCAAATGGGGAAAGTGTTTTTTCTGGTATTGATCGGCGTCGTCGTCTGGCTGCTGTTCTTCGCGAAAAAAGTCGTCAAACGCAAACGCGACGGCCAGTCCGGTGCCGTATCGCCGCGCGCTGCCATCGAGCAGATGCGTCAATGTGCTCGTTGTGGGGTACACATCCCGACATCGGAGGCTTGTGAACTCGCCGGGCAACGCGGGCAATATAGCTGCGCCGACCCTGACACCTGTGCAAATCGCCCGCGCTGATATCAACCCAGTGCCGCCCAGCCCGACAGCGGGCGCGGCGGCGTCGCTGGTGCTGGCAGGCGACGCCTTCGCGGCGTTCGAGTCTCCGGAGAGCGCTTGGAAAACGCTGACCGCGTTTGCGGTATATCGGCTCGTCATCGTGCTCGTGCTGGCTATTATTTTCTGGGGCTTCAGCCGCATCCCGATCATCGGCGGCGTCTCGCCATTCATGGGCGCGGTCTCGCTCGGTACCTACCTGGTGCTGTCGGTGGTGTTGATTCTCGCCACTCAGTTTCGTCTGCCTTCGGCCGCCGCCCAGCTGACCATCCAGGTGCTGGTGGACGTGACCATGCTGACGTTGCTCATGCACGCCTCGGGCGGCACCCGCAGCGGTATCGGGATGCTGTTACTGGTTTCGCTCGCCGCCGCGGCGCTGGTCTCGCCAGGACGACTCGCGTTTTTTCATGCGGCGGTCGCCTCGCTGGCGGTGCTGTTTGAGCAGCTCTGGCAGTTTTTGTACGGTGACGCCGGTGCGGCCGAATTCGTCCCCAGTGGCATGCTGGCGACCGGCTATTTTGTCATTGCGGGTCTCGGCTACACGTTCGCCACGTACGCCCGCGGCGCGGCGCAAGTCGCCGAAAAGCGCGGCGTGGATCTGGCCAACCTCGCACAAATCAACGAACTGGTCATCCGCGACATGCTGGACGGCTTTGTGGTCGTCGATGAACTGGGGGTGATCCGCCAGCACAACCCGCAATCCGCGTTGATGGTTCGTGGCCTAAGCGGTTCCACCGGTCGGGCGTTGCGAGAGGTTGCGCCACAAGTTGGCCAATTGCTCGATGAGTGGCGGGCCGACCGCGGCAGGATTTTTTCGATCATGCGCGACGCGACTTCGCAGCGCGATTACCAGCTGCGCTTCGTCTCCATTGGCGAAGCCGAGGTATCGCCGACGGTGGTGTTTCTCGAGGACGCCTCGCGCATTCGTTCGCAGGCCCAGCAGATGAAGCTGGTGGCGCTTGGCCGCCTCACGGCGTCGATTGCCCATGAGATCCGCAATCCGCTTTCCTCAATCAACCACGCCGCCGAACTGCTTGAAGAAGATACCAAGCGAAGCGTCGAGGATGCGCGCCTGCTCACCATCATCCAGCAGAACGCACACCGGCTGGATCGTTTGGTTGAAGAAGTGCTGTATTTGAATCGACGCGACCGCGCGCATCCCGAAGCTATTGATATGCAGACCTTCCTGCCGCGCTTTGTCAGCGATTTCAGTGCCAATGAAAAGCGCCCGCTTGATGCATTTTTACTTGACATTGAGCCGCGGCTCGCGCCGCAGTTTGATCGCGCCCATCTCGATCAGGTTATGTGGAATCTGGTGCGCAACGCCGCGCGTTTTGCGACGATGCAACCGCGGAGCGTGAGGCTCAGTGTCTTTTCGCGCGGCGGGCAGGTGATTGCCGAAATTCAGGACGATGGTCCGGGCGTGGCGACGGAGGCGCTGCCACATTTATTTGAGCCGTTTTTCACCACCGACTCGCAAGGTACCGGCCTTGGCCTCTACATTGCGCGCGAGCTGGCCGACGTCAACGGCGCCGCGCTTGAGTATGTGGTCGATAATGCGTCTACCGGTGGTGGAGCACGTTTTCGCTTGACGATGAAAGGAACGATCGTTCGATGAATGGCCCTGAAGCAAAACGTGTCTTGGTGGTAGACGACGAAGCGGATATCCGTGAACTGGTGGTGCTGACGCTGATGCGCATGGGCATCGAAGCTGACAGTGCCGAGACCTGCGCGGACGCAAAGGCGCGCCTCGCTGAGCGCAGCTACGACTTGTGCCTGACCGACATGCGCTTGCCCGACGGCGACGGCCTGATGGTGCTCACCCACATTGCCGAACGCTATGGCAATACGCCGGTGGCGGTGATCACCGCGTTCGGTTCAACCGACAATGCGGTGGCGGCGCTGAAGGCGGGCGCGTTTGACTATCTCGCCAAGCCGATTCAGTTAAAGCAGTTGCGCGAGGTGGTGACGTCAGCATTAAACCTGCCACGTGGTGTCGATCGGACGCAGAAGAAGGTCGCCTTGCCCGAGCAAAGTGCCGGCAGCGTCGCGGCCGGCACACAATCCCGGTTGCTCGGCGATTCCGCGCCGATCAGTCGCGCGCGCGACATGATTGCCAAGCTGGCGCGCAGTCAGGCACCGGTTTACATCACGGGCGAATCCGGCACCGGCAAGGAGGTCGCGGCACGCATGATGCACGACGACGGTGCCCGCCGCGAGGCGCAGTTTGTCGCCGTCAATTGCGGTGCGATCCCGGAAAATCTGATGGAGAGTGAATTCTTCGGCTATCGGCGCGGCGCATTCACCGGTGCGGACGCCGATCGCGACGGTTTTTTGCAGGCGGCCGATGGCGGTACGCTGTTTCTCGATGAAGTCGGCGATCTGCCGTTGCTCATGCAGGTCAAACTGCTGCGTGTGATCCAGGAAAAGAAGGTTCGACGCGTCGGCGACACGACGGAAAAGGCGATCAACTTTCGCATCATCAGCGCCACTCACAAGAATCTGGCGGACAAGGTGCTGGCCGGCGAATTTCGACAGGATCTGTTCTACCGGCTCAACGTGATCGAACTGAAAATGCCGAGCTTGCGCGAGATCCCGGAAGACATTCCGCTGATGGTCAAGTCCTTGATCGCCAGACTGACATCGCTGTCAGGACAGCCGCTGCCGACGTTATCTGAAGACGCGCAGCGTGCGCTTGCAGACTACGACTACCCTGGCAACGTGCGCGAACTCGAAAACATCCTCGAGCGCGCGATTGCGCTTTGTGACGGCAACACGATTCGTCAAGACGACCTTTATCTGACCGAATCAGGGGCAGATGCTTCGCGTGAAGCGATGACGCTCGGTGAGCGCAATCAACCATTGCACGAGTATCTCGATAAGATCGAACGCGAGCAGATCATGAAAGCGCTCGAACAAACGCGTTTTAACAAGACGCAAGCGGCGAAGATTCTTGGTATCACCTTCAGATCGCTGCGCTACCGGCTTGATCGTCTCGGCATCGATTAAGCGCTGCCAAAATGTCTGGGCGGCACCGTCATCGGACGGTCACGCCAGCGTGATAGGCTGCGAAAGCAGACTTTCGCCGAAGCCCGTCGAGCGCGTGTTTCTAGTGAAACTCAAGCATTGGCGCGCTTTTCCAAGCGGTTTTGCCTGAAAATGCCCGCCGAATAAGGGGCTTTTATACTTCATGTATTACATGAAGTGGCATCCGCGCAAATGACCGTTTTTAAGGCTTTAACGGTCTGATTATTAAGCCTTTTTCGCGTAAAAAATATTTCGCTTGCATGTTGCGAAGTCGCGATATATTGTGTTCGCAACCCGAGCAAACACTACATCTTGTGGATATATCTGTTCCTAACCTAGCGCATAAGGTTGGGACGCGCGGTGGATTTCCTGTGGATAAAACCATGTCGAATTCACCTCGCTCTAACCCTTGTTGCGGCGCACCTGCGCCGAACATAGCAAGGGCTTTAGCCAGATATGTCCAGGTCTCAAGGCGTTTGTAGGGCTAAGCCATTGTTAGCAAACAAAAAATAGAGTGGAGACCCCCCATGAGACTTGGTTCCGATATCGATCCGGTGAACCCATTAGCAAATCCTTTGATGACCAGCAGCAACCCGAATTCCACCGGCACCACCGAGTCGCGATATACGGATTACAAGATCATTCGTCGCAATGGCGCCGTTGCCGCCTTTGAGCCCCAGAAAATAACCGTAGCCGTCACTAAAGCGTTCATTGCCGTCAACGGTAGCCACGAAGCCGCCTCGGCACGCATGCGTGACCAAGTGCATCTGGTCACCACGGCGGTCGTCAATTCGCTGCTGCGCCACAAGCCGTCCGGCGGCACGTTTCATATTGAAGAAGTGCAGGATCAAGTCGAACTTGCGCTCATGCGCGGTGGTGTGCACGAAGTGGCGCGCTCATATGTGCTGTATCGCGAGAAGCGCACCCTCGAGCGTGCCGCCGCCAGGCAACCTGAGCTGCCAATGGGCGCGCCGTCGCTCAACGTTACCGCCAACGGCGCGAAACGTCCGCTTGATGTGGTGGCCCTGTCGTCATTGATCGAATCGGCCTGTGACGGGCTCGGTGAGGCGGTGAATGCCAAGGGCATTCTCGACGGCACGTTGCGCGATCTGTACGACGGCGTTCCGCAGGAAGAGGTCTACAAAGCCGCCACCATGACCGCGCGCGCCATGATCGAGCGCGACCCGGCCTACAACAAAGTCACCTCGCGTTTGCTCATGCACACGATTCGCCGCGAGATCCTCGGCGAAGACGTCACGCAGGCCGAGATGGGCTCGCGCTACGCCGAGTACTTCCCGGGCTATATCAAGAAAGGTGTCGCCGCCGAGTTGCTCGACGAGCGCATGATGCAGTACGACCTCAAGAAGCTCGGTGAGGCGCTGCACGCCGAGCGCGACACGCAGTTCACCTATCTTGGGCTGCAGACGCTCTACGACCGTTACTTTCTGCACATCGAAGAGGCGCGGATTGAATTGCCGCAGGCGTTCTACATGCGCGTGGCGATGGGGCTGGCATTGAATGAAGTGCACCGCGAAGCGCGCGCCATCGAGTTCTACAACGTGCTCTCCACGTTCGACTTCATGTCGTCTACGCCGACACTGTTCAACTCTGGTACGCGCCGTTCACAGCTCTCGTCTTGCTATCTGACGACGGTGGCGGATGATCTCGAAGGCATTTACGAAGCGCTGAAGGAAAACGCGCTGCTGTCAAAGTTTGCCGGTGGTTTGGGCAACGACTGGACGCCGGTGCGCGCGCTGGGTAGCTACATCAAAGGTACCAACGGCAAATCGCAGGGCGTGGTGCCGTTCCTGAAAGTGGTGAACGACACGGCAGTGGCGGTCAACCAAGGCGGCAAGCGCAAGGGCGCGGTGTGCGCATATCTGGAAACATGGCACCTCGATATCGAAGAGTTCCTCGAGCTGCGTAAGAATACGGGCGACGATCGCCGTCGCACGCACGACATGAACACCGCGAACTGGATTCCGGATCTGTTCATGAAGCGCGTCATGGAAGGGAAGAACTGGACACTGTTCTCGCCATCCACCACGCCGGACCTGCACGACAAATTCGGCAAGGCCTTCGAAGAAGCCTATGTGCGCTACGAAGAAAAAGCCGCGCGCGGTGAATTGAAGCCATTCAAGACCATCCCGGCCAACAGCCTGTGGCGCAAGATGCTGTCGATGCTGTTCGAAACCGGTCACCCATGGATCACGTTCAAGGACCCATGCAATATCCGCTCACCGCAGAATCACGTCGGTGTGGTGCACTCGTCCAATCTGTGTACCGAGATCACGCTCAATACCAACGAGTCTGAGATTGCAGTGTGTAATCTGGGTTCGGTCAATCTCGTCGCACACATGACGACGGATGCGGCAGGTAACAAGGTGCTCGATCACGAAAAACTGAAGCGCACCATCACCACCGCGATGCGTATGCTCGACAACGTCATCGACATCAACTACTACGCGGTGACCAAGGCGCGCACCTCGAACCTGAAGCATCGCCCGGTCGGTCTCGGCATCATGGCTTTCCAAGATTGCCTGCACGAACAGCGCATCCCGTACGCCTCACACGCGGCGATTGAGTTTGCGGATCGTTCGATGGAAGCCGTCTGCTATTACGCCTACTGGGCATCCACCGAATTGGCGGCCGAGCGTGGCACCTACACCAGCTATCCCGGTTCGCTGTGGGATCGCGGCATCCTCCCGCAGGATTCGCTGGACCTGTTGCGTGAAGAGCGTGGCGGCTACGTCGAAGTCGACATGTCGTCGTCGATGGATTGGGGTGCGCTACGCACGCGCATCAAAGAGTACGGCATGCGTAACTCCAACTGTGTGGCCATCGCACCAACGGCAACCATCTCGAACATCATCGGCGTCTCGGCTTGTATCGAGCCGACCTATCAAAATCTGTTTGTGAAATCCAACCTGTCCGGTGAATTCACGGTCGTCAACGACTACCTCGTGCGTGACCTCAAAGCACGCGGGCTGTGGGACGCCGTCATGGTGTCCGACATCAAGCACTTTGACGGTGCGCTCGGTGCCATCGATCGTATTCCGCCAGAGCTGCGTCAGTTGTACGCGACCGCGTTTGAAGTCGATACCAGCTGGGTGATTGAAGCCGCATCGCGCCGCCAGAAGTGGATCGACCAGGCGCAGTCGCTGAATATCTACATGGCGGGCGCATCCGGCAAGAAGCTCGACGACACCTACAAGCTGGCGTGGCTGCGTGGCCTCAAAACCACCTACTACCTGCGCACCATGGCAGCAACCTCCGCCGAGAAATCGACCGGACGCGGTGGCGAACTCAACGCGGTATCGGTTGGCGGCGCCATGAACCCCACAGCGGCAGCGGCTGGCGCGTTGGTCGGTGCCGGCGACGGCGCGGCGGAAGGCGCGAAGTTTTGCAGTATCGATGACCCAGAGTGTGAGGCTTGCCAATAGCCGCTAACGCTTCGCCGCTCGTCAAATCGGTGCCCCGTCCCCGCGTAGGCGGGGACCCAATTTGGTCACCGCAACGAAAAATTTAAGCAACCGTATCGACCACCGCAGTTATCACCAACGAGAGAGGATCAAAGATGCAATTTCACATCTTTCAAGATGCAAGACTCGAATGGCGCTGGCAGCTGTCCAATCACGAGGGCCGCAAAGTCGCCGATTCCGGCGAAGGCTATCGCGAGAAGGATGATTGCCTCGAATCGATCGCACAAGTGCAGGCGTGCGAAGAGGCCTTGGTTCTGGAGAACATTACGAGCTTGATGGATAGCGAAATGCTGCAAATGCCTGGTCTGTTTCACAAGCACTAACAAGACCACCAGGTGATTGCGCTTCATTAACGACACACGACACAAATGACAAAAGGGCCCCCGCGAAAGCGGGGGCTCTCAACTCAGCTTAGGTTTGCAATACCCGCAATACCCGCAACATCGGCAACACCAAATTCAGCGTTGTGACGAGCATCGATTCACAGCGCAGCGCTTCAACAGCATTTAGCAACAACCGAATTCATCAACAAAAAATTTACGGAGTCACAAATGTCACTATCCTGGGACGACACACCATCCGCCATGCCCCTGCCACTCCCGCCGACACCGCCGATGCCACAAAGCATGCCGCGCCTGCAATCGGTCAGCGCGGATCGCTACGACACTAACGCCCGGCCGATGCTCGGTGATCTTCCCAATGCACCACCGGCCAATGACACCGATGCCGAGGTCGATGCTCGCTTTGCACGTGTGCGTGCTGATGAGAAGCGCGTCATCAATGGCAAGAGTGATGTGAACCAGCTGGTCCCATTCAAATACAAATGGGCGTGGGACAAATATCTCGCGGGTTGTGCGAATCACTGGATGCCGCAGGAAGTCAACATGAACCGCGACATCGCCACCTGGAAAAATCCAGAGGGCCTTACCGACGACGAGCGTTTGATCGTCAAGCGCAACCTCGGCTTTTTTGTCACCGCCGATTCGCTCGCCGCCAACAACATCGTGCTCGGCACCTATCGCCACATCACCGCGCCCGAGTGCCGCCAATACCTGCTGCGCCAGGCGTTTGAAGAAGCCATCCACACGCACGCCTATCAGTACATCACCGAGTCACTTGGCCTCGATGAAGCCGAGATTTTCAACGCCTACAACGAGATCAAGTGTATCCGCGACAAAGATCGCTTCCTCATTCCGTTCATCGACGTCCTCGAGGATCCAAATTTCAAGACCGGCACGTTCGAGAACGACCAGACGCTGCTGAAGTCACTTATCGTGTTCAGCTGCATCATGGAGGGCCTCTTCTTCTACGTTGGCTTCGTACAGATTTTGGCGCTTGGCCGTCAGAACAAAATGATGGGCGCGGCGGAACAGTACCAATACATTCTGCGTGACGAATCGATGCATTGCTCATTCGGCATCGACTTGGTCAACACCATCAAGCTCGAGAATCCGCAGCTGTGGACCAACGAATTCAAAACCGAAATCGAAGCCATCTTCCGTAAAGGCGTCGAACTTGAATACGCCTACGCCGAAGACACCATGCCACGCGGCGTGCTGGGCCTGAATGCGCCGATGTTCAAGGAATACCTGCGCTTCGTCGCCAACCGTCGTGCGCAGCAGATCGGTTTGGATGTGTTGTATCCGGGCGCGACCAATCCGTTCCCGTGGATGTCGGAACTCATCGACTTGAAGAAAGAGAAGAACTTCTTTGAGACGCGGGTGATTGAGTATCAGACGGGTGGGGCGCTGAGTTGGGATTGAGGAGTAAGCAAGGGAGAAACGATACCCACTGGCTTTCCTAGTGCGATTGCACAGGTTCGGCTAACATGGGCAAAATCGAAAAGCTGATTGAGAAAATTCTGCTCGGCGGTTCTGACGCCAATGTCGAGTTTGATGACCTTCGCAGTGTTTTGTTGAGTCTCGGATTCGAAGAGCGCCAGCGCGGTAGTCATCACGTTTTTTCGAAGTCAGGTTTGGATGAACTCGTCAACCTGCAGCGCGATGGCAGCAAAGCCAAGCCTTACCAAGTGAGACAAGTTAGAACGATCATCCAGCGATACAGCCTCTGGAGCCGCCCATGAACTGGAAATACGAAGTTATTATCTATTGGAGCAACGACGACACTGCTTTCGTGGCGGAGGTGCCAGAGTTGCCCGGCTGCATGGCGCACGGCCCGACGCAAAGCGAAGCGCTCGCGAGTGCAAATGACGCAATTGAACTTTGGCTCGCGACGGCGCAGGAGTTGGGGCGGGTGGTGCCCGAGCCCAAGGGGCGACGATTGTTGTACGCGTGACGGGTGATGTTCGTTTTGGTTGTGGGAAATGACGATGGCCGCTTCGAGTCCCAAAGAAGTAAAAGAGATTTTGGGACGCGGGTGATGGGGTATCAGACAGGTGGGGAACTTCCTGGGGATTGATGAGATAGCCATCGACCGTAGGTGGCGGTGGTTCGGCGCCCCTGCCTAGTTTGGCGTGCCTGACGAAGACTTTGGCGAGACTCGACATGCAATATACAAGCGCCTCGCAGCTGGCTCGAGTTCTCACCGAGGCATGGGTGCATCGCAACGTGTCTTGTCCGGGCTGTGCCTCATCGCTTGCAAACACACCCAATAATACGAAGGCTTGCGACTTCGTCTGCGATGCCTGCGGTGATCCGTTTGAGCTGAAGAGTAAGAAATCCAAATTTGGAAATTTCGTCACCGACGGCGCGTACGAGACCATGATTGCTGCCATCAGAACAAATCCGCAGCCGAACCTATTTCTTCTAAGCTACTACCTGCCCTTCGTATTGACAAACCTGTCCGTCCTTCCTAGACGCTTCCTTGTTGAAGCAATGGTAGTTAGAAGCAAGCCGTTGGCGCAAACTGCAAGACGAGCTGGTTGGATCGGCTGCAACCTCGACCTGAGATAGATTCCGAAAAGTGCCCTCATACCGTGTGTTGTTGAGGGTAAATTCGTTGCTCAGTCGCAAATTCAAGAGCACTGGAAGAAGTCTGAACCGCTTGATCAGCTAAGTTCGATGGCACGCGGGTGGGCGGCAGTTGTACTAGGAATTGTGGAACGAATTCGAAAGCCAGAATTTACTCTGCAAGATATCGATGAACACGAGACGAGAGTTGCCGCGTTGTTCCCTAACAATCGAAATATTCGACCGAAACTGCGGCAACAGTTACAAATTCTTAGAGACGCCGGTCTCATTACCTTTCTTGGGGCTGGAAACTACGCAATAGCCAACCTAGCTCGCGATTGGATTCGCCCATGATTGAAGAGCTAAAGAAATATGCGAACTACTATGAACACTGTGGCGGAATCTGGATCGACGCGTGGAGCTGTATGTGCAACGACCGGTGCCCGGCCTGTGATGCGGAAATTGAGCCCTTCAAATCATATGATCTCTAAACAAACTTCTGGCACGAATTAAGGGGTAGGCAGCTAAACGAGCCAAAGTAGTGAAAATGCGAGACTGAATCGAAAAGGTCTACTTCTGAATTTGCCGCATACTCGCCCCCCCGGTCCTCAATGAAAGACTGACTGCCGTGTTTTCATTTCATTGCACCAAAAAAGTTCTTGATCGGATTCCCGGCGCCGTGGAGGAGACGCTGCCCGCGACCACTGTGTTGGGCAATTGGTATGTGAATATCATGTTCGAACGACCACACGCGCTGGTACTGGTGAGCGATGAAACGCTGCTGCCTGTTGTGATTCAGGCGGCCCCCATGAAGTCATTTGTACCGCGCTTCGCTGAGCAGCTTGCGTACGTGCTCGCGAATCTGGGTGTGCCCACCGAGATGATAAAGAGCGAGCTTGAACAGATGCTCGACTTTCGGATTTGTAAGACCCGCAGTCCGTCGATTCTGGGGCACTTGAATGACTATGTGTTCCATTTTCAGTTGATGATCGACGACGGCAAGTGCGAGCCGCTTGATCAGATTTGCGCCGCACTCGGGGCGACGCCGATCAACAAGCGTGGTTTTCTCAATGCTGGTGAATTGACAATAGCCAAGTTTGCCGCGACGCCCAGCAAAGGCCAGATAGCTTGAGGCCCC
>Ga0226658_10000752_pt1 | contig 16188 bp, 8 predicted proteins | sample OliLak19BULKMAT1_FD_169091 | JGI IMG/M metagenome (GOLD analysis project Ga0226658, IMG submission 169091) | Freshwater microbial mat bacterial communities from Lake Vanda, McMurdo Dry Valleys, Antarctica - Oligotrophic Lake LV.19.BULKMAT1 (v2)... | ecosystem: Environmental > Aquatic >... | reverse complement strand
TTGCCAGCTTCGGCTACGGTTATAGCGACCACTTCGGAATCAATTGCGACTCCATCGGAAGCATAAAAAGTAACTGAGTATAATCCAGCCTGAACAAACGATGGCGTCCAGCTAAACGAAGCCGTTCCATTGCCGTTATCAGTGTAGATCGCACCACTTGGCAAGGCAGATGATGTAAGCGCAGGAATTGTACCATCCAGATCACTTGCACTAACAGCGAATGCGAGTAGGATGTTTTCAGTCGTATTCTTCGCACCGATTGCAGCAAGCACTGGAGCTTGATTGCCAGCTTCGGCTACGGTTATAGCGACCACTTCGGAATCAATTGCGACTCCATCGGAAGCATAAAAAGTAACTGAGTATAATCCAGCCTGAACAAACGATGGCGTCCAGCTAAACGAAGCCGTTCCGTTTCCGTTATCAGTATATGTCGCACCGGTCGGAAGCGCAGATGATGTAAGCGCAGGAATTGTGCCGTCAATATCGGTTGCGCTTGTCGCAAAGGCCAACAACACATTTTCAGTCGTACTCTTTGCTCCAATAGCGGCAAGCACTGGAGCTTGGTTTCCAGCCTCGGCGACTGTAATAGCGACCACTTCAGAGTCTACAGCCACTCCATCGGAAGCATAAAAAGTAACTGAGTATAATCCAGCCTGAACAAACGATGGCGTCCAGCTAAACGAAGCCGTTCCGTTTCCGTTATCAGTATATGTCGCACCGGTCGGAAGCGCAGATGATGTAAGCGCAGGAATTGTGCCATCCAGATCACTTGCACTAACAGCGAATGCGAGTAGGATGTTTTCAGTCGTATTCTTGGCTCCGATTGCCGCGAGAACCGGCGATTGATTTATGTTCGCGACAGTGATACTTACAATCTCCGAATCAATATCAGCCGTGACCGCATCAGCGGCATAGAACGTAACACTATATCCGCCAGCCTGGGTAAAGTCCGGATTAAATGCAAAACTTCCGGTTCCATTGGCGTTGTCAATAAATGTCGCATTGGGCGGCAGTACCGATGTGGACAGAACGGGAATTGTCGCATCGATATCGCTTGAGGTCACGCCAAAATTCAGGGCCTGACCTTCATCGACATTTTTGGCTCCGATTGCAGCAAGTACCGGCGGGGCTGTCTGCGCTGTGGCTCCTGCAGCGAGAAGCGCGGAGACAAGCAGTGCGAATAATATCTTTTTCATATTCATAGTTTCGTTTCCTCCAACGCCTCTATTTCAGCAAGAGCATCTTTTTTGTTTGACTTACTTCCCCTATCCGCAATCGGTAGAGATATATTCCTGTCGCCACCCGAGCCCCATCGCTCGATGTTGCGTTCCATTCAACCTGGTGTTCACCCGGCTGTAATTCCTCGTTCAGCAATGTGTTGACCTGTTGTCCGAGTACATTGAAGATTTCCAAAGACACTTTCTGTGTTTTGGTTCCCCCAGAAGAACGAGGCACCGTGAACTCGATCGTTGTTGTCGGATTAAATGGATTCGGATAGTTCTGTTTTAGAAGGAAACTGACCGGTAGCGGGGCATCGACACCCTGTACGCCCACCGATGTTGCCGTGCCGGTCGAAAGAAGCGCCTGGCTCAATCGAAGCACCGATTTATCGCCGGATTGGATATCGTCTTTTGCCGTAATCGGTATCTCAACCAAATCGGCAAACCCGGGCTGGAGCAATCCGGACTCACTCGATGACCGGTCTAATGTATAAAGTATCATACGAAGGCTGCCGCGGCCATCATCTTTGTACTGTAAAACGAAGTTGTCGGCATCAGTGCTAATTTTTGGCTGACCAACAGTCACAGCCGCCGGGTCATAGGCAACTTCAAGCTGTACACCGGCAATTTTGTGATGCAACTCGGTTTTAATGGTCATCATTTCGGTTGTGCCGTATGGAATGTTATCGTATGCCAGAGAGACGACGGCATCCGGGCCCGGCTCAGGAATGCTGGGACTTGGCGAGATTGGCGATCCGTATATAAAGTTTATATCTCCGACCAAATCAAACACATTCACCGAATCGTTGGTGATAATATCCGCGGTCGAAAACTGCCGCGGAGTCAAACCGAAATTGCCAATGATATACGCGACAATATTGACCACATCAGCCACATTGATTCGCCTGTCAAGATTCACATCGCCAGGATTGTCGATATCGATGATTCCTGAATCAGTCTTGAGCGTGTCAGAAGCGACATTTGGATTAGGGTCAATCGATTCAAAGGCGCTGTCGAGATGTATCGGATAGCGCTGCCATGGAATCGCGCTTGAATCTATCGAGAAGACCGCATATAAAATCGCCGTACTGGTGTCTGAAACGACAGGCTCATTATTAAGCCCGAAAGACAACACTTTCACTCTGCCGGGTGTATTTCCGATATTGTCATAGACAACATAGTCTGGGATTCGGCCTGTCACGACAAACGAATCAAGAGTGACTACATCAAGCGGGTGTCTGAGATTAAACTGAATACCATACACGGTCTTATTCGTAATAAGATTTATCGGGAACATGACGCCCTTAGCGCCCCTGAGTCCGCCAACCGGTTTTTGATTGGCCGCCGATGTCGAAAAGAGTTTGTCGACCGGAAGCGCGCTCACTTGAATCGTCGCCGCTGTATTGGTGGTTCCTCCGCTGTTGACTGCCGAAAAGTTCACGACAAATGTCCCGACTTGGCCGATATTCGGCGTAAAGCTGAATATTCCGCTCACCGGGCTCGGACCAAGAATTGGATTTGTCGGCGCAAAAGCCCCGTTCTGCGGAATATTGCTTGCACGGAGAGTTATGTTTCCATTGGCGGCTTGGCCGGTAGCAGTAACCGTAAAGCTGACCGCTTGTCCTTCTGTCGTTACATATGCTGGACCCACAGGAGAAAAGCTGATTGTAGGGACACTAACTGGAGGTGGTGTGCCGCTTACTGTAATTGTCTTGCTTGCTGAGTCTGATTGAACTCCCTTCCACGCTTTGAGCTTGAAAGTACTGGTCGCCACTAACGAAGTTGGCAGGCTGGATGTCAAAGTCGTCGAGGAAAGGATATAAACACCATCTTTATAAAGTTGCAGCGAGTCGCCATTAGTTACAGTCCAATTGAGATTAAAAAATTCGCCGGGCGCGACTGTTGACTTGCTCGCACTAAGGACAATAGTCGGTTTAGGCGGAGTCGTGTCAGTGATAAACCGCATCAACCCTGTGAATTGAGAAGGAAACACAAGATTATCAATCGGTTCAGTAACACCCAGCGGCGTCCAGACTTCATTCAACTGCCCCGCATTACATCCGCCAAAACAGGTGCGGATCGGAAGTCCGCTTGAGGTATCAACAATACAAATATCTTCTCTAAGCAGGAAGAATCGCGCCGTATCCCGAAGATGTACCAATGTCGGTTTCGCGATAAACTTTATATAGAAGATTACACTTCCTGCCGCATCGGCGGCTAGGGTATCTGCAAATTTTGGAGGATCGTCTACCGGAAGAGGCGGGAGCAAGGTAACTGAAATTGAGTTCAAGCGCCGGTTGTCAGTATTCGGATTGACTGGAGTTGTGTCATTTGTAAGATATACTCCGCTAAAATCCGAACTGTTAAGCGCGGACGCCAGCCGCCCCGCAGGAATCATATCAAGAAAATAGGTTGTGTCCCCACTAATTGGGTTTATGTCAAGAATCTCGACCAAATCCAGCTTTGATGTGTCAAACCGAATAAAGAAACGAAACGCGGTAACTGCCGAATCGTTGTCCAAAGAGAACGGCATAAGCACCGTATCGCCTGGCGAACCTCTGAAATCTAAAATACGCATCGATTCTTTTGGCGATGGGGTCAGATCAGCGCAAGACTGCGCCTTCACCGATTGATTCCAAAACAACGCGAACAACAGACACAGTATAGGAATCTTCAATAATCGCATCGTTACCTCTATATGGTATAAAATAATATTCTTCTCAGTCACATTCCCTCTCATCTTATTTCACCAAGAGCATTTTCTTGGTTGAGGATTCAGTTCCGGCCACAAGCCTGTACAAATAGACACCGGACGAAACAGACGCTCCATTTTCCCCATGTCCGTCCCAGACTACCGTGTGCGATCCAGCCGATAAATCATCGTCGACCAGAGAGCGGATTTTCTGTCCGGCAATATTGAAAATGGTCAGTTCCACTCGCGAAGCGCGGGGGAGCGCAAAATTAATCGATGTACTTGGGTTAAACGGATTCGGATAATTTTGCATCAATATAAATTCAGTCGGTAAGGTAGTCACAGTTGTCGAGTGGAGTGCGGTCACAGCGCGGCCTTCGGAAGATGACAACTCGACCTTCTCAAAAGAGAACGACTCAGACGACATTCCTTCAATTGAAAATAGCGGAGAATATCCCGCCGCTATTGAATTCGCTTCGAGACTATAGACGAGCACATTGAGCATTCCGCCGATCTGTTCAGCCGTACATGTCATATTCGGTTGAAGCCCTGTTATCTGCGGGTCAGTCCCTTCAGCCAGCGGAATCTGAATATAGACCCCGCCCAATTCAAAATCGGCCGAGGAGAAGACCGTTGTCCGGTGAGCCTCAGCTTCAATACTTATTTGTGCCGTCAGTTCGGCGGAGGAATTGAATTCCCGTCTCGGACCACCCGAGACAACAGTTTTTATCAAAAGCACCAGATCAGAAATCGTGGCCGCGAGATTGTCATTATTCACATCCGAATTGGCGTATTGCAGCGCATTGAATGAATAGCTGAACGGATTGATGAGGAAATTTGAAAAATAAATGGCATCGCCGATTTCAAAGGCCAGCCCATTGAGATTAATATCACCCCGATTGATAGCTCCGACACTTTCAAATGCAACACGCCCATTCAAGTAGAAAATCTGCTCCCGGCTGATCTTGACGCCCAGCGAGTCTACCAGTGTGTTGTCATTTTGCTCGAAATCCAAATACTTGAACGCGAGCGGAACACTCAATCCGCCAAGACCTATATCACCACTCGTGGCAAAAGTCATTTTGGCAATGGCTCCATTGCCGGAAGTCAGGACACCGCCGAGCGGCGCTGTAATGTCGGCTGTGCCGATAATCCGCAGATCGCCCGGACGGCCGGACGCATTATTTGTATAGGTGAAATATTCAAAAGCCGCTGCCCGCGTTCCTGTCTTAGTCAATGAAGCCAAAAAGAGCGCGCTCGGATCATAGTTGAAAAGTATATTGAAGCCCGTTATCGGAACCTTATTATCTAAATGAACTTCAATCGTCGCGGTTTCACCCGGATAAACCTCCACGGTATCAATAGACAAAGTGTAGATATTAACCGGGTTGATTCGTACTGATATCTGTGCGCTGTCGGCCGCTCCAGTTGGGTCAGATGCCACAATCATGACATTGTATTCCCCCGAATCAACTATGGTCGAGTTCCAGTTAAAATTCGAAGGATTCCCCGGGGTAAAAGTTGCCGCTGTCGGTTTATTTATGATTGTCCATGATATCGCCTCGAAATCCAGATCGACAGCCGATAGCGCGAAAGTTACAAGACTTCCGGCATCAACCGTAATTGTCGCCGGAGAGGTTACGACCGGACGGCGGTTCTTGTTTGTTACATTGATTTGAATTTGCTGCTGGGTGAACCGATTTCCATCGCTTGCGCGAAAGGTAACGGTAAACGGTGAACCGGCTGATGAATACGGGCCGACATAATCAGGCCGCCATGAAAAACGCCCCGTGCCGTCGCCGTTATCTATGAATGTCGCCCCGACAGGTTTCGAAGTTACCGACAACGAAAGATTATCCAAATCAATATCGGCCGCGCCGACTGTCAATACCAGACTATCACCTTCCATTATAGACTGATCATTCATTGAAGCAATTGTGGGGGGACGATTGACATGTTTCACGACCACTTTCCCTTGCGCAAAGGCCGGGCGAATTGGCCCGTTGGTCGTGGCTTCAACAAGGAGAAGTTCTCCTCCCGGCGGATAGAAAAGACTGTCAATCTTGGCCACCGCTCCAGCCGCTGCCGATAATTTCACGGTAAAAAGAGCCGTAAAAATAAGTCCGTCGCCAACGGCAAGAGGACTCTCAAATATTTTTATAACGGCAACGACAAAATGTCCATTTGTGTTTTGGGCCAATTCAGGATTGGTAATCCGCGTGGCGATATAACTCACCCGTGACCCAAGGAAGTGAATTGAATCAAGCTGTAATAATGCGGTATCGTATATAATCGGAATGGAAATAGAGCTTATCAGCTCATCATTCCTGAGCGAAAATCTGACTGCCGCTTGTCCACCGGCTGTTGTCTGCACAGAGTCTACATAGACCAGATCAAGAGCGCCGAACGGGTCGGACACAGCTGAGACTCTGCCGCCAAACAAAAGCATCGTGCCAAGAGCTACTGTAATATATTTGAACATCATCGTCATTCGTCCGCAAGGAGATTACTCCGACTACTGTCTGAGCAATTACCAGACCAGCTTTACCTTCTGTTAATGACAGCTCGCCTCATTTCCTTCGCGGCCAAGGCCAAACATCCACGAAACTCTTTAGTGTTTTTCAACAAGTCCATGTAAGAAAAAGAACACTAAAGACTTAGTCTCTAACGACCGTGCCAAACCATCTTAACAATCAGGCGATTATAGTTCCCTTGCAGTTATGGGCAAGCATATAAGTGAGGTCTAAATTGAAACTCAAACCTATCATTATAAAGCCAAACAATTGCGCAATGCCCTGCGCAGCGCCCTTTTTAGATACCCCAACCGGACCCAATATACAAAAAAAGATGACCTTTGGCACGAACTTTCTGCCAGTCATCTTGAATAATTTTCTCATCTGCAATTCTTCTATTCTCTGCAATTCTTAGTCTATTTCTTCTCTATATCTATGTCGCCCAGCTTACTCCTCCCGTCTTAAAATTATCCCCGGGAAGGAATTATCCTTCCCGGGGAGGTATCCAAAAAAGATTACTTCAAGAGTACGGCTTTCTTGGTCAAGGAAACCTGACCTTTGACATCAAGCTTGTAGAAATACACGCCTGAAGCATTGTTCGAAGCATCCCATTCGTAGGTGACAGTACCGGCATCTGAAGAGCCATTGAATTCGTTAACAACCTGGCCAGTTACGTTGTAAATGGTCAAGGTGTAGTCGCCTGCTTTAGGCAGACCGAAAGAAATGGTGGTCTTCGGGTTGAACGGATTAGGATAATTCTGATTCAGCGAATAGCTGGACGGAATTGTCTTGGCCGCAACCATGTTACCTGTAGCGTCAGCAAGTTCGACGCTTACGATCTGAGCGTTGTTCAAATCAAGGACATCGCCTGAGAAGGAGTTAACGCCGAAACCAAAGTGGTTGACATCCGGGATAACAAGAATACGGGTATTCTGGCCATCAAAGCTGGATGTCATTACTGTACCAACTTCGTTGATAAGCAATTCCGGAGTTACGTTGCCTTTGACGACAACAAAAGCGCCACCAAGTTCGCCATCAACCGAGAATGTACCATTAGTATAATTGTACTTTCCTGACTGAGCGGAGACCTTAGGAACGGCTTGGAAATCACCAACGACGACTTTGATTGCATAAACCAAGTCAGCGACTGTCAGCGGGTTGCCGTCAGCATTGACATCGGAAGCAGCAATCGAACCATCGACATGACCAGCGAAAGCGCCAAGGCCATTGACGAAATAGTTGGTGAACATGACGACGTCAGCAATTTCGATGTACACGCCGTTGAGGTTTATATCACCACGGGCGTCGATTGAGTCGGCGCAGATGATACAAACTCCACCGTTCTGGAAATCGATATTGCGAATCGGGGCTCCTTTAGGACCTGGGACCAAGCAGCTGTTCTGAGCGCCGAGGTAGGTCGGGAAGGTGCCTGTGCCGTTGTTGACCGGATTAGAATTGCCAGATTCAAACACTTTGTCTGAGACATAAAGCTGCGAACCTGAAGCGTTTGAAAGGGTGTTGTCTGTGCAATCAACCCAGAACCAACGGATCGGAACATACTGGCATTCAAGTGTACGGTTGTTTGAAATCAAGAACACAACATGAGCCAATGTGACCGGAAGGGTACCAACAAAAGGAGTCGGGCTGGCACAACCGGGGTGGTTGGCGCCATTGTTGGTTTCGGCAATACCAACTAAGCGCATCAGACCTGAAGGGCATCCACCTGAGCAGATACCGTTCGCGCCGAAGCGATAGGTGAAATATTCCCATCCGCACTCAGTGTAGATGGCACCCGGGAGGGCAGACTGAGGAGAAAGTGCGGAGTTGTCATAGGCGATAAGGAGGTCAAAGCCGCCGAGACCTTGCTGCGGATCGATACTCTCAAGAGTAAGGTCGACTGTGACGAATCCGCCTTGGATCTGACAAGCGACATCTTCGATCGTCAAGCCATACGGAGCGCCTGTGATGACATTGTAGCAAACGTTACAGGTATCGGAAGCGAGACCGTCGGATGCAACAACAGCAAAGCAGCGAACTGCAGGGCCATCGGTGGCGGACGGAGTGTAAGACAGAAGGCCCGTTGCGTCAACGGAGAAAGCACCTGTGGTGCCGGGGGTCAACGCAGTAACGGTCCAAGTCAGCGGATCGCAATCATCGGAAGCATCAACATTCTGCGTCTTGGTGTCACCGGTTGTAATGGTGAGGGCACCAGCCGGGCAGGCTGTGATGCTCGGACCAGCGTTGGTCACGATGATATTGACAGTACAATTAGGACCGTCGCCAGCATCGTCTGCATCGACTACGAGGGTAATCGAAGCGCCGACATCAAGAAGAGTCGCGCCGTTCCAGCTCCACACGCCAGTCGTGGTATTGATTGAACCAGGACCGCTGACGAGTTGATACAGGAAGCCATCGGACTCGACATCTGTGGCGTTAAAGTCGTATGTCAAAGTCGCGCAATGGCTGCCAGTGATGCTCACCGGGCAGTTTGAAATGGTCGGAGGAAAGTTCGGGGACTTGAAGATTTCATAGCAAGTCTTACCCTGCCACGTCGGCTTCACGTTCGGTGTAGAGAGACCAGCCCATGTCCAGGTACCAATCGGCGCTGTACCTGCAGCGGAATCGATGCAGATATGCTTACCGGTATCGGACAATTTCGAATTGATGATGATCTGATAAGCAATACCATTGTAGCTGGTTGAAAGACCTTTTGTAGGATCGAACGAAACACCAGCAAAGGCAATGGAATCAGCATTAGTTCCCTGGGTAAGAGGCCCCGGGAAGTGGCGGCGGTTGATGAAGAACTGGGTAAAGAAAGATGGGGCTCCGGTATTGATGTTACCAGCAACGTTGTTGGTTCCATACGTGGAATCCCATGTGGCGCCGTCCGGGGAGGAGATGGCAAAGCCGTTGTTCGGATTATAATTCTTGGCGGCAGGACCTCCAAGGTTATTAATCCGGATGCTGATAACGTGTACATTGCCGGCCTCGAGTTGGAGGGGACCAGCGTCATTTGAGACGTTATCAACGGAGATGTGCTGTTGAGCGGATGCCGAAGCTGCCGCCAAACAGATTGAGAAAACTAAAGCGAAGAAAAATGAAAGTCTTTTCATTTTTTTCTCCTAACTTCTTCGTTAACAAATTAGTGTGCGCGACGATCATTATCATTCTTTTTCCCGCCTCAATTTAGCCGACCGATACAACAGCGAGAGCCAACCAGCTGGAAGTATACCTCGCGGCTTAAATCAAAAATGATGTTAATCGTGAAAATTCCTATTAGAGCGCGTGCAAGATGCCTCTTTTAAACGTCCTCCTCTCCATCGCTTACGCCTGTTTATCTCCTGGACGCCGGAGTGTGTGACCCAGACATCCATTTTTTCGTTCTCAAAAAAGTAATTCATTATTCAGCATTCAGCCGGTATTATCTCTTTGTGCAGTTACCGTTCAGCCAACAACAATTTGCCCATTTAGTTTTATCATTGCAGACAGCACATATCTTGGAGGGATATAAATAAATAATCTATCAAGACCGTCAGGTCGGAAATATCAACCGATCCCTCGGCATCGCAGTCCAAATTTCCGATAGAGAGCGGCTCAATCGGAGCTAATGTTATAAAGAGAAAATCAATCAGAACGGTAAGATCGGAGATGTCAATGCTCTCCGCCGGGTCATGGTCGAGATTACCGCATGCCCCGCATTCGGTTCCTTCGGCTACCGTGAGAGAGCCGACATAGAGCTTCACCTTGTTCGTATCCAACGTCGCAACCGTATCCAAAGTAATCTTAATTGAATCGTACGGCACGCCTGAGACCTGGACATAGTTCACGCAGACTTGATTGTCCGGCGGAAGCCAGGAGTTACAGCGGTAATAATTTGTGTCCGGAACGGTGGTCGTGACAATTCCTATAGATGTGCCATCGGGTCTTGAGAAGTTGAAATGGTCAAGAAATGGCTGAGGTATAATGTAGACTGTGCGGTCTGTGGATGAATCGGGAACACATTTAATATCTCCAAGGAGCCGGAACAATACACCGCCGCTTTGAGGGGAAATACCGGGAGTCGTGCCGCCACTGCCGAACAAATCGGCGATTCCGGTGACTTTGATATCGAAACCCGATCCGGTTATTGAACGCGCAACGACATATTCCCAATTTTGAATAAGTGTGCCGGCGATGCTAAAACTGCCGACCACGGCCTCAACTGTGTCTATATGCCTGATATTCCACGTTTCGTTTTTGGACCTTCCGACGGAATCGACACAATTCAGACCCTGATACTGTCTACAGAACCAATAGGTGGTATCGACCACGGGCACTGTGTCGGTTTTGAACACCATTATATCGGGACGATCAAGCTGGAGCCAAAGCTCGAAAGCTGACACCGTCTGAGTGGGATTGTCCAATGAGACAGTCGTCATTGAGTTTTGTTGGCCGGCATTGCCGACGGTATCGCCGACGGTGACTATAATGTCTGGAATTTGCGCTTGTACAGACAACGCGCCGCCAAGGAGTACTATAAATGAGAGGGCGCACAAAGCGCCAAACGAGATGCGATACTTACGAAAGCCTGTTGACATACACCTTACCTCCTGAACCAAATTGATTTACGATACCTCTACTGTCTCCGGACAGTCCTATTATTCTCGGAGCGACGATCTCTTATAACGCGACTGATACAACCGTATTTGTGCCACGGTTTATTTTAGAAGCGACTAAGAAATGTTTCGTTAACAGTAGTGCGTAAAGAAACCAACCTGTTAGTAACTCTCAAGCGACCCCCACAGCCGGCTTAAGAAAGAAGTACTTATCGTGACAGCTTGCGATCGAAAAAAAGTAGTGCAGCGTGACCACTCTTCAATGAGCAGTCTCAATCTTTTTGTTAGAGGTTTCACCTATCATCCGAATAGAATATACTCCTGTCGCTCCATTCTGTCAATACATAATATCAAAAAAACGCTATTATTTAGGGCTTTTTTCGCCTTTCTCTGCTAAAGGTTAATTGGCCAGCGGCCTGTGTGTCACATTAGGGAATTGCGAGCCACGAGTCTTTGTCAGTCTGTTTTGCGACCAAATTCAAAGCTCAATGGCCGGACTAAATCGAAACTAAGCCCCTCAGAATGATCTTTTTGCCTTCAACTGATCAACTCCCCAGCCTATCCTTACATCATCTTATCAACGTATGTTCGGCATCCTCATCGTATGTTCAACGTCCTATATATAGTGGAAGAGCCCGTCCCTCTCCTTTTGTTCATTTATGGAACAGCAACCGGGTACCCCACTCCGCCATCGGCGGACGGTGTGATCTTCTCCCCCGGTCTCAGGAATCCCTGACCCCGCGGTCACCCCCTCCTATGGCGGGCAACCACAGGGGGTTGCCCCTACAATATCACCAACTTATGACTCCGTAGGGGGCAGGCCCCTGTGCCTGCCCAGTTCTTTACTGTGCTGTCAGGCGCCCCCGCCTGACAGTTAAACCGGGTACCCCACTCCCCCACATGCTCCCATAGCAGGAGCACCGCCGGAGCACAACCTGCAGAAACTCCATATTCCCCATTTTTGCCCCAAACTTCAAGAAATAATCATGCAAATCCGGATTTCCCGTATATTGCCTTAGGACTTTCATCCCCTTTGAACGTCCTATATAATGATATTATGATAGCCAAGAAATGCAGACACTCGGAGACCAAATGTTTCGATTTTTAATAGCAAAGCTCATGCCCCTCTTTTTTTGTCTTCTCTATTCTTTTTCTCCGGTTGCTCGGATGAAAATCCGGTCGATCCCTCCGATGCACCGCCGGTGAACTTGACAGCCTATATAGCGACCCATACTGAGCCCCATGCCCTCTCTGCTCCAGCGGCTGTCGCCGGTGATTGGATGAACATATTGGTAATTGGCGGACAAGAAATTGTGCCTCCGGATAACGGGTCATATTACCGGCTGTCACTCATAGCCGATGACGGCTCGGAAGTGATTGTTGTAAACAACGATACCACTCTTTTCGGCGATCTTGTCGAATGGGAGAGGGTGAACCAGAGATTTGAGCTCCATCCCTTTGAGATAGAATTCACAACCAACTTAGTGGCCGACTATAAAGGCTTTGCAGTTTACTCAGTTGCCGGAACAGAGGCAAATAGACTTGCTCAGGTTGTTTTGCCGCCATCAGTTTTGGTTCCCTTGAGAGCCCTCTACGCCAAGACCGAAACCGAGTCCGGCCCGGGCTACGAACTCTTTGAAAATTTTGAGGACATTGACGGGCTTGTTCACCCGATGGAGAATTCGACCGATCCTACGCTTGTAGAAATAAGAGGGCTGGCCGCCCAAGCCGCAATATATGTTACTTCGCTGGTCAATGCCGCCGCCGAATTTCATGACATGGCCGGGGCAGTCGTCGCCGCTGATCCAAGCTTTACAAGTGGCTTTAATAAAATAGTCGACTATTGCGAAACAGAAATTCCAGCCTCCGCCACCGCAATTTCAAGCCATTTGACGGCTATCCAAAACTCAACCAATCTGTTGATCGCCCGTGATCATGCTCTTGCAATTCATGACATTTACCATGGAGAGACCGGTAGCTTTGTCGAGCTTTTTACCTCGGTGCAGACAATTTTACAGGCCTACCCGCGAGCTGTGTTTGGCGAAGGCCTTAAAGAGGAAGAGCATGTCGGCGGCGGACACGGCCGTTAAGTGTTGGAAATTTGGTTTCGCTTAAAGTGTATATATAATCGCATGAGAACTAATTCGTTTGGACATCGTTATCTTTCTAATCCAAGAAGAATATTTTCGATTCTTCTTGTCGGGTATTTCCTCCTCTTCGGCTCGTTTTTGGGGCAGGCGCATGATTACCCACATATTTTCTCAAGCGCGACGAGCGCCGAAAACCCCGATGATTGCGGCCACGATGAAAGCTGTCCAACTCATCATCATTCGTCATCCTGTCAATTGTGCAAAACCGACGGACAGTTCTTTGCTCTTGCTTCAGCGCTGCTCTCTGATCTCAGGCCAACGTCTGTAGACAAGACTAAAATAGTTATATCCGCAAAAATCTATCCCCTTCCGCTCAGGGACATTTCCCTGCGTTCGCCTCCCGTGACTCTTTCCTGACAAATCAAAAAAAGACAATGACCATTTCGCGCAGATTTTTTGCTGCGAGTGATGGGACACTCTGAGCGTGTAAGTTAGTCTTGCTCTCACAATCTATTTTTTTTCATAGACGAAGGGAAAGGTCTTATTACCATGTATTTTATTCATAAATTCAGAATCCTTAATTTCTTAATGAGCATATTTTTTGCGTTTTTGAGCGCGGGTAATCTTATGTCCGCCACTCTCAGCGGAAGAGTGACAGCGACACATAATATATCGCCCTTAGGTGTTACGGTCTCCATTCCAGCCCTTCACAGGTTCACAGAGACAGATTCTTTGGGCATGTTCACTCTCCTCAACCTGCCTGCAGGGGTGTATGCCGTGGAGTTTTCTTCAATTGCCCTCAATCGGCTAGTGCGAACGGCGGCTTTAACTGATACAGAAACGACTCTCAACGTTGAATTGTCACCGAGCGTGCTCGAACTCCCGGGCATATCTGTAACTTCGACTCCTCAGCCGACCGATGCTTTGTCTTCTCCGCAGTCGGTTACAGTCGTTAGCAAGAGAAATCTCGACCGGCTCCGGGGCGAGAGCGTCATGTCCACAATAAAAGATCTGCCCGGTGTGGCAACCTACTCGACTGGCAGTTCAATCGTCAAACCTGTCATCCGTGGCCTCTCTTCCCAGCGTGTGCTTGTAGTCAGCGATGGCATCCGACAGGAAGGACAGCAGTGGGGAGACGAACATGGACCTGAAATAGATGCACTTGATGTGAATAGCATCGAAGTTGTCCGCGGTCCAAGTTCTGTTCTCTATGGCTCGGATGCGCTCGGTGGTGTGATAAACATCATAAATAACAAAATACCTTCTGTCGACGAAGGCGCTGTTGTACTGGGTGGAAATCTCCTGCTCAACGGTTTCAGCGGAAATAAACAGAGCGCAGGGGCTTTGTCATTATCCGGCGCGAATGGCCAAGTTGGTTATCGGGCAAGTGTTTCGCTACGTGATGCCGGCAACATCACCACTCCGGCCCGTGAGTTATTTAACAGCGCTGAAGAGGAAATGAACGGAAGCGGCGCGATCGGCTTACAAGGCGACTGGGGTTCGCTCAGTGTTGGTTACATTCGCTTTGACCAAAAATTACAGATACATGAAGACCCCAACGAAGAACCGGATGCGACTCCGAATCAGCATGTCGAGCATGACCGCGCTCATCTCCATACCAATATTCTGCTGAATGGGTTGAGAGTGGAAGCGAAGGCGGGGTGGCAGAGAAATCAACGAAGGGAATTTGAAGAAGCAGGTGGACGCGAGCCTGCGCTGAATCTCAATCTGGAAACGAACACTCTGGATCTCGAAGGCCATCACAGGCCCTTCGGCAAATTTGTCGGCACCGTTGGGATATCGCTTATGGATCAGACCAATAGAACACTGGCCGAAGAAAAACTCATTCCCGGCTTTGATCTTGCCAACACTTCAGGGTTTCTCTTTGAGCAATGGATCGATGATACATTCACGGCATCGGCTGGTATTCGCTACGACACAAGGACAATTGATGTCCTGGAAACTTCAGAAATCAATGTTACCGAACAAAGGCTCGAATACGATGCTGTCACCGGCTCGATCGGGATTGTGTGGAGGCTGATTGAACCGCTTGCATTGGTCGCAAATGCCGGTCGCGGCTGGCGCTCGCCGACTCCATTCGAGTTGTTTGTCGATGGGGTGCATGAGGGGACTGTGCGATATGAAATTGGAGATATCACACTCAATCCGGAAGAATCCTTCAATGTCGATCTTGCACTGCGCGCGGCATCAACTCGATTCAGCGCTGAGATTTCGATCTTTCGAAACAGAATAGCCGAGTATATTTTTCTCTCGCCTACGGGAGAAACGGACACGGCATCCGGCCTTTCAGTCTATGAGCATCGACAAGCCGACGCAACATTGGTTGGGGGAGAATTATCGGCTCAGTTTGCATTAACGAATTGGCTTGTCCTTAGTGGCGGCTTTGATATGGTCCGTGGCACAAACACTGAAATCGACAGGTCGCTTCCGCTCCTGCCTGCAAACCGGGTCAAAGCCGGTATAAAGTTTTTGACAACAAAGCTCGGCGGTCTCTACAATCCATATTTTTCCGTCCAACTCAATTCAGTCGCAAGGCAAGACAGGGTGGATGAATTTGAAACCCCGAGCGCGGGTTATGAACTTATCACTGTTGCGGGGGGAACAGAACTGATGTTTGGCGGAAACCGAATCACAATTGATGTGGGAATTGAAAATCTCTTCAATGTCTCGTACCGTGACCATTTGTATCGCTATAAAGAATACGCCCAAAGCCCCGGTATGAACGTATTCGCGAAAGTTTCAGTTCCTTTTGAATTAATTAAGTAGACGGTGGGAGGTATGCTTGAAAAGTCTTAGGAGGGAGGAGACGTTTTTTGTCGCGTGTCTTCTTAGTGCGGCGGGTCCATCTTAGTACCCGCCAATTGAATGGTCTAAAAATTGTGTCGGGCGAGGGTGCCCGACACCACAAGATAGGTGTGACCACCGTCAACCCCCTACTTTACCGCCTCCGACAGATACCGCAGCACTGATGCACTTTCTCGCCCCCGCAGATCAAGACATTCTTCAACACTTTCCGTCACCCGCAAAAGGCGCAACTCCGTTCCTTCGACCCGAAAA
>Ga0226658_10000744_pt1 | contig 16271 bp, 20 predicted proteins | sample OliLak19BULKMAT1_FD_169091 | JGI IMG/M metagenome (GOLD analysis project Ga0226658, IMG submission 169091) | Freshwater microbial mat bacterial communities from Lake Vanda, McMurdo Dry Valleys, Antarctica - Oligotrophic Lake LV.19.BULKMAT1 (v2)... | ecosystem: Environmental > Aquatic >... | reverse complement strand
CCGTACCGGTTATCGCTTCGGGCGGACTCAACGATCTGGCCGATGTGAAGAGGCTCAAGGCGGTTGAGGCAGAGGGCATTATGGGTGTTATCGCCGGTCGCGCCATCTACGAGGGCAAACTCGACTTCAAAACGGCACAAGAGGCGGGCTAGTCCCGTCCTGCCCCGCCCCGTCTCACATCAACACAATGCTCGCCAAACGCATCATCCCTTGTCTTGACGTCAACGCCGGCCGTGTGGTCAAGGGTGTCAATTTCGTCAATTTGCGCGACGCCGGTGACCCGATAGAGATCGCCAAAAAATATAACGACGATGGTGCCGATGAGATCACGTTTCTCGACATCACGGCGAGCTCTGATGCGCGTGACATGATTTTGCATGTCATCGAGCGGGTCGCCGATCAGGTCTTCATTCCGCTGACCGTCGGCGGCGGCGTGCGCAAGGTGGAAGATGTGCGGCGGCTGATGAACGCCGGTGCTGACAAGGTCAGCATCAATACGTCAGCGATCACCACGCCACAGTTGGTGCGTGATGCGGCCGATCGCTTCGGCTCACAAGCGATCGTGGTGGCCATCGACGCACGCAAACGCAAAGGTGCCGACGGCTGGGAGGTGTTCACCCACGGCGGCCGCAACGCAACCGGATTGGATGCAATTGAATGGGCGCGTCACGTTACCAGCACCTTGGGCGCGGGTGAAATTCTGCTGACCAGCATGGATCGCGACGGTACCAAGTCCGGCTTTGATCTCGCTCTGACGCGTGCTGTTGCCGAGGCGGTCAGCGTGCCGGTCATTGCCTCCGGCGGTGTCGGCAATCTTGATCATCTGGCCGATGGTGTGACTGAAGGGCACGCCGATGCGGTGTTGGCTGCCAGCATTTTCCATTTTGGTGAGTACACGATCGCCCAAGCCAAGGCACACATGCGTGAACGGGGTATCGAGGTGCGCCAGTGAGTGCCGCCAATGCCCTCGCAACAAACATGTTGTTGGACGCCGTGAAATGGAACGCCGACGGCTTGGTACCGGCCATTGCGCAAGACAACAGCACCAACGAAGTGCTCATGCTTGCCTACATGAATCGCCAATCATTGGCGCTGACCATTTCAACCGGCGACGCGCACTATTTTTCCCGTTCCCGTCAGGCGCTTTGGAAGAAAGGCGAGACGTCTGGACACATCCAGCACGTCAAAGAACTGCGGCTTGACTGTGACGGCGACACCGTATTGATAAGGGTCGAGCAGGTTGGCGGTATTGCCTGCCACACGGGGCGCCGACGATGCTTTTTTAAGCGCCTCGAGTCGGGTGCATGGGTGCTTACCAATGACGGCGACCCGGTGTTGACATCGCCTGGCAGTTTTTCTAAGGATTGATATGACGCACGAATCCAGCCCATCGGACTTGGGCACCGTGTTGAAACGCCTTGAAGCGACTATTGCCCAACGCCAGCGTGCCGCAGCGGGTAATTCTTACGTCGCCAGTCTGAATGCGAAAGGCATCGACGCGATCCTCAAGAAGATTGGCGAAGAAGCCACCGAGACCATCATCGCCGCCAAGTCTGGTGAGCGTGACAAGACTATTTATGAGACAGCAGATCTGCTGTTTCACATGTTGGTGATGTTGCAGCATCAGGATATCGCCTTCGATGACGTGCTGGCCGAATTAGAGCGTCGTGAGGGCACGTCGGGGATCGACGAAAAAAACGCAAGATAGCGAATTTAAAAGCGAAGGAAGGCGGCGGATGGACAACCCCACTATTTTCGGCAAGATCATTAACGGTCACATTCCGGCGAGGAAGGTATTCGAGGACGATGACGTGCTGGCGTTCCACGATATCCACCCGCTGGCGGAAGTGCATTTCTTGATCATTCCCAAGAAATTTATTGCCACGCTGGCCGATGCCACGCCGGCCGATACCGCGCTACTCGGCAAAATGCTCGCGCTGGTGCCGGTGTTAGCGGCCGAACAAGGCCTGACCGGGGGATTTCGCACCGCCATCAACACCGGCGAGCAGGGCGGGCAGGAGGTGTATCATCTGCACATTCATGTGTTTGGCAATCGCCCGGGAGGCGAACCGCTACGAGTCATAGCGGGCAAGGCCTGACACAGACCTCGATTCCACTGGGCGCAGTCCTACCGCGACAGTCCCGGCAATCGACCCTCTGGCGGCTACCGACCGCCAACTCAATTTGGCAAGGCGTGGGTCGGCGCCGGGTGGCGAACGCTTATCCGGCTGTCACGCGGATGACTTGTCCATGATTAAACTATTCGTTTTGACCCGTAACGGCATCCCAATTGCCGCTGCATATTGTTTGTGAGGAGAACACCATGGGAAGTTTTAGCATTTGGCATTGGCTGGTCGTGCTGGTAATCGTATTGCTGGTATTTGGCACCAAGAAGTTGCGCAATATCGGCGGCGATTTGGGCGGCGCCGTAAAGGGTTTCAAGGACGGCATGAAGCCGGGCGACGAAGAGAAAAAACCCGACCAGCTTGCCGAGAAATCCGGTGTGACGGTCGAAGGCGAAGTCAAAGACAAGCAAAAGTCTTAACGCTACGCTCTGGAACGCAGTGAACGCTGGGCGCGCAAATGTTTGACGTCACCATGTCGGAGATCGCCCTGATCGGCGTTGTCGCGCTCGTGGTGCTGGGCCCCGAGCGGCTGCCCAAAGTCGCGCGCACCGCGGGCCACTTGTTTGGTCGTTTGCAGCGTTATGTGGCGAACGTGAAGTCAGACATCAATCGCGAGATGGAGATGTCGGATTTGGCGAAGGTCAAGGAAGAAGTGCAGTCTGCCGTTAAGTCGTTCGAGAACACCGTCAACGAGCACGCCAACGCAGTACAGTCGGAAGCGGCTGCGCTTGAAAAATCTGCCGCCGCGCCGGTTGTTTCCGTTCCGCCGTCCGTTTCTGCAGCCCCGTCGCAGGCAGATTTGTTGATCGAACAGGAAGCCGGACTGCCGCCGATTACACCGACGGTGCCGCCGCCAGTGACGCACTGGCAAGTGCCTCAGGTGGCGTATGCGCCCGTCCAAACCGCACATCAATCCTTCGACCTTGGCATCGAAGCGCCGCGTCGAATTGCGCCCTAGCCAAGAATCGATATGTCAGACAACGCACAGGATACCTTTGTCTCCCACCTAGTCGAGTTGCGAAACCGACTGGTCATCTGTTTGATCGTCTTTGCGGTCATTCTGGTGCCGCTGGTCACGCCGCCATGGTTCATTGCCGGCAAGCTGTTCGACTTCATTTCAGCGCCAATGATGGCCGCGTTGCCGCAGGGCTCAAAAATGATCGCCACCGGCGTCATCGCGCCGTTCTTCATCCCGCTCAAGATCGCCATGATGACGGCGTTCCTGATCGCACTACCCGTCATCCTCTACCAACTGTGGGCGTTCGTCGCGCCGGGGTTGTATAAGCATGAAAAGCGTTTTGTATTGCCGCTGATCGTGTCGAGCACGCTGTTGTTTTTTATCGGCATGGCGTTCTGTTATTTCTTTGTTTTCAAGATGGTGTTTACCTTCATCGCACAATTAGCACCGGCCTCGATCAACGTCGCGCCGGATATTGAAAACTATTTCGGTTTTGTGATGGGCATGTTTCTCGCCTTCGGCATGGCCTTCGAAACGCCGGTGGTGGTGGTGGTGTTGGTCGCGACTCGCTTGGTATCGCTCGAGGTGCTGCGCGAAATACGCCGTTATGTGATCGTCGGCGCGTTCGTGGTGGCCGCCGTGGTCACGCCGCCCGATGTCGCCTCACAATTAGCGCTGGCGATTCCACTGTGCATCCTCTATGAAATTGGATTGATTGCGGCGCGATTTATCACCCCGCCCGGCGGGAGCGTCGACGAGAAAGCTGAAGCCGGTTCGGCATGACAATGCGCGGTCTCCACTTCATTGCCATGCTGCTCGTCGTGCTGATCTGCACGAGGTCGGAGCGTGCGTTTGGCTGGGGCAACGAAGTGCATCGCATTACCGGCCTGATGGCGCAGGAGATGCTGACGCCGCGCGCACGAATTGCCGTCAACCAATTGCTTGACGGCGGTGATCTGGCCGACGCGTCGGTGTACATGGATTTTTATCGCGAGGCGCTGAAGCGTGAGGTCCCGGCCTCAGAGCAGTGGCACTACAACAATCGTCCTATCTGCGGAGAACCGGTGCCGAGTGGTGCCTATTGCCGGGATGGCAACTGCGCTTCAGCACAAGTGCCGCGTTGGTTTAACGTACTCGCCGACGCCGCAAAGCCTAAAGAGGAACGGCAGCAGGCCCTCAGATTTCTCGTTCACATTGTTGCCGACCTGCATCAGCCGCTGCACGCGGCCGACGACAATGATTCCGGTGGCAGCGCCAAAATAATGTTGATGCCCGGTGCCAAGGTGCCACGCAATCTGCACTTGGTATGGGACGTCGATTTGCCCAAGATTTCCACGCGAGGGTTGTCGGAACTGCAGGTGGCGAAAGACCTTATCGCAAACCACAAGCGCAAATTCGCTGAGTGGATGAGTGGCGACGCCGTTCTTTGGACGGCCCAGTCGCACGGCATCGCCACGCGTCTCGCCTACGGCAAGCTGCCCGGCTTCTCGTGCGGAGTGCTAGACGGGAAGGCGACCGGGTTGCGCGACGGCAAGCCGTGGACCGACGAGCCGCTACCACTACCGCGCGATTACGTAGAGGGTGCGACCGGTATCATCCCGATTTTGGTGGCACAGGCAGGCGCGCGCATCGGTGGATTGCTCAACGCCGCGCTCGACCCCGAGGGCGCAGCGAAGGTGCCGCCTGCGGCGGCGGTCGTCGCGCCGAAGCCGACGGCACCGCCAACGACGTCGCTCCAAGACGCACTATCGCGTCAGCCCTTATCGCAGACCGCACCGAAATAAAACGCAAAACTCATTTATCGGCGGGGGTTTTGAGGCATTTTTGCCGCAAAAGCGCCGTCCCTTCTTGAGTTTTGCCGGTAATGGATCCGCAGTGGTTGGCATAGTCGCAGCGAACTCGATAGAATCAGGCGACAACGCGGGTGTAGTTCAATGGTAGAACGGCAGCTTCCCAAGCTGCATACGAGGGTTCGATTCCCTTCACCCGCTCCAAAATAAAAACGCCCCACCGGGGCGCTTGAATGGGACTAGCGGGCTTCGACACGATCGCCAGACTTTGCAGAGGGGGTTGCGAGCGAGGCAGTGTAGTGCAAAGCGCGGCACCTTCGTCGACCACCGACAACGTCCAGATATCGCCACCATAGATTTTGATAATTTTCTTGCATGACGCCAAGCCAATGTCACGAGCTTTGAATTGCGAGGATGGATGCAGCCGCTGTAAGCCGCCACCAATCGCCGCAATCAAGACTCGGGCGACAACCCATCTTCGCTCAACACCCGCGCCAGCGCTGCCTCCAGCATCGTTCTTGCTGCGCCCGTGACATCTTGGAGGTGGAGGTGTAGCGCGGCATCCTTGGTCCCCGGCACTGAGCATTCGATGCTGTAGAGCTCGAAGCTCACCAGCATCATGACGAGCTCAGCCAAGTGACGCGGGCATTCACAGGCGACCGTCGACCGCATCTCGGTCAACGCGACGAGTTCGGCATCGCTATAGCGCCGCTGATTCGCCTGAGTGCTGCGCGAGAGCGGTGCTGCTGGCGGCCGCGATGCGACGATCAGTCTCGCCAACTCCTTGCCGGTGACTGGCTCGCGACGCACCGTCACGCCGGCCGTGCGCAGGCCTTCGGCGACCGCTTCCGTGCCGAACGAATAGACCACGATGACATTTGCCGCCGGCAGGCCGGCTTGCAGTGCCGTCACGCGCTTAGCGACCGACGCATGTAGTGAAGGCACGTGGATGACGAGCACATCGGCGCCGCCGGCGCGTGGCACTTCGCGCTCCACATGACTAAGGTCGTCGAAGACAAGCGCGGGTGCCGGTCGCAACCGGCCCTCGAGCTTGCGTGCGGCGGCCTGACCGACGGCGAGAACCCGTTGTACCCCCGCTGACGGCATCTGGCTGCCCGACGACAGGGTGAGCAGCGCATCGGCATCGAGGTGCGCCACCGTGCCAATCGCATGGCCTTCGAGCGTGAGCCGCTTGATAAGGCGCAGGCGCTCGACGTCTTTCATCGAATAGTTGCGCTGGCCCGAGGCTGACTTGGGTGGCGTCACGACCCCGTAGCGATGCTCCCAGATGCGTAGTGTCGAAGGCGACAGGCCGGCCAAGCGCGCAGCGGTACCGCTACGCATCAGCGTCTTGGTGACGGGTTCGTCGGCGGCTGTTGGCTCGGTCATGGGGCGGTATCTCGGCTGGTCGATAGGAAAGCAATACTGTACCCCAATTTCATTGTTGACACGATATTGAAACGCTAATATTGTCACAAATGGCAATAACACCTACTCATAAGCGTTTCATTTGCGCTCGGTGTGCTAAATTTATTCCCATGCAAGCAATGACATCAGCTTCAAGCTTTATCGCCTCAACGCAAGTCGGCGCAGCACTCACCGTCTATTACGACGGCGCATGCCCGGTCTGCTCGCGGGAGATTGCGGTGTATCAGCGGCAGGCGGGAGCTGAGCAATGCGTTTGGATCGATGCGTCGTCGTGCCCTGAAGCGGCGCTCGGTACCGGGCTGTCACGCGACGCGGCGCTGGCGCGCTTTCACATCCGCCGCGCCGACGGCGTGCTGGTCGACGGCATGCGCGGGTTCGTCGCCTTGTGGCGAGCGCTGCCACGTTTTGCTTGGGCGGGCCGCATCGCCTCGATCGGCCCCCTCCCGCTACTGCTCGACTTCGCTTACCGCGTATTTTTGCGGGTGCGCCCGCTCTGGCAAGCAGCGCGCAGGGTACCGGCTTTAAAGGGGAGGCCATGATTCTCGACAGCGCCCCGATTCATGCTCTGATCAGTTGCGCAGCTCTGATTGACTCCACGGCGATCTTGTTTGTACGAGTAAACGCCAAGTCCTCGATGACAACGTCGGTGTGCCGGTTCAGGCGGCATCGGCCATTCAATTCGGTGTCGGACCAGACGTCCTGCACCGCACCTCGTTCAGCAGCTGCTGAACTCATGCAACAGTGAATAGAAAGTAATCCATGCACGATATTATCGACACCGCCGTCGCGGCCGGAAGCTTCAAGACCCTTGCCGCTGCGCTAACCGCGGCAAATCTCGTCGACACGCTCAAAGGCCCCGGCCCGTTTACCGTCTTTGCGCCGACCGATGAGGCATTCGCCAAGCTGCCTGCCGGCACGGTGGAAAGCCTGCTGAACGACATCCCAAAGCTCTCCGCGATCCTCACTTACCACGTGGTCGCTGGCAAAGTGCTTGCCGCCGACGTGATGACGATGGACGGCCAATCGGCCAACACAGTCAACGGTGCCGCGCTCGCAATCAGCACCAAAGACGGCGTTAAGCTCAACGGCACCGCCTCCGTCGTGACGACCGACATCGCCTGCACCAACGGCGTCATCCACGTGATCGACACGGTGTTGATCCCGGCGTAAACAAGCACCAGTGCAATACCTGCCGGGCGATGCGAGGGGAGCAGCCTGCATCGGCCGGGGGGGAGTGGGGGCGGCGGTTAAAAGCCGACGCGCAGCGACCAGACGTAGACACTGGCCCCACAGGTAGGCGCAGCAAAATGAATAAGCAGTTTTCCTTACACTCTGAAAGGCCAACATGAATAAACTTCTGACAGATCCCGGTCGTTTTTGGACCAAGACCCGAATCGCAGCCATGGCAGTCCCGCTGATCGGGGCCGCCATCGCAGCCGGTTCTGCCCACGCAGGCACGAGTCCAGCGCTGAAACAAGATGACTTCGTCGGGATATCCTTCTGGATCATCTCAATGGCGTTAATCGCGGCGACGGTATTCTTCTTCCTCGAACGCGACCGAGTGTCGCCAAAGTGGAAGACCTCGCTCACCGTTTCCGGGCTGGTCACGCTCATCGCCGCAGTGCATTACTTCTACATGCGCGATGTCTGGGTCGAGACTGGCGCTACGCCTACCGTGTTTCGCTACATCGACTGGCTGATTACAGTGCCGTTGCTGATGATCGAGTTCTATCTGATCTTGGCGGCGATCACTAAAGTCTCGGCCGGCGTTTTCTGGCGTCTGATGATCGGCACGATGGTTATGTTGATCGGCGGCTACTTGGGCGAGGCAGGGTACATGCCTGTTTGGCCGGCGTTTATTATCGGCATGGCGGGTTGGGGCTACATCCTGTACGAAATCTTTCTGGGTGAAGCCGGCAAGATCAATGCGGCGCATGCACCTCCGGCGGTTCAGTCGGCCTTTAACGCGATGCGCCTGATTGTGACTTTTGGCTGGTCAATTTATCCACTCGGGTACTTCTTTGGCTACCTGACCGGTGCCAGCCCCGCCGACAGCGCCAACGCACTCAACATCATTTACAACGCAGCCGATGTATTGAACAAAATCGCCTTTGGTTTGATCATTTGGTCGGTCGCTGTGAGCGAGTCCGAGAGAGCGGCGAAGGTCTAGTAGACGTCAAGACGGGGTCGGGCCAAGCGGCTCGGCTCCGTCGTTAACAACACGCACCATGAAAGCACTTGTGATTGGCGCCGGTTTCGGCGGCATTGCAGCAGCGCTGCGACTGCGCGCCAAAGGCTACGAGGTCTCGCTCATCGATCGCTGTGGCGGTCTCGGTGGGCGAGCCCAAGTTTTCGAACGCGGCGGTTTTAAGCACGACGCGGGGCCGACGGTCATCACCGCGCCCTTCCTGTTCGAGGAACTCTTTGCCTTATTTGGGGAGAGGTTTGAAGACCATGTGCAGTTAGTACCGCTAACGCCCTGGTATCGATTTCATTTTCCGGACAACACGCAATTTGACTACGGCGGCACGCTCGACGAAACGCTAGCCGAGATCGCGCGCATTGAGCCTGCCGACTGCGATGGCTACCGCAGGCTGCTCGCGCAGTCTGAGAAGATATTCAACGTTGGTTTTTTACAGTTGTCGGCTGTGCCGTTCCATCGCTTCGGCGCGATGCTCAAGCAAATTCCGGCGCTACTGCGCCTGCGCAGCTATGACACCGTCTGGCAGTTGGTGTGCCGACACCTGAAGAATCCCAAGCTGCGACAGGCATTTTCGATTCAGCCGCTATTGGTGGGTGGCAATCCGTTCGACACCACCAGCATCTACGGCCTGATCCACTACCTCGAACGTGCCCACGGCGTACACTTCGCCATGGGCGGCACCGGGGCGCTCACTGCCGCACTCGGTGCGTTGATGGCGAGGCACGGAATCGATGTGCAGCTCAACACAACCGTACGCCGCATCGATGTTTACGAAGGCGTTGCGTCGGGCGTCACGTTGGTTGACGGCTCGTCGATCGCGGCCGACCTAATCGTGTCCAACGCCGACCCGGCGCATTTGTACGCCACCATGATCCGTCCCGAAGACCAAGCACCCGCAGCAAGATTAAAACTTGCCGCCGCAGAGTTTTCAATGGGCCTGTTCGTCCTCTACTTTGGCACCACCCGTCAGTACCCCAACGTCGCACATCACACCATCTGGCTCGGCGAGCGCTACCGCGAACTGCTGGCTGATATCTTCGACCACAAAGTGCTGTCGCAAGATTTCTCGCTCTACGTTCATCGCCCGACGGCCACCGATGCCAGCTTTGCACCGCCCGGCTGCGATAGTTTCTACGTGCTGTGCCCGGTGCCCAACCTGAAGGGCGCGGTCGATTGGGCGGTGCAGGGGCCGCGGCTGCAGGCGCGCATCGTTGCCGCGCTTGAGGACACGATACTGCCGGGCCTCAGCGAATCCATCACGAGCGACTTTTACATGACACCTGAAAACTTTCGCAGCGATTACCTGAGCGCCCACGGCGCGGGATTTTCGGTCGCGCCGCTGTTTCGTCAGTCAGCCTGGTTCCGTTTTCACAACCGCGCTGAGGGTATTCGCAATCTCTATCTCGTCGGTGCTGGGACGCACCCCGGCGCCGGACTGCCGGGCGTGCTGTGCTCGGCCAAGGTGATGGACGCACTCGTGCCTTCAGCTGATCGCTTCGCACAATCTGCCGTTAGCACGACACCGACACCCGCATTGCAAAGCGCCGACCTGGTGCTGTCACGCAAGGGCAAGAGTTTCCACTGGGCGCGCCGCTGGATGGCGCCAGGCCACGCTGCGCGCGCGACGCGACTGTATGGCTTTTGCCGTTACGTCGACGACCTTGCGGATGAAGATTGTGCGGGCCAGGACCCGCGCGCGGCCCTCGCGCTCGTCTCGCAAGACGTCGCCAGCGGCACCTCACAGAACCCGATCGTAGCCGACGCAATCGCGCTGATGCGCGAGTGCGCCATACAGCCCGCGCTGATCCTCACCTTTATTGACGGTATCACCTCGGATCTGGACGGTGTTCGCATCGCTGACGAGGGTGCGCTGCTTCGCTACTGCTACCAAGCCGCAGGGACGGTCGGCGAGATGATGTGCAGAGTGTTGGGTTGCAACGACCCGGCCGCCCTACTCCATGCGGTCGACCTGGGGATTGCGATGCAACTGACCAACATTTGCCGCGATGTCGCCGCCGATGCCGCCGCCGGCCGCCGTTACCTGCCGGCATCAATGGTTGGAGACGTGGCACCGCAAGCGCTGGTTGAGCCGGCGCTGGACTTGCAGCCCCGATTGCACGCCTGCATCGATGACCTCCTCGACACCGCTGACCGCTACTACCGCAGTGGCGAGGCGGGCCTTGCTCACCTGCCTATTGGCGCACGTTGCAGCATCTTGGTCGCCGCGCGCACCTATCGCGCCATCGGCACGCGACTTCGCGAGCACGGCAACGCGTACTGGCTGGGTCGCACGGTCGTACCGCAGCGAACCAAGACGCTCGTGACGCTGCGGGCGTTGTTGTCGACGCCGTTGCACCCGCGATTCTGGATGCCAGCCCGGCAGCACGACGCCGCGCTGCACACTGCCTTGTCGGCATTCCTTTGCGCTGACGCGTCGCGCAACAGCGGGCATGTCTGACACGTTCGACTTGGTCATCCTTGGCGGTGGATGTGCCGGGCTCAGCCTGTCGATGGCACTCGCGGCGCGTGGCGCGCTTTGCCCGCGCACGCTGGTGATCGAGTCACGTATCGAGTACACGAACGACCGCACCTGGTGCTTTTGGCGCGACCGCCCCGCGCCTGTCCCGTACCCAACCCAGCATGGCTGGCAGACGATGCGGCTCGCGCATGACGGCCGAAGCGTAGCGCTCGACTGTGGATCGACGCCCTACCAAATGGTGGCGGCACAAGACTTCTACGCCGCTGCCCAGACGTTGATCGAACAACAACCGAACATCGCATTGAGGCTCGGCACATCGGTCGTCGGCGAGCCGATTCGCAGCAACGATGTGTGGAACATCCGCGCCAGCTCGGGGAACGTGGTGACCCGCTCGGTGGTGGACACGCGGCCAGCGCACCTGCCGCGCCGTGACGGTGCGACGTTGTGGCAATCGTTCTACGGACACGAGATCGAATGCGGGGCGGCCGTATTCGACCCGTTGACAGTGGACTTGATGAACTTCCTCGCGCCGGATGCGCGTCATGTACCGTTCGTCTACGTGTTGCCGATCACTCCGACGCGTGCGCTCGTCGAGGTCACGGTGTTCGGCGCGACGCCGCTGGCTCCGCGTGACCTGAGCGCTTGGCTTGACGCTGCGGTTGCTCAGCGCGTCGGCGACGCGCCCTTCACGACGCTGCGTAGCGAGCACGGTATCCTGCCGATGGGCCTGAATGAGACACCGGTGTCGGCGCACAAAAGCTATGTCAGGGTCGGCGTGATGGCCGGTGGTGCCCGACCGAGCACCGGGTATGCTTTTCAACGCATTCAACGCTGGGCCCGAGAATGTGCCGACGCGCTGGTGAGCTGCGGACATCCGGTCGGGCATCAGCCGGATGCTTTGCCGCTGCGCTTGATGGACCAGATTTTTCTTGACGTGTTGCGTGCCGATCCGAGCCGCGGCGGCGCTATCTTCTTCTCTTTGTTCAGTCGCGCTGATCCGGCTCGGGTGATTCGCTTCCTGAGCGGCACCGCGGGCGTTGTCGATAGCCTCGCGGTGGTGGCCGCAATGCCCGTCTTGCCGTTCGTTAAAGCCGCGCTGGCCATGACGCGACGCCGTGGTCGCAGCAGCGAAGTTCAGAGCGCCGTATGAGTCCGTGGGGCCGTCCCAAGGGCGTACACCGAAACTTGCAGCCCGAAGGCGCTCGAACGAGCTTTGCTAGCCGAACCACGGGTGAATACCGCAGTGTGCCGTCCGCGGGCACACCCATGAGTCTCAGGATTCAAGGCCTCGCCTTCAGTGCATTGGCTTGGCTGTCCATCGTTGTCAGCCTCGGCCTGCCGCGCCTCGACGTTCTGGTCCAACTCGCGGTGCTGTCGCCGGTCATTTTTCTGCTTGGCGTTCCGCATGGCGCATTGGACACTGTTTTTGCGCGGCAACTGACGGGTATTCAATCGGCCGCCGGATGGAGCCTATTCACAATCGCCTATTTGGCGGTGGCGGCGTTGGTCGTCGCGGTGTGGTGGTTTGCTCCCGGCGTGTTCCTGGCAACATTTCTGCTCATCTCAGCGCTGCACTTTTCGGGCGATCCAGAGGGCGCGACCCCGGCGTCGTTTCGATTGTTGTATGGCGGCGCTGTCATTTTCTGCCCGCTCGCCTTGCACGCGGCCGAGGTCTCCGAGCTGTTCGCGTATCTCGCCGGAGTGTCGGCTGCGCAAGCGATTGTGGCGGCCTTGCAGTGGGCCGCCTGGCCTTGGGTTGCGGCGATCTGCATCGCGGCACTTGTCGGGGCGAAGCGAGACCTCGCGCGCAGCATCGAACTGGTGTCGATGACAGCGTTGCTGATCTTCACCCCCCCTCTGATCGGGTTCACCATCTTCTTCTGCTGCATGCACAGCGCTCGACATATCTTGAGAACGCGCGATTACTCCCGCGCGGGAACGCTCGCACACCTCGCGCGCATCGCCGCGTGGCCTATGTTGGTCACCGGGGCCTTCGTCGCTGTCGCGTGGTGGCTGACTGACGGCAAGCCACTCGACATGCGCTTCGTACAACTGTTGTTCGTCGGTTTGGCCGCGCTCACCGTGCCGCACATGATGGTCGTGGAACGCGTTCGCTTCACCGGATGGATGAAGGGCCGCAGCGAGGCCAGATGAATCAGACTAAATGGAGCAACGTATGACCGATGACCCGCGCTGCTGTGGTAGTGGCACTTGTATCATTGACGTCGAGGGCAGGTGCTGGTGTGGGCAGCAGTGGGTAAGTCGCCCTGCAGACCAACCGTCGGTCGAGGCAGAGGAAGCGGGCGATAAAGAGCAATAAAGACTGCGCGCTCCGTCACGTTGCTTTTTTCGCTCTTTCAGCAATCGTGCGCAGCCGTATTTCGCTGAGGGCGGACTTTTGGCGCACGGCTGGGCACAATTTGTCGCGGGCAATGGAGGCAATTTCAGCAGGGGTTACGCCGATGGCGCGGTCTGTTCGTGTGGCTTGTGTATGCACTGGCCGATGACACCTGGAAATTCGTTCTTGCCAAGGCTGGTGTTCGCTTCAAGCGTTGCCAGCGTGGCTGAAGGCGATTGCGGGGGAGACTGTTGATTCGTTGCGGCGCGCAATCGGTCGCCACGAGAACTCGAATAGTTGCAATAGATGCAATAGGATTTTCTTAAATGTCGACGCTGCCGGGCTCGCGCGTGAGTGATACTGCGTTGACCGTGATACTGCGTGTGTGTGAGGCGAAGTTTCGCCTCTTTCGCGAAATCTGATTGTTAACGCCCCCTATCTTCCGTTCGAGGAGCAGCACGTCATGGCTCGTCCCCTTTTCTCTCAGCACGCTTTCATCGCGCTCGCCACACTTCTGTGCCTACCTTTCGCAGTTGCCAGTCAACCCTATCCTTCCAAACCGATCAAGATCGTGCTCGGCTTTCCACCCGGCGGCGCGACCGACATCCTGTCGCGCGACTTCGCCGCCAAGCTGGGAGACGAACTCAAGCAACAGGTGATCATCGAAAATAAGCCCGGTGCCGGCGGCACGATCGGCGCGGACATTGTGGCGAAAGCCCCAGCCGATGGATACACACTGACCATTGGCACATCGAGCAACCACGCCATCGCCAAGAGTCTCTACAAGAAGCTCCCGTATGATCCGGTGAAGGACTTCGCGGCGACTTCAATGCTGGCTGCTTCACAAAACATCGTGGTGGTCACCGCAGATCTTCCGGTAAAGAGCATCAAGGAACTCGTCGCCTATGCGAAGGCCAACCCGGGCAAGCTCAACTTTGGCTCGAGCGGCAACGGCACGATTTCGCATTTGACCGGCGAAATGTTCAACACGTTGAATGGCATCGCGATCACCCACATTCCCTACAAAGGCAGCGCGTTTGTGTTTCCCGACCTGATGTCCGGTCAGATTTCGATCATGTATGACAGCACGATATCGATCGGTCCGCTGGTGAAGTCGGGCAAAGTGCGTGCGCTGGCGGTCACCGGCCCGCGCCGCTCCGCGCAGTACCCGGATTTGCCGACCGTGGCTGAATCAGGCTTCAAGGATTTTTCGTCGACCAACTGGTTTGGGTTGTTCGCACCCGCCGCAACGCCAAATGAAATCATCACGCGACTTCACGCGGCCACCCGAAAGGTCATGACGAGTCAGGAGATGGTCGATCGGTTCGCCTCGCAGGGGGCTGACGTGATCGCCAACCGTCCGGAGGAAGCGCTGGCGATGCTCAAGGCTGACATCGCCAAATGGGCCGAGGTTGCGCGGACGTCCGGGGCGAAGGTCGACTAACGGCGCACCCGTAACATGCGTCGCGGGCCTGTGTGCACAGCGCCGCAGCGCGAATCGATTTGCGTTCGCAGCAAAGCACTACACCGTTCATTTCGACAGTTCGCCGCTCTTGATCAATCGCGCAACATCGTCTGCGCCACCGACCAGTACACCCTTCACAAACACCATTGGAAAGGTCGGCCAGCCTGACCACATCTTGAGCGCATTGCGGCGACGCCAGTTGTTGAAGTAGCTACCGTACTCGAGGTAGTGATGAGCAATGCCGGCTTCGTCAAGCGCCTTGCGGGCGCGTTTGGGCATGGGGTTATGCGCCATGCCGACCACCACGACGTTGTGTTGCCCGATGGCGGCTTGCACTTCCTGAATGATATCCAGATGCAAGTTGGCGATCTTTTCGCGGATGGCGGGATGGATGTGTGCTTCGTCGAGAATCTGGCGGGTCATGGGTGCGGCTCCTTTGGGTAACAAGCGAATCGGTGGGCTGGATGGGCGTCAAAGGTAATTCGGCAAACGCAAGCATTGACGGGCGTCTTCAGCCATTATTGCCCCAAGGTGCCCGTCAATCGGCGAGTTTGCATTTCTTTTACATAGTCAACGTCGCCGTCATGCTGGCGTGCTCAGCGGGTAGGATGGAAGCGCCGTCGAAGCGCGGAATCAGCATGCGCCAAATCATAGCAGGGCAACTTTGATCAGCGCACCGGTGAGCCGAAGTCGTCATGCTGCGTTAATTTGGCTCGTGTATGCTCAGACCGGCTATCGAGGCCGCACGTAACGACAGGAGTTTGGATGTACCACGGCGAACGATTCAACGGTTACAGCCATCTAGCGGGCGCGATGCTCGCGGTCGCGGGCGCCGTCGTTCTCATCGTGTTGGGCACCCAACAGGCAGATGCGTGGAAGGTGGTGTCTTTCTCGATCTACGGCGCAACCCTGATTACGCTCTACGGCAGCTCAACGCTGTATCACTCCACACGCGGCCGCGCAAAGGATGTGTTTCGCAAGCTCGACCATGCCGCGATTTACTTGCTGATCGCGGGTACCTACACGCCGTTCACATTGGTCACACTGGGCGGCGGCTGGGGCTGGTCACTGTTCGGCGTGATCTGGGGGTTGGCGATATTCGGCATCATTCAAGAGCTCGCCCTCGCAGGTAAAAAGCGCATGCTTTCGCTCTACTTGTATTTGGGGATGGGCTGGGTGGCGGTGATCGGCATGGTGCCATTGATCGAAGCGCTGAGCTGGGCCGGTTTTTTATGGGTGATTGCCGGCGGGGTGGTTTATACCGTCGGCACCGTGTTCTATTTTTACGACAAGAAATTCAAACACTGGCACGGCATCTGGCACCTGTTCGTGCTCGGCGGCAGCGTGATTCACTACGTCGCGATCTATCGTTTCGTCGCGTAGTGCCGCAAGCTTGGTGTGCCCCGCGACGGCTACATCTGTGCGGCGAAGTGTTGCCCCGCATGCTCGCGCATGGCGTGGAATTTCACTTTTGGATAGCGCTC
>Ga0226658_10000742_pt1 | contig 16322 bp, 10 predicted proteins | sample OliLak19BULKMAT1_FD_169091 | JGI IMG/M metagenome (GOLD analysis project Ga0226658, IMG submission 169091) | Freshwater microbial mat bacterial communities from Lake Vanda, McMurdo Dry Valleys, Antarctica - Oligotrophic Lake LV.19.BULKMAT1 (v2)... | ecosystem: Environmental > Aquatic >... | reverse complement strand
GGGCATAATGATCAAAATGTGTGGGTTTTTTTCTTGTATCTTATTGATTTGAAGGGGATTCCGCCATAAGTGATTAAGGAGTTTTAGTGATCAGTAAAAAAGTATTGCCGAAATTGCGGTGTTTCTGGTGTCATTTCCCATGGACGCAGTCGAGGAAAACAGCGCTGGTTTTGTCCTCAATGCAAGAAAACATTCGTTCATTCCGGTCTTGCAGTTCGACGTCAACGTCAGCGTATCTGGTTTGAGCGCTGGGTGAAAGAAGGCTATAGTATTCGTCAACTGGCTCAGCAGAGCGGATACAGTCAGATAACGCTTCGCCGCATCATTCACTATTGGCTTTCCCGTCCACCACAACAATCAATTGACTTGGTCTGCTTTAAGCATCGTGTCATTGATGGCAGTTATGTGGAGGGCCGCCATTCGGCTGTGGTGGTCATAGCCGATCCAACGCGCAATTGCGTTGTGGCGGGTTGGTATGGCCTCAAAGAAGGCGAAGCCCGTATGACAGCGCTCTGTCGCGCTCTGGCAGAGCGTGGGCTGCAGCCAGTCAGTGTTACAATTGATGGTCTCAAGCAAGTACAGAGTATGCTCTTATCGGTCTGGCCGGAGGTGATTATACAGCGTTGCCTGGTACACATTCAGCGTCAAGGACTGGCTTGGTGTCGGCATCAGCCGAAGCGAATTGACACCCAGCAGCTGCGTGCTCTCTTTCGTCGAACTATGGCCATAGGCAGCCTGTCCGAGCGGGACCTTTTTATCGCCGACTGGCGCTACTGGCAGGAGCGCTATGGGCCGATAATAACAGCAAGCGCTGAGAAAGGTTGGACCTTTGGCGATCTTAAGCGCGCGCGTTCTGTCCTGACCAATGCTTTACCGCATATGTTTTGCTATCTTGATAATCCCCATATTCCACATTCAACAAATTGGATAGAGAGCTATTTTAGCCGTCTGAAAGCTCGATACCGGCAGCACCGTGGACTCGCTGTTCATCATCGTACAAACTACTTTGCTTGGTACTTCAAACTCTGTCAAAAATGAATCAAAAACCCACACATTTTGATCATTATGCCCGCAACGACGTGATGGGAAAGTTGGCTTTGAATCTTGTACCGCACCGCTTGCGGCGGGTTCGAAGACAGACCCGCCCTATTTTTTCATAGGGATGGTTAATTCTCAATGTCATACTCCGCTGACGGAGTAACCAGTATTGTCATTCGCGCGGGGTGTCTCTGCCCCGCACCGAAGAAAAGATGTCGGGATCACAAGGATCGCCGACCTACGAATATCGGAGAGTCCGCCGCGGCGGAAAATATGAGATTGCCACGCCTGCCCGCCCCGCCACAGCGGGCAGGCGTGGTGGGTCTCGTCTATGAAGCCGCTCCTCGCAACGACACGTTTAGAGAATGCTGGTGCACGGGGAACGTACACCAGCCACGAACAATCAGTGCGGAGTTTCTGTTTGAAAAAGGCGCGTTTGTATCTGCGCAAGTGGCTGAATTGTTTTGGCGCCTTCTAAGTCCAACAATGCCTGTTTGCGCCAAAGACCGCCGCCGTAGCCGCGAAGTTTGCCGGTCGACTCGATAACCCGGTGGCAGGGAATGACGATAGATAGATAATTTGCGCCATTGGCTCTTCCGACAGCCCGCTGCGCGCCCGGTTTGCCGAGAAATTCCGCAAGGTTGCCATACGAGCGCGTCACGCCATAGGGAATAATCTGCAATTGTTTCCAGACCAGTCTCTCGAAGGGTGTGCCTGTGACATCAATTAAAACAGTAAAATCTTTCAAGGCACCTGCGAAATAGGCATTCAATTCTGTTTTCAGTCGAAGCAGGTGATCATTTGTGCCTGCAATGACCTCGCGCTTGTAGCGTTTGACCACACGTTCTTTGATTCGTTCCACTCCCCCGCGGTCATGCCATTCGAGAAAACAGATTCCGCTTTCAGTGGCTCCGGCAATCATCGGTCCGAGCGGACTATCCAGATCACAGTATTGGATTGACCTAATGTTATTATCGAGCATGAGACCTCCCGGGCGAAAATCCAAATTCTTTTTTATATGCGGCGTTGAACCCGCTTGGTGATTCGTAGCCGGATTCGTATGCGGCATCGAGGGTAGTGCTTCCAGCCGATAGCAGTCCCTGCGCGTTCAATAGCCTCTGTCGGCGGTGGAACGCAAGCGGAGTCATTTCAAGTTGTGCGCGGAAATGCCTTCGCACTGTCGTTATATCGACGCCTGAAGCAACTGACAGATCATGTTCGGTCAGACGAATGGTCTTATTCTCGCGCATGAATGTGATGAGCCGTTTGACCCAATCAGGCAGAACATCAGGATATTTGTCAGACTTGCATCGTTTGCAACCGCGTAAACCAGCAGACAGAGCGTCTTCGCGCGACGGATAAAAGCGGACATTTTTTAAGAGCGGTGCTCGAGCCGTGCACGACGGCAGGCAATAAATACCGGTCGAATGTACGCCGATATAGAATTGGCCGTTAAAGCCGCTGTCTTTTTCGCGCATGGCCCGAACCATTTTTTCGTATGATAGCATGGCTTAATAATATACAAGAGTGGCGGGGTCGCCTACCGATTTTCGGGCATGGATGTCGCATTTTTCGAGGGAAAGCAGGGGGTGTAGAAACCCAAGAGGGAATAGACTTACTAATATCGGAGAACCCGCCACAGTGGGTAGGTGTGGCGAAGGCCCTGCACTAAGTGACCGTCAGGTCATCCACCTGCGGCGGACTTCGGAAGCCTTAGCGCCTATATCCTTGCTCACGCAATGATAAGCCAAGACCCGACGGAACAGAAAAGAATCGCTGAACCGTTCGCCTGTGGCGAACCGCGGCGGAATCGCTACAAGAAAAAGAAAATATGAGATTGCCACGCCCCTCTAAGAATCGGGGTTCGCAATGACGTGGTTGTGAGATTCTTTTTTTGCTTCTACCTAGGTAAGAGGAGAGTGTATTCATTACTCGGGGGAAATATCAGACTCGCGGGGCATAAGATCCGCCACAGCGGACAGGCTTCCCCGCGCTACAAGACTACAAAATGAAGAAAAGGTGTCGAGACCAAGAAGGTATCGGCGGACTATTTCTCTCTATGTCGATCGAAACGTCTTCCCTAACTCAGACGAGTTTGGATTTCTTCGCGCCAATGACAATCAGCGGAATCATAGCCAACTGAACCAAAACCCCCGGCCAGCCGGTGACCATCGCTCCCGCAGTCGAGAACCAAGCCGCCGCTGTATAGGGCATTTCCACAAAAAGGCCGAGAAAAAAAAGCGTCACACCGAACATTATTCGCCCGACAATCATGGCGGTCAACAAAGCGATAAAGATATTCAGACGAAGTTTATAAAATGCCATCCCGGCCACCAATCCATAGACGGCCAATTCAACCGACATAAGCGGCACAGCATACGAAGGCGGCATTCCATTGATAAGATGTGACAATGCCGGAGCAAGAATGCCGACTACAATGCCCGAGATCGGACCAGCCAGAAAGCCTGCCAATAACGGCGGAATGTGCATCGGCAGAAAAATCCTGCCACTCATTCCTATCTGATGAAAGCCGATTGGCAAGACAAGAGCCAGTACCAAAAATAAACTTGTGCTGATAAGCCATTTCGGCCAGGAAATCGGAACTCCAAGTGCGAGCGTTTGTTGCAAGCTATTCATAGGCTTTAGGATGGCATTTATTGAAGCGCAAGTCAAGTGGTTTCGTCTACCAGAGCAGGCATTAAGAGTACAACCTGCCTTGGCTAAGAATATCAAGGTAATGGTTAAAAGTGATAGAGAACCGCGCTTTGTTCTTCCTTACATGAGCTCTTGAACCTACATTGGGGGTTGGACAATTTCAGGGAGTGATAATGGCCAATAACGGCGACCGATACAGTAAAAATAAAGAGTTTCTTCATATAAAAGGGGCGCGCGAACATAATCTCAAAAATATCGATGTGCGTATTCCTCGCGATAGCCTGACTGTCATCACCGGACTTTCCGGTTCGGGCAAAAGCTCGCTTGCATTCGACACGATTTATGCCGAAGGCCAGCGCAGATATGTTGAGTCCCTTTCATCGTATGCCCGGCAGTTTTTGGGCCTCATGGAAAAACCGGACGTTGATTTTATCGAAGGTCTTTCCCCTGCAATTTCTATCGAACAAAAAGGGACACTCAAAAACCCCCGCTCGACAGTCGGGACGATAACCGAGATATACGATTATCTTCGTCTACTCTACGCCCGAGTGGGCGTTCCGCATTGTGTGAAATGCGGCCAGCCCATCACCCAGCAGACCGTCGAGCAGATTGTTGATTCGGTGCTGACATTCGACGAAGGGACACGGCTCATTGTTCTTGCTCCGCTCACCCGCGGCAAAAAAGGGGAGCACAAAGATATAATTGATGAAGCGCGCCGCGAAGGATATGTGCGACTCCGTATCGACGGCGAGATAGTCGAATCAGACCAACAGGTAAGCCTGAACAAAACACAGAAACATACTATTGAAGCCGTAATCGACCGGCTGGTCGTGAAACCGTCATCGCGGCGGAGATTGGCTGATTCGGTCGAGACCGCGCTCAAAATGGGTCAGGGCACGGTTCTTATAAATATCAATAAGAAGGACTTGCTCTTCTCCGAAAAATTCGCCTGTCTCAACTGCAATATCTCCTACGAAGAGCCAAGTCCGCGGCTGTTCTCATTCAATTCGCCGTATGGGGCATGCAAAACATGCGACGGACTCGGCCAGCAGATGGTTATCGATCCCGAGATGGTTGTGCCCGACAAGACGCTTTCGATAAACGACGGCGCTATCCATGCCTGGGGCGGAAGCAGCATGGCCAACTGGTACCGCTATAGAATCAAAGGATTAGCCACGCATCATAATTTTAAGATGTCCACTCCGTTCAATAAGTTGCCGGCAGATATTCAAAAAATAATTCTCTTCGGTTCGGGTAAAGACGAAATAAGTTTCGAGTACGAGCATTCGTCGGGCACTTCCTCGGGGCATGGACAATACACATCGAGTTTTGAAGGCGTCATTCCCCAGCTGGAGCGGCGATACAAGCAGACCGACTCAAGCGGCGTGCGGACATGGATTGAACATTACATGTCGATCTCGACCTGCCCGGTATGCAAAGGCGCTCGGTTGCGGCCTGAGGCGCTTGCGGTCATAATCGACCGGGAGACCATCGACAGTGTGGTCGAAAAATCGATCAAAAATGCCGCGAACTTTTTCAAGGATATAAAACTTTCGAAACGTCAGTTGACTATCGCCAAACAGATTCTCAAAGAGATTCGTGAGCGGCTTTCATTCCTGTGCGATGTCGGGCTCGACTATTTGACGCTTGGACGCGCCGCATCGACACTCTCCGGAGGCGAAGCCCAGCGTATACGGCTTGCGACCCAGATCGGCTCACGCCTTGTCGGTGTGCTTTATATTTTGGACGAGCCATCGATCGGGCTTCACCAGCGCGACAATCAAAAACTATTGCGCACGCTTACCGAACTGAGGGATATCGGTAACACCGTGCTGGTTGTCGAGCATGACCGGGATACTATTGAACAGGCTGATTATGTTCTTGATCTGGGACCCGGGGCGGGAGTGCATGGCGGGCATATTGTTGCAAGCGGCACCCCCGATGAAATCAAAGCCAACAAAAAATCGCTGACTGGCCAATACCTTTCAGGCGCGAAAGAAATTCGCACACCCGCGGTACGCCGTCCCATCGATGGCGACTCTATTACGCTCACGGGCGCGACGGGAAATAATTTGAAGAATGTCGATATTGAAATTCCGCTCGGCTGTTTTGTCGCCGTGACGGGTGTTTCTGGTTCAGGGAAATCGACGCTTATCAACGAGACCTTTTACAGAATTTTGGCGCGGCATTTTTATAACAGCCGCACGCCATCGCTTCCCTATAAGGAAATCACTGGTGTCGAGTATATTGATAAAGTAATCGATATCGATCAGTCGCCCATTGGCCGCACACCACGGTCGAATCCGGCGACATATACCGGACTTTTCACGCCAATACGAGATTTGTTTGCGGGATTGCCCGAGGCCAAAGCCCGCGGATATCAGCCGGGACGGTTTTCGTTCAATGTCAAAGGGGGACGGTGCGAGGCCTGCGAAGGGGACGGCATTATCAAAATTGAAATGCACTTTTTGCCCGATGTCTATGTCCCATGCGAAATTTGTAAAGGAAAGCGCTACAACCGTGAGACGCTGAGTGTGACCTTCAAAGGAAAATCCATCGCCGATGTGCTGGATATGACAGTCGAGGAGGCGTTGAGCTTTTTTGAAAATATCCCGCGAATAAAAAATAAACTTCTGACGCTCTCAAATGTCGGACTCGGATATATCCACCTTGGCCAGCAGGCAACACAGCTTTCGGGTGGAGAGGCCCAGCGAGTGAAGCTTGCTACTGAGCTTTCAAAAACCGCCACCGGACGGACGATGTATATTCTCGACGAACCGACAACCGGTTTGCACTTTGAGGATATTCGCATGCTGCTCAATGTCCTGAGCGAACTTGTGGATCGCGGCAATACGGTTGTGGTGATTGAGCATAATTTGGACGTCATTAAAACTGCTGATTATATAATCGATGTCGGCCCTGAGGGCGGCGATGGGGGCGGACGGGTCATTGCCACGGGCACACCGGAGGAAGTCGCAAAAACGCGCGGGTCATATACGGGTGAGTTTTTGAAACCAATTCTGTCGCAACAAAAAGTGTTGCCTGCAATGTCACCCCAGAAGGTTCTGCGGTAAGGGCACGGATAAGTAAAGATCACACCGTCCCGACGAACGTCGGGAGTGTGATACAAGAATCAAAGCCAACATTCCCGCTCTCGTCGTTGCGAGGAGCCCCGCTTAGCGGGATAAACTTCGTGACGCGGCAATTTCATATTTGTCGATATTGGTAGGTCAGTCCGCCGTGGCGGATGCCTGACTGTCTTTATGTGTCGGGCAGGGTCGCCCGACACCACTTCCTTATTCTTCGTGCGGGACGTCCCTATTGCGCACCATATCCCTGCAATCCGCACATTCTCACACTGAGCAGGAAACACCCAGCCGTTGGCTGGGTTACCGAGGACAGGTCGATACCTTCCGAGGTCTCGACATCTTTCATGATCGGGAGGCATAATCGGCGGGTTCGCGGACGGACCCGCCCTACCAGCGCAGGGCAGAGACGCCCGACACCACTTGGCACATCCATCCATCATCTAACCTACGAACCCGCACTCCTTATGTGTGCCGTCGCAGAACGGTTTCTTTTTGGATTGTCCGCACCGACAGAGCGAAAAGGCTCCTTCTTTAATAATGATGGTGCCATCAGGCATGAGTATCTCTGCCCGAGCACATTCTATTTTGGCCGATGCATTTTCGTTAATCTTGATTCGTATGTTTCCAAGTTCCATGTCGTCCTCTCTGTAAGTTATAATTCACTTATGATCTCTATCGTTAATTGTCAGCGTCGCAACATTCAATAATAACTCATTTGTCAATTAGAAGGATAGATTAACTTGCAAAGAATCACCCAGCGAGACAAAAAAAACGCCGCCATCGGGGGAGGTGGCGGCGTCGCGCGAAGGGTTCCACACACAAGAAGAGGGGTTACTTCAACTATTTTGTCAGTTTTCTATTAGTCTCTGCAATTCTCGCTTATTTGCTCTTTTGATACTCCATGCTTTCTTTGCGGACGGAGGCATAGGCGATTCGTTTCATCCCGAGCTCTCTGCGAAGCAAATCGACATAATCCCCGAGTAGACGATATTTATTTGAAAAAGCAGAGCTTGCATTGATCGCCGCGCTAATCAAACGCTTGGATTTAAGCGAGCTGAATTTTTCTTGGAATGCAATCTGCGCGCTGTTATCAAGTGATTCTTCGTGGGCTTCCGACCATTCCTGCCCGCTTGAATACTCGGCGGATTCTGCTGCATAGAATGCGATAGTATAAGCCAGATTGCGGACTTCCTGCTGGGTCTCTTTGAGGTCATCCACTATTACCTGCTGTATTGAGCTCCATGAACTCGAAAGCCGGGACTTGTCCTCGTGCAGTGTTGCCAAATGCCAGGAATCGACAGCTCCGTTGAGATTATCGATGACATGCTGGACATTACGGTTGGAACCAGCCGGAGCGCTCAGCGCGCCTTCGGCAATTGCTTTTGATTTATTTGCGATGAGTTGTTTGCCCTCGTCTGCAATTACAACTACGGCTATTGCAGAAACACATAAGAGCGCAATGATTGATACCCTTCTCATAAAATACTCCCTTCCTCCTTGAGACAGCTTGTGGCTCTACCGGTGATTATTATCAAGAGCCGTGCCTACAGTGATAAGCTCAAGTCGCGCAACATGGCAGCCGGTTCTTACGGTGAGACTATTGTGGGGAGGAAATGAGAAAGTATGGCGAGGTCGCCATAGTTAAGACTATAAAAATTCTTGAGAGTAATTGAGAATCCGCGCCTATTTCTTGTTCTGCTCTTTGCCCTTCTCGGCTTCGATTATCGCCATCATTTGGAATCCAAAAGTAGAATCGACTTTGAAAAGACGATATATCACAGAATCAGCTTTAGCAAAATGCCGTGTCAGATAGTACGAGGCGCCAAGCGTCACCCATGCCGGATAGAACGTAGAATCGATAGCAACGGCCCTTTCAAACTGAACGGCCGCGGCCACAAATTTTTTCTGGTTGGCGTATAAAAGGCCAAGAGCCTGAAAAGCTTCTTTGTGGTTTGGGTTGATCTCGACAGCTTTTGTAAAACTGTGCTCGCATTCAGATTGTTTGCCGAGATTGCGCTGGACAACGCCAAGGAAAAAATGTAATTCAGCCGTTTTGCCGCCGTGGGAGATGCTCTGGTTATAGAAGGTCTCAGCCGAGTCATATTTTTTCATCGCCCCGTAGGCGTTTGCAATGGAGAAATAAATAATCGGATTGGCGGTATCTTTAGCCGAGGCTCGATGGAGCAATGGAAGGGCTTTGGCGACTTGGCCGGATTTTGAATATTCGTTTCCGAGATTTGTGAGGAAGAGGACGTTGCCGGTGTCGAGACGGTTGGCGGTCTCAAACCGCTCTATCGCCGCCGCGCTGTTGTCTTCATCGCTGTATATGACACCAAGATTGTTGGAAATATCGGAGTTGTTCGGTTGCAGTTTCAAAGCTCGTTCGAAATAGACTTTGGCCTGCTTCTGATCGCCTAAAGCGGAAAAGATGACGCCCATATTCCGCACGGCTTCGGGATTATCCGGTTTGACTGCGAGAACTTTCTGGTAGTTTTCGCGGGCCACAGTGAATTTTTTGTCACGCAGCGCCCTTCCGCCCTGTTCGAGAAAAATAGCCAAAGTATCCTGCTGGGCGGAAATCGATGTCGAAAGACAAAGGAGAGAAAGGACGGCGAGGCATATCCGAGAGAATGTCTGTTTCATTTTGATTTATTCTTTTCTATCAGTTCAGCTTTATACTCAAGGCGAGTTCTGGGGTTGTACGCTAAGTATTGGTTATTTCTCCACGAAATATTTGGTCGGGACCGCTTGTTTTGGTTAATATAGTCGATTTTGACCAAAAATGAAAGCTCGTTTCACCCGTGACTGCATTCTCAACTGAGTAAACCGGCTATATTGCTTACAATATGAACCGGAGACCTTGTTTACACTTTTATCTTCTTTTCCGCTGTACCTCGGGAGGAAGGATCGCTGAACCACAGTCCGCTTTGGCGGAATTGCTGCAAGAGTCTACTTTATCCGTTTTTGGCTGTAATTGTTCACAATTGCGAATGAAAGATACTCGAGTTCCATGGACATATTTTCGTTACGGATATAGACATCTTCGGGGACTTTGAGATTGACCGGAGCAAAGTTGAGGATCGCCTTGATTCCAGCCGAAACGATATCATCGACAATAAATTGCGCCGCAGAGGCCGGAACCGCTAAAATGACGACCTCAACACCAGTCTCACGAAGCTCCTGTATGAGATTTTTGGTGTCAGAAACAACAAGCCCCTTGTGGTTTGAGCCGATTTTCCGCTGGTCATTATCGAAAACCTTCACAATCTGGAATCCCTGCTTGCTGAACTCTTTGTATGAAACAAGGGCCGAGCCTATGTTGCCTACTCCTATGAGAGCAACTTTCCAATTTCGGTCAACTCCTAAAATGGTCGCGATTTTGGCTTTGAGTTCACCGACCGGATAGCCGAGTCCACGGGTGCCAAAGGAGCCGAAGAACGACAGGTCTTTGCGGACTTGGGCTGGGGTCAGCTTTTCACGTTTTGCCAGCTCTTTGGATGAAATAGTGGCATGGCTTTCCTTTTCGAGAGCCGAAAGCGTTCGGAAATAGAGAGAAAGGCGATGAATTGTCGATTCGGAGATACGCTTCTTTGTCATCAGGTCGGTTCCTTACATAGCCAATAGTAAACCTGCATTACTTGGAATATATCACCCGATATGTGAAAAGGTTCACAAAAAAGTATAGCCGGGATGCGAAAATCTGTCAAGGGAAATAATCGGGATTAAGAGAACCCTCCACGGCGGGCAGGCCGGTACCCAGCTTTGATATTCGTGCGGGACGTCCCGGTCGCGCACAGTGTGGCCATCAGGTCACCCGCCGTGGGCTGACTTCGGAAGCCTCAGCACTCACTCCTCGCTTTTCACTCGAAGTGACCAAGACCCGACGGAATAGAAAAGAAGACAGTCAGGCGGGGGCGCCTGACTGCACTTCTGTAAATCTAGTGCTGCCAGAGATTTTCGAATCCGCCAATGGAGGACGGCGTGTACGAAGAATTAAGAAGTGCAGTCAGCCTTCTATTTTGTCATTCCAGTGAAAACTGGAATCCATCTTCGTCCGTGCTGTCTGGCGCCCCCGCCTGACAGTTTAATCATAGTGTCGGGCGAGGGATAACTGCCCCGTCGGGGTCGCCCGACACCACTTCATACTGGGTTCCCGCGTCCGCGGGAAAGACAGAGAACAAAAGAATCGCTGAACCGCGGGAGTTCATCGCTACAAGACGAAAAAAAGATGTCGAGACCTCGGAAGGTATCGACCTACTAATATCAGAGAAGATGTCAGTCCGCCGCGGCGGAATCGCTACAAGAGGAAGAGAAGATACCCTGGATTCCGGCCTGCGCCGGAATGACATTGTGAGGGATTGACATTGTGAGGGATTGACATTGTGAGGGAATGACATTGTGAGGGATTGATTTTGTGGTGTCGGGCGCCCTGCACGAAGATGAAGATGGATTCTCCGCCGTGGCGGACTGGAATGACAAGAGAAGAGAATCCGCTACAGCGGGCAGGGTCGCGGCTAATTCGCATCACTTGTATCGAAAGCGCGGGTAAGCGAATAGGTCCTGATATGTCAAAAAAGAGCTTGGATAAAAACACATTCAGGCTATATTCAAAACAGTACACGCCTTAATATACGGCATCGGCCATTGCGGCCATGCTGAATAGAAAATAATCCTATCAGATTTACGCTGTACAAATCCGCCCGTCGCGCGCTCTGTATCTTGCGAAATCGTACAACCGGGGCCAAAGATCGGAATCGAGTACTGGGAAAGCCTGTGGTCAACAGGATTGAAAATCGGTCTTCTACAACGGTTGCACGACGATATAGGATGCACGGAACAACACTTCGTTGGAGGACTCATTCATGAATCTCAAACAGATAACGACGGCTGCATTGACCGTTCTTACCGCCTCATCCATAATTATTGGAAATTCGCTTGGACCACCGGACGGCCGTACCGGGGCGCCCGGAGAATCGAATTGCACAGTCGCCTGCCACAGTAGCTTTGGCGGCCCGAATACGGGCTTGGGGCTTTTGACGATTACGGCGCCAGCCATCTATTCGCCGGGAGACACCCTGCTTATTCAGATTGATCTGAGCCAGAGCGGCAAAATAGCTTGGGGATTTGAAACAACGGTCCTTAATTCGGCGAATAACACTGTCGGAAATATGATAATTACCGACCCGGCCAATACAATCAAGTCGAATATTGGCAGAAAGTATGTCAAGCACAACAATCCAAGTTCAGGATTCCTGAATGCTTCGCCGGGCTGGTCATTCAAGTGGGAGGCACCGCCAGTGGGCGCAGGGAATGTCACATTTTACACGGCCGGAAATGCCGCAAATGGCGATGGTTTCAATACGGGCGACCATATTTACACGACATCCAAGGTAGTTCAAATGAATGTGGCCCCAGTCCTTGCTACTGTGGGCAACAAATCAACGCCATTAAATACAAACTTGAGTTTCAATGTCTCTGCGACTGACGCCAATTCGACAACTGCTGTGCTGACAACGGGAGCGCTTCCTTTGAACGCCACGTTTGTCGATAACGGAAATGGCACTGGTACGTTCAGCTTCACTCCCGATAACTCACAGCAGGGCAGTCACATGGTTACTTTTACGGCCGATGACAGCCGCCTGACAGATTCCGAGACCATCACGATTTTTGCTGGTTCGTGCTGTGTAGCCTCCACCGGAAATGCCGATGGCTCACTCGACGACGTGGTCGACATTGGTGACTTGACCGCTTTGATTGACAACCTCTTTATTTCGCTGACTCCTCTGTTATGTGTGGCGGAAGGCGACATTGCCTCCCCGTCGGATAGCGTTGTCGACATCAGTGACCTGACCGCATTGATTGATCACCTCTTTATTAACCTGACACCGACGGCCCCTTGCCAATAAAGAGAGACTGATATACGATCACGCTGATGCGTGATAGCGATAGAATGCCAAACGGCCGCTCTATAAAGAGTAGCCGTTTGCATGTGTGAGAGTCCTTTTCCGTGGTGTCGGGTCATTATCAATGTCATTCCAGTCCGCCATAGGCGGGGAATCCATCTTCTCTTTACTGGGTACCCTACTGCTTGCGGTGGGTCTTCTTCTGTGGTGTCGGGCAACCTCGCCAATGGCGGGCGCCTGACAGCACGTTCCGGACGGCCTGGCGGTTTGGACTCATAAACTCCGCTGTTTTAACCCCCAATTTCTTGCCAATTTCGCCTCCACGGTCATTTTTTTCCACCCCTTTCCACACAAAAAATCATTGACAAAAACCCCGAATATCTCTAAACTACTCATGTCTACTGTAAAAGCGCGGCACATCGCTTTCGGCCCGAAATCAATGTGAACGCGTTTAACGAATCGTCAGATCCATACATGGCTCTGACTATATAACGCAAGGGACATGTTTTTTTTCAAGCGATCTTCTTGATTTTGGGATTTCAGGAAGCTTTACAGCTTTGGATCATTGTCGTAGAGCGTACAACGCGGCTGGAAGGGTTTGGGTGACTGTATTTCTATATTTACGCCAATTTCCCATTTCCCGCATCGCTTTACATCATATCCTCCACTCAGATCGCATACGTACTGACATACTTTATTGAACTGATATGTGAACGAAGTTCTTTGGTTTTCCAAGGACGATAGGGTCTAACCTTCATACCCGCTCAAAGGCGGTGTGTGATGAAAGGAGGTTTTTCAGAGAAGAGTAACATGGTTGTAACAGGTTTTTTGCCCCTGACTACGGCATGCCTGTAACGTACAGAGAATTTGTGAATAACGAAGACAGGCCTGTTTCCCTAAATCGGAATGCAGGTAATATTGAAGAGTACCGAAAGGAGCAAGGAATGACGAAGAGAGTTCCTTATTTTTACATTGTTGCGGCGCTGGTTCTTTCCATCGTTGCCGCTTCGCTCTCGGCGCGAACATCGTATGATAATCGCGACCGTGTAGCAAGCAAACAGTCCAACACAATCACGCAGTACAGCTTCCCAACCGAGGGACGCCAGCCGGTCGCCGCAGTTCGCGCGACCGAAGAAGAAGAAAACAATTTGGCCTCTGGCGGAATCACTGTCCGTCAGTCGCTCGGCACCCCGGGTGTGGCCTCCTCACCAGCCTCGCCGGGTCTGACCATTAAGACCACCTATGAAGACTGGCACTACTCTCAGAAGGGTCGCAAGATTGACTTCAGAGGGACGCCCGATATTCATTTTGTGTATAGCAGCATGACCACAAATACACCCGCTACTGATATCTATGGTTATAATGTGTATGATCCGGCCGCAGGTGTGTGGCCGCAGGGTTTTGGCACGGGTTGTGTTGTTCAGGCCACTGACGGTTCAGAGCGCGGTCTTTGGCCAAATATGGCCGTCGGGCCGCAAGGCTTTGTTGTCATGTACGGATCTGACAACGCCGGCCAACCTCTTGATAATAGAATCTATTATCAGACTGCCCAGCATGATTGCTTCTGGGGCGCGGGAAATAAAATTCCGCCGTCAAAGTATAAGACTAACTTCAGCTTGACACCCACGGGCCAAGTTGCTAACCATCCCCAGATTGAAGTTCAGATAGTTGGTAGTGACACTGTTACCCATGCTCTTGTTCATTCGAACGCCTTCGTCAACTTCCCCGGTAACAACGGACTTACAGAAGTAGTAATTCAGTATTTCCGCAAAGTAAGCTGGGCTAATGGCGACACAAATAGCTGGGTTGGCCCAATTACAATCGACTCAGCTGGTTATCGCGCTTTCTTGACGTCCTCGAAGACGGGCACAAAGGTCGCCGTTATTTATCCTGAGTATACGGCGCTTGCCTTCGCAAACGCGCAGGGTGGGGATCAAAATATCGTCTACCGTGAATCAATCGACGGCGGCCTCAATTTTGGCCCAGTCACGAATATCACGAACTACAACCGCGCCGTTGCCTCGTATGCCCCATGGATCGAAACCCATGGTCTGTATGACACCAATGGTGATTTGCATATCATCTGGAACGCCAACCCGTGGCCGGCCGATGTCTATAATGTAGCCGGTTTCTTCTTTGGCGATTTCTCGGGATCTCTTTTCCACTGGTCGCAGGCCAGTGGCGGAGTTATCAGCCGTATCAAAAATGCCGACTGGGGTCTTCCTTTTAATACTCAGGTCTGCGGTTTTGGCGGCTCGAATATGCTCTATATCGGCCAGTTCAGCATTTCCGAATGCGACGGCAATATGTATGTCATCTGGTCACAGGTTCATGACATCAAAAACACAGATGTTGCAGATACTGTAAATAATATCTTCGATGACTGCGCCTCTTCTAATGGCGCACAAGGAAGCCGTGTTTTCAAGGCCAATGCCGAAATCTTTTTGTCGGTTTCGAGCACATTGTCTGGTTTACTCTGGGATGCCCCGCGCAACCTGACCAAGTCTTACACTCCTGGGTGCGATTCTGCCACCGGTGGCGGCGTCTGCCAGCATGATCTTAAGGCGACCATGTCGCGTTATGGTCAGAACGTAGCCGGGCTTACTTGGCCGGGCGGGGAGAAAGTCGATCCTTCCCCTCTCGCCAACTATGCCGGTAACTTCTACCTCCATATGATGTATATGAACGATCATTACCCCGGTTCTGTTGTTAATACGACCCCTGTCATTACAAACAATGATCTGAAATGGGTTCGTCTTGCCTGCGTTGATCCGATAACTGCATCTCAGATTTCTGCCGCACCTTTGACAGTCGGTTATCCTGAATATCAGAAGCACGGCACCTCGCGCACTGTTCCTGTCACTGTCACCAACGATGGTAACGCGACATTGAACGTTACCACTATCGGTAAAGTGCAGACCTCCGGTCCCGCCGGATGGCTACAGACTTCAGCCGTCTCACTTACTATTCCGGCCGGTGTTGGTAACACTGGCACGTTCAACGTTGTCGTCAACAGCGGTGGTGTGGTAAACACTCCCGGTACCGTTGTATCGTTGAATGGCTATGTTTACATGCTTTCGAACGCCGTAAATAACGATTCGCTTGCATTTGTTGTTGATAACTTCATCATCGCTGATACAATCGTCGGTGTGAAGTGGGATACTGTCCGCACCGACAACGGTAACGTTGCCTCCGCAACAGGCCGTATTGGTCTTACTGTCGGCAGCCATGGTAACATGGGTCGCGGCGGTCTCGGACGCGTCAACCTCGACTATGCCGCTAACGGCATCGGCGTCGAGTGCGACACATTAAAAGATGTCTACTTGTACGACGGCGGACCTTTGCTTATTCGCAGAGACAGCCCGGTAGTTTACTCGTTCACATCGTCAGCCTTCCAGGGCACATTCGCGACTGACGTTTCCTTCAAGCCGGTTAATGTCATCGGTAAATCAGCCGCTTCACTTAGCACCGTCAAATATGACGGTTTCTATTCGGGTGTCATGGTTTCAGAAGATTCGACCGTTGCTCTTGAGCGCACCTACTACGCTCCTAAGGGCGGCGGAGACAGCTCTGATTTTATTATCATCTGCTCGAAGTTCTATTCCTATGACGGACTTGCTCACAACAACCTCTTGAT
>Ga0226658_10000739_pt1 | contig 16354 bp, 14 predicted proteins | sample OliLak19BULKMAT1_FD_169091 | JGI IMG/M metagenome (GOLD analysis project Ga0226658, IMG submission 169091) | Freshwater microbial mat bacterial communities from Lake Vanda, McMurdo Dry Valleys, Antarctica - Oligotrophic Lake LV.19.BULKMAT1 (v2)... | ecosystem: Environmental > Aquatic >... | reverse complement strand
GAAAGATACCGAATTATTCCAGAGGGTGTAAATCCCTTACGGGCAAGTTGGCGAAGCCTGTTAGTCCCGCTAAAAAGCTGGATCGTTGATAAGTCGCAATGCCTGTCCGGCTTTTCAGCGGGAGTGGACTGCTGTGAAGCAAGCACTGAAGCCCGCCTGAATACCAAAGTCGGGCAGGGAAGCGAGACTACAAAGTCCGGTACTGACGAACAGAAACGGTATACAGAGGCTACATGAAGTGGGTAAGCAAGCACATCTTTGCAAAGCCCTTGGCCAATAAACTTCATGGAGTAGATACCGCAGGGATCGGATGAAGGAATAGGCTCTTACCTGGGGAGATCTCTGTGCCACGCGTGGCATAAGAGAAGTCAGCAGAGGTCATAGTAGTTGGAAGCAACGAGCCGTAAGCACTACGGAGGTCTCACGATCCAATGAAGGACTGAACATTAGTTGTTCCAAATGCTGTAAGGAGGATTTATCCAGCCTTACGTTAAGCGGAACAAGAGTAACAAGTTAGTAGTAGTGACCAAGATGATTGAAAAGGTAATCAGCAGAAAGAACATGCACAAAGCATACCTACAAGTCGTGTCGAACCAAGGTTCGTCAGGCGTGGATGGTATGCCCGTAACCGAACTATTGAGCCACCTGAATAAAAACAGGGATGCGATAGTAAGTGCTGTATGCAATGGACGCTATTTACCCAATGCCATCTTAGGGGTAGCAATACCCAAGAGCAACGGTAAGACCCGCCTGCTAGGTATTCCTACCGTAGCAGACCGCTTGTTACAACAAGCAGTCTGTCAGGTGATCGAGCCAAAATTCGAATCAGCGTTCACCCAGCACAGCTATGGCTTTCGGCCTAATCGCAATGCCCATCAAGCGGTACGACAAGCGCACAAGAACATCCATGAAGGGTATGATCACATCGTGGACATAGACCTGAAAAACTTCTTCGATGAAGTGGATCATGGAATACTGCTGCAACTGTTGTACAGCAGAGTCAAATGCCCATTGACGTTACGTCTCACCCGTAAATGGCTACGCGCCCCAATAGTAATAGAAGGGCGACTGGTCAAACGAAGGAAAGGCGTTCCACAGGGCAGCCCGTTGAGTCCGTTACTATCCAACATCATGCTCCACGAACTGGACAAAGAATTGGAAAAGCAAGGACACCGTTATGTACGCTATGCCGATGACTTTAGTGTGTACACGAAAAGTAAATCCATAGCCCGCAAGGTTGGCAACAGTATCTACCTGTTCTTGAAGAACAGACTGAAACTGTCCATCAACCGCGAGAAGAGCGGCATACGCAAACCCGTGGATTTCAAAATACTGGGCTACAAATTCGTGCCCACGTATCAGAAAGGCGACAAGGGCAAATACCAATTGGTGGTCACCGATAAAAGTTGGAACAACCTCAAGCGAAGTTTAAAATCCATCACCAAGAAAACTGCACCAAGTACCTTTGATGAGCGCATTGCCAAACTGAAAGAAGTACAACGTGGGTGGCTCAACTATTTCCGTATGGGAAATATACAGGGCAAGCTCAACGAACTCGACAGTTGGCTGCGCAACAGATTACGGTATTGTATTTGGGAAGATTGGAAGAAGCTCGAACGGAAAAGGAAAAATCTTATCCGACTCGGGGTTTCTAGCGGTCTAGCCTATGCATGGAGCAGAACACGGTTGGGTGGATGGGCGGTAGCGCAAAGTCCTATTCTGGTTACGACCATCACATTGGAAAGATTAGCTAAACGAGGGTACGAATCTTTACTCAACTACTACAAACAAGTTGCTCCACAACTTAATGAACCGCTGTATACGAGACCCGTACGTACAGTGGTCATGCCTACGCAAAGCTTCGGCAGATAAATGTGAGAGGCGCACCTCATCGGTGAAAAATCCGGTGAGGCCGTCTACTCGATTAGCAACAGTGCCCTTCTTCCGCTCTATTTTCGGGTCGGTCGTTACTATGTCGTCAAGGTGTCGTGTTATAGAATTGATTGTCACGGTACATGATTGTCCGTTTGTTATTCATTTGTTCTTTGTCCATGGGTCACTCTATATATACCTGCGCGGGGGGCAACCTTGGAGAATCTTTCGGTTTACACTCACTAATCTGTCCAGTATTGGTGCGGGGGTGCGGCACTCTTGGCAAAGCTTGGGTCTTGCGGGTGGGATTGTGCGGGCTTTGGCAAGTGTGCTGCCCGGGTCGCCCTCACTGTCGGGTTAGATATACCTAAATCTGTTCAAATTCGATGATTTATGTACCTTAGCAACGTAACTAAACCATACCTAAAGTTTTGATTGCTCCTTTCTCTCGTTTATCAGTGAAAATATCTGGACATAGTTTTATTTTCATATTAAGCTTATTGTGGACTTCCTGCGCCTATGGATATGATTCACTAAAAACAGGCTTAGCCTTTCATCAATCCGCGCAATATCAAAAAGCTTTACCCATTCTGATTAATCTAGCGCAAAAGTTTAAGGCAAAGAATGATATTTCAAACTATACACTCTGTCAACTAAAAATTGCGGATATAATTAGAAACTATGGAGGGGTCAATATTGCTATTGAATTATTGAATGCAAATCAAAAGTTAATGGAAGTGCGCTTGGAAAAACCCACTCTGGAATTAGCTCAAAATTATATTGCAAAAGCAGAGGCACTATACACTGGGCAGCGGTTAACAGAATTTAAAAAGGCTATTCTAAATTCGATCGCCATTAAAAGGCAGATAAAGTTGCCTGAAAAATACTTAGCCGAGGATTACTTGCACTTAGCACGTTACTATAAAGAATTTCCCAATCAGAATGATAGTTGTTACTATTGGGTGCTAAAATCACTTCGACTAGCCAAAGCGGATAAATCTTTTTCAATTTATATTCTACCCAGAATTTATAATCTATTAGGTTACTACTTTCATCCTGCCTCCAACGCATACTTTAAAAACAAGAGAGATTCTTTGATGAGGCACTATGCACTATCAAGAAGATATTATGATTCTGCTATGGCTTCATTTAAAAACCAATCCTTATCTGATCAACTCATGGAAGGAAGAATCTACCACAACCTAGGCAACTCTTATTCGAATGAAGCAGGTGTAGATAGTAAAATGGAATTACTACATCTTGCCATAAATTATTATCGAAGAAGTGAACGCGCATACGAAAAGCTAGGCTCACCCTCGGATCTTGCCCTTAAAAGTTGGGTAATTGGAAAGGCCTACGAAAGGTTAGAGCTGTATGATTCTGCAATCTTTCAGTTTCAAAAAGGTATATCTCGGTTGATGCCAGAATCTAAAAATTGGAACGTGAGTGAACCACCTCCTTTGCAACCTACCCTTAATGATTCACGCTTTATAACCCTTGTAGCGATAAAGGCCAATAACCTTCTTTATAAATATAGACAAAATCAAGATGTCAATTTTTTACTATCTGCTTATCAGCACTATGAATTTTTACTAAAGTTCAATCATTATTTGCTTTCCAAATCTGTGCATGAGCAGGAAGCAACTCATTGGAATTATTTGTATGGATCTAATGCTTATCAATCATTAGTAATAACTGCTTACGAATTATTTACGAAGACCAACGATAAACAATATCTAACTAAATCGTATGGATTGATAGCCTCCGGTAAATACGCATGGCTCAATCGGAATGATATTGAGCCAGCGCTTAGTAATTCAATCAGTAGCTCCGTAGTAAAGGAGGAATTAAAACTTATAAAGAAGACTCTTTTACAAAACGTTACTGAGAGCAGTTTGAGTTCTATCCTTCCGGTGATACCCGAACTCCTGCAGATAATGCCATTAGCTACTATCAATTTGTCGGACCAATATTTGGATACTATTTCTTTCGCAAAACTTCAAAAGGAACTAGGAAGAAAAAATCAAGTGTTGATTGACTTTTATACGTGGGGTAAGGACTTGTACTCACTGGTCATTTCAGAGAATGACTTCGTTACTGTGAAACAGGTTTTGCCAAGTGACTTTAATTCTTCTATTTTTAAATTGAAACACGAATTGTTGACAAGAAACCCAAGTCAATATGCTCAACTTGCAAGTCGCATTTACTTAGAGACGCTCGATTCCGTTTTACTTCATATACCTAAAGAAGTAGACCGATTGGTTATTTGCCCAGATGGAAATTTGCAAAGCGTTCCCTGGGATGCCTTAGTAGGAGATACATTAAATGCAAAATCTTATAAAACCTTGAGTTATCTACTTAATAAGTTTACAATCCGAACGGTAGTTACGCCAAGGCATTTGGTTTCTAAAAGTGAAGAGAAGAACGGATTTGTTGGCATTATTTCCGACTTCACTCGTTCAAAAAGATTTTCTGACATACCGTTCTCCAGTAACTTAGTGAAGACTAAAGTGAATGAATTGAATGGCCAAGTATTTTTAACTATAAAAAGGGATTCATTGAAAGTTAATATACTTCACATAGCATCTCATGTAGTAAACGATTCATTGCGACCTTATCGTTCGTCTATATTTTTTAACGATCAGGATAGCATAACACTAGCACAACTTTCAAATTCTCGTATTCAACCAAAGCTTGCCATTTTAAACGGTTGTCAGACCGGAAATGGAACCTATTATCAATCCGAGGGAACCATTAGTTTTGCACGCGCTTTTTACCTCATGAATGCAGAAAGTGTATTAATGACGTTGTGGAGTGTTGACGATAAAGCCAGCGCCGATTTGCTTCAACTATTTTATCGAGAAATGGAAAATGGAAATGATTTGGATGCTTCGTTGAGGGAGGCAAAGCTTAATTTTATAAAAAGCGCGAGTACCGATGAATTGGCAAATCCGTATTATTGGGCTGGGCTTCAACTTACTGGGAAAGCAGATTCAGTAATAAAGACTTATCGGTTTTTGATGATCTCTGTCGGTATCGGAGTTTTTATTTTTGCTCTTCTTTTACCCTATATCATTAAGTTGAGGAAAGAAGACCCTTCATTGAAGGGCATCTAACGCTTGTTTTGCTTCCATTTGCAAGCTGTCATTCTCAGAGTCAACTATTTTTTGCAACAGTTCCTTTGCTCTTTTTTCGTCACCATTTGACCAGTATGCAATTGCTAACCTGTAGTTTGTCTTTGAGAAGAATTTGCTTGTTGCTTCGATCTGACCCCATTTTTGGATGGCTGCTTTAGTTTGTTTTGTTCGGAAATCTGCGAGACCTGAGAAATAAAGGAGCGTATCGCTGGAGGGCTTGTGCGCTAGTAATTCTTCAAATATCTGGCTTGCTGCTTCATAATCGCCTGTTTTGAAAGTGTTCATAGCGTTACTCAGATCTATATTATCATTCGCTCCCATTGAATTCGGTAAGCCAAGTTCAACAATATCATAGTCGTAGGGACTAGACTTTTGAATTAATAGATAAAAGATTGATGCAGATATAACCAGAACGGCAAAGACTGCTGCCATTTTCCAGTTAAACTCAAAACGCTTCTTGTTTTCTAACGAACGATCAAAGTCGGCTAATTTTGATTTCAATTCTTCTGTGTATGATTGACTTATTCCGGCAATGATGAGCTTTCGTAAAGTCACCTTCTTTTGTAGTGTGGCATTGGACTTTAAATTCGTCTCGAATTTTTCCGATTGTTCCGCATCTAATTCTCCACGTAAATATTTGTCAATGATTTCTGATTCTTCCATTTCCTCTCAATTTAAAATATCCTTTAGTCTGCTCATGTTTATTCTTTCCTCTAGTGATTTGAGGCACTCGTATTTTTTCTTCTTCGCCACATCAGCATTTTTATAACCTACCTGCGAAGCCACCGATTCCATATCGTAACCCTTTTCATAATACATTTCAAGAATCTCTTTGCAGGGTGAGCCCATAGCGCGGTAAAGTCTCTTCACCAGATTTATTAGGTGCTCCTGATCGTAGTGATCATTTATGCCATTATCATGTCCGTGGTTAAAGTTTTCAAAAGCCTTCGTCTCAATACCTTTCCTTTTTATGGCATTGAGAATGATATTCTTTCCTATGCCGAATAGATAGGTTTTTACTGTTGATTCTAATGTATCTGCTTTTCCCGCTTTCACATTTTTATACAAGGCCACCACTGATTCCTGAAACACATCTTTGGCTTCCTCAATAGATACCTGATGGTTGCGAATAGCCCAACTGACAAATTCATCTCTGTATGCTTCATAAAGCTGAAACAGGATTTTCTCACTGCCAGCCTTTATGGCTTCGATTATTGCTGAGGTTTCGAGGTTCAAAATATGCGTTTTGCTGTTCAAAGGCTTAGTAAGATGGGTTTGGTGAAAGTAACTGAAAAATATTTTAAGATTTCAGTTACTTCTTCCTTTAATGATTGACAAAGATAAAAATCAATGAAATGAAAATTTGTACAAATTGGAATTTAATAACAATAGAGGTTAATGTTAAAACCCTGATAAATTGCTGCTTACGAAAATTGCGACCCAATTTTGATGGAGAGTCTAAAAGATGGGATTACTATACACTAAGAAAGATCGAACCGAATCAAGTGATCCTAATTGAGCGAGTTTCTGATGATTGCCAACCCTTTGTAGAAGCTGATATTTCTTTGAGTACTTTTATGGAATTATTAGGCTGGGAATACTGCTGTGATGTTCTGATTCATGAATTTAGAGATACTAACGAAACCTTATAACGAAATGATAAACTTTAAAACCTTGTGTCTTGTGCTTCTTGCGGCCATAATGTGCTTCGCTTGTTCAGATTGGAAGAAGAAACAATTTGAGTCTTGCGAAGAAGCAAATTCAGCTTTTAAAAATGCTGACTATGACGAAATTGTTAGAGAATTTGGAGAGCCAAAAGAGGCATTCGAGCATTGGAATGGGTATGGCTGTGACGGAGATGGACTCGCATTTGAGGCAATGTGGACTGGCGTTGCTGTAAATGGTAAGGATTCTCGAATTTTTTTTAAGGCATATGAGCTAAGCCCTGGAAGATTATCAGCAGCTTATGCTTGTACTGTTGAATGTGATTAAGGGGTATATGTCATCAGGAAAACAATGTCCCAATTGTGGTGCAGATAACGATCTGTTGTTTACGAATTGTCAATTCTGTAAAACTAGTTTACCAACGATTGATGTTAATTCGATTTCCAATGAAGATTTGCTTCAAAATGCAGCAGAGTGGGTTGCTAAAATGGGAATGCCCTTTTCAGTTTCTGGATTAAATGCAAATCAATGGACTGGCAAGGATATTCGCCATTATCAAGTAAACGAGATAGCAGGAATTGCGCTCAAATACTTAACGCTGCTTCAGATTCGATCAAAAAACAATACAGAACTACTTCAGACATATCAAGAGTTAAAGCATCTTCATAACTCGAAGACAAGTGGTTTCTTCACGAAAATTGGTGGCGGAAATAAAATGTTAGGCGGCCTACTTTTATTTTTTTTAGTCTATCTAATCACTTCGTTCGCTTGGTGCACTAATCAATGTAGTTCAGACTCTACTTATGATACTGAAATCAAGCGATTGAAATCACTTGAGCAGCAAGTGGTTGAAAAAACGAGCAACAAGGAATATGACAATGCCTTAATTCTTTTAAATGGAATGGAGTATTCAATCCATTGGTCAAACAGCGATAGCCTTGAAGTCAATGCATGGCGAAGAAAAAAGGAAGGATACCTAAATACAATAAGGGAGTTAAGAAGTAAAAATTAAAATATGGCACTGGTTGAGGTTTTGAAATTCAAAGGAGACAATTCAGAATTCATCTGGAAGTTCCCGTCAAATGATTTGAAGCTTGGTGCTCAGCTCATTGTTAATAGTTCTCAATGTGCATTCTTTGTTAAGAATGGTAAAGTATTGGATGCCTTTAATGAGGGTAGATATACACTTAAGTCAGCCAATATTCCTTTACTTAATAAACTTGTAAATCTTCCATTCGGAGGAGAGTCGCCATTTGCAGCGGAAGTCTGGTTTGTTAACTTGATAACAAAGCTCGATAATAAATGGGGAACTGTTAAACCCATAAATCTGGAAGACCCATTATATAATGTCATCGTTCCCGTTAGAGCATTTGGACAATTTGGAATAAAGATTACTGACCCCAAAATATTTTTAACAACCATTGTTGGAACGGCTCATGTATTTACTGCTAATGAAATTGTTGAGTATTTTCGCGCAAAAGTCCTAAGTTCAGTAACAACACTTATTTCCAGAAAAATTGTATTAGATAAAATTTCTTTGCTTCAGATAGGTGTTTTTCAAGATGACCTTGGCAAGTATTGTCAGGATGAAATTAACAAAGAATTTACTGCTTACGGTGTGGAAGCCACTGCGTTCAATTTCATGTCCATAAATGTTCCGGCTGATGATCCGTCTTTTGTCAAACTAAAAGAAGCAAAGGAACTCGCAATGAAAATTAAAACCATTGGGAAAGATATTTATCAAATGGACAGGAGTTTCAATGTGATGGAGAAAGCAGCAGAGAACGAGGGTAATGCCGGTAGTCTTCTAAATGCTGGACTTGGCTTAGGTGCTGGACTGGGTTTAGGAAACATGATGGGCAATCAGTTTGGCCAAATGGGCAGCGCATTGAATGTTAGTTCCAATAAATCGCAATTAGTACCTCCATTGATCCGGTATTACTTTGTGATTAATGGAATTCAAAGTCAAGGATATTTATTAAGCGATTTGCCACTGTTATTTTCGGAAGGACTTGTTAAGAAAGAAACGCTTACCTGGCGGGAAGGATTAGCCGAGTGGATTGAAGCTGGTGTTGTTGAAGAAATCAAAACACTATTTGGTAGTACACCACCACCAATCCCAAATAAATGATATGAAAAGCGTTGTTCTCTACACAGGATTTGCCTTGCTTATTATCAACCTAATTGCGTTTGCTATATTAAGCAGATTTAGCCTTTATCCCTTTATAGCAAGCGAAATTAGTATCGCAAGCTCATTGCTATTGGTCATTTGGTTGGTTAAAACCAAAATTGACGATGCGTTTGGAGTTTTTTTATTTTTCGGACTTGGGGTTTCACTAATTGTCAAGTATGTCACTTCGCATTTTATGGCAGGTCATATTCTTGACAGCCATACCCTTCTTTTATTAGCTGGAATACTTATTTGTGAATTCGGAAGTGTTATTCTGCTTAAACAGATGAGTCGCAACGGATGATTTGATAACTCATAAAATAATGTGATCATGAATATACAGAAAGACGAAACAGTAATTAAAAAATTTGATATTGTTGCTTGGTATAACAAGGCTTGGTGGGCAGTGGGTACCATTACATTCTCAGTTTCTCATCCAGTCATACTTTCATTTTCCAACAAAAGAGTTCAGTATTCATCAGGCATTGAGAATCTTAATTATTCATACGAGAATATAGCTGGTATTGAAGTACTAAAAACAGCTTTGCACGTAAAGAGGAGTCGAATAATGCCACTCTTAATAATTTACTTCGTGATTGGTATGGTTGGCACAATGGTTCCAGGATTTAAATGGTTGTCACCATATTTTCTGGCTCTTCTTCTTCTTACAGTTTTGTGGTCCATAATAGGAAGGAAGTATGTTTACAGAATATCACTAGTTAGTCAAAATGCTGGTATTTTATGCTCGTTCTTCATAGATAGAGATGATATTTTGGTGAAAGATATTCAAAATACTTTTGAAAATGGAAAGCAAGGAATAGTTAAAAGTAACTTTAACCAGAGTTTGAACACTGTCCAACTACCTCAACCGAAATCGTTAGAGGATTTGAAGCATGCCAAAGAACTTCTGGATATCGGTGCTATTTCTCAAGAAGAATTTGACGAAATAAAGAATCAGGCGCTGGGAAATAAAAATAAGCCAGCAATAGTTCAAAGAGATGAACCCATAGTAACGTCATCAAAAACGGTAACAGATTATCCAGTTTCCAAACCGAATACACTAAAGCCTGTAGAGACTAAAGCACCTAGCAATAAAAAATTAATCTATCTCTCCGTAGCATTAGTCGGAATAGTGCTATCCGTAATTGTATTCAATTTTTTATCAAAAAAAACGGAAGAAAATCAGTTTGCATTTAGTAAAGAGGAAACTCCGGCTTCTGTACCCAATGAACCAGTAACAGATCAACAGGAAAGCCTCGCACCATATCGTGACTTTGACAAAACATTTAGCGGAACGATAAATAATAAGTATAAAATTGAAGTAAATCTCAGTAACGAAAATTCAACTTTACGTGGTTCCTACTTTTATATTGGTAAGAATTCAAAACTGATTCTATCTGGACAAATTCAGGCCGATGGAGCTTTTGTAATCGAAGAGTTAGCTCAAGGTGAATTGACAGGAAAATTTGTGGGGCGGTTAACAGGAAATACGGGAACAGGAACATGGATGAATAAGTCGAATACAAGTAGTTTGCCTTTTGAGTTTTCTGAGAAATTCTCTGATAAGGATGCTTTCCTTACAACAAGCGAAGGTTTGCGCTATAAAAAACTTAAAGTCATGATCCCAAACCATGATGAAGGTGGCACAACAGCAACTATGGAAGTTATCGGCCCTGTCGAAGGAATGTACATCAGTAAAAATGAGGGTAATTCTAGATCAATCCAGATCAATTACGATGGAGACAAAATTTATGTTCTTCATTGGAATGATTCCGAGAATGCTAAAAGAGAAGATGCCTACATTACAAGCAAGGGTTACCTTGCATTTGGTAGCGAAGAGTTTGAATATGATCGCTATGGCGAAACAGTAACGGAGATTAAAGACCTTTCCCTTGTAGAACGATATACCGGTCAAGTATTTATTTGGAATACTGAATGGCAGGGAGACTAGATATGAAAGCTTTCACAATACACATTTTTGCCTTATTTTTTCTCTTTTCACCTAGCTCTGGTGCTCAATCCTTAGAAAAATACAGAATACTTTTTAAGGGTGGATTGATTCAGACTATGATAACTTCTGACAATGGTGATTTCCTGGTGGCAGCTCACCCTGACTCAAAAATAGTTAGGATTTATGATGCCCAAAACTTGTCGGTAAGAAAAACGTATGCCATACCTGCGGACATTCCAATAACTTTTGGAAGCGAAACATATCCAAATATCGGTCAGCCTGCTGAATTATCTCTTTATCACGATAGGTATCTATCTGTTACTTGTTATGGAGGCTACATCGTTCACATTGATTTGAACACTGATAAAATTCGTTGGTACAAAACAAGCGGTAGTGGAAATAAAGAAAATATGTTTGGGTGGACAGGGGGCTACTTAAGGGCAAATCAAATCTTTATACATAATGATGAGTTAAAGCAGATATGGTATGTTAATCCAATAACAGATGTCGTATCGGGTCCATTTCCGTTTGAGGATGACCCTTCTCAGATGGTTGAAGGGCATTACGTTAATGTCAAATTTGCCGTTCCTAAATTTATTGATATTGAAGTTAAAAACTTCAGAACTCAGAATAGCATTGCCAAGTTTAAAATAACCGATCTAAACCCTAACGATAAGTATAATTTCAGTTCGTTACTATCTTCAGATAATAAATACCTAATCGTCAATCTGTACACCAGTATCAGAGTTTATAACCTTATAAGTAAGGAGCGAATATTTTACAAAAGCAGGACTAAATCGTGTCCTCCCAATATTTTTTTTTCCAATAGTCTAGTAGGTTTTGGAGGCAGTTTCGATGATCAATTATCTGTTTATAACATTGAGACAAATAAATTTCTAGGAAAGCTTCATATTTCAGATTATGCCAGTCAAGTTGCTGCCAATAAGACGCACTTGTTTTTGTTCAGATCAATGAAGGTGGAAAATCAATTCGTTTATATTTTGGGATCAATCCCTTTAAATGAAATCCTAAATAATCCTTCGGAATATTCTGTTGATGTCTTTAAGAAATTTGAGGGAAAGTCTATGACGGAACTTAAATTATTAGAACAAGATTAATTCATAGGGGTGGGCGGGTTTGGCTCTTGCCTTTGCTTTGGTCTGCGGGTGGGAGGTGTAGCAATGACAAGTGCCAAAAGCGTGGGCGAGAATCTTTTTAGGTTGCCGTGCGGTGGGGATTCGGAGACGAGTCTTTATCGTTTACTGAGTCCAAGTCCATTAATTTTTTAATTTCTTTAGTTCCAAGTTGTCTAATGGAACGATTGCTTGTCCACGTGCAGAAACTTTGTTAACAAGCCGTCCTTCGTTTTTTATTCCCTTATTCCTTCCTTTTTTATTCTCTCTTGTCACCTTGGAGAAACTTAAATGGCTGGATTGTCTGCCGTTACTTTATTGTCGTGGAGAATTTGTCGGGTTGGTTGAAGGGCATTGTTGCTAACGTTTGTGTTTCTGCAGTGGTGCCATTTCGAAGCCGCGTCCTGTCCCACGAAACCAAACGTTGAACGAAGATAAAACTTAAATGCAACTCGTCACGGCACCATTGCAGAAACATTTTGTTGGCAGCCCTATTTTTTACCCAACTCTAAAATAAACTTTACTTAAATCCTTCGTGTCCGACTTGCTTAAATTGTCAGATAAAAAGTCCCGTAGTCCAGAGTTAACAGTCTCACTTGTCCAGTCATATACCTGCGTGAAGTATTGAGGATTATTTAAGTCTCCAGAATGAAACGACTCATGAAATAGTACTACACCAAACTTGCTTTCCATTTGTCCAGTCAAGTCACTTATGGATGATTTAAAGTTCTTCAATATTTTTCTGTAAAAACTAAGATTGGTATAGTCAATCACCAAACAGCAATTTCTGTCTGCGTATTTCATTTTGTCCTTCTTGCCAATTGTGCCTTTAATTTTTATAATTGGATTTGTCTTACTTGAAGTCAACTCATAGACAACTGATGTCGTCTCAATTGAAATTTGTTTTCCCTTATACTCAAAAACGAAGTCGGCTTCTTCTCCTTCCAGTCCTCGTCTTAAGTTGTCGGGTTTGTGTTTCATTTTAGAAATAAGAGAAGAATACCATGAAACCTCGAATCGTTGTCCCCAGAACGAAGAGTTTGATGCCCTTAGTCTTTTTATGTAGTGTTCATAGTCGTCAGTGTTATAATTCTTAATGGTCTCGATGTCGAGAATGAGCATTAACAATAGATGTTCAAAACACTTAATCAAGAACGTGTCAGTTGTCTTATTTACGGCTTCATATTCTTCAGCAAATGGATGTCCACCTTGACCAATGTCAATTCCAATATTTCTCAAGTAGTCAATGTGTCCCTGTTCCATTTAAAAATATGGCTGCCAACGTTTGTGTTTCTGCAGTGGTGCGCTTCCGAAGCCGCGTCCTGTCCCACGAAACCAAACGTGGAACGAAGATAGAAACTTATAGCTTACACCTCACCGCACCATTGCAGAAACATTTTGTGTGCGCCCAGCATGGGCGAAGGTATCGAAAGATACCGAATTATTCCAGAGGGTGTAAATCCCTTACAGGCAAGTTGGCGAAGCCTGTTAGTAAGTCGCAAGGTGGTTTGCTGCGAAGCAAGCACTGAAGCCCGCCTGAATGACGAAGTCGGGCAGGGAAGCGAGACTACAAAGTCCGGTACTGACGAACAGGAACGGTATACAGAGGCTGATTGAAGTGGATAAGTGAGCACATCTTCACAACGTCCTTGGCCAATAAACTTCAACCAGTAGATGCCGCGGGGATCGGACGAAGGAATAAGCCCTTACCTGGGGAGGTCTCTGTGCCACGTGTTGGCATAAGAGAAGTCAGCAGAGGTCATAGTAGTTGGAAGCAACGAGCCGTAAGCACTACGGAGGTCTCACGATCCAATGAAGGACTGAACGTTGAGTTGTTCCAAATGCTGTAAGGAGGTTTAAACGCTATAGTTTAATAGCCTTACGTTAAAGTAGAACAAAGATGCAATTGGTGTAAAGAGCGGTTGCATTATGCTCAACGAACCGCGTAGTACCTGCCTCTGCCGGCAGGCAGGCGAGACCCGTACGCTACGTGCTGTGAGAGGCGCACCTCATCGGTGAAAAATCCGGTGAGGCCGTATACTCGATTATGCGGTTGCAATTCTTTTTCGGTCATATTGTTCGTCAAATTTATTCATTATCTCTATGTATTCATTTGGTAATTTGTCCACTACAAAGTCAAGTATTTCTGTCGGAATATGTTTGTAGTAAGCCGAAGCAATTCCACCTGTAATACAAGCAATAGTATCACTGTCTCCACCTATTGATATGGCAAGTCTTATTGCGTTTTCAAAGTCCGAACTTTCAAGGAATGCTACAATTGCTTGTGGAACCGAACCCTGACAAGTAACATCAAAATTATAAGTCGGTCGTATTTCGTTAAGCGTAAAGTCAAGGTTGTAATTGAAAGTTGAAGTTATATAGTCTTTGATTTCTTGTTTTGATTTTCCTTGGCGTGCAAGAAATATTGCTGTTGCCGTAGCTTGTGCTCCTTTTATTCCTTCGGGGTGATTGTGGGTTACTTCTGCTGTCTGTTTTGCAAATTGCAATACTGTTTCTAAGTCGTCAAATGCAAAACCTACTGCACTGGCTCGCATAGCCGAACCATTGCCATAACTTCCATACGGTTTCAGATTGTCTTCTTGCAACCAATTTCTGAAACTGCCACCGTAACCACGTCCACGATATTTTCTACCATATTCCCAAATAGTCTTGGCAAGGTCTTTTTTGTCGAGTATGCAGTCAGTAACGGCAATCGTTAAGACAGTGTCGTCTGTAAAATCGCACTTTGGATTGAATAAATTAAAGTCTGTTGTCTTAATATTATTCCACTCAAAAACTGAACCTATTACATCACCAATCACTGCACCGATTATTGTATGTGAGTTCGATTTGATTGGCGTCTTAAAGCATTTTAATTCGGAAATTGACTTGATGTAATTGGGGGTTTTTGTCATCACAGCCCATTGCAACAAGTTCGTTATATCATAATCTGTTAATTCTTTGGTATTAAGTTTTAAGCAACCTCCATAATCAGCAAGAAAATAATAGTGGCGATGGTGTGAAACAATTCTACTACCTAAACAAGAATAGTGGTTGCCAATTTTTGGTGTTTCAGCAAAAAAGGCAATGTGAGAAGTTTTGTTGTCTATTGCTTTAATGCTGCTTTCCTTGTCTGGGTCAAAATTTATGAATATTGCAGCTTCGTGTTCTAAATAGTCCCAAACATTTTTATCAATTTGATTAATTGGTCGTCTGTCCCAATAATGTTGAGGGTTGTAATAGAAAATTAAATCTTGTCCGTCATTTAAAGCAAAGTAGTAATGCGTAACGTAAAGTGAATTTGCGTTTTTCGTTCTTCGCAAATCATCAATAAGTTGTCCAGTCATCTTTGTGTCATATCCTGAATACTCTTTCATCTGGTCGTCTTCTTATGGTTACGCAAAACGGTTTGTGTTTCTGCAGTGATGCGCTTCTGAAGCCGCGTCCTGTCCCACGAAACCCAACGTTGAACGAAGATAAAACTTAAACCTTACACCTCACCATTGCAGAAACATTTTGTGTGCGCCCAGCCTGGGCGAAGGTATCGAAAGATACCGAATTATTCCATAGGGTGTAAATCCATTACAGGCAAGTGGGCGAAGCCTGTTAGTCCCGCTAAAAAGCTGGATCGTAAGTTGGAAGCAACGAGCCGTAAGCACTACGGAGGTCTCACGATCCAATGAAGGACTGAACGTTGAGTTTTTCCTAATGCTGTAAGGAGGTTTAAACGTAATAGTTTACTAGCCTTACGTTAAAGTAGAACAAAGATGCAATTGGTGTAAAGAGCGGTTGCATTATGCTCAGCGAACCGCGTAGTACCTGCCTTTGCCGGCAGGCAAGACCCGCTTGTACACCACTGGGTTAGCTGGATGTACACTAAATTTTAAGTCAGTTAAATTTAGCTCTGATTCGTACACTAACCATTTAGCGGCCGCATAGCCGCGTGGGGCTATGATGTTATTGATGTCATGTCCGAGGTCATTGTCAAAACTAATGGACTCGGGGAGACCTTTTTAAAGAATTACCAATTTGAAATTTTCAAAATTTCTGACAATGATAATGTCATCCTCATTTATTTCAGGATAGACCATATCTACTGTTCTGATGTCATCAAGGAAAAGTTTGTAGCCAGTCGTCATTCATTCATCTTTACTTTTCAGCATCTCACTGTAACGTACAAATTTAATTGATTTTAAACTTCTTGAATTTTTTACAAAAATCTACTGAATCTACAATGTGCGGGTTATACCAATGTTGAAGTAGTAATTTTCGATTTAGTTTAATGAATTCAAAAATTTGGTTTATCGATTCCTCCTCGATTTCTCCAAAATTTCCGATAATTCTTGGCCTAGCTTCAACCGTAATAATGAAATAGCCATTTCGATAATCACGTTTTTTATTATAAGATCTTTGGATAAATAATTTT
>Ga0226658_10000733_pt1 | contig 16402 bp, 12 predicted proteins | sample OliLak19BULKMAT1_FD_169091 | JGI IMG/M metagenome (GOLD analysis project Ga0226658, IMG submission 169091) | Freshwater microbial mat bacterial communities from Lake Vanda, McMurdo Dry Valleys, Antarctica - Oligotrophic Lake LV.19.BULKMAT1 (v2)... | ecosystem: Environmental > Aquatic >... | reverse complement strand
AAAAACGGGTCGGTGCGTAAATGGTTGGCGTGCGATCCGTCACCCAAGACGACGCGCGAATAGTCCGCGCCACTTGAACGTGAGACAGTCGGCTGCAAGCGCCGACCGTACTCCACCGGCGCCCACGCATTCTTCTCCGCGTCCCACTTCTCCCCCTTGTCGACATCGAACACGTTGCCGCCCACTATCTCGGTCGACAGCCCACGACTGCGCTCGCCAATAGAGGCTTGGTCCTCACGCCATTCCGCCTTGCGCCGCGTGTCCCGCCGCACTTCGGCCTCCTCGTTCATCTGCATCTCCAGACGGCGCAAGAAGTAGTCCGAAAGAGCGCCAAACCCTTGCTGCAGCGCGCGACTCATGCGCCGCTCCTCCATCCCTGCGGCGGCGCAGCCTGCGCCGGCGCAGCCTGCGGTGCCATCTCGGCATCTGCCGGCATTTCCTGCGCTCCTGGATCACCGCCCTCACCGCCACCGGACTCCGCGATCTCCAGCAGCAAGTCCAGCGCATCGCCCGCGGTCACGTACTCGCTCTGATCGTCAGCGCCGGGGAGCCCCATTTCCTCGGCCACCCCGAACAGCCGGGCCAACACCAGCTCTGCCGGCCCTGCGTCGCCCACGAAGTCGCCGGGATTGATCCCAGCCTTCTCGCCCACCTCGGCCTCAGCTTCCGACGACAGTTGCGCGATCGCGCCCATCAGCAGCGCAAACGCTGCCTGCGATAGCCCGATGGCGATGGACTTCGCGCCCTCGGCCATTGTTCCCACGATTTCCTCACCACGCTGGTCGATGACCTTCATGCAGCTAATCACGACCAACTTGATCTCCGGCGGCAGACTGCCCAACTCGGCCAGCATGGCTTTCATATCCTTCGATGCAGGCGCGGCGCCATCCTGCGGCATCTCGCCCTGCGGCGGCATCTGTTCTGCGGGTACGCTCATGCGCCTGCCCTCCAAGTGGGTGATTTGGTCTGCTGAATCGGGCGCGCGCCCGGTGCGGTGGGAGAACCAGTCGGGTTTGGGCTTCCTGCCGTCACCGCGTTGCCGGTCATCGACGTTCCGCCGCGAACCCCGCCACCCTTGCCACCATACGGGTCGACAGGCGTGATGGAATTGGGGTCGATCATCGGGCCGGCTGGGCCTAGGTCATTGGTTGCAAACTTCGCAAACGAGTTGAACGAATCCTGCGCATACCGGCGGTCGACCAATTCCCACTGGCGCTGCAAGGATGCCATGTAGACCTGATTCTGGTCGGACTTTGCCGCAATTGCTGCATTGGCCTTGGTCTCGCGCTTTGAAGCGCGGTCGCCAAAGTACCCCGAGATCGCCGCGCTGATGACGGCGCCAGCGACATCGCCACCACCACCACCCTTTTGGCTGGTCGATCCTACCGTCTTCGATCCGGGCGTCCACGCATCCCCCTGCCGCGTCACGTACTGGCTACGCGCCGCATTGGTGTGGTTCGTGGTCGCCTGCGGCTTCCACGGTGGGGAATATGGCTTGTAGGCGTAACTCACGTTCCCGACCTCCAACTGAGCGCACCGGCGGCTCCAGCCCCCGGTGGCTGCACTTGCCCGCCAACCGCACCAGCGGTGCCGGTCAGGCTGGTTCCGCCACGGACGCCACCGCCCTTGCCACCATACGGGTCGACCGGCTTGATCGAGTTCGGGTCGATCATTGGGCCTGCCGGCCCGTAGTCCTTGGTTGCAAACTTCGCAAACGAGTTGAACTGGTCTTGCTTGTGCCGGCGGTCGACCAATGACCATTGACGACCAAGCGCCTGCATGTAGACCTGATTCTGGTCGGACTTTGCCGCAATTGCCTGCTTCGCTTTGGCTTCACGCTTCGCGGCCCTGTCTCCGAAAAAGCCGGAAATAAAGGCCGAAGCGACAGCGCCAATGACAAGAGCCATGGCTCAGTTCTGCCTGCGGTTGCGGTAGCCCAGAGGCACGCGCCCCCCGGCAGCCATGCTGCCGGATCGGTTGCGCGGTGCCGCGCCCGGAAGGCCAGCCGGCATCGGCGGTGCCTGCGCCGTACCTGCCATCGAGGAAGAAGGCATGCCGATCGGGCTGGGTGCGGCGTTGCCGCCGCCCGTGGGGCGGCCCTGATTGCCGAACGACTGGCCGCTGACCGACGCAGGCGGTCCTGGCGGAGTACCCGGTGGGCGCACGCTCCCGCTGCCACCAATCGGCGATCCGGCCGGGAATAGTTCGGCCATGAGGTTGCGAAACCCCTGCATCGCCGTCGGGTTGGACCACAAATCAGGATTCGCCACAATGAAATCCTGCAGGCGCGCCCCGTTGTTGATGCGTTCGCCCTCCCGCAGCACGTTGATGTCGTGATTCTGCCGACTATCGCGGTCCTCCACGCTCCAGCCACGATCGCGGTTCGCGTCATCTCGGTCTTGCCCGCGCCGCGTGTCGCGGTCGCGGTCACGCCATCGGTTGTCACGGTCCTGTTGGATAAGATCGGTCGAAGCGCGAATCTGCGCCGCCCCGATCGTTGCGCCCGCCGAAATGCTGGCCGTCGCAATGTTGGTCTCGTTGCCTTCCTGCGCAATCCGCATCTGGTTGAAGGCGTCTTGATTCTGCTGCGCTGCAGTCCCGAACGCATTGGCTTCCTGCATCGCAAACTCGCCTGCGCGGTCGATCGCTGCGGCCTCGCCCTCGGCCAGCGCCTGATTGGTGTTGAACGCGCCGCGCGCCGCCGCGGCCCGGCCAACACGGGATCGCGCGCCTTGAATATACGAACCGCCCCGGTCCAGCAGGCCCGCCAGTCGTGTGCCGGAAAGCTCGTTGTCCTGCACATTGCGCCAGTGCGCGCCAGCATCATTCAAACCAGCAGGACCATTCCACACCTGCAAGCCGGCGCCGCGGCCTTGCCCAAGGTTGGCCTGCGCCTGCGATCGACGCTGTTGGAACACGCGCTCGATGTTTGAGATCGGCTGAGGATTCGACGCCAACGGGTTTGCGTATGGCCCGGTCAGCGGCGTTTGTTCATATGGGTTGTCAGACATCGCAAACTCCTATGACGTTGATGTTTCGCTGGCAACCACGTTCTTGTTCATGTCGTAGTACACCGCTGCGATGCCTAGCTCGAACGGACGCAACCACCGAATGGCCGCGTTCGTCGCGCCTGCATCATAGTCAGTGGTTCCGTTGGATTCCACCGTCATCAGCAGCCATTCGCCCGAGCAATTGGAACCAATCGACGATCGGTATTGCTGGGTCGTGACGTAGTTCCCGCCGACCACGCTGCCGACCGAATGCGCAAGCGCGTCGCCCGTCACGCTGAAATCTCCCGGCCCAACGCGCGATCCCACCACTTCACCGAACCGTGTCGAAAACGACACCGCGAAGTTGGCGTAACCGTATGCGCGCACATCCAGTCCGACAACGCCGAAACGCTTGGTCGCGTGCAGCCCGCCTTCGCCACCCATGTCACCCATGAAAAACGTCGCAAGCGCCGGCATGGCGTCCGTGTCCCACGTCGATGACACGTCAAGCTGGAACGGCCACGCAGGATTGACCTCCATGCCATAGACCAGTGCGGTCGACCCAGCGCCGCCCGGCCCCGGCCCGTAGGGCAGCAAATGGTTTGCGGTGAAGACGTGGCCGGCAAACTGCACTTGCGATTGGTCGGAGTGAACACCGATCCCGACGCAGAATGGGACGAAATCGTACTGCCCGACCCAGAACTGCGGCTCCAGGTCAGCCCCGACCATGGTCATCGCCATGTAACTGCCGTCGTTGAAATACAGCCGGTACTGGTTCTTGTTGTTGAACGGCTGCGCGAACATCGGGCGCGGGCGCGGTCCGGAAAGGGTCGCCATCTCAGAAGCCGACAGCAGTTGCGCGACGGGGGCGCTCACGTATTGCGGCAGCAACTGCCCAAACAGGTCAGTGGGTCGCAGGCGCATCATCCCCAGCGTGTCGGTGAACACCACCAAACCATTCACGTTGCGCGCGGTGTACTCGATGATCCCGTGCCCGGCGCGCACCACCTGTTCGGTGAACACGCCGCCCGACCCGCTGATCCGCCGGATGCTGCCCTCACAAAATACTGCCAATGATTGTTCTGGAAGTTTCAGCAGGCCAAACACCGGGTCGGCGACCGATACCGTGGTCGATCCGCCTGCGAAGTCCGGGTTGAGTGAAGCCGGCGACGATCCATCGAACACAGCGGAGAATGATTCCGCATAGCCCAAGTCGGAAAACGCCACGTCGCCGAAGTTGTAGCCCAACCCGAGCTGGAAATTGTGGTCCAGCAGATGGCGTGGCCGATCGAGCGACTTGCTCAACCCCGTGCGGATGCGGATGAAATACTTGCCGTCGAACGAGAAGGCAAAGCCCGCGCCACTGACGCCGAACATCTGCTCGAACACGACCGACCGCGTGAAGTTTGCGATCAACCACTCGTACCGCGAATTGTTGCGCGTCACGTCCTTGGACGATTGCATGTACACGCGCTCTGCAGCGCCCGCGGTGAGCGCATACAGCGTCCCGCCGCCATCGGCCGCACTTCGGATACGAAGCCCTGCACGCACAGCGATCGGCCTCGTTACGTCATAGATGGTGAGGACGCCTTGCGCGGTTCCGGGGATGAAGTTGCCTTTGTCCTTGTAGTACCAGACCGCGCTTGCGCTCGCCACGCTGGTTCGGATTGCAGTGATCGTGCCGGCCGTGCTCGGGTTTGCAACAGGGTCGGTCAGCGGGTAATAGGTGAACTCGTTGGCCGTGTTGACCAGAATCGGGAAGTTGCCGTTGTACTGCGGCTGCGTGACCCCAGCGATCGTGACGTGTTCGCCGGTCACGTACAGGTGATCGGCCAGCGTGACCGTCGCCTGCACGCCAACGCGCGTCATGAAGATGGCTGAGATCGGCACCGCATCGACCGTCACTGATCCGGTGACCGGATTGGTGAGCAGCGGCGCGTTTTGCACGATGAAGTAGGAGTAAATATCGTTTGGGTCGTCGGTCACGAAAGCCGGCTTGGCGATGACAAGCCATGCGCCGTTGTATCCCGCCGGCGATGCTCCCGCGACCGTGATCGTGCTGCCTATCGCAGGTTCAGCGCCTGGCGGCAGGTAGCGGCACACTGAGAACACTGCGATATTGGATGCCGGCGTGATGGTCTTTGCCGCGTCCACCGGGTCCTGAAAATAAACCGTGCTGACGTATGGCTTGTAGTGCAAACGAATGCGTACAAAGTCGATGCGCGGGTCTCCGTTGACGAACTGAAACGCAATGCCGAACGCAGGGTCATTGACCGCTGCCGGCGAGATGGGCGCGTTCCAGTTGTCGGTCGAACTGCCCAGCGCATACAGTGTCGTGTTCAGCACCGGCAGCGGGCCGGCAGGCGCACGGTTTCCGTACAGTACGTTGTCCACCTTGAGCGAAAGCCCAGTACATTGCGATGACGTGCCCAGCGTTTGGCTGTACATGTTCACCTCAATCTCGATCCCTGTGATGATCGAATACTCGGGGATCGCAAAGCCGAAGTCCGATAGCGTCAACAGCGGATGCGTCAGAAACCCGACCGTCGAGAAGCCGAACGGCAAGCCATCATCCGCTTCCACCTGCGACGCCGAGAACACCGCGGAACCATTGGTCAGCGTCAGCCCATTGGCCCAGTCCGTGACAAGGATCGCCGGACTGCCGTCGGTGACATCGCCGTCGAGAAAGGCGTCGGACGAGATGCGGTTGACCACCACGAACGCATTGGTCCCGGTTGCAAACCGCACCTCATGCCCAAGGTCAACGCGCTCCCATCCGTTGCGGCCAGGCGCTTCATACACGTCCGTCGAACGCCACAGCGCAGCGCCATCTTCGATCGGGTCGACGTAACCGAGAAGGCGCATCGCCTGAAACGGCGTCGATGTCCTGGTCACCGTGATCGTCCCGCTGGTGGCAGGCGGTCCGGTAGGATCGGTCAGCGGGTAATAGGTGAACTCGTTGGCCGTGTTGACGACGATCACGAACGTGCCGGCGTACTGCGCAGGCGTCACACTGGCAATTGCGACGGACTGCCCTGAAAGGTACAGGTGATCGCCCAGCGTGACCGTCGCCTGCGTACCGACGCGCGTCATGGTCGCAGCCGTTATCGCCACCGCGTTGACGGTCACCGATCCGGTAACCACCAGCCCGAGGAACGGGTGACTGGGGACGATGAAGTAGACGCGGGTATCCGTTGGGTCGTCGGTCACGAAAGCCGGCTTGGCGATGACAAGCCATGCGCCGTTGTATCCCGCCGGCGACGCTCCCGCAACCGTGATCGTGCTGCCTATCGCAGGTTCAGCGCCTGGCGGCAGGTAGCGGCACACCGAGAACGCTGCGATGTCGGATGCAGCCGTAAGGTTCCTCCGAATGCCCTCAGCCCCCGACACGTTGTGCAGGAACGGGATGCCCGGAACGAGTGTCGTGAATATCGGCGGGCCGTCATCCAGCAAGCGACCATTGGCGGAGTTCCACGTCGGAGACGAGAGGACTGGCGGAAAGGCATTGGTCGGCGCTCCCGGCACACCACCGACCAACAGGATCACGCCTGTTGCGGTGCCGTCGGACCACTCTCCGCCGGTCACGATGACCTTTTCGACGGCCCACTGCCAATTGGTGTCGACCCAATCAGTCGGCACCAGCGGAACCGGGATCGTGCGGTACTGCAATTCCATCACGTCGCCCACCGCAGGCGCCGATCGACCCTCGCTGAATGACATGCTCAGGATGTCGGCCACCACGTACAGGCGATCGCGCCAATACGTCAAGCCCGCGATCCCGCCGTAAGGGTGGTAGCCGGGTACGCTTTGAACGCCACCGCCATTGCCCGTATCGGTCACCGGCGCCAGTCCCTGCCCTGCAATCTGATCCCAGTAAGCCGGCCAGGCGCGGTCGATGATCTCGTGCGCGGCCGTGGCCAACGTGTCGGCAGGCCACGTCGAGTCGATCCCGAACACCTGATTGATCGGGTTGAACACGTTGATCGTGAAGCCCGGATTGGTGGCGAGCAGCCGTTCGGGGCGGATCGGCTCACGACCCGTGAGAGCGGTAACGACCTGCGCGCTGGTTGTCGGCAGCGGCGATTGCGCGAACCAGTCGGAGTTGTCGGTCTTGTCGAAGAAGTCGTAGTGGTACGTCAGGCGCGCACGGCCGGTATAGGGTGAAAGGCGCCCGTAGTCGACCCACGTACTGGTCGCGTTGCGCAGGAACTGCCCGCCCGGCAAGCCCCACTCGCCCGTCGCCGAGGTCCCCTGAATCAACTCGGAGTCGGCCGGCCCCCACATGAAAAACGCGGGCGGTCCGTAGGCGCATCCTCCGGACCATCGGCGGTAGCCCAGCGCGCGTCGCACCACGCCGGTACTGGTGACCTCGAAGTTCATGCACTGGGTCATCTGCCCCGGCCGTACCATGCTGCGGTCGGTGCTGGTGTTCAGCCCGCCGCGCAGTTGCACCGTTGACTTGGGCATGGGTCAGCGCACGGCCCCGAACACCGACGAGATGCGCGGCAGTTGCTGGATGCACAGGTCTTCCCACATCTCCTCGTACAGCCGGCTTGCGTTCGTAAACTGCTGGCTGTTCTCGTTGAACCCGGTTATGTCCATGACCGCCTTGTAGGCGATCATCGGATGGAACTCCTCCGGAATGACCTCTGGTTCCTCGATGTCGACCGCCATCAATTGCACGCGGCGCCGGTAGCGCACGCGCGCGGTGTAGCCTACGTCCGGAAACGGGAACACGGCAATCCGCCGGTTCGGCAGCACGGTGTAGTACACCGGCCGGCCCTTCGAGTTGCCGAACGATGCGCGGTTGAAATAACCCTCGAAGTCGCGTGGCTGCACAAAGTACAGCGGCTGTTCATCGACCACCCCGAGGCTGGTGCGGTAGATCAACAGGTACGGCTCGTTGCGGTTGGCCGCAAAATACGGCCTCGCCTCATCAAAACCCAGCACCGATGCCGATGCCGACAACGTGATATCACCCGTCGTCGGGGTCGTGGTGGCTAGCGGCACGAGGTACTGCAACGTGTCCGCGGTCATTGCAAACGGCGTTTGCAATCCGTTGTACGCGGCCACTGCAGCGCCCGCGACAAATACCTGCTGGCCGAGGTTGAAGTCGTGCGCTGCGGCATTCAGCGTCACCACATCGAACGACGAGACCACCGATGTCACCGACAGCGGACCGCCGCCGGTGGGGGTATAGGTGATGACGCCCGTGGCGGGGGTGACCGGAGCGCCGATGACGAGATAACGAAACGTCGTCGCGGATGGAACGTCGAAGACGGCGACCAGCCCGTTGTACGGCGTCTGCACGGCGTCCGCGATGGTGACGGTATCGCCGGTCACGCGGCCGTGGGGTGCGGCCGTAACAGCCGTGGCCAGCCGGCCCGTTACCGCCGCGGTAATCCCGACCCCGCGCTGGAACATCGGGTAACGCTGCACGTTGGCCAACAGCGGAAACGTGCCCTCGCGCAGCATGAACAACCAGTCGCGGCGAGCCGTCTGAATGGCCCGCCACGCCTCATCCACGCCGACCACCATGCGGCCCAGTTCCCCGGTCTGCCCAATGGTCGTGGACGGCTTGCTGCCAGCGGGCGGGCCGTCGCCGGCCCCGGTCAGCAGATGCACCCGCCGCGCAAGCTGGAGTCGGTTCACGCCGCCTTGCCCTTGCCCTTTGCCACGGTCTCATCCTCATCTTCTTCGTACTCACCCACATCGGGGAAGTCGAAAAACTGGATCATCAGGTGCGGCAGCAGTTCGGCCAGCGTCATCAGGCGCGGCTTACCCGCATCGGCGCCCCGGTACACTTGGCGTTCGATGCCGCAATGGTCGGCGATCTGTTGCATGTCGACCAGCGAGCGTTCGCGCAGCCAGTTGGGACCCTTGCCCTGATACCACTCGCGCAGGCTTCCGGCCAATCCGGCGGTATCCGGGTCAACGCCATGGTCCTCAATCGGCCACTTCGGCTCCTCAATCCACTCGGTCGACTGCTCGCCGGTTTGCTGGTTGGTGACCTGCGTGGGGATCGAGCGTCGCTTCTCCCGCAGGGTATTGTAGATCGGCTCGGGCACGGCCTCGATCTCGTTGAACGGAACCCGATAGGGGTTTTTGCAGTTCCACGAAATCAACTCGGCCTTCTGAGTTTTGGTGGCATCCAGCGGCTTGCCCAGCGTGATACGCCGACGGCGGCCGCCCCAATTGCCTTCCGGCGTCAGGTTGTACGGTGGCAGAATCTCGTTGCGCGCACGGTATTTGACGACACGATCGACCTTGACAACGCCCGGCGTACTGTCGGTGATCTTGAAATGCTCCAGCAGGCCACGGCGCATCATCTCCGGCCCGGCCGCAGGCCCAATGCGAACGCCCGCGTCCTTGCAGAACAGGCGCAGTTCATTGCGCGTGCATCGGACGAAGTTCTCTTTGATGGCTTCTTCAAGTTTCATGGCAAATCCTCTCCTCGTGGGTGTGGCGGATAAAAGAACGGGCGCACCACGCGCCCGTTCGGTTACTGTTGCCGGTGCATCCGATCAGATCGGCACATACTCGACGATGAACCGCAGCGTGCCCTGGTTGATTGCCTCCGCGGCAGGGGACACGATGAGCTGATAGTAGTCAGCACCGCGTCCCGTCGGTCGCACCGCAGGCGCCAACGTGCCCAGAATGGCGAGCACTGGAGCCAGATGTCCGGCAGTTCCTTCCAGCAGTACGGCGCTCGCCGGTAGAATTGAGACGAGCGACGAGCTGAACACCGTTTCGATGGCCGGATTCAGGCCAGCGGCGGTTGCCACAATACCCATCGGCGTTACAAGCCCGAAGCCGGCATTGGTTGTGCCGGCGCCTGTGTACATATCACCCGACTGCTGAAACTCGACGCGGGTGACTCGGCTGCCGAACGGGATGTCTGCCAACACCACCGAGTCGGTCAGCGTCGCGCCAGCATTGAACGTCGCAGTACCGTGCGTTGCAGGCGCATACGTGCCGGAAAGCAGGACGGGGAAGCCTGCCGCGTCCGGAGTCTTTCCGTTGAAGACGAAGGTGGACGAAACCACCTCCAGGCCGCCCACAATCGCGCGGGTCGGCTGGCGGGCGTACAGCGAAGAATATCGAATGCTCATGGTTGCAGTCCTCAGGTCAGGTTGGCGGTGACGCCGTGCTTGATCGGCACGCACCAGTTGTTGTTGAGCACGATCGGCGCGTCGTACCAGCGAATAGCGATCTTGCGACGCTGATTGGCAGGGTCGGACTTGTCGGCCTTGTCGAGCACGTACATCCACATGCTCATGTCGCCGCCGCCAAGGCCGAACAGCTCGCAGCAACCGAGCGCATCGACACCGTAGGCCAGTGACGTGTACACGTCGACGTTGGTCGTGCCGCGCATACCAGTCGCACCGATGGCAGCACCCGCACCCAGTTCAGGATCGAACTCCGGCGAGGCGATGACCATGAAGTCCTCGATATTGCCGAACCATTCCGGCAACACGTCTTTCGCACCACCCACGCGCGGCGACAGAACGAAACCCGGCAGGTCGCGGTAATCGGCTTTGCAGTCGGTGTGGATGAGCAGCATGTACGCAGGCTCGACCGGGGTCGTGTTGATGAACGCACTGCCCTTGGTCATCGTGCGCAGGTACTTGGCGCGGTTGTTCTGGAGGAAACGCGATGTCTGGCGCAAACGCCCAACGCTGATTGGGCCGTTGACGCCGGTGATGGCCGTGACCGCGTTCGAGTTGAACAACACGTTGTTGGCAGCGCGGTACTGGAACCACGCATTCTTTTCCTTGGTGCGCCGGTACAGGTCTTTGATGCGATCCTTCTCAGCCTTGAGAATGTCGACCTCGCCCAACTCCTCCTGACGCGAGGTGTGCTCGAAAATCTCGACGAACTCCTCAAAGGTGGTCGTCACCTGCTCGTAGGTAATCGCGCGTGAGGCGGGCGTGGTGCCCTCGGGCGTTTCGTTGACGTTGGCGTCCGGGGTGACCGCGCGAAGTGCTGAGACGTTCTCGTTCCGGTTGGCCGGAACCTTGAACAGCTTGACGCCACACTTCTTGATGACCTCGACCGCATCGGCGGTCATGAGGAGTTCGGGAATCTGGTAGACATTGGTCGGATTGCCCGACGTTGCCAGCCCGGTATAACTGTTGGTTGCCATGGTGCATCGCTCCTGAAAGGAAAGGGGTAGGTTTGCGACCCCTTCCGTCTGGAACGGTTGGGATCAGGTCAGTTGTCGACCCTGCCTTCCTCTTGAGCGATCAGTGCAGCAAGCGTTTGCTGCGGGGACATCGCTCCAGCGGAAGATGACGCGCGGGTCGTCATGCCAGCATTGGGTGCTCGCGGGACTGCGGCGACCGTGATGCGCTGCCGGTTGGCGGGCGCTACAGGTGCAGCCGTCGTCGGAGCGGCCGGGGCAGTCGGGGCTAAAACGGGTGCTGACGGCGCCAGAAGACCTCGCTCGGTGGCCGCGTGGCGCATGTCGGTAAACAATGCCGACAGGTCCTCGGGGTCATCCCAGTCGATCCCATCTCGGACATCGGCACCGAGGCTGTAATAAAACCACGCGAACTCTGGTGAGCGGGGTTCTACGACGTGTCTGCGGTACTGCTCGCCGGTATCGGGATCAGTCTCCCTCACGATCTTGACGTGGACATGCGCTTGCGGTTGGTGCTCTCGTTCAAAGGTCGAAAACCTGGCGCGCTCGTTGGCCTGAGTCAACTCGGAGAGACGTTCCTCTACGATCGACAACCGCTGACTACGCGGATCGGTGCTATCCGAACCCTTCATCTGTTCACGAACCGACTGCAGTTCCGCATTCATTGCCGTGAAGCCGTTGCCGACCGCCTCAAGCTCCGGGTAATCCCGAAGGAGTCGCTTCCAGTCATCGCTCTGCGTGAACGTGGCTGCGGCAGCGTGGCCGGCCGTAGCACCCGGTGGGGATTGCAGGGCAGGCGCTCCACCCGTAGCCGGCTGAAAAGCCGATGCAGGGGCAGGCGACGGCAAGGGTACGCCCGAACCGTTGCCTTGCGCAATACCCTGCTGCGTTCGCTGCAAATGCTGCAATTTGCCCTGAGCCTGCTGGGCACGCTTGAACTCCGCACGCTGACGCCGTTCAGCCTCTTGCGCGCGCTGCTCAAGTTCGGTCACGCGCGCGCGGTCGCGCTCGATCAGGCCGCGCACGTTGTCCGGCAGGGTCGTCAGATCAATGTCGTCGACGTTCGGCACAGCAGCGGCGACCGGCGCTGGGGCGGGCTCCTCCGGTGCCACGGTTTCGGGTGCCGGCGCCGGGGAAGGCTCTGGCGGTAACGCAACTACCGGGTCTGGCGGGGGCGCGTCGGCGGTGCGACCTTCTGTGGCGGCGATCAGTTCAGCAAGGGTTTGCTCAGCCATGGTAAAGCCCTCCTCTCAAGGGCATTATCGGGGGGTGGACGGGGGTGAAACGAGCGCCAGCACCAGCCGCAACTCGTCGATACGGTGCCGGCGCGCGGCATCCAGCGATTCCGTGTGCTCGTGCCCGAGTTCGACCAATTCGGCCGACAAGTCGCGGATGCGCTGGTGACAGTGGTCGGAAATGGTCGCCCAGTCGCGGGACAGCGGATTAACGCGATCGGTCATTACTGCGCAATCCTGACCGGCGACTCGGTTTGCTGCTGAACCTGGCGGCTCTCACGCCGATCCTCCAGTTTGGCCGCTTCTTTGGTGGCGCCGACCGTGATCTGCAAACGGGCGATGTAATCGCGCATGTCCTGATTGCGGGCCGCGACCGCCGCGCGAATATCGGCCATCGTTTTTGTGAGCGCCTGTTCGCCCTCTGCAATGCGCAGGTCCTTCATGATTGCACGCGCCTGCATCTGGTCGGTCAGCGCCAACTTGGCAAGGTCCGCATCGCGGTTGATCTCGGCCACGCGGATATTGCCCTCGACCTTCATCACCTCGCGCTCGTTGGCCGACTGGGCCTCGAACATGCGCGTCTCGCTCTCGATGGTCTGACGTTGCAGCGCGACCTCCGCCTTCATCATCTCCGGGTCCGGGGTCTGCGCCTGCTGCTCGCGCAACTGCGCCACTTCCTCGTCCGACCGCATCGCGTCCTCGACCGGGAATTGCAGATCGCGCAGCACAATGCCGGCGATCACGTCCGAATCCAGCCGCGCACCGATCGTCGGACTGCGCTCGGCCAGTTCCAGCAGCGCCATGCCCTGCTGAATACGCACGTCCCGCACCAGAAGCTGCGTGCTGGCAATCGGAACCACGTCGAAATCGCCCTTGCATTCCATGTTCACCCCGTATTCCATCTCGTAATTGACCATCGCGGTAATCAGCGGTGCGGTCACCTCATCGTCCCACTCGTTTGCAGCGTGGCGCTGCACGATATTGCCCGCGTTCATCACCATCGCCAGCCCGGATGCGGTTTGCGCGGTGGGCATGGCCGCGTCCCCGCCAGCCGCGGCCGGCAGCAGCAGATGTTCGTCGGCCCCGCGTTTGGCCAACTCGAAAATGCGCAGAATCGAGTCGCTGACGCTGGGCACCGTGGCAAACGATATGGCCTTGCGGATGTCGTCGGTGCCCTTGAGAATCCACGGACCAATCCGGGTCAGATCGTAGTTGCCTTCTTCGTCCACGAGGTACTGCTTGACCATGCCGGTGATCGGTTTGGCAGCGGCCATGGCGTTGAGTTTGGCGGCCGACCACGCCAGGTTGGCGGTGTCCTGATCGGCGGCGATAACGTCTGGAACGCCGAACCCAAAGCACGAATCCGGGTCGCGTTCGTAGTTGATGACGTAGAACGGCAGGCGCGGGTTCCAGTCGTCGGCCGCCAGCGTGGCCTTGAGCACCACGCCCATGCTCATCCAGACCTCGCCCATGAACTCGGTGGTGTTGTCGTCCTCGGGAATGCCGAATCCGAAGTACATCAACGCCTCGCGCGGCACCGGACCACGGTACTTGAACACCGGGAAGCGGCCCTCCAGAATCTTGCTGTTGCTGGCCGTCGCACTGCCGCCCGATTGGGTGACGTTGTTGGACAGGATGCCCAAGTTCGGCTTCATCCCCAGCAGGCGATTGACCTGATCGGGGTCGAACCCCGGCTGATTGACCAGCGTGCGAACCTGCGTCTTGGACATGATGTGCAGCCGGAAGGCGTATGACGCCTCCTCGATGTGGCGGCACGGTTCCGGAAAGAAGCACGCCGGGTCCACGCGCTCGACGCGCTGCACGATGTCGTACTGCGAATCAGTCTGGCCGGTTTGCGAGTCGTAGATGCGCCGCATGACCGCCTGCGGGAACGGGCCTTCCAGCACTCCGGTCCCAATCACGCATGAATCCCGCACCGCCTCGCGCCCGTGACGGGGATACCGCGATTCCTCCAGTGCATCGTGAATCTGACGTTCCATGTTGGCGCAGCGGCGCTTGGACTCGGACTTGATCTTTGCCTCCACCAATCGCGCCGAAGCGCCCTGTTGCCGCATCGCATCAATCTCGGCCATGGCAAAGGCGGGCAGGGTGGCGTTCGGACTTGGGCGCAGGCCGTAGTTCTTGCCGGTGAACAGCATGTCCTGGCGGCGGGCCACGATGGCAAGCGTCTTGGAACGGGTGATGTTGTCGGGCGCGCGCTGGTAGTTCTCCTGCGCGGAGTCGGCGCGCTGGTTGTTGTCCTTGGCCCACGGGATGGACTGAACCACGCCGGTATTGAACTGGCGTAGGTTCTTCTCCCATCGCGCCTCATAGTCCCGGCGCCACGTGGCCGCTTCGTTCTTCTTGGACTCCAGCAACGCGCCCAGCGTTTCCAGATACCGTGCCCGCTCTGCAAACGCCTGCACGGCCGCCAGAAGGTCGGGCGATAATTCCGCCCCGCCTTCACTCAGGCCGGTTGCGGCGACTGTTTGCAACATCTCATCGGTGGTGACGCTCATCGGGAAGCCCCTTGCCAATGTCAGAAGGATAGCCGTTTTACGCTGGCCGCGCCCGACCGCTCCGTTCGGGAAACGGCAATGTCCGGACCGGACATGGCCGCGTACCGGGTCGCGTCCATCAAGTGATCGTTGACCTTGATCGGTCGCCCATGGTCATCCACGCTGTATTCGCGGAACTCCTTGAGCCATTCGTAGCAGGTGTTGAATACCTTGAATGTGCCGTTTGCCATGCGTTCGGTCACCGCCGCCAGCCCGGCGATCACCGCCTTGTTGGGCAGGGTCAGTTCAAGGCCGCAGGACTGGTACAGGTGCAGAATCTTCTTGCCGTCCGACAGGTTGATGGCCGCAGCATCGGCCACGCCTGGCAGGTCGTGCATGCCGGTCAGTATCTTGTTGCGCGACCGGATGCGGGTGGCATGCACCGTGTAGTCGATCGCATCGCCCGTGCTGCTGTCGTACCCGCCGGCCTTGTAGTCACTGACCAGATACAGCGAGTCCGAGTCAAGGTCCAGCGCAAACCATCCTGCAGCGGTGTATTTGAACCCGGTGTCCATCGAGAAGAACCAACGCCAGTGGCGCGGGATCGAGAACGGCTCGATCGTGATGTCCTTCTCGTCCACCGCAAACACCGCGCCACCCTGCCGGGTCGGGTCGCCAAACTCCACCGCATTGCGCAGATATCGCGGCTGGTTGGCGCGAATCTTGGTCTTGTCCTCGTCGGTCAGGTGGGGCGCATCGACCCAGCCGGCACGGATAACGACTCGGCTGGGGTGATCCTCCTCCAGGAACATCCGCACGGTTTCGGTGCGGCCTTCCAGCGGCGTTGCCGTGATGAGGATGCGAGCCTTGGGCCGGTTGCGGGTACGGGCCACGCACTGCGCATACACGTCCAGCGGCGGCGGTTCGTCAAGCCAGATCAGGTCTTGTTCTGTGCCGACGAACGCATCCACGCCTTGGTCGTAGGACTTGAGCTTGACGAATGACACGCCCCCATGCTTGCGCTTGATGCGCAGCGAGTCGATGCGACCTGCGGGATTCGACATGCGCGAGATTGAATCCACGTCGATCCAGTCAGCGGGGATCAACCCGCCGCCGCTGCGCTCCATGTACGGCTTGCCGAACAGTTTGGTCTGGATAATGTCGCGCGTGGATTCGTGGGTCTTGCCGGCGATCCAGCAGTCGATCGGACCGTCGAATCGCATGCCTTCCCACCAGTCCGGGTACTCCCCGCGCAAATGCCATGCGACTTCGTACCCGCCCATCCCTTCGGTTTTCCCGACGCCGTTACCTGCAAGCGCGAAGCGTGCGAACGTATCGCGACCCCTGCGGAAGAACTCCATGTGCTTCGGATAGCGGTCCCGCGCGGGGTACTTGGGGTCATCGTCGTTGTCGGGAAAGAACCGAAAAAGCATGTTGCGCGCACGATGTTCGTCAATGGCCTGCGCAATCGCAATGGCCTCGCGCAGTGCGGCAATGTCAACAGGGTCGCTCATCCAATGGATATGCTCGAAAAAA
>Ga0226658_10000726_pt1 | contig 16440 bp, 17 predicted proteins | sample OliLak19BULKMAT1_FD_169091 | JGI IMG/M metagenome (GOLD analysis project Ga0226658, IMG submission 169091) | Freshwater microbial mat bacterial communities from Lake Vanda, McMurdo Dry Valleys, Antarctica - Oligotrophic Lake LV.19.BULKMAT1 (v2)... | ecosystem: Environmental > Aquatic >... | reverse complement strand
CCGAGACGTGCCAGTTCTCGATCAGGCCGCGAAACTCGGCGGGTGCTCGCGGACACCAGCCGAGATTAGGGGAAGCTATGGCAGAGCGAAAGAAGCGACTGGAGCTCACGTGGATCGGCAAGGAGGAACGTCCGCGCCTGGAGCCGCGCATCCTCCTTGAGGACACCGCGCTCTCCCATCACGCGGCGAAGCGCGTCACGGACCACGACATCTTCGATAATCGCCTGATCCACGGGGACAACCTGCTCGCGCTCAAGGCGCTGGAGCAGGAGTTCGCGGGCAAGATCAAGTGCATCTACATCGACCCACCGTTCAACACCGGACAGGCGTTCGAGCACTATGACGACGGCCTCGAGCACTCACTGTGGCTCAGTCTCATCCGCGATCGCCTGCAGGTTCTTCACTCCCTCTTGGCTGACGATGGAACGCTTTTCGTACACATCGATGACAATGAAATCGCGTACCTGATCGTCTTGCTGGACGAGATCTTCGGTCGCACCAACCGGGTTTCGGTTGTGACGTTCAAACAGGGTGCGCCCACCGGGCACAAGGCAATCAACCCGGGTTGCGTCACGACCACCAACTTCGTCCTGCTCTACGCGAAGGACCACTCGCGATGGACTCCCAATCGGCTGTTCGTCGCCCGGGAACGAGATGTCCGGTACTCGCAGTTCGTGAGAAATCGAGACAAACACATCTCGAAGTGGGAGATCATTCCGTTGCTGGAGGGGTTCGCAGAGGAAGCAGGGCTCGACACCAAGGAGGCGCGGGCGCGGGTCAAGACGGAACCGGAGTTGCTGGATGCCTTTGTTCTTGAGCACGCCGATGCCGTCGCGCAGCTCGTGCGCCCTGACTACAAAGCCGTCAGTGAAGCCGCGCGGCAGATGATCGATCGTTCCAAGGCCGATCCTGAGAACGTCTTCCACCTGCCACGAGAAGAGCACTCCGACTTCTACTTCATCCGTGGGCAGCGGATTCTGTTCTACGCGAACAAGATCAAGACGATCGACGGCGAGCAGGTATCGGGCGAACCGCTGACCACCCTTTGGGACGACCTCTTGTCGAACAACCTCCACAAGGAAGGAGGCGTCGCGTTCCCCAAGAGCAAGAAGCCTGAAGCGCTCCTCAAGCGAGTCATCGAGCTCTCGACACGAAAGGGCGACTGGGTGCTCGACTCGTTCGCCGGCTCCGGCACCACTGGAGCAGTTGCTCACAAGATGGGGCGTCGGTGGGTCATGGTGGAGCTCGGGGAACACTGCCACAGCCACGTTCTTCCGCGGCTCAAGAGCGTCATTGATGGTTCGGATTCGAGCGGAGTGACCTCAGACGTGAACTGGAAAGGCGGCGGTGGCTTCCGCTTCTTCAACCTCGCGCCGTCGCTCCTCGAGAAGGACAAGTGACGAGGCCTGCCCTCCTTTCATCGCGGAATGCGCCCACTGGAAGTCCTTCAGGGACCGGCACTTGCCGATGGGATTGGGTCGGAATTGCGTTTTCATTGCGTCGGATTGCGTTTTGAGCCCGAGGGGACCCAGCGGGCCGCCTTGGTGGCTCCACGGACCTCGATCCGATCATCGCGCTTCAGTTCGCGGAGCAAGGTCTGCACTTGGTGGCGGCTCAGGCTGGGAATCACCTGCTGGAGTTCGCCATGCAGCGTCACCCAAACTGAGTGCTCGCCGGTACGTCTGCTCGACCTGGCTCTTGGGGTCGGGCACCTTGCCCACAAGATGGACTTACGCGTTTGCTAAAATCGGCGGATGTCGGTTGTCCTAGTAAAGGATCTAGTAAAGGATTGACCTCCTCCCCGCCCTAAAGGGCGGAGATTCCGGGGGAGGCCCCGGTGGATGAGCCGCCCCGGAGTCGAAGTTGCTCAATGGATTGGTGCCGTCAGAAGGGGAGATCGTCTTCTGTTTGTCCGATTTCTCCGGATTCGTCGATGTAGGTTTCGCTGACGTTGTTGGTCGGGTCCAACCTCGAGTTCCCCGTTCCCCGTGGACGTTCGTCGGGGAACTGCTCCCACCACCGTTCATAGGCCCGGCCCATCGAGGCCATCTCCCGGCGATGGAGTTCCATGCCGTTGCGCGGGCCGATCTTGGGGCGGTCGTAGACGATCGGCGCGAGCCCTGTAGGGTGCGGCGACGCCTCCCCGCGCTCCCTCGCCAGGCGCAGAGCCACGGCTTCGAAGATGTGCGGGCGGTCCTCGGGCACGAAGATCAACGCGTCCTCGAGGGTGTGTCCGTCGCGCAGCGCCATCGACAGGCAATCCAGGTCCAGCTTGTTCAGGCGGTCCAGTCGGGCCGGGTGGTAGTCGTACCGGCCTAATTTCTGGGCGGAGGCGCGCCAATCTCCCACCTGGCAGGAGCATGCCTGCAGGAGGTCCTGCCAGGAGCCGCGCTCGAATTCGAAGATCCGCAGGTATCCGCCCTCGACTTCGCCGCGGTGGTTGAGGTGGGCGTCACACCTTTGGCAGTCAGGTGATCCGCTCAGGGATGGCCCTGTGGCTTGATCCTGGCCCCGTGGCGACACTTTCAGGCCCCTCTTGGTCATATTACCCTAGCCTCGTGTTTATTCACCCAGCGCTCGGTCTGTTCGAAGCTGCGAAAAATGTTGTTTTCTAGGTCGAGATAGACCTTCGCCTGGTCGTTCGTGCCGTTATGGAAGTCCGAAGCCATGCACTCGTCGATCGCGGCCTTCAAGGCGGGGATCTCGAACTTGTCGAGTCGAGATCGGATCTTCTGCCTGCGTGCTGGCGTCAGTCGGTAGCGGTCGGTGGTAAGCCCCCTCGCTTGCAGGTAGTGCTCGTAGACTTCCTGGATTGCCGCCTGGCTCTCCGCCGCCTCGGCGTTCGCTTTTGAGGGGGGTTCGTAGGGAGGTGAGCGAAGCGAACCGACCGAAGAACCCGGTCCGATCTCGAATACGTTCTCGATCTCGATCCCGATCCCGAATACGGGCGCATCTGTTAGCAAATGATTGCAGATGCTAGCAGCGTTTTTGGCAGGGAACTTGCTTACCTTGGCGCGAACCGTTTGGTACTTCCTCCAGTTCCGGAACTCGCCGTACAGGCGATTCTCTAACGCGTATAACTGCAACAACTTAGCGTCTGATAGCTCTTGCAACCAATTGATTACATCCGCGAGCGGTGTGGATCGGATCCGCAAGGGGAACGTTGCGGCCAGCACAATCTCGGGTCTGGCCTCGAATCGGCCGAAATCGTCCGCGGTCACGATCAGCCTCCAGAACAATCGTTCGGCTTCAGCCGTCAGCAGGTCCAGGGTAGGGCTGGTTCGGCACGATTCTTTAATGATCCGGTTTGGCATCTCAACCTTCCCCGAACGGGTCGAAGTAGGTCCCCGGGAGGCGCTCTCTCGCCCAAAGGATGTAGAACGGCTCCGCCCGTGACGCGGGCTTCCAGTACTTCCTGACGCGCCCGTCGGAGATCTCCCGATCGTCGCGCCAGAAGACCCCGTTGAGGGCGTCACAAATCGGCTTGGCGAAGTTGTCCCAGTCCCCACCCCAAGAGCGCCCACCCTCACCAAAGCCACCGACCAAAAAGGGCTCGGCCAATTGGTGGAGGTGGGGCATGTTTTGGGGCGGTGGTAAAAAAACATCCAGCACAACCGCGATAGGGGCCCGGAGCCAACCACCCGGTCCTGCGGTCTCGTGGGCGCCCTGGGAGCGGAGATAGACGCGAGCGAGGGTCTTGACATCGTCCATCAGCCGACGCGTGCGCTCGGGGTTGTAATGACCCCTGCCGCCGCCAGCCGGCTCCATGCCGGCGGCGCGCAGAACAGCGGCTGCGATGCGATCGGTCTTTGTGGCGCCGCGGTTGCGAGATCGCTGGCCAGCGACAGGAGTGCGGGCGATCACGAACCGGTAGGCCCTGGTTTTGTCGCCTGGATCGAACGGGGAGTGCGGGTTCGGTGCGGTCGCGCCACGATCTGGCATCCGTGCCTCGTCTCAGGGCTAAAGAAGCATCGCGGGGAACGCCGCCGCCGACCATGAGATCGACAACGGCGAAGCTGACTTCCGTGCGGGGGCGGAGCGGGCGATTGATATTCCTATCTGGCCAGTGCGTCAAGTCAAGAAGCGATAATCCATAGATAGGTTGCGTGTTCGCCTATCTGGTGTTGTTATCCTCGTCTGCCTCGTGGATCAAGCCATCTGGATCCACCCACAGAAGAACGACGTAGCTCCCTGCGCCCAAGTTTCCTAGCGGGGCCCACGGGGTCGGTCTCGCACTGCCCGCATCGAGACTAGGCATGGTCCAGCGACCCACCTCGATTCCGTCCAGGAATGCGACGGTAACCACATTCGAAGCGGGCCGCGTACCCACGTTCTCCACAAGTCCCCGGGTCTCCATCGCCCCACAGATCGGAGGCGACGGCGAGTACTCTATGGCCCGAATGCGCAAGTCCGGAAGATCCGTTGGAGGTTCATAGAGAGACAGAAGGATCTCGCTATCACCGGGAGCATGGAAGGATATACACGGAGAATCCGAGACGCCGCTCCAGACCACCCTGCCCGCGGCTCGAATCCCGATCGGTTGGCCCTCGACGGCGCCGAGTAGGAAGTGCTGGGCACCGTGAACGTCTCCCCTTTGGGCCCCAAGGGTTAATCCAATCGCGGCCATGGCGACCGCTGCGAGACGATGCTTCAAAGCGGCTGGTCCTCTGACACCACCATCCCGTCACGAATGAGGTAGCCCTTCGGCACACCCTTGAGACGGACCGTCCTGAGCATGTCGGCCGATTCTGGCGTTGCACCGGCCCCCAAGAAGTCCCGCACCTCCTCTTCGATCTCGCGTTGCCGATCCCCGACGATCTCGAGGAAAATCTGCGCGTTCCACGCAAGCGCAAGCTCTTCCCAGTGGACTTGGGCATCTTCGTCGAACAGGGAGGCGTCTCGGATGATTCCTACGCGGACCTTCGGGTTGCCGGCGAACCCAACCGCCATCGCGATCTCTCTGCGCGTCGATTGGCTGGCCTGAGCGAAGGGGAACCCGTCGACAAGCGTTCCGAGGTCTGGATCGAAAGTGATCCCGGAAATCGAAAACTTCGTCTCCGAAAGCTTCTTGCGCTTCACTTCGTCAATCTTCTTCATCGCTGCAGACAACTGATCTGCCTGCTCGATTGCAGCCTTCAGGTCTCGCACCTCGCGCGACTTCTCTCTCTTGCGGCGGACCTTCTCGTTGTGTCCGTCAATCGTGTGGATCTCCATTCGGATATCCGCAACTTCCAGCTTCTCTCCGATGGCAGCAACCAAGCCCTTCTTCCGCTGGATCTCCATCAAGGCGTCGCTTTGCGCAGATACCGCAGCAGCTTTCTGCCGCTGAGCCGCGTCGTAGGCATCCAACGCCCTGCGCACCCCTTCTTCAAACCGCGCCACCGCCTCCGCAGCAGAATCATGCGCCCGTTCAGCCTGAGTCACAGCTTCGAAAGCCCGCTCGATCGACGAGTTGTGCGCGATAGCTGCCTCCAGTCGAGCGCTCAACTCCGGAGAGGAGCGTTCGACTTCCGGGTAGCTATCTATGCCTAGTTCAAACGAGTCCACGACGCCCTGTAGGCGACCCACCTCGCGCTTGGCTTCCTGCCGCTCCTCGGTCAGGAGTCTCCGGTCAGCGTCTTCTTTTTCGAAGTCGATACCCATGGCCCTTTGCAGTAGCGCCATGACCGTCTGATTGTCGGCCTGGAGGAATTCCGAAAGGTCGAAACAAACACTCGAATAGAAGCTCTTCAACAGGGTGGCGGGTGTTTTTGCCTTTTTCCCTGCGCCATCGCGCAGGACAAGCTCTCGGCTCTGGTGGCTGTCGTATTCGACCGTCAGCGTCCATTCGATCTCGCCGTCACGCCCGAGTTCGGCGTAGATCAGCGACTTCTTTGCGCCCCGCCGCACCGGCTCAGGGGTGCCCCGCTTGTCTTCACCTGAGAACGACGTCTCGAGTGCGTCGAGCAGTGAGGACTTCCCCTCTCCGTTGTCTCCCATGATGCGAACGATTCCGACTTCCTCCGGGTAGATCTCGGCTCGGTGGATCCTCTTGTAGTCCAGGACTTTCAACACCAGGACTTTCAGTTCGCCGCTCACGCGAACCTCCCCGACGGCGCCCAACGAACGATCGCTTTCGTCAGTCTCGGGATGTCCGAATGGGTCATCTCCTTCACCGACTTCATCCCGACGAAGGTCAGGGCGTCGGACAGGATCCCCGGTGAGTCGGCTTCGCTCAGGCCGAGTTCCTTGGCGCGACCCGACGCGAGCGTCGACAACGCGACGCGTTGCCCGTCGGTCAGCGGCATCTTGTCCGAAGTCTTAACCTCGGCACGCTTGGCTTCACCGCCTCCGTCACCATCGGGTTGAGTGAACATGCGGCTGGAGTTCGTCGCCATGACGACACCAGCGATGAACGCTCGTTTATTGGCCTGCTTCACCAACGTGTTCTCGAGGTCGCCGATCTCGGTATTCTCCACTCGAGGCGGAGCGCCTTGATAGTCGGGATTGTCTTCCCTGAACTGGGCTCCACAGCCATCCTTCGCGCGCCAGCAGTACCAGCCTTCGCCGGGTTTCTTGCTCTTGAACATGGCGGCGCTCTTGCCGCATTCGGAGCACTTGAATCCCTGCGCCCTCCACCGATGCTTTACTTCCATCGACGTAGCTGCGCCGTAGCCGATGGCGACAGTCGGACCAGCCAGGCTCCCGAGGTGGATCTCGCAACGGGAAAACACGGAGAGGCGATCCAAGTCTCCGTCTCTCCATCGCTCTTTCTCTGGCTTGAAGTCCGCGACCAGGCCGTAGATCGTGGTGAGGAGTTGCCCGCCTGGCTGCCACAATGAGGGGCGGGCTGTTTCGCCCTTCTGCACGTAGCCGAAGTCGACTCCGGGCTGCATCAGTGTCGCCTTGATCTTCTCCACGCGCTGCAGTCCGAGCGCGAACAGGTCCATACGTCGCTGGAATTCCGCGTCACTCAGGCCGGCCAATGCGACGAGTCCAGTACCCAAGCCTTCGTCGAGCCCGCGAACCGCGGACAACGCGCCACGCGGTTGATCCGCGACCGCGTGCTCGGCCTTCGGCGTTCCATTCTCTTCCATATATCCTCCGTCCCGGTGGGTGGATTGTCTCTGGTAAAGATATCACTTCAGCGCTGAAAAAACAACAGGCCTGAGCAATGAAGCTCAGGCCCGCAGGAGCACGCCATCGCGGACGTCAGATTGGTGGGTAGTCTGGGAAGTCCATGTGGCCGTTCCACCACTGGTCCAGATAATAGAAGAAACAGCAGAGGGGGCGACCTGTGACCCGGCAACATTCCGCGTTCCCCTCCGCCGCCGCGACCGGCCGCGGCGCCGCCGCCGCCAAGAGCCCGAGCAGAGCCAAAAGCGCAAGCGCACGTTTGAACGGGTTCATCTATCCTCCATCCAGATGACCGAGGTCACCCGCTTGTGGTTGACACGACCCCGTGGAGTCCCGACGTAGCCGATGACCATGGGCAGACGCCCACCCGGCATAGGTACGGAAACTAGCTCCACGGTAGCGACGGCGGAGGGCATGAGATGGAGCGTCCGACAAGATCTCCAGCCCGGGTCACACCTCTGCGTCAGCACGAAATCGACGGCGCGCGTGGAGTCGCCGTCGATGAAGATGATGGACCAGTCGGACTCCCAACTGATCGTGTCGCCGTAAGCCTCGACGTCCACCCGCCACCAGTCCAGTGAGGCTTGGGTTTTCCGGATGTACTGGAAAAATTCGCAGCCATAGTTAGCGAGACGAGACGCGAACGCCCCACCCGAGTCGTCATCCTGGAATGGTCTATCAGGAATCAGCGGGATCGGCCCCTTTGAGATGTATAGGTCGGCGCCTGGAACGCGGACCTCGAAACGGTCCTTGGCAACCGCCGCAACCGCCGAGATCTGTCCGAACAGTGCGCACAGCACGACAATTGCCGCGGACCGATTCACGCGGCCACCAGCTTCCTGGACCTTGGCGACGCCTCCGCCTTGAGCTTCGTGGCGTACGCCTCCCGAGCCCACCTCGCCATGGAAACGTTCCTCTCCTCGACCGATGCCTTCATTCGGAGGTCCATCGCCTCCGACACGCGGATCGGCGACTGCATGACCCAATCGGCCCGCCGCTCGCGCGACTTCGGCGGCTTGAGCTTCCGCTTCCTGGCCCCGGTGCCCCGCGTTCCGGTTGTTCGCCTCGTTGCGATCATTTCCCCTCCCGTCCAACGGTCGTTCTCGATCCTATCAGCCTGCGCGGCGGCCAACGCGGCCGACTTCGTTGCGACACTCGCCACTTCGGCGATGGCGCTCGATCCCAGGAAGCTGTTCTCACTCGCCATCGGAGGCGCCTCCTGCGATCCGAGCGAGATTCATCAGCGTCACCTTTGCCAATTCCATGGGGAACCCTCCAAGGTTGTCGCAAGGATAGCATCTGCGGCTGAAATCTGCTACCTTGAAATCGACCCGACCGAGTCCAGCTTGTAGACCAACCGGAGATGCTTTCGGATCCACCCGAGACGCCCCCGCAGTCGACCGTCGGTCGTGCTCCAGACCTGCGGCGCCACACAGACCAACCGCACTCCGTAGGCCATGATCTCGAGACTACCAGCGGGACAGAGGAGCGTCTTGTCGAACATCTGCTCACCTCGACGGTTGACGGACACGTCACAGTTGACGAACACCGCCGCCGCGGACTTGAGCTTTTTCTCCAACGGGAAGTTGAATTGTCGGCGGCCGCCGTTGGATCGATGGACCGCTTTAGTGTCATCCACGGGCCATGTTTCGCATCTTGCAATGCGCCGTCCAGGGTCGCGCCGCCGACAAATCAAGCAAAACCTGAGAACTTCCCGTCTTTGATCAGGAGTTCGGACTTCTCCCCATCGCTGTCGATGTAGAACAGACGGCGGCCTTCATTCAGACGGCCGCCGGTGACGAGGGCGTTTACGACAAACTCCGGCTCGTTGGTGATCGTTCTGTGTCGATCCCACGGACCGACATCATGGATCACGAGCGGTTCAAGCTGGAGCGCGTCATCCTCGATCACGATCCACTGTGGTCCGTTTCCGATCGCCCCGTACATACAACCAGTCCTTTCCGCGCCACTTCTCGCCGTCAGGGCAGGTATAATGGTGGCTGAAATATCTCGGCGCTTTGGGGGTTTGCCTTTGGTGTTCGTCGCCTTCGATGACCCGAGCCAGAGCCCGCCCGTCGGCCTTGGTCCACAGTTCGTGGTTGCCCTCTGGGTTCGGGGCCGCATCGAGGCACACGTAGGCCGGGTCCCCATTTAGTTTGATCGCGCCAGTTGGGACGTAGAGAACGCTTGCGCCACAATTGACGCAGCGATCGTCACAGCCCGCAGCGTCTACGTTTGCAGCAGCCACGCTTCGTCCTTGATCCGCGCCAAACGCCGTTGGCGGATATCCCAGGTTCTCATGCAGAGCGCCAGGAGGAACTTCTTGTGCGCGGATCTCACCCGCATCGCAAGGCGGAAATCCGGGTCTTTCAGCTCACGGATCTCTCTCAACCGAGAGACCTCGACCGCGCCCAGCAATCCCATACATTCATCGCGCACCGCCCGGAACTCTAACGCGAGCTGCTCGTGCTCATCGATGCCGCGCGGATCGACTATCTTCCAGACCATCTCGTCACCTGAGGGGTCGAGTTCTAGTCGTGCTACCTTTCCGGCGCCGTGGTTTTGACCCTGGCACACGCACACGCAGACCGGTCCCGTGGAGAGTGAACACCGCAGATCGCACCGCTGGGGCTTCTTCTCCGAGGGCGCGGCGTTCTCTGCAACGACCAGGCCCATGTGTTCCACCTCGGAGCCGCACGACCCGCAGACCAGCGGATCCCCTGGGGGGCGGTTGAAGAAGATCTGCTCGTCCATCGGATCATGGAAATCGAGCACGATCGACTCACACGAATCTATGCAACGAAAGAAATGCCGAAGTTTCATCCGCTCCTTAGTCCCACTACCGGACCAGGCATCGTGTCAATGAAGCCCGACCCCCGGTCCGGCGTGGAGCATGTGCTCGCGGCAACGGAGTCGACCCGGAGGCAAATCCAGTCGAGAGAGTTACGTCGCCGCGAGCAAGCCGATGGACGAAGGATATCACATTCGACGTGACAGTCTAGCCTTCATTCTCCTGGACCACGAAAAATTCGATGGCCGCAGCCTTCAGGAATCGACGCGCCTCTCCTTCGAGTTCTGGCCGGATCGAGCCCACCATGATCCGGCTGATCCCGGACGGTCGGAGGAGTTTGAGCGTCTCCGGTTCCGGCATGACACTGCAGACCAACACGGAGCCGGCCGTCGACGCGCCGATCTGGCACGCGTGTCCCAGTGCCACGATGACTGCATCAACACCGCGGGAGCAGGTCTCGATGTCCTGCCACACTTGACCCCCGACCCCAGGTCCTTTGACCAAGTCGCGCCGTTTGACCATCTCGTGGCCGTCACGCTGGCAGGAGTCGGTCCCCACCGAGGCCCCGGAGCCAAGCCCGATCAACGCCCCGTCCTCGCTTACGATGACGGCCCCGTTGCGAGCGTAGGAGCACGCCGAGTCCTCGCAGAGAGTCTGTGCGATGCGCAGAAGAGCACTGGGCGTGAGCATGCTCACGATCGCCACATGAGGGCAAGGAATCCGCCGGCACAGATCCCTATCGCGAATGACAGGTGATCCGCGCAAATGCGGTCGTCAGACAGTCCTAGATCCAGGTGATGCCTCCGATGACGATGCTAACGCAGCGAGAAGGCCTCCCGCGCTCGCCCCCCTCCTCTACCCGACGAACTCATGGTATTTCTCGATGAACTCATCCACGGTACCCCTCCCGGCCGAAGTGTTGTACCAGCGCTTCCAGTACCGCGCCATCCCATGGATATCATCCTGTGCCGGCAATGGCTCTTTGACTTTCAGGTAGCGCAACCGGCAGCCGATGGTCGCCAACCGCAGGTCCCACTCCATCTCTTCGATGTGGCGGTTGGCGATCTCTGGGAATCGCGTTTCGTACTCAGATCGAAGCCAGGCCCAAGTAGCCGGCTCCATCTGGAAAGCCCCACGGGCCGGTCCCCGCCCCAATTGGCGGAGGTAGTGACCGAAGTCACTCTCCTTCGCGGCAGTGCCTAGAACCAGCCGAATTGCGGCCTCACTCGCCATCGCAGCGCTCGTCTCCCGGAGAGTACGGGAGACGAAATTGCGGAATTGCCCGCGGTTGTAACTCAGTTTTTACCCACGGGGCCCGTGTGGGGGCCGGTCACCCTGCCGACGGGTCCAGGAGAGACCGAAATCTGCAGCTTCTGCATCAACGTCTCCACGACCATTGCGTCCGCAGATGCTCTCTTCGCAGCCTCATCTGCTGCAACCTTTGCCTTTTCGGCGCTCAGCTTGCTCGCGGCAACCGTCAAGAGCACGCCGCCCGCGGCGACCGTAGCCATGACGCCCTGGAGGAATAGGAAGAGGTGCTGGTTGATCTGATCGAGCTGTTGCTGCGTGAACCAGCCCGTGATCGAGAGGACAATCATAAAGATCGCGACCACAGACCCAACCAGAGTAGCCGGATCCTTCCTCGCTCCGCGCGCCTCCCGGAGCGCCCACAGGCTCTCCAGCACGCTGGTCAACTTCGGCCACATGGTGAAGACCCAAACCGGGGCTTTCGTGATCAATCTCAGTAGAGGCAACATGGTCACATTTCCTTTCCGCTGAACAAGCGCTTCTCTATCCGCTCCAGAAACCACGCTTGGTTGTCATCAGACAAAGCCACCATCCAGGCTGCCGGCCAGTGAGATCGCAATCCCTGCGAGAGCGGCGTTTGCCGTCGCTGGCCCTACAATCGTGAGCCTATCCCCGGCGGCGAAGCTCTGAGCCAACCCGCCGGTCGTAGTGAATGTGGCCACGATGGCAGCAACCGCGTAGACCACCGTGCCGATGGTGGCCCCGTTTTTTTGAACGGAGAGCGTGGCAGTTACCCCCGTCCCCGCCACGGCGGCGGACCCTCTAGATCCGGAGAAATTTGCAGGAAACGTGGTTGCACGCGCCATGACGCGCCGGAAGATAACCTGACTCGAAGTCAACACGGCCTCGTTGGACGCGCTCATGTCTGACGCTTGCTTCACTGCCACCCAGGCGCCGGCCGCGGTTGCTCGGTAACTTAGGTCTTCGTCGACAACGTAAACCTCCCAGCCTTCGGTTGGGATGATCGAGATCCAAGCATTCGACTTGTAATACACAATGCGATTGTCCAGGCCGGCCCAAACGCCCGTGGCGCTGGCTCCTGGGACGTATCTGCTCCCATCGGGCGGGGGTAATAATGGCGGCGTTGTATCGCCCAGGCTGATTACACTGCACATAACTAGTGCATCTATAATCCGCAGGGAGTCGTTGTGTGTCACGTTTTTCGACAGTTGGCTTGCCGAAATTTCGGGTAGTACAATATTGGGAGTGTTGGCCATCGAAAGTCCCTTCTACACCGTCGCTTCGGAAGCAAAGCCCCGTCCCACGACTGCATTCAACTGATACACCAGGACCGTAACCAGGTTGCCAGGAGTCAAACCGTCACTGGTTTGCTCTGCCGCCGAGTACCCAACCGAGGGAGTCGAACTCGCGATCGTCCGCAGGACGTCTTCTCCGTCCGTGATATCTACCTCGTAAGACTCTACGACCTCCCCCACGGGAGTTTCCGAGAGGTCGTCCCACTCTCCCGCAATTCTCCCGCGCGGGGTCCAGGTCACGGTGAGGTTTTCCGCTCCGTCTCGCTCACCGGTCACATGGTCCGCAGACAGCGGCATGAGGTGACGCATCTGTGGGGTGAACTGCTGGGGGGCGCCAGTCATCCCGAGTGGCCCGAGAGATACGGGTCGGAACCACAATGGATACCCATTGTCAGACGGCGTGAGCCCATGGAACTTGATAAAGTCTGAGTGGAAGTAGACGCAACTCTCGCCGATTTCATGGGTAGACATAGCCCATTCGGTGCCCTTTCGCCCTCGCAGCAGGCCGGATAGCGTGTACATGTTCTCGCCCAAATCCAGCGCGGACCGGTATGCAATGAGTTCGTTCCCGACCAGCAATGGGTTTGCCCCGTTGAGAACCTGCAGGGCAGACCGTGAGCTGAGGAATGTCTGCGATACGAATTTGACGGTGACCGTCGAAACTTCGTCCCACAGGTTGGGGTCGCCCACTGGCGGAAGCGCACTGATCGCCGATGCGATCGGTGATTGTGTGTACTGGGTCGCCCACGGCGTCCACGAACTTCCTCCATCCCGAGAGATGTCGATCCTCGCCCCCGTCCACTCGGGCATGTAGCCGCGCATGGCAACGTAGAGCCCGGGCGCGTCATCAATCGGGCTGATGAGCGGGGAATTGACCAAGACCATCCGGGTCAACCCAGGGAGTTCTCCCTGCGGCTCCTCTAACGGGCCAGGGACTCCAGACGCCGTGGATTCGTAGGCGGTGGCGACTTCGTTGGCCGCCTCGATCTCGATCACCCCGCCGCTGTAGGTCAAGCGATCGATCCTGATCACGCGTTCGGAGTCCGGCTCCTCGACCACCACCACGTCCGCGGCGTCCAGCCACGCGTACTGGAATGGGACGCTCACCACCTGCGAAGTTCTCTGCGCCCATGCGAAGCTCAACCGCTTCTCCGCTATCTGGGCGGCTTCGTCAGCCGTCATGGCGACAGGGATGTCGATCACCACAACCTCCCGGCTCGTGGTGATCTGCCGACTCGATCGCTGCACGCCGCGTTCGTAGGTCCGTTCCCAATCGATGTAGCCGATCTCGACCGCGCGCGGCATCTCTAGCTCCTGCTGTCGGGTCGTGGTCACAGCCTGCGGGCGCCCCGACCCGGAGGTATGCGCCGCCAGGTGTTCGTAGGGGATCGTTACCACCGGAGGCTTCCCACGGATGGGAAACTTCAGCTTCCCGTCAGACTCGACGCAATCGAAGAAATACCCATCCGCGAGGCGTTCGATGGCCGAGCGGGCCCGCATGCGGTGGTCCAGGAGATACCCACGGATGGTGGTCGTCACCAGGTCAGAGACGTCTCGCTCCGCAGCCGTGACCGAGACGCGCTCACACACGTCGGCGACGATTTCGCTCAGGAGCACGGAATTCGGGTCCCCTCGGTCCAGCCACACCCGGACGTAAACGTTATCGTCGTAGGGCAGGTCACAGCCAGTAACGATGGAATGGGCGAATTTGTCGTAGACGCATCCGCCGTCCCAGGTTGGCGTGGTCCCCGCCATCTCGTCGGTCAGCCACGTCTTGGTCACCGTTCGACCAGAGACCGAGAACCGGTGGATCGTCGAATCGCCCTGGTCATAGGCGTAGAAGATCTCTCCGTTGACGGCGCCGCGCCGCCACGCGGACTTCGCGCGCAACGGAACAACTTCACCTGTCGCCTGGCCGGCGTTCGCCAGCGTCGAATCCTCTTCATTGTAGGTATAGAACAAGATTCGTTCGATCCCAGACTCTGGCTTGGCTCCGATCATCAACTGCTGCGTGTCACGATCCCACCGGAGAACTCTGGCGGCGCCGCTGGCGTCGTTGAAGATCGAGAACTCTAGTATGGTCGGGGTAGTCCCTGGGTTTGGCGTTACGACGAACACCGTAGAAGAGTCGGTCGCTGTATCGTTGGCGACAACCCAAAGTCGCCCCGTATCCTCGTCCCAGTCCATCGACGAGAAATAATAATTCACTGGGGCAGACAAGATCTGGGTATCCAGCCCGAACCAATCTAGGGTGGACCTGTCCAGGATGTTCAAGCGCTGATTGGAGAAACCGAAGATGGCAAGGTAGGGGTATAAAGGATTACGACTCACCCTTACCATTGTTGGGTAATACGTATCTACCTGGGACACCGCATATACCGTAAGCGTTTCTCCGCTTAACTTCATGGGGTGGGAAACGGAAAGATCCGAATCCGAGATCGTGCCGCATGTATACACGACCGAGTTCTCGTCGATGTCGAAGTCACAATCATCGAACGGGATCGCGGCACGGCCCACGTCTGGATCGAAGTGGTCCACACTGTGATCCACCTCGTTCGTCAGCAGATTGAAGATGTCCCAGTTTCCGTATGCTTCGATCAGGACCCTGGTTTCATCGGGGTAGACGACGAGGTTATCTTGCGCCGGTCCTGGGGTCAGCGTTGGGGCGAGCGTCCCGTGTAGTACATGAACCGAGAATTGGCTAACCCGTGGCGATGGGCCGAAAATGGTCCTCACCCCGAAATCGCCCCTGGACAGAGCTTCATTCAGTTCGTCCTTGGTCCAGTAAGGCGGGTTGGCGATGTGATTGAGCCGATCTATTTTGGACGCCGGACTCCAATTCTGACCCACGGTACAGGTACCGGAGATCTGCACACCCTCTCCTGGGAGTGCATACCTTATCAGGAAAGATACGTTTCCTCCCAGAGGAAACTGAAAGCCGTTGGCTTGTTGGGCAACCACGTGGGTCTTGGTGGCATATATGGTGTTGACGTAATTTATCGTCTGACAAGGGAGACTGGCATTTAGCGATGATGTGCTCCCTTTGATATAGTCAATGTGTAGGTTGCATGGAACATCATTAAGGCCGTCCGGGTAAAACGCAGCCGGGGGGGAAATTTCATTGTCTCCGTCTTCGTCGGATGAGTACGTGAACCAACCGCTGGCGTTCGGATTGTGCTCGAACATCATCGCCTGGATGTAATACTCACCCGGGGGGAACATGAACCCGGTAGTAAGGACGAAATCGTCCGCATACCACGCGATTGAGCTCCCGGTTTCGCTTCCGATCGTTAGTCCCCCAATGTTACCAACGGAGCCGCCACCCTCATACTCGGCCACGATAACATTGTCGATCAGAACCACGTAACTGGGTCCCTCTCCTTGACCTTGTCGGAAGTCCATCCGGTGGTATACTCCAAGCTCTCCGATGGCCCCAGGCTGGGAGATGGCCTTGAAGACGTCATTAACGCCAAACACCCAGACCTGGCCCAACGAATCAACCGCGACGGATATCTGGGGCCATCCGCCTGACTTCAACGCCGCCAGCTGAACGATTCCGGCAACCGGGAGAACTGGAATCATGAACCAAAACGACCCCCACGCCCGGGGGGAGTTTGTATCGTGACCAATGTCACAATAAGTTGGGTCGTAAGCGTCCATATCCACGTAGGCAGGCATGAAATCTCCCGGAAACTTCAAGCACTGTTTTCCGGCGCGCCCACCTCCGTGAGGGAAGTGTGTGTCCCACTCCACGGCCCCGGTTACTCTCGATTCGGATGGAAAACGCTCGTACTCGTGTCTGTCCGTCTCGGCTCCGGATAGCATATAGATAGCGCCCTGGAACGGGTTCGAGCTGTCGATCGACGCAATGTCCGGTGAGATGTCGATAGGATCGAACGGGACCGACTGGGTGACGTCCGTTGATAACTCGAACAGGAGGTTTGGAATCGAGTTGTTCGTGTACTTCAG
>Ga0226658_10000707_pt1 | contig 16590 bp, 12 predicted proteins | sample OliLak19BULKMAT1_FD_169091 | JGI IMG/M metagenome (GOLD analysis project Ga0226658, IMG submission 169091) | Freshwater microbial mat bacterial communities from Lake Vanda, McMurdo Dry Valleys, Antarctica - Oligotrophic Lake LV.19.BULKMAT1 (v2)... | ecosystem: Environmental > Aquatic >... | reverse complement strand
CCCCCAGAGCCAGCGCCTGCGGCATATTGAAGATGCCATAGGTCGGCACCTGCTCGTCGGCCATCTGTTGCTGCTGCACTTGGTCCATGTGCGCGAGCGAATCAAACAACACCGTTGAGGCCCGATCGGTTGGCAGATTCACCGTATTGGCGCGGTTAATGGCGCTGCGTCCGCGCTGAACAAGTTTTGATTTATTGGATTGCGTCATGTCGCTTCATTGTTGAATGCTGCTTCCATCTGCTGCCGGAATTTCACGGCGTCGTTCGATGGATCATAGACAACATGATCCCACGTTACGGTTTCTCCGATCGCGACATCGCGCGACAATTTGACCTTGTGCGCCAGCCCGATTGGCAATGCACGCTTGGCGATTGAATCGGCGGCAGGCATCAGCTTTCCATAAACCGTATAGCCGCCTTCGCCGTCGAGTGTCTCGCCAGCCTTCAAGGCGCACTTGGCGGTCGCGACAGCGTCGCCGCGCCAGCCGGTCGCAGCACCAGTGGCTTCATTGCGCAACGCCGCACTGGCGACGCTGATACCAAGCTCGAGTCCGATCAAATGGAATGGCTTGTACATGCTCGAATATTCACCGCTAGCGTCGGTCACCAGACCGTATTCCTTGAAACAGCGGCGCACGTATTCAGAGTCCGCCGCAAAGGTGACATACACCCCCCAGCGCAGATCTCGAAACACCGGACGACCATCGCGCTCAACACTGGAAATGACTTCGACCTGTCCGCGATGGTGCAACAGACCACCGTCGGCTTTGGGTTTGAGAATACGCGCCAAGTCGTCAACCCCGCACGGCGGAAAATCGAGGCCTTGCGGGGCAGGCGTGAGGCCAGTCGCGTTCGCCACGGCGGCCATCTCGATGGCGCTCTTGGTGCCATCGAGAAACGAGTTGAACATTTGCGCGTTGAAATCGCCGCCCGCCACCGTCTCTGGCGTGAATCCGTAGTGGCCCCAAACCGTATCCGGGGTGGAGGCGTGATATGCAGGCAGGTACTTGGTGCCCTTGCCGGCCGCGACAACATCGAATCCGGCCGTGCGCGCCCAGTCGACCATTTCGCAAATGAGCGCAGGTTGGTCACCGTAGGCCAGCGAATAAACGATGCCGGCTTCTTGTGCGCGCTTGGCCAGCAGCGGCCCCGCCAGTGCGTCGGCTTCGACATTGACCATCACGATATGCTTCTTGTGTTCACAGCACGCCAGCACATGCGCGATGCCGGCCGCCGGGCTGCCGGTGGCGTCGATCACCACATCAACGTAGGGCGAGGCGATCAACGACATCGCATCATCGGTGATGAACGTCCCGCCACTCTTGTTCGCCACTTCCATCGAGACGGCCGAAAACTTTTGCTCAGGCCAACCGACGCGTGTCAGCGATTCACGAGCACGGGCCGGATTCAGATCGGCGATACCGGTCAAATGCATACCAGGCGTGCGCGGGACTTGCGACAGGAACATGGAACCGAATTTCCCCGCGCCAATAAGAACCACCCGCACCGGGTTCTGGTTTGCGGCGCGCAGTTGCAATAATCGATGCAGGTTCATGGATTGAAATGAAAAATGAAGATCGCCTAACGACGGGCAGTTCGGGGCAATAAAGGCTGGAAATGCCCGTCCCTATTGGAACTTGCTTAACCTTCAGGCTTCCAAGTCCTGCTCGAGGACGCGCAGTAAGTTGCAAGTATCCATGTTGCCCCAGCCGGCTTCCATGAGTTTGGACAACTGCCGATGCACCAGTGCAACGGCGGGTAGCGGCAGATGTTGTCGCTTCGCCGCCTCGTCGATCAGCCCGAAGTCTTTGTAGTGAAGTCCCGCAGGAATGCCGGCGTCGAAGTCACGTGACGCCATTTTCGGGCCCATTAAACCAAGCATCTTGGAGCTGGCGAAGCCTGCCATCAGCGCATCCACCACCTGCTGGCCATCGACACCATTGGCGCGGGCGAACAACATTGCCTCGGCGATACCCTGAATGTTCACCACCTGCACAATCTGGTTGCACGCTTTCGTTACCTGACCGCTGCCCACGCCGCCCATGTGGAAAATATTGCTGCCCAGCTTTTCCAGCAACGGGCGTGCTCGTGCAAGACTCGCATCGGTTCCGCCGACCATGATCGACAAGGTGCCGGCTTCGGCCGCCTTGGTACCGCCGGACACCGGACAATCCATGAACGCGATTTGTTTGTCTGCGAGCTTCGCGGCAATGACCCGCGTCAGCGCCGCATCAATAGTGGAAAAGTCGCATACCAGCGTGTCAGGCGAAGCGGTCTCGATGACGCCGCGAAACAAACCTTCGCCTCCCAGCAGTACGGCTTCGACGTCGGTGGTCGTGGTGACATTGGTGAAGACAAACTCGGCGCCTTCGGCCGCGTCTGCCGGCGAACGGCAGGCGGACGCCCCCAAGTCCACAAACGGGACCATCGCTTCCGGACGTCGCGCATACAAGCGTAACTGATGCCCCGCCGTGATCAGGTGGCGCACCATGTTGCCACCCATGCTGCCCAAACCGATAAATGCGACTGTTGCCATTTAAAATTCCACTAAACGCGCGTTGGAAAGCTCCCAGTTTCCTCCTTCTGGCAGCCTGCGCGCAAGTGCAGCGGGTAAACTGGCACCCATACCGTGTCAGTCGTCATCGACGACGGCTCAATGTGCCTCAACAAGGACTTATGAAAATTATCGAATACGCGCTTACGCACGACTCGCTTGACTACATCGAGCTCAATCACCTGCTCAAGCTGACCGGCTTCGCTGATAGTGGCGGTTCTGGCGGCGCACTGGTCACCACCGGCGCGGTAAAAGTTGACGGACAAGTTGAATTGCGCAAGCGTAACAAGATTCGCGCGGGACAGGTGGTGCACATCGCCGACAGCGAGATACGAGTCCTCGGCAAATCTGCCGCGTAGGTTCGAATGGCACTGAAGGCGACCATTTTCAAAGCCGAGCTCGGCGTCTCGGATATCGATCGCGGTGTGTACGGCACCTTCCCCCTCACCATCGCCAGACATCCTTCCGAAACCGATGAGCGCATGATGGTGCGGCTGCTGGCGTTTGCGTTGAACGCCCACGAGCGCCTAGAGTTCGGTAAAGGTATTTCCAGCGAAGATGAACCCGCACTGTGGCGGCGCGACTTGACCGGTGCGATTGAGCAATGGATCGATGTCGGGCTGCCGGAGGAACGCTTGTTGCGGCGCGCGTGCGGTAAAGCCGCCGAGGTCGTGCTCTACACCTACGGCGGCCGCGGTGTTGACATCTGGTGGCAGGCAAATGAACGCGACCTGCGAAAGCAGGAACGTTTGTCGGTATTCGATGCGCCGACTGAGGCGAGCCGCGAGCTCGCGCTGATGGCGGCGCGCTCGATGGTGCTGAACGTCACGATTCAGGAGGGGCAGATATTCTTTTCGGACGCGAGTCGCGTGGTTGATGTTGTGTTGCGAACCCTTAAACCACGCGACGCCTGACGCCTCCGAAGGTGATGCAATGCGTCGTTGCAGCGCAAAAACGAAAAAAGCCGCCGAATTATTCGGCGGCTTTTTCGTTTCTACAACAACAATGGGGCGTTATTTTGCCGCGAAGTTGCTGGCTTTCTTCCAACCGCCGGGAGTGCCGGCGCTTGGCGCGGCAGCCGGCAAGGGCTTACCGACAAAGCCAGTCTTGCCGTTGCTTGGTTTGCTAAACGCCGGCTTACCGAAGCTTGACTTGGAGAAGCTCGACTTGTTGCCGCCGCCTTCTTTGGACCATGAACCGGCACCCGCATTGCTGGCACCGCTGCGCGGTGGGCCTTTGCGATTAAAGGTCTTGCCCGGCGGCTTGCGGTCGAACACTTTTTGCTTTGGCTCAAGACCATCAATGGTCGTGACCGGGATCAGCTGGGTGGTGAAGCGCTCGATCAGCTTGACTTGGAAATTCTCACGCACGTTGGCGAGCGAAATCGCGATGCCGCTACGACCCGCACGACCGGTACGACCAATGCGGTGTACGTAATCTTCGGCCTGACGTGGCAAATCGAAGTTGATGACGTGCGAAATACCCTGCACGTCGATACCGCGTGCGGCAACGTCGGTGGCCACCAATACGCGCAGACGACCACGCTTCAGGTTTTCCAGCGTGCGGGTACGCGCACCTTGTTTCATGTCGCCGTGCAACGCCGCCGCCGCGTGGCCCTGATTGATCAGGTCCAGCGCCAAGTCATCGGCCGCGCGTTTGGTCGAGGTAAACACAATGGCTTGCTGAACATCGGTGTCACGCAGCAGATGGTCGAGCAAGCGGTTTTTGTGTGACAGATCATCTGCGTAATGCAAACGCTGTTCGATATTTTCATGACGCGCCTTGCCGGAGATGTCGATCCGCACCGGGCTCTTCATCATGGTGGCAGCCATGCGCGAAATGTTGTCGTCGAGCGTTGCCGAGAACAACAGGGTCTGACGATCGGTCGGCACTTTTGCGACAACCGCATCGATGTCATCCTTGAAACCCATGTCGAGCATGCGGTCGGCTTCGTCAAACACCAGCATTTCGAGGCGCGATAAATCGACACGTCCGGATTGCATTTGGTCGAGCAAACGGCCCGGCGTGGCAACCAAAATGTCTACGCCGGCTTTCAACATACGGTTTTGCAACGGGTATGGCATGCCGCCGACGATCGAGATAGTACGAACGCGCTTCATTTTGCGGCCGTACGTTTCAGTTGCCTTGGTAACTTGCATCGCCAGCTCGCGGGTTGGCGTCAGCACCAGCACGCGTGGTCCGTTGCCGGCAACCTTATGCGGCTCTGCCAGCAATTGCAGCGCGGGCAACATAAAAGCAGCGGTTTTACCGCTACCGGTTTGCGAGGAAACAAGCACGTCGCTGCCGGCCAGCACTTCAGGAATCGCGCGCGCTTGCACATCCGTCGGATCGGTATAACCGGTCATTTCGATGGCTTCGAGCAGGGCTTTGTTCAAGCCGAGTGTTTCAAATTTCATTTTCAACTTTCAATCGTGGGCGCCCTGCTGTTGTTGCCGCAATCGGCAACGCCGCAAGGCGTTCGTTACGCGACCATCATTGGTCGCAAAAAGCGGCACAGCAAAACCAATGCACTCCAACATTCGGAGTCGCGAAGGGTCACGATTCAAGGAGCTAATCGCGGTTGATGCGCCAACATCGGCACCAACCTATATGCGATTCGAGAGGGGCAGCGTGTCGGAAACGACGCGGCCCAAAAAGAGAAAAGCGGGGCGGGGGACGATGAACGTAAGTGTTACAAAACTGCAGCGATCTTGCGATCGCGGTTTTACTGAACTGTGTTATTACCGTTGCCCAGCAACACAATCCAGCTTTGTTGCAGCGCACAACGCGCATTCTACGTGACAGTCTTTGATAACACCAGAAAAAACTTGTGAAATTTCAGACAGATAGCATGAAGGCCTACCAGCGGGCGGTATCTAAAAGGCAAAGGCTATATCTGGCGGGGCGTTTCAGCCATTTTTGCCTGTAAAGCCCCGTCGTTGCTTGGGGTTTGGTTATGGCGATTACTCACGATTCGATCATGCAGGCAGGTGATCTTGAGGCTGGCGGTCTTTTCGAAGCAGGCCGGAAAGAACGCGTGAACCAGCGCAGCAAACGCGGCACCGAATAGTGCGCCGGCGAAACTCAACGCGACAGCCAGGTGCTGCCAGTAGGTTTCGCCGACGCTGGCGGGGTGCTCAGTGAAGAATTTGTTCATGGCGCGGCTTCCGAAAAAGAGGGCAGCTAGACGAGTAAAACTGCGATCAGCAGTTTATCGGCCAGCGCGCGCAAAGAGTTTGCCAATTCATCGCCAAAATTGCATATTATGCGAATTACTTTCTATCTATCTCACTATTAATGGAAAATTTAACTCTTGATGCTTTCGACAAGCGAATTCTAGAAACACTCCAGGAGGACGCCTCGATCAGTCTGGCTGCACTCGCCGCCGCCGCCAAACTGTCACCGACGCCGACCTGGCGGCGTGTACAGCGACTGGAAACAGCAGGCGTCATTCGGCGCCGGGTGGCGCTGCTTGATGCGAGCAAGATCAACCTAGGCGTGACGGTGTTTGTCGGCGTCAAGACCAATCAACACAATCAAGCTTGGCTGGATCGTTTCGCCAAGGCGGTCAGTGACGTTCCGGAAATCGTCGAGGTCTACCGGATGAGCGGCGACCTCGACTACCTGCTGCGGGTGGTGGTGCCAGACATCGCCGGCTACGACGCGGTCTATCGACGTCTCATCAATTCCGTTGAGCTGTCCGACGTAAGCTCCAGCTTTGCCATGGAGCAGTTGAAGTTCACCACCTCACTGCCGCTTGACTACGTCTAATACATTCATGCAGCGTCAAACGGCGTGGTTGAATCGGTTTGTTCGGCATAATCAATCGAGCGATATTGCCAATGATGCCCCTCGCGGCTGCCAACCTAGCCGGTAGCCCGCACGAAACGATGATGCCCATGCCGACCCGACGAATCCTCACGCTGGCGTTGTCAGCGATCGCGACGCTAACCGCTTGCGCCCCACTCAACAAGCTTCCGACCGCAACGGATGCGAAGGTCGCGGCCGCTAAAGTGCCGGCGACACCGACAACGCCGACGGTCGCAGGCGCAACGGCGACGGTGGCCGCCGGCGCCACGCCACCCGTCCCGATTCCCGGGCCGGGCGAGCCACGCCGCTACGCAGACGTCGTTACCAAGGATGCCAAGTCATCTAGGGGCATGCTGATCTATCACCGCGTCAAGGATCGGCACCTGTTTGAAATCCCCGAAAAGCTGCTCGGTCGGGACCTGTTGTGGTCCGCCGAAATTTCGCAGGCTAGCGCGGGTGGCGGATTCAACGGACTGTCGCTTGGCTACCGCGTGCTGCGTTTTGAACGCGTAGAAAACCGCATCTTCCTGCGCTCGGTGTCATACCAAAACCGCGCGATCGGCGACATCAAGGCGGCAGCCGACGCTGTTGATCTGGCGCCCATCGTGATGGCCTTCCAGATTGAGGCCGAAGGCAACGAACGATCAATGGAACTCCGAACTGAAGAAAAAGCGGAGTTGGAGAAGGCGGCGAAAGAAAAGGCAGACAAACAAAAAGCGGACAAGGACAAGTTTCTCAAGCAATCAGCGGAGCAGTTGCGTGCCGAAGTCGCCAAGTCAACCGGAAACGATGCGCTAGCGAGACAAGTGGCGGCGGTGGACGCGGCGAACTCGACAGCGGCGTCACCGCTAATTTCGGCAGCAACGGCGGCGGCAAGCGTGCCAACGAGTGGGGCGGCAACTCCGTCAGCGAAAACCACACCAGACGCAAAGCCAGCCCTCGAGGTAAAAGACAAACAACCGCCTAGCAAAGAGAAATGGCCGGTGATCGATGCGAGCCGCATATTGCTATCGACCTCTGGCGATCTGATTGATGCGCGAAATCTCGGGCCGGCTGGCTTCGGCGGCGTTGATCCTTCGCGCAGTCTCATCAGCCAGGTGAAAGTGTTCCCCGGCAATGTCGAGACTCGCTCAACGCTGACCTTCGCATCATTCCCGATGCCAACGTTGAATGCCGGCGGGATGCCGCAGATGCCAACCATATCGCGCAATCCGTCGCGCACGGCGATTGTTCACTATAGCCTGGCGATGCTGCCGGAAACACCCATGCAGGGTCGCTTCGCGGACGAACGCGTCGGCTACTTCACTGAGGCGTTTGTCGAGTACGGCGGCGAACGCAGCGGCACGCGCGGCCGCGAGTACATTACCCGTTACCGCCTTGAGAAGAAGGACCCGGCGGCAGCGCTGTCTGAACCCATCAAACCAATCACCGTCTACATCGCCCAAGAAGTACCGGAGAAGTGGCGTAAACCACTGATGGCTGGCGTTGAAGACTGGAACGCGGCCTTCGAACAGGCGGGCTTCAAGAACGCCATCGTCGCCAAAATGGCCCCCACCAAAGAGCAAGATCCGCTGTGGGATCCTGAAGACGCGCGCTACTCGGTGATCCGTTGGGTCGCCATGCCAATCGCCAACGCAATGGGCCCGAACATACACGATCCGCGTTCGGGCGAAGTTGTCTCCGCGCATGTAATCTTCTGGCACGATCTGTTGAAGTTCGTCGAGCAACTGTATTTCATCCAGGCGGGCGCTGCTGACAAGCGCGTGACGACTTTGCCGTTAAGTGACGAAGTGCTGGGCGAGCTGTTGCGCTCGATTGCCACCCACGAAATTGGCCACACACTGGGCCTGCGCCACAACCATCGTGCGGCCACCGCCTACTCGGTGAAGGATCTGCGCAACCCGGCATTTGCCGATGCCAACGGTACCGTCGCATCCATCATGGCTTACGGGCGGTTCAATTCCGTTGCGCAACCCGACGACGGGGTGACCAGCTTTGTTCCCAAACTCGGCCCTTACGACAAATTTGCCATCGAGTGGGGTTACAAACCACTGGGTAAGAAAACCGCTGACGAAGAAATTCCCGAGCTCGACTTAATGGCCGCGCGGCACATCAAGGAGCCGCTGCTCAAATTTGGTGGCGAGGACTTCGCCGCGTTCCTCGACCCTGAGGTGCTGACCGAAAACATCGGCCGTGAACGCATTCCCGCAACGCGGCTATCGCTGGCATCAATCGAACGTGCGTCGCGAACGCTGATCGCGGCGACAACGCGGCTCGGCGAAGATTACGAAACGCTTGAACAAACTTACACGCGGCTGGTGAATCAGCGCTCGAGCTACCTCAGTTCGGTGGTGAAGATGATTGGTGGTGTCCGTGAGACGCGATACCTCGGGGGACGAGGCGGTGAGACCTTCACCCGGACCACGCCGCAGGAACAGCGCGAGGCAATCCGTTTTCTGCTTGATGAAGCGCTCGTCACGCCAAAGTGGCTCATCGATCCGCAAGTGCTGAATCGCATCTCGATGATCGACGTCACCGCGCCGGTGGTCAACGCGCAAAAACGCATTCTCTCCGAAATGCTGATGCCAGTCCGTTTCCGCGTATTGGAGGATGTTGAATCCCTTGCGCCCGGCAGCGGACTCAGTGCGTACCGCTACTTGCAGCTCATCCAGCGAAGCATCTTTCGTGAAACGGTTTCACCGCAGCCAAAGGCCGACATCTACCGCCGCGAATTGCAGCGCGATTTTATCGAACATTTGAAGGCGTTCTCAGGCGAAGCACAGCGCTTCAAGAGCTTCAGCTTCATGCTTTCCGCAGCACAAACAGATCTGCTGATTGATCTGCGACCCGCCGCCCTGCAGAGTCTGAAAGACGTCAAAGTGATGTTGCTCGCGGGCGAGCAACGCACCACCGACAGCGCCACACGCCAGCATTTTTCACTGCTGGCGCGCGACGTCGAGAAGACGCTGAAGATTCGCGGGATCTAGGCTTCCGGGCGGCTCTATCAGGGCTGGATGGGCGTGTAACCAGCGGGGATGGTGCCGGCGTTGGTGATCGCGGTCAGCGGCAAATTGTCGCCGCTCGTCAACCAAACCGTGGTCGTGTTGTCTGCGCGAATCCAGACGATATCAAGAAACCCATCACCGTTGAAATCCGCCGTACCGAAAAACTGCAATCCGGTATCGGTGCTTGCAAACGATAGGACGGTCGACGCCACGCCAAGTGAACTTGAGGTGCAAGCTGCGTTCGGGTCGCTAGGGTCACCGGCAAACGTCGGTAACGTCAGACCGGATGCGTCGAGCACGATGAGCCTGACTTCGCCGGTTGCGTTGTTTCGGATCAAGATTTCCGCACGCCCAGATCGCAGAAACGTCCCCAACTTGAGAGCAGTAAAGCCAGCCGGGATGGTGCCAGCCGAAAGGTTAGCGCAGGTTCGTCCCGGCGTAGCCATCAACGCACGGATTTCATTGTTCGGACTGATGTAGATCATGTCAGCAGCGCCGTCGCCATTGAGGTCTTGCGCGCCCAGCAAACGCCAACTTAACGGTGCCCCTCCACGCTTGCGCACCTGCGTCACGCCAACGCCATTGGTAAACCAAACATAGGAAACTCCGGTGTCGTCAATATTGGGGCTCTGCCCGGTAAAGCGCCAGACGATATCGCCGAACCCGTCGCCATCAAGATCGCCGCCCGCATCCACTCGCCAAGTGAGCTTGACGCTTCTCAACACACGTTCGTTGGCGGGATTGACGTTCTGCCAAACACGCGCTTCGCCAAACTCTCCCTGGTTCGTATTTTGGTAAATCAGGTCCGGACTTTTGTCGCCGTCAATGTCAATCAAACCCACCGTCCGAAAACTTGCGCCCGGGTCGGTTACCGGCGTGAATTGCAGCAGATTGGAGACAAGACTTCCATTGACTGAAAGCGCTGGTGACGACGAACGAAGTCGAAGCGGCTGAATACCACCGGCGACCAGAACAACAATCGACCTCGGCGTCGCCGGTGCGGCGAAGTAGTTCGAGTCGCCGTTCTGAAGGGGCGTGAGCACACAGGTTCCGGCGGCAATGAAACGCAGAACTGAGCCCGCCACCGTACAGACCGTCTGGGTGCTAATGGAATAGTCCACCAGCAATCCCGAACTCGCGACGGCCGCCAGCGTGATGCTGCTACCCACCACAGCATTGGCCGGAGGATTGAACGTGACCGTTTGAGTTCCCTTGGTTACCGTTAGACTCAGTTTGCGAGTGATGGTATTGCCGACAGCATCGTTTGCTCGCACGAAAAACTCAAAGGGGCCTGATGAAAGCGGCGTACCCGACAAGAGGCCTCCGCCATCCAACGTTAAGCCGACGGGGAGCGTACCCGACACGAAAGAAAACGATATGGGCAGCGTGGCACCGTTTGCGGTTAGCGCTTGCGAGTACGCAAGAGCAACAGTAGCGTCGGACAAAACAAGCGGTGAGATCTCAAGCGAGACAACTTGACCACCTAGCAGCGTGCCGCTGCTGGCCGCAAAATTACCGTTGTAATTGGCGGCAACGGTATACGTTCCGCCGTTGGCAAAGACATTGTTGCACTGGGCCGCACCGGCGGCGATTGGCAAAGCAGTACAAGCCGGGACGGTCGCGCCGTTGATCAGAAAGCTCATCGTCCCCGTGATGGCAGACGGTGGCTGGAGCGCCGACAAGAGTTTGGTGGTCGGCCCCGACAGGACGGTGGTGTTAGCCGGCGTTGCTCCGAACGATGAAGATGCTGTCTCGTGGACCGAGAAAGTGACTGTACTGGTTGACAATTGCGCATCGGGCCTCAGGTTGAACGAGATATCAACAGTTTGGGCGATGCCATTGCTTCCGGCAGTTGTTTGAAACACGACGTATCGTTCACCGATACCGCCACCTTGTGCAACGACGATATTAGAAAATGAAGGCGGCACCGTCGTCGTCGTTAAATTGGCGCTGACCACCTGAGCTGCAAACTTGGCGTCGACCAACTCATACCGATAGTACGTGCCGCTGTTCGCTGTCCGGCCAACGCCGGCTGTAAACGTGGCGGTCAAAACCGCGCTACGGACGGTGCCAACTAGGCCGACCGATTGTCCGGCAGCACTAGGGTTCAGCACAGACGTCACCGCCGTCGTGGTTGCCAACTGCGCCAGCGCGCTTCCGGCAGCGCACGCGAGCAAGAAACCAAAAAGCCGTATCAGCCGGATGCCAAGTAGAACGGTCTTTGAGTGTTTTACTTCACGCATGAAGAGGCCCAACTCCTCTACGATTGTGTTGCAACAATCTAGGTGTTCTACGTGAGTGGTCATTGAATTCATGCGCCTTAAAGATGTGGTGGAGATCGATGGGATCGGACAGACGGCCCTGTTATCGGGAACGGCGCGCTGTCGGAACTGAGCTATACCCCTCAACAATGAGTCGCAATTGTAACTCTCGGACCGCAGGGTTGCCGACGAGAAAGTCATTGAATGACGTTGAACCCCGTCGGGGCCGTACCAGCATTGCCGAGTATCGCGGGCACGCCGGTCGACCGATTCATCAACCAGACGGTGAGCGTATCGTCAGGCCGGAGCCAGACGATGTCAGTGGTGCCGTCACCGTTGAGATCTGCGGTTGCATAAACGCGCCAAGATGGATCTGTTCCAAAGAAAAGTTGGATCGGGTTTGGTATTGCTTGCGAGGTGGCCGTGCACGACGCGTTGGGGTCATCCGGATTCGCTGTCGGTGCCGGCATTGTGACCGCACCGCCGTCGAGTTGCATGATGTTGTTGAGGCCGCTCGCGGCTTGCCGCAGCAGAATCTCACCGAAGCGCCCGCCCGTGAAATTTCCGACAGCAACTGGTGAATATCCCAGCGGAATCATGCCCGCCGCGAAGTTCGCGCAGGTGCGATTGGCGGTGGCCATCAACACGCGCAACTGTTGATCCGGGCTCAGGTAGATCATGTCCGCCGCACCGTCGCGGTTTGTGTCGACCGCGCCAACCATCTGCCAGCTAAGTGGCGCGCCGCCGCGCTTGCGCACTTGGCCCACATCCATGCCGTTGGTGAACCAAATGTAGGTCACACCGGTGTCGTCGAGGTTCGGCGTTTGTCCGGTAAAGCGCCAAATGATATCGCCGAAGCCATCTCCATCAAGGTCGCCGGCAGCTTCTGGCCGCCACTCGAGTTTGACATTTCGCAATAAGCGGTCGATCGTCGGGAGAAAGTCTTGCCAAACCCGGACGTCGCCAAACGCGCCTTGCGTAGTGTTTTGGTAAACGAGGTCTTTGGCTCCGTTGCCATTGATATCGACGTTCGCAACCGAGCGAAACGCAGCACCGGGGTCATTATCAGTGGTGAACGTTAGCGTGAATCCTGTCAGACGAGCCGACATGGAAACCCCGGCGGCGGAACGCATCCGGATCGGCTCTGCCGCAGGCGGCGCGACCGGGCCTGCCGTCGACGCATCGAGCCGCCGCTGAATCGCCGCCGAGGCGAGGTAGTTGTCGCTACCGGCCTGCGACGCAGTGGCAAAGCAAGATCCCGCCGCGATCAGTTGCAACGTGTTTCCGCTCAGCGTGCAAACCGTAGAAGGCGTTGCGCTGTAGGTTACCGCAAGTCCTGAGCTGGCCGTAGCCGTCAAGCTCACGCTCGTTCCAACCCGACCCGTCGAGGGCAGCGTGAACGAAAGTGTTTGGGGCGCTTTTTGAATAACGACGGTGATCGACCGGGTTCCAGTAGCGGACAGGGAATCCGTCGCGAGCAACGTCAACGGGAACGAGCCCGCTTGAGAAGGTGTTCCAGTCAGGGCCCCGGTCGATGAAAGCGCCAAACCGTTGGGAAGCGTGCCACCTGACAACGTAAACGAATACGGTGCCGTCCCGCCGGTCGCGCTCAGTTGCTCGCTGTAGGCAACGCCAACGGTACCGTTTGGAAGTGTCAGCTGAGTGATCCCGAGGCCAACCACCTGTCCGCCCGTCAAAGTTCCGCTGCTGGGGAAATAGTCAAAGTTGCCGCTGTAGTCAGCCGTCATCGTGTAGGTGCCGGCGGTACCAATCGTCGTGGAACAAAGCGCAGCGCTACTTGAAATTGCTACACTTCCACAGCCCGTAATCGTTACTCCATTCTGACTAAAGTTAACGTTACCGGTAAACGGAAGGGGCGACGAAAGCGACGAAATCAGGGCGCTCAGCGGGCCGAAGACCAGAGAAACGTTCAACGGTACCGTGCCAACCGCCGAAGACAGGGTTTCGTGAACCGAGAACTTGATTGCTGACGCAGCAATCAGAGCGCCCGGCGAAAAATTGAACCGGAGATTGTCCGAGATATTGAGCCCCGGCGCACCAGCGGTAATTTGCATCACCACAATCTTGTCACCGATTGCGCCGCCTAGAGCGACAACCGTACTTGCAAAAGCAGCAGGCGTCGTGAGGTTAATGAGGTCACCAGCCGCAACGCTTCGGCTGAATGTGGTGTCAACGAGTTCGTAGCGGATGTATACGGCGGAGCCGGCCGAGCGACCAACTCCAGCATTGAACGGCGCCGCATAGAGCCCGCCACCAATCATCGCCGTCAGTGTCATCGTCTGATTGATTACGCTCGGATTGGGCGTTGCAGTTAGGGTGGTCGTGGTTGCGATTGTCTGCGCATAGCTAACCACCGTCAGGCAAAAAACCATTGATAACCCCATCGCCAGCTTGGAGACAAATCTACCGGTTCCTGCCAACCCAATAAATAGCTGCATATGGATACCTTCCATTTCAACAAACCTGCGAGTACGTCATCCGTTGTAAACGCCAAGTGCTCTCAACGCTCGTATGGTGGCGGTAGACGGGATCTAACCGACGGCCTTGTCATTGCGAACGACACACTCTGACAACTGAGCTATATTTTTGTAATGCAGGGAGTTTATACCCGCTAGACGCCGGGCAACGCAATCCCGCGTACGGCTTGTCCACCCTGCTTCATGGTGGCGGCCAGCAATTTTGCGGCCTGATAGACCGCCCTGATGGTTGGCGTATGCACTCCAGCGCGTTCGCCGAGTTCAACCACCGCCCCGACCAGCGCATCGATTTCAATTTCGCGCCCCGCCTCCACGTCTTGCAGCATCGAGGTTTTGTGCTTGCCGACCTTAGCTGCACCGTCAATGCGCTTTTCCAGCGGTACTCGAAAGCTCGCCCCCAGCGCTTCGGCGACCGCTTGGGCTTCCTTCATCATGTTGGTCGCCAGTTCGCGGCCGAATGGGTTCTCACAGATATCGACCAGCGTTGCATGAGTGAGTGCGGAGATCGGATTGAAGGTCAGGTTGCCCCACAGCTTGAGCCAAATTTCGTTGCGAATGTTGTCGAGGATCGGCGCTTTAAGTCCCGCCTTCACAAACACATCGGCTAGATCCTTGATGCGGTTGCTGGTGCTGCCGTCGAGTTCGCCGAGCGGGAAACGATCGCCTTCGATATGGTTCACAACACCCGGCGCGACCAGTTCAGTCGCTGGATAGACAACACAGCCGATGATGCGCTCAGCCGGAATGCCGTCCAGACAAACGCCGCGCGGGTCGACCGCCTCGACGCGTGAGCCCGCCAATGCGCCGCCGTGATTGACGAAGTACCAAAATGGAATACCGTTTTGCATCGTGATGACGGTCGTCTTCGGCCCAAACAGTGGCGCGAGTTGATGAACCACCGCTTCGACTTGGTGCGACTTCAACGCGAGGATGACGCAGTCAACCGGCCCGACGCTGGCAAAACTGTCGGTTGCCTTGACATTTTTGGCTTCCAGAACGCTGCCGTCTTGGAATTTGACGGTCATGCCGCGTGCGCGGATCGCATCGAGATTTTTCCAGCGCGCGATGAACGTAACGTCTTCTCCCGCTGCCGCCAGTTTTGCGCCAACAAATCCACCGATGGCACCTGCACCGACAATACAAAACTTCATTTCACCGCTCCAAAGGACCCGTCAAGCGTTCAATTGTGCAGCGCAACACAGCCTTAGGCAAGTCATCCCTCAGTTATCTCATCGCAGCAGGAGCCTGGCCTACTTTCGCTTGGCGCAAACGCGACAAGAAATACAACCCTGCCAACACCATCGGGACACACAACTGACTGCGGCCTACGTGGCGAAGCCACACATTTGCAGTCATCCCCGCGAAGGCGGGGACCCAAGTTTTAATCGCTGCCGCGACGACCGCCATAGAAAATACGCGCCCGCCAACACCATCGGAATGCAAAGCTGACTGCGGCCTACGTGGCGAAGCCACATATTTGCAGTCATCCCCGCGAAGGCGGGGACCCAAGTTTTAATCGCTGCCGCGAAGACCGCCACAGAAAATACAACCCTGCGAGGACCATCGGGACACATAACCACTGCCCCCTCGTCATGCCCAGCGCTTGAAAACCAAGGAACGCATCGGGTTCACGCGCGAATTCCGCGAAAAAACGAAAGCCGCCATAACCCAGCAGAAAAACAGCCGATACCGCCCCAACAGCACGGGGCTTCTTGCTGAACCACCAAAGCAACGCGAACAGGAAAACACCCTCGCCAAGAAAGTTATAGATCTGCGACGGATGGCGCGCCAGCGGGCTCGCATCTACCTGCGGAAACCACATCGCCCACGGCCACGCCGTGGCATCCGTCACACGCCCGGGCAATTCGCCATTGATGAAATTGCCGATGCGTCCCGCACCAAGCCCGGTCGGCACTAGCGGCGCGATGAAATCGGTGACTTCAAAAAAGCTGCGATTGTGCTTTCGCCCCCACAGCCACATAGCCACCAGCACACCCAAAAAGCCACCATGAAAACTCATCCCGCCCTGCCAGACGTAGAAGATCTCAATCGGATTCGACAGGAAGTGGCCGAACTTGTAGAACAAGATGTAGCCGATTCGCCCCCCCAGCACCACGCCGATGATGCCGTAAAACATGATGTCTTCGATCGAGGCTGGCGTATAGCCCAGCTCTGGTCGACGCTTGGCGTGCGCGCGCCCGAGCACCACAAACAACACAAACGCCGCCACATACATCAGCCCGTACCAATGAACCGAAATGGGGCCAAGTGCAATTGCAACGGGGTCAAACTGTGGGTGCTTGAGCATGAAGAACTCTAAGTAATGAAAGCCGCGCCGGACCGATTAGTCGGCTTTGATGTTGCCCTGTTTTACCACCGGGCCCCAGCGCTTCGCCTCGGCCGCGATGAAGTCGGCAAATTCTTTCGGCGTCGTCACTTGTGGCTCGGCGGCCTCGACCGCCC
>Ga0226658_10000706_pt1 | contig 16598 bp, 15 predicted proteins | sample OliLak19BULKMAT1_FD_169091 | JGI IMG/M metagenome (GOLD analysis project Ga0226658, IMG submission 169091) | Freshwater microbial mat bacterial communities from Lake Vanda, McMurdo Dry Valleys, Antarctica - Oligotrophic Lake LV.19.BULKMAT1 (v2)... | ecosystem: Environmental > Aquatic >... | reverse complement strand
CTTCGATAGTTGGGCCGGGCGACTGCCCGTTGTAGCCCCATAAACGCGCTTTCATGCCCGGTGCGATTTCACGAACCACCGGCTCGGCCACCAGGTGGAATTCTTTCCACCCGTTTTTCATTCGAAACGGCAGCGTCCAGCCGTTTAGCGTGACCACCGGCCGGTACGGGCGCCCGGTGGCGGGAGGCAGCGGCGGCGCGGTGAGCGCGCTCGCCTGCATTGGTGCCTCCGGTACGGCACCCATCGCCGCCTTGCTAACGGCGGCGGCACCCGCCAGCAACGTGGCACCAGAAAGAAATTGTCTGCGGTTTGTCATGGTTGTGTTCTCTGGTGGGGCTAGTGGCCAGCGCCGCCGGGCGCAGCTTGTCCGGTGGGCGCGGTCATGTTAGCGGTGCTGGTTGGCTTACCCAGCAGGGTGGCTTGCAGTGCGGCGTCGGCGAGCCAGAAGTCGCGCTCGGCATCAATGGCGAGGATGACGCTGTTGATCTGGGCGCGCGTTTCGGCAAGCAGGTCGAATACGCCGGTGAGCATGCCGTTGTACTTCAGGAGCATTTCATCGGCGATCAGTTTTCGCAGCGGCACGATTTCGGTGCGGTAGTGACTGGCGACATCGTGCGATGTGCGATAGGCGGAATACTGTTCGCGAACGCTCGACGAGGCATCGACCGCCGTCTGATACACGCGTTGCATCGCCGCAGCATATTCCGCCGCCGCCTGTGCTCGACGCGCGTCACCCCAATCGAACAGCGGCAACATGAGTTCCAACTCGTAGCCTCGCTGGCGTGCGTCGCCGGTCTCGCTGTTGTTCACACCGCCGAGGTGGAAGGCGTTGATGTAACTGGTCGCGTTGACGAAGCCATTCTTGGCGGCGACGGCTTCGAGGTCGGCAGCGGCCATGCGGATGTCGAGCCGCTCGGACACTGCCGACTGGGCGACAGCCGATTCGGTCATGGTGTTTTTTGGCAAGTCGGGCAAACGGGCGGGCAACACCAGTTTCTCGGCGAGATCGGCGTTGAGTCCGAGCTGCCGGATCAATTGCTCCCGCGTTGCCATTGCGGTTTGTTTGGCGCGTGCAAGTTCGGCCACGGCCTCGGCATAAAAAGCCTGTTGCCGCGCGCGCTGCAACTGGCTGAAGTTACCGACTTTGTACATGCGCCGGGCCAGTTCGGCGCTCGCCTCGGCGGCTTCCATCACTTGCGTGAAATACGTCACGGATTGTTGCGCGGCGACCGCCCGTACCCATGCCTGCCGTACGTTCGTTACGGTCTCGACGGTCGCGGCTGCGGCGCGCAACCGGGCCCGCGTTTGCGCCGCCTCGGCGCTGCGGAGGCGCGACGGTAGATAAATGAGCTCAAGTAGCGACACTGACAACATGCGGCCGATATCGATATCCACGCTACCGCCGTCTTTCTGTACCAAGCGCTCAAAGGTGAAGATCGGGTTGCTCAGGCGGGCTGACTGTGCGGCCCCGGCGGCACTCGAGGCGCTATCGGCCAGTAACGCCTGAAACGACGGACTGAGCAACAGCGCCAAACGGACGGCATTGTCTTGCGTCAGCGGCTGCTCGAGCTGTGCGCGAGCCTTTGACAGGGCGGCGGCGCGGTCCTCGGCGGTGCGCTGCAGCGTTACTGACGCGCCCAGCTTCGATTGGGCAAAACTGTCAGTGCTGCGGCTGTGGCTGTCGAGGTCAGTGCTGGCACAGCCATTGAGCCATGCCAATACGCCGAGCAGACCCAACAACTTGGCAATTCGCCTCTGTTTGGCTGTCATTTTGTGCCTCCGGCGGGTGCGACGGTGCTGTTCGCGCTGACAGCTTCTTTCGTAGCTTCTTTCGCCGCTTCTTTCGCATAAGCGCGCCACCCGCCGATTTCCTCGACGGTCTTGTTCGCCTGCCGCCAATCTGCCAGCGGCTCGGCTGGATCAAAGCGCCGATAGGTGGTAATGGCTGACGAGACGGGAGCTGCCACAGCGACACTGCGGGGCGGCGAGCCCGTCGGCGCGGTCGTCATGGACTGGGTGGGCACGACTGGCACGGGCGCTTGTACGACAGGCACGGGCGCGTGTTGATGCTGAGCGAGGGCGAGGCTGCAGTAGGCTGCCAAAACGGCGATGATTTTGCTTGTGTGACGATACATAAGTCCCCCTAAAAAAGCGTGCGGCGCAAAGTGCGCTGCAACAGCCGCGCGGTTGAGATCCGCGCGACGGCATGGCGATCAGGGGCGACTCAAATGCGCAGGATGGAGGACTGCAGGAACGGCGGAGTGGGGGGCGGGGCACCGGCAACGTAGTCCGGGCGGATGGCGGTTTGTGCGACGGCTAACACGGGCGGCAACGGGATTGCCAGAACCAGAAGTGTTGCGGGTAAATCAAACGCAACCGGTTTGACGATGTTCTGCTGGCCGTTTTCGCAATGCTGTTTGCAAAGCGCGGAAGCTGCTGCCGACTCGGCTGCTGCCGTCGGGCAGTCGCAATCGCGCGCGCTGACCGACACTTCGGTCGCTGCCGCAGTCGCAACGGGCGTTGTGGGCAGCATGCATGCGTGCGCGGCCACGGCGAGTTGGCTCAATACGATCGCGAACGCAGCCGCGGCCGCCGTGAGGCGGCGGGCTTTGCTCCGGGTGGATCGAAAATCGAGAAAGCGATTCATAGTCTGTTGACGTCAATCCGGTGGTTCAGTTCCGCTGATACCTAACAATTGGGTGTCAAAATGGAAATTACAACACCCGAACCCGACGAAAGGCAGCCCAAATGGATGTGCGATTTGACCGATTCTATCGTTTTGACGAGTTTTCGGCCATTCTTCAATGGTATGTGAAGGAAAACCCAGACTTATTGTCGATCGAGTCGATCGGCAAGAGCTTTGAGGGGCGCGACATCTGGGTGTTGACAGCCACCAACAACAAAACCGGCCCAGCGGCCGACAAGCCCGCCTACTGGATTGACGCCAACATCCACGCGAGCGAATTGGCCGCCGGGGTCGCCTCGCTGTATTTCATCGACACGCTGGTCAAGCATTACGGCAAGCGTGACGACATCACGCATTGCCTCGACACTCGGGCGTTCTACCTTTGTCCGCGCATGAATCCGGACGGTGCCGAATGGGCGATGCGCGGCGTTGAAGACGGCGGGCCGAAGATCATCCGGTCTTCCACGCGCCCGTATCCGTTCGATGAAGAGGCGATTGACGGGCTCGACATTGAAGATATTGACGGCGATGGCCGCATTCTTTCCATGCGGATCCCAGACGCAAACGGCAACTGGAAATGTCACCCGGTCGAAACGCGCCTGATGATCGCGCGTGAGCCGACCGAGTACGGTGGCGAGTATTTCCGCATGCTGCCGGAAGGGCGCATGCGTGACTACGACGGCTATACGGTGAAGGTCAACAAAGACAAACAGGGCTTGGACCTCAACCGCAATTTTCCGGCCGGTTGGCGGCAGGAAGTCGACCAGTTAGGCGCAGGGCCGTATCCGACGTCGGAACCGGAGGTGCGCGCGGTGGTGCATTTCATGGCGCACCACAACAACATCACCGGTGGCCTTACGTTCCACACTTGGAGTGGCGTGCTGCTGCGACCGTCCGGCACCTCACCCGACGAAGACATGCCGGCCGAAGACTTGTGGGAGTACAAACGCCAAGGCGAGAAGGGCACCGCAATCACCGGCTACCCGGCCATCAGCACCTATCACGAGTTTCGCTACCACCCGAAGGAAGTCATCACCGGTACTTTCAACTGGATCTACGATCACTTGGGTATTTACGAGTGGACTGTAGAAATCTGGAGCCCGATGAAGCAGGCCGGGATCACGGACTACAAGTACATCGATTGGTTCCGTTCGCACCCGGTTGAAGACGATTTGAAAATGCTGGCGTGGGCTGATCGGGAGTTACCCGGACGGGGCTACGTCGAATGGACAAAATTCGACCACCCGCAACTCGGGGCCGTGGAGATTGGCGGATGGGACAAGCTACTTGCCTTCCGCAATCCGCCGCCGCATTTGCTGGAAAAGGAAGTGTCAAAATTCCCCGACTGGCTGATCCACAACGCCATGATTTCGCCCAAGCTTGAAATCTTCGAGCTCAAATCGGAAAAGATCAGCGATGGTACGCACCGCGTCACATTGGCCGTGCAGAACACCGGCTACCTGCCGAGCTATGTCTCAAAGCGCGCCAAGTCACGCGGGCAATCGCGCGGCGTGATTGCGGAAATCACGTTGCCCGCAGACGGCGTGTTGGTCGGCGGCAAGGCGCGTGACAACATGGGCGAGCTCGAGGGTCGCGCTTATAAACACACGCTGATGAGTTTCTGGACTGACACCACGCCAACCGCCGACCGTGCGGTGTGTGAATGGGTTGTGCAAGCAAAAACCGGCGAGGAAATATCCGTTCTTGTCCGCCACGAAAAGGCCGGTGCTGCCCGCGCCACGGTGGTTTTGCAATGACCATCAATCGACGCAAGTTTCTGGGAACGACCTTGGTTGCTGCGATGGCAACTTCCGCGACCTTCAAAGGAGAGACGGTCATGGCCGCACCTGCACAACCCGGCGTCACCGGCACCATCGACATTTCCGAAGCCGGTGTAATGGTGCTGCAAACGGCGATGCAATCTGGCAAGACCTCAAGTCAGGCGCTGGTGCGTGCCTATCTGGCGCGCATCAAGGCCTATGACAAAAGCGGGCCGCGCATTAATTCGGTGATTGAAATCAATCCTGATGCGTTGATCATCGCGCGCGACCTCGACCGCGAGCGCAAAGCTGGCAAGGTACGTGGACCGTTGCACGGCATTCCGGTGCTGATCAAAGACAACATCGCCACCGCCGACAAGATGCAGACCACTGCGGGATCGCTCGCGCTGGTCGGTTCGCGTGCGGCGCGCGACGCCTTCATCGTCACCCGTTTGCGTGATGCCGGCGCGGTAATTCTTGGTAAGACTAATTTGTCTGAATGGGCGAATTTCCGGTCGTCACGTTCAACTTCGGGCTGGAGCTCGCGCGGCGGGTTGACCAAGAACCCCTACGCGCTGGACCGCAATACCAGCGGCTCAAGCTCGGGCTCGGGTGCTGCCGCCGCCGCTAGTTTTGCCGCCGTTACCGTGGGCACTGAGACCGATGGCTCTATCATCTCGCCTTCGAACAGCAACGGCATTGTCGGCATCAAGCCGACGGTCGGCTTGGTGAGCCGCAGCGGCATCATTCCAATTTCCCATTCGCAAGATACGGCCGGGCCGATGACACGCACGGTGGCTGATGCGGCGGCGTTGCTTTCCGTACTCGCGGCCACCGATGCAAAGGACGGCGCGACTGCGGAAGCGAATGCCAAAGCGCAGGACTACACCAAGTACCTCGACAAGGATGGATTGAAAGGCAAGCGCATCGGTGTGGTGAAGAGCCAGTTTGGCGGCCGCAACGATCTCGCCTCAGCCGTCATCGAAAAGTCACTCGAAGTCTTGAAGGCGCATGGCGCGACGCTGGTCGATATTGCCGAACTGCCCGGTGCGGGCAGATACGGCGCGAGCGAATTTGAAGTGCTGCTCTACGAGTTCAAAGCGGGAATCGCGGCCTATTTGGCTGACTATGCGCCGTCTTCACCGATCAAGTCGCTTGCCGACGTGATGGCGTTCAACGAAAAAAACCGCGACAAGGTCATGCCGTTCTTTCAGCAAGAAACTGTTGTTCGTGCCGTCGCAAAGGGCGGGCTCGACAGCAAGGAGTATTTGGATGCGTTGGCCAACAATTTGAAATTCTCGCGCGCCGAGGGTCTGGATAAAGCGCTTGCGGACAACAAGCTCGACGCGCTGGTCGCGCCAAGCGGCAGCCCGGCGTGGTTGACGGACTTCATTCGCGGCGATTTCTCCGGCGGCGGGTTCTCGCAAGCGGCGGCGGTGGCGGGCTATCCACACATTACGGTGCCCGCCGGCTTTGTGCAGGGTTTGCCGGTCGGCATTTCATTCGTTGGCGGCGCGTGGAGCGAGCCTCAGCTCATCGCGATGGCCTACGCATTTGAACAAGCGAGCAAGGCAAGGCGTGCGCCGAAGTTTGCCAAGAGCGTGAACACGCAGGCTTAGCTGACCGCGTAAACATGCTGTTGCGCCGGACCAGATCCGGCGCCACTAGGCAGTGTTTTTTCAAACGTATATTCAGAGGTCCCGGGTCTTCGCCCGGGACGACCCAAGAGCCGCTACCCGACCTTGAAGTGAGGGTTTTCGAGGCATTGTTTTTGAAACGTGTATTCGGAGGTCCTAGGTCTTCGCTCGGGACGACCCAAGGGCCGCTACCCGACCCTGAAGTGAGGGTTCTCGATGAGGCCGATGTCGTTGCCGAACGGATCGGTGACGACAGCGACCCGAATGCCTTCGCCAACATTTCTGACCGCGTCTTTGAGATTGCTGCCCATGGAAAGCACGCGTGCGACTTCTGACTCGATGTCATCCACGCCCCAATACGTGCCGACACCGTCACCATCGGGCAGCAGGCCGAGCTCAAAGCCGCCAACGTTGAAGCCGACATAGAACGGTTCGTCGAAGTAGGGGGCATGCCCGACCAAGTCAGTAAACCACGCCTTGGCTTTGGTGAGATCACCAACGTGGTAAGAGACGGTGCGGAGGCCAAGGATCATGATTCACATTCGATCGATATGAGAGGTCCCGGGGCAAGGCCCGGGACGACAGGTGGTTCTAGCGTTTCCACTCCGGATGCGAAATACGCAGCTCGCGGAGTTGCTCAATCAGCGCCTGATAAAACGCCATGCGCTGCGGCTCAATCTTGCCCATTTCCGCCGCAGCGATGATGGCGCAACCGGGCTCATCCATATGCGCGCAGTCGTTGAACTTGCACTCGCCAAAGTAGTTGCGAAATTCCGGCATCGCGTAGGCGATGTCGTCGTCTTCGAGATGAAACAGACCGAACGATTGCATGCCGGGTGAATCAATGATCGCCGTATCCTTGTCGAGCCAATAGAGTCGTGTGTAGGTGGTGGTGTGTTTGCCCGCGTCGAGCGCTTCGGAGAATTCACCCTCTTTGGCGACGTCGCGCATCACCAGGTTATTCACGGTGCGCGATTTACCCATGCCGGATTCGCCGACCAGCAGTGTTTTCTTGCCCGCCAACACCGGCCGCAGCGGCTCAATATCGAACTTGGCCGACATCGACATGATCGTGTAGCCGATGCGCTCCAGGTAGCGGATCGATTCATACGCGGCTTCAAACTCCGGCAGATCCTTTTTGTTGAGCATGATGGTCGCGGGAATGCCCGCCGCGTCGCACGCCACCAGACACAAATTCAGGAACGTCGTCGAAAAGCTCGGCCGTGGCGCGACGATGATCACCGCTTGATCTAGGTTGGCGGCGAGTGTTTTCTCCCGCCACGCATCTTTACGAAACAGCACATTACGGCGCGGTAATACCTCGTCGATGCGCGCCGCTTTCGGGCCGGTCATCGAAACGATCACTTCGTCGCCGCACGTCACGTCGTGCTTCTTGCCCTTGCGGGAGGCCATCACTTCGGTTCTGTCCGGCAACATCACCAGATATTCGCGCCCGAAATCGCCGGTGACTAGGGCTTTCATACCGGGGCTTTCATGCGTCCGCCTGCGGAAACAAGGCTTCGAGCTTGGCGGCACAGATCAAGTCATTCAGCGTAATGCCGCCAGCGTCATGCGTGGAATAAGCCACCACACAGCGGTTGTAATGCACGCTCATGTCGGGATGGTGATCTTGGGCGTGTGAAATCCACGCGCTCGCATTCACGAACGCCATCGTCTCGTGATAGTTCTTGAACGCGAATGTCTTGCGGATGTCATTGCCCACGCGCTTCCATCCGGTGAGAGTTGCGAGATGCTTGTCGATGCTTGCTTCGTCGAGCGCCGTCGCCTGCCCGCCGCGTGCGCAATGCATGGTTGCCAGTGTCATGGTGTTGGAGCCAGTGATTGAAGGTGGGCGATGCGGATCGACGCCGGTGGATGCGAGTCGTACACCGCCGAATGCAGCGGGTCGGGGGTGAGGGTTGACGCATTATCCCGATAAAGCTTCACCAGCGCCGAGATCAGGTCGCGCGCATTGGTTTGCTCGGCGGCGTAGGCGTCGGCTTCAAATTCGTGTTTGCGCGACACCAGGCTCGACAGGGGTGTCATCCAGAAAGTGAACACCGGCAAGACGGTAAAGAACAGTACTAGTGACACGGCCACCGCGGGTGTGCCAGTCTGCGGCATGCCAAGTGCTTGATAAAACCACGGCTTGTCGATCACCCAACCCATCAGCGCCAACATCACAAACGAGCTCGCGAACATGGCGACCAGTCGCTTGACGATGTGCTTACGTTTGAAGTGCCCCAGTTCATGCGCCAGCACCGCTTCAATTTCTTCGACGGACAGACGCGTAATTAAGGTATCGAAGAACACGATCTGTTTGGATTTACCGAGCCCGGTGAAATAGGCATTGCCGTGCGCCGAGCGTTTTGAGCCGTCCATCACAAACAACCCCTTGGCTTGAAAACCGCACTTGGCCAGCAACGCTTCGATGCGTGCTTTCAGGCCGGCATCCTCCATCGGCTGAAATTTATTGAACAGCGGCGCGATGAAGGTTGGGTACACCGCGATCATCAACAGTGAAAACCCGGTCCACACCAGCCACACGTACAGCCACCACAAGCCGCCCATCTTTTCCATCAGCCACAGCGTGGCGAGCAACAGCGGGCCGCCGATGACGATCGCCAGCAGCCAACCCTTGACCGCATCGGCAACGTAGGTTCCAAAGGTCGTTTTGTTGAAGCCGTGACGCGCTTCGATGACGAAGGTACGGTAGACATCGAACGGCAGGCCGAGCACGCCTGTGACTATCGCCAGCGCCGCGATGAACGCAATGCCATCGGCGTACACGTTGCCGCTGATGCCATCGGTGAGCGAAAACAGCCACGCCAGCCCGCCGCCCAGTGTCAGTGCCAGCAACACAACGACGCCAAACACCTCTTCGGTCAGGCCAAAACGCTGCTTGTCGAGTGTGTAGTCAGCCGCTTTTTGGTGCGCGACGAGCGAGATGGCGTCGGCGAATTCCGCCGGCACCGCATCGCGATGGCGTGCCACGTGGCCGATATGGCGCAGGCTGAGCCACACGCCGAAGGCGAGGCTCAGTGCGGTGAATGCCAAAAACAATGCGGTGAAGGTCGGTGCGGTCATGGTTAGGGATAGGGTTCGTGAGAAACTAGCGGCTGGCTGCCGTAGGTGGTTAGTTTGAAACGGCTCAATCCCCCATTTTACGTTCCCATGGCACAAGACCAAAACAATCTCATCTGGCTCGATATGGAGATGACCGGCCTCAAACCCGAGTCTGACTGCATCATCGAAATCGCCATGGTCGTCACCGACGCCCAACTCAATATCGTCGCCGAGGCGCCGGTGCTGGTGGTGCACCAAGCTGACGCGATACTCGACGGCATGGATAGCTGGAACAAGTCCACGCACAAGAAGTCAGGCCTGATTGAGAAGGTGAAGGCCTCGACGCTAACCGAAGCGGTGGTCGAGCGGCAGATGATCGAATTTTTGCGCGAGTACGTGCCGGCCAGTACTTCGCCCATGTGTGGTAACTCCATCTGCCAGGATCGCCGCTTTATGGCGCGCGGTATGCCACAACTAGAGGCTTACTTCCACTATCGCAATCTAGATGTCTCGACTCTCAAGGAGCTTGCCAAACGCTGGAAGCCGCAGATCATGCCAGGCATGACCAAGCACGGCAAACACGAAGCGCTGGCGGACATTCACGAATCGATTGAAGAACTGAAGTACTACCGGACGCACTTCCTCAATCTCAATCCGTAGCGATTCAATAGCATTCAACCCCTTCTTTGTTCCCGATGACCATCCTTCAAGAACTCGAATGGCGCGGCCTCTACGCCGACTGTACCGACCGCGAGGCGCTGGACAAGCGGCTGGCAGACGGCCCGACCACGCTCTACTGCGGCTTTGATCCCACCGCTGACAGTCTGCACGTCGGCAACTTGGTACCGCTGTTCGCCCTGCGCCGCTTCCAACTTGCGGGCCATCACCCGATCGCGCTGGCCGGTGGCGCGACTGGCATGGTCGGCGACCCGTCCGGCAAATCGGATGAGCGCAATCTGCAAACGCCCGATCAGGTTGAACACAACATTGCGGCCATCAAGACGCAATTGACCAAGTTCCTTGATTTTTCCAGCACCACTAATCCAGCGCGTCTGGTCAATAACCACGATTGGATGGGGCCGATTTCGTTTCTTGAATTTCTGCGCGACACCGGCAAGCACATCACCGTCAACACCATGGTGGCGAAGGATTCGGTGCGCTCGCGCATGGAAGACCGAAGTAGCGGGATCAGCTTTACCGAGTTCAGCTACATGCTGCTGCAAGGCTACGATTTCTATCACCTGCGCAAAACATTCAACTGCGAGTTGCAGGTGGGTGCCACCGACCAGTGGGGCAATATCACGGTCGGCACTGAACTCACGCGCAAGAAAATGGGTGCGACCGTTTGGGGTCTCGTGTTTCCACTGCTGACCAAGGCCGACGGCTCCAAATACGGCAAGACCGCGACCGGCACCGTGTGGCTCGATCCGAAACGCACGTCGCCCTACCGGTTCTACCAGTTCTTTATCAACGCCGATGACGCGGATGTGGTCAAGTTACTCAAGACGCTGACGTTCCTCAATCGCGAGGAAATTGCTGCGTTCGAAGCGGAATCGACGGCCAATCCGGGCGGTCGCGCCGCGCAAAAAGCTTTGGCGCGCGAGATGACGACGCTGGTTCACGGCACGGATGCGTTGGCGGCGGCGGTGGCGGCGTCCGAGATTTTGTTTGGTGCGGAGATTGGCGCGACTAGTGAAGAAACATTTCGGGATGTGGTCGGCGAGATTCCCACCAAGGCAATCGCGCGCGAAAGGCTGGCAGGTGCTGGCACCGGCCTAAGCGAGTTTTTGGTCGAGGCTGGATTGTGTCCGTCCAAAGGGCAGGCACGCAAAGACATTGAGGGTGGCGGCGTTTACGTGAACAACGTCAAGGTTGCGCTGGCGGATGTTGCGCGCAATGTGACGACCAGCGATCTGCTGTTCGGCAAGTACGTGTTGCTGCGCAAGGGTAAACGTACCTATGCGGTGCTCGATGCGACGCTCAAAGCACCATAAAGGCATGCAGACCTAGCAGGTTGATGAAGTCTACGATGCTCAATCTGAGTGAATTCATTGCGTGCTGCTTCCCCCTTTCCAAAGGGGCAAGTGGATGCAGAAATCACCCGTCAAACGAATATCGTCAGTTTCAACAAACCGCTAGCCAGTACTGAATGCAGCCTGATTTAAGCTGAGTCGCGGGTAGGTGGCGCGTGTTACGGCTGCACCAAAGCCTTTAGAACGATACGGCGCACCACCAAATACCGCGCATTTTTTCGCCAAGTTGTTCTCACTGGCAACTTTTGATCGAGTTTTACGTCTTTACACTCTCCATAATTTAACGACGCAATAAATGCCTTCAAAAGCGCTGGTTTGGTTTAAACGTGATTTGCGTATGCGCGATCACGCGCCGCTGGTGATGGCGGCCAGTTGCGACGCTGCGGCGGCCGTGTTTGTCATTGAACCAGAATGGCTTCAGAGCCCTGAGTTTGACGCGCAGCATTTGGATTTTGCGCTGGCGAGTTTGGTGCCACTGCGTGAAGCATTGGCATTGCGCGGCCTGCCACTGTTGGTGAAGGTGGGCGCGGTGTTGCCGGTATTTGATGCGTTGCGAAAGGAGTTTGCGTTCACGCATTTATTGAGCCACGAAGAAACTGGGCAAGGCTGGACTTATCAACGCGATCGGGATGTGGCAACGTGGTGCCGTGCGCGTGGCGTGATCTGGAAAGAGTTGCCGCAAACGGGCGTGGTGCGTGCGCTCAAATCCCGCAGCGGATGGGCAGGCAAGTGGGCGGCGCGGATGAATGTGGCCGCGCTCGACACGCCGCAGGCATTTGCGGGTGTGCGTCTGCAAATGGACGATGTACCGACGATCAAATCACTCGGCACCTCACACCACTGCGCACACCACCGAACCCTCCCCGCTGCGGGTGAGCGAGCCGCTTGGGATTTGCTGGGCAAATTTCTTGGTGGCGGCGGTCGAGACTATCGCCACTCTCTCTCTAGCCCGCTGACGGCTGAGCAAGGTTGTAGCCGTCTTAGTGCGCATTTGGCGTTCGGGTCTATTTCGATGCGCAGCGTGCATCAAGCGACCGACGCGGCAATCGCCGCGACCAATGATCGTGATCTCGCTTATGGCTTGCGTGGCTTCGCTGGACGGCTCCGCTGGCACTGTCACTTTATGCAAAAGCTGGAAGACGAGCCACTAATCGAGTTCAATAACTTTGCACGCGCATACGACGGCTTGCGTGAAACCAGTTTCAACCAAGAGTTGTTTGCGGCGTGGTGTGCAGGCGAGACTGGTTACCCGATGGTTGACGCCTGTATGCGTTCGCTCAAGGCAACTGGCTGGCTGAATTTTAGGATGCGCGCCATGCTGGTGAGTTTCGCGTCGTATCACCTGTGGCTACACTGGCGCGAGACGGGCGTATTTCTGGCGCGGCAATTTTTGGATTTCGAGCCTGGCATTCACTGGAGCCAGATGCAAATGCAATCGGGCACTACTGGCATCAACACCCTGCGGATTTATTCGCCGAGCAAGCAAGCGCGCGATCATGATCCGGCCGGATTGTTTGTCCGGCGGTGGGTTCCTGAGTTTGAGTCACCAGCATATCCAAAGCCGATCGTTGATGAGCAAGATGCCGTAAAGTTCGCGAAAGAAAAAATGTATGGGCTACGCGCCAAACCCGAAGTAAAGCGTGAAGCAAGCGTTGTGCAACAGCGCCACGGTTCACGAAAAAGCGGCTTGTCGCCCAGCGGTAAACGGGCGAGGCAGAAAAACGTCGATATAGAAAATCCGCAGCTCAAGTTGTTCTGATCAAATTTTAAGGGTCCGCCCATCATGCCGCGACCTAAAGCGAAATTGAAATAGTCGCTCAGTGAAAATGACCGCCAATATTGCTACCTCAAATCTGTCATCCCGGCGCTTCGAGGGGCTTAGGATAGACCGGCCAGTGATCCGAGCGGGTGTCCCATCTTGTCGCGGTCGGGCATAGCCAGAATGGGGCCCCCGCCTTCGCGAGGGCAGGTGCATGTTGATTTTGGAATCTCTACCGTTGATTGCCGAACCTATAAGTGGACGCAACATTGATACAAACGAATGCTTTATCCGATACGGAAACCGATCGAATTATTCAAATGGCGTGGGAGGATCGCACGCCATTCGACGCCATTGAAACGCAATTCGGTTTAAACGAGGCTGCGGTGATTGCGCTGATGCGAAAAAAATTGAAGCGCGGAAGTTTTGTGCTGTGGCGCAAACGAGTCACCGGGCGGCAAACCAAACACGCGGCGAGGCGATCAGAATCGGTGACGCGTTTCAAATGCATTGATCAGCGCGGCTAGCCGTCTTTGCTCGCTAGCCGGAGTATTCGCATGCAGGGCACAGGAAAATTAAATTGAACATCGCGGTTATTGGTGCAGGAATATCCGGACTGTCGTGCGCGACGGCGTTGCAGAATGCCGGCCATGTCGTGCAAGTGTTTGACAAAAGTCGCGGCGTTGGTGGGCGCATGAGCACACGTAAGGGCGATGGCTGGCGGGCTGATCATGGCGCGCCGTATTTCGAGGCGCACGATCGCCAGTTTCGCGCGGAGGTGTCGCGCTGGTGCGAGGCAGGTGCTGCCGCGCGTTGGCAGCCGCGGCTAAAGGTACTCAAGGGTGGCGTGTGGCAGGACGGCGATGTCCACGTCGACAAGTTTGTCGGCACGCCGGCAATGACGTCACCTGCGCGTTTGCTTGCGTCGACATTGAACGTCACGCTGGAAACAACGATCAAGACACTCGCGCGCCGCGCCGATGACAATTTTCGGTGGCACTTGCAGAGCGCTGAGCAGGGCTGGCTGGAGGCGCCCTTCGACGCCGCAGTGATCGCCATCCCGGCACCGCAAGCACTGATATTGCTGGATGACATCGGCCATCCATTCGGCGCGCAGGCGAGGGCGGTAACGATGCAAGGGCGCTGGACGCTGATGATGCAATTTGCCGAACCGATAGCGTTGGGCTGGGATGCGGCGGTGATTCATGACGGCTTGTTAAGCTGGGCCGCACGCGATAGCGCTAAACCGGGGCGGCTGGAAAGCGAGACCCGCGAGACCAGCGAGACGTGGGTGTTACACGCGAATGCTGAGTGGAGCGAAGCGAATATCGAGCGCCCCGCAACGGAAATCGCCGCAGCAATGATCGGCGCGTTTCTCGACATCGGTGGTGCGCAGCCGCTTAGCAGTAGTGCGCATCGCTGGCGCTACGCCGGATGTAAACATATCAGCACACCGCCCGCGTTATGGGATGACATGCACCGCTTAGGGCTGTGCGGCGATTGGCTCAATGGCGGGCAGGTGGAGGGCGCATGGCTAAGCGGATTGGCGCTTGCAAAACGTATTGCTGGCTGAGCCGGCCAACGGCTTTACTCAAAGTATCCTGAAAGGGAATTTATAAAAATCTGTCATACCGGCCCTTCGACGGTCTCAGGATAGACCGGGCAGTTGCCCGGGCCGGTATCCAAGTTTTGTAGCTTTTTGAATGTGCTGCCCAACTTGGACCCCGGTCGGAGCCTGCCCTCGAATGATTGAATCGGGGGCCGGTATGACAGCGATTTCTGGAAGTTCCCAAAAATAAAACTGCCCAACTGGCGCTGCGTTTCAGGCAAAAATGCTTGAAGACGCCCGTCGATGCTGGAGTTTGGCGAGTCGGCTAGTCCTTCGGCAACGGCCGCAGTACCTCGATTTGCCGCGAACGAATCTCCACATAGCCTTCTTCTTCGAGGTTATGCAGGATGCGGCTCACCATGTCGCGCGACGCACCAACGCGGTCCGCGAGTTCTTGTTGCGACAGCCGTTCAGTGACTTTGCCAACGCCCTTGTGTTCGGGGGTGAGGCTGGTGAGCAGGTTGACCAGCCGTCCGTGAACGTCGAGCAGTGCCATCTGCTTCAAGCTCTCAACCGCCATGCGGGTTCGGCCGATCAATTTCGCGATGAGCTGCATGGCGAAGTCGGGGTTGGCCGCGATGTAGCGGCGCAGTTCGTCGTGGTTGATGATCGAGCAGGTGGTTTCCTCCATGGCCTGCACGGAAGCCGACCGGGTGCCGTGATCGAGCGCCATCTCGCCGATGGATTCACCGACGCCGTAAACGTTGTAAATGACTTCCTTGCCGTCGCTGTTGGATGAAAATACTTTCACGCGTCCGGACAGGATCACCAGCATCGTGTCGCCGCGATCGCCCTCGCGAATGAGTACATCTCCCTTGGTAAATGAAGTGGCCCGCCCGCGTTCCGCCAGATCACGCAGCAGTGAATCTTGTATCACCTGAAAATCAAGACTGCCGGGGCGCACGGGCACGGTCAGCTTTCTCTGAGACGATAGAGGCGCGACGTGCCGTAGTCCTTGGCCAAGGGCTCGACGCCAACCAAGTCGCACGTAAATTTGCTGGCGGATTGTGCGGCCAACACGGCAGCAAAGGGCTCGGTCACCAGAATCTGCCCCGGTACCACGATCGGCTCAATCCGCGCCGCGCGCGTGACGTGCGCGCCGTAGTGCGCCAGCCAGCGATTAACCGGATCAACCGCGATGAACACCGGCCCCGCGTGCAGGGCGATGCGAATGTGCGTATCGGCCGGCAAGCCCATCGCCGCCCAATCAACCACGCCGATACCGATCGACAACTCCCACGCGAAGCGCGATGCGTCCTCGGCGCTGCCAAACACCATATACAGGCCATCGCCGCGCGAACTCATCTCCAGCGGCTCGATATCGTGCGCTTTCAACACCTGCGGCACGAGGCCGAGGAAGCTGGTAAAAAATCCGGGTGCGTGTTCCTCGCGCAACTTACTGAAGCCCTTCACGTCGGCGAACAGCAGTGACCTGATGTGGCGCCCGCCGGCCAGCGGCTCGGGCCGGGCCGCCGCGTGTCGGCCTGTTGGCGCGCTTTCACCGGCACCTGCCGCATCCCGCAATGGCTTCAAATCGATCACCCGATGCCGGTGGCTGCGCGCGGTCCAGCCGGCCAGCGTAGCGAGGGTGCCGCCAGCGGCGCCCGCCTGCGACGGGTCGGCGACCACCAGCATGGTCGGCTCGACCGCGAGCGCTTGTGCACGCAACGATGCGAGGCCCTGAATCAGATCCGAGGCGTGTTCAAACAAGGTGTCGTCACCGAGGTAGAGGCCCTCGGTCGCGTAAGTAATTGAATTCGCGTTCGCCAACACCGCGTCGAAGCGCGCCACCCACTCAATGCCACCCGGTGCCACGCTTTGGGCCACGTAATCGGCGCGCTCAAACGGCAGCACGATGTTGACTTCCTGCCCGCGCGCCAGCAGCGCCTCGCAAAACAGAATGTCGCTGCCGTTGGCGGCTTGCGTGTAGGCCACCACCGGCAGCAGCGCGTCCACTTCCCGCCCGATCTGAGTGGCAGCGGCTGCTTCGATATGGGCGGGGAAGCGCGGCGCGGCGCGGGTCGGAGCGTCGATCATGTGGCCGCTGA
>Ga0226658_10000691_pt1 | contig 16772 bp, 9 predicted proteins | sample OliLak19BULKMAT1_FD_169091 | JGI IMG/M metagenome (GOLD analysis project Ga0226658, IMG submission 169091) | Freshwater microbial mat bacterial communities from Lake Vanda, McMurdo Dry Valleys, Antarctica - Oligotrophic Lake LV.19.BULKMAT1 (v2)... | ecosystem: Environmental > Aquatic >... | reverse complement strand
AAAAAAGGTATAGTTGTCGCGAGACATCGAAATCCGCTCCGGGGGTATACCGGCCCGTCCAAATCGCTCGACAATATGCGACTCCACACCCCAGGTCAGCGGGCTGACAAAATCGGCTGGCGGAGGCGGGGTGAAGGCTGAGCTTACTTTCAACAATTGCGAGACAAACGAAGTCGGGTCATTGGGAATCCAGTTCCCCATGACGATACTTCCTCCCAGTCTGGTAACCCGGACCATCTCTTTGGCGACATCGAACGGTCTTGGCGCGAACATGGCGCCGAAAATCGACATGGTCAGATCAAAGGACTTGTCGCCGATACCCTGCAGATCAGAGGCATCCCCTTCCTGAAATTTCAGGTTGTCGAGACCGAGCGAGGCGGCGCGCCTGTTTCCGGACTCGACAAGATTTCTGGCGATATCCACCCCAAGGACATCCATGCCCATGCGCGCTAGCGGAACTGCGGTCGTGCCATCGCCGCATCCGAGATCCAGCACCCGAAGGGGAGGCTGTAAACCGAGGGAGGCAACCAGCGCTTCGCCGGACTCGCGCATATACGCGGCGATCGCAGTGAAATCACCTTTCTCCCAGAGGGCTTTATTTGGATTCGCGGTAGTATTCATAGTTGTTCTAAAAAAAGTTATATTCATTGCCGGGTGCAGTCAAGACTAAATTGCCGACTGAAAAGTTTATATGAAGAAGCTTGATTGGATTTAGAGTTCCGTTGGGTCTTGCACGCCTTCTTATGCAGAGGTGCTGAGGCTTCCGAAGTCCGCCCACCGCGGATGACCTGACGGATACTCGGGTGCATCCGACGGCACAGAAACAAACAAATGTTTGACTGTCACCTATCTTATCCAACAAACACTATATTACAGACATGGCGAAAACTACCCGAATCAAACCGACCCATAAAGCCATTAAAAACTACTATTCGGCTATCGAAGCCTTCAAAGGCCAGCGAATTACCTATGAGCTTGCTATCAAAACGGCCTTTCAATCTCTCCTAAGTGAGACCGGGCGGTCATCCAAATGGACATTGATTCCGGAACTACAAAGGCGCAATGGCTACAAGTCTGTCATCCCTGACGGCACTTTCAGGGATGAATACTATATGGAACGCGGATATTGGGAAGCCAAGGACGCACAGGACGATCTTGATGTCGAGATAAAGAAAAAGATCGCCAAAGGGTATCCAATATCTAATACTATCTTCGAAGATTCTCGCACTGCCATTCTCTTTCAGAACGGAAAGGTTTCTCAAAAGGCTGACCTGACCAAACCGCAGGAACTGTGCGACCTGCTTAACAACTTCTTTAGCTTTACCGAACCGGCCTATCTGGATTTTAATAAAGCGGTTTCGGAATTCAAACTCCGCGTGCCGGAATTAGCGAAGGGGCTGGTAGAGAAGATTGAAGCCGCGCACAAAAACAATAAAGAATTTAAGACAGCCTTCGCGGATTTTTTTGAACTCTGTAAGACCTCGCTCAACCCAAATCTGAGCAAGGCCGCGGTCGATGAAATGCTTGTCCAGCACCTTCTCACCGAGCGGCTCATCCGTCGGATTTTCGACAATGCCGATTTTACCCGACGGAATGTGATCGCCAATGAGATCGAAAAAGTCATCGATGCCCTCACTTCTCATTCATTCAATCGGGATGAGTTCTTGAAGTCTCTTGATCGGTTCTATGTGGCAATCGAATCCGCGGCCAGTACAATTGAAGATTTCAGCGGCAAACAACATTTTTTGAATGTCATCTATGAGCGCTTCTTCCAAGGCTATTCGGTGAAAACGGCCGATACTCATGGCATTGTCTATACGCCGCAAGAAATAGTCGATTTCATGTGCGCCTCAGTCGAAGAAGTACTCAAATCAGAGTTTGGCAAAACCCTTGGCTCAAAAGAGGTCAATATCCTCGATCCCTGCACCGGTACGGGGAATTTTATTGTAAACATCATGCGGCGTATTCCAAAACGGCATTTGGAAGAGGTCTACAAAAATCAACTATTCGCCAACGAAGTCATGCTCATGCCCTATTACATCGCGGCCTTGAATATCGAGCATGCCTATTACGATCTTACCGGAAAGTACGAGCCATTTGAAGGATTATGCTTTGTCGATACGCTGGAGCTGGCTGAGACAAGTCAGCAGCGATTTGGCTTTATGGCCAAGAGCAACACGACCCGAGTAGAGCGTCAGAAGAAGACTCCCATAACCGTCATAATCGGCAACCCCCCCTATAACGTGGGACAACTCAACGAGAATGACAATAATAAGAACCGAAAGTATCCGCATCTCGATCAAGCTATCAGAAATACATACGCGAAGGATTCATCGGCCACCAATAAAAATGCTCTTTCAGACATGTATGTCAAGTTCTTCCGCTGGGCGGTTGACAGGCTTGGCGACCGCGATGGTGTGCTCTGTTTTGTATCCAACAACGGGTTTGTCGACGGTGCGGCATTTGATGGCTTCCGCAAACGATTGGCGAGTGACTTTACAAAAGTCTACCATATCGACCTGCATGGGAATGTACGAAAAAATCCAAAATTGAGCGGTACAACGCATAATGTGTTCGGCATACAGGTGGGTGTTGGCATCACGCTTTGCATTCGCACAAAAAAGACAGAGACAAAGGAACTCAAATACCATCGGGTGCCCGAAGACTGGAGAAAAGAACAGAAGCTTGGATGGTTGGCAGAAATGGAAGAGATGGGGTCGACTCCTGTTCTAACTCTTCCATCAGATAAAACTGGATCATGGAAGACTTCGACTAATATTGACACATACCGTTCATTTACTTCCATCGGATCGAAGCTGTCGAAAAAAGCGAGCAAGTACCACCGAAACATCTTATTTGGAACATATTCAAGAGGAATCCAAAGTTGTAGGGATAAAGTTGTTTATAACTTCAATGAAAGTGAAGTATTGAAACACGTAGACACTTTTATTAAAGCATATAATAATGAAGTCGATCGGTATAAGCGATCAGGTAGTCCAAAACCGATTGACAATTTTGTTGATTATAGCCAAATAAAATGGGATAGCACACTTAAGTTGCATATTCAAAGATACCGTTATGCTTCTTTTAATAGTTCGGCTACAACAAGAGCGACCTACAGGCCATTTACCTCCAAATTTCTTTATTTTGACCCTTTGATTTTGAACAGCGTTCATAGAATGCACTACTTTTTCCCGCGCTCTTGCATCAAAGAAGACAATTTGGTGATTGTAGTCTCAGATATCGGATATCGGGCACACTCATTTAGCACTCTGTGTGTTGATAAAATGCCGGAGCTTCATCTTGCGTCCGTTTCCGATAGTCATCAGTGCTTTCCATTTTACAGCTACAATACAGACGGCACCAATCGCAAGGAAAATATCACCGACTGGGCGCGGGATCTATTCAGAACTCATTACAAGCAGAAATCTATTAGCAAGTGGGATATTTTCTATTACGTCTATGGAGTTTTGCATCATCCCGGCTACCGCGAAACGTTCGCTGAAAACCTGCGCCGTGAACTCCCCCGGATTCCATTCGCCGAATCATTTGATGACTTCACTGCGTTCAGAAAAGCTGGCGAAAAGCTTTCCAAACTCCATACCGAGTATGAGGAATTGAAACCGTGGGATTTGACCTGGGTCGAAAACGAGAAAATCCCGCTTAGTTACCGAGTGGAGAAAATGCGGCTGTCCAAAGACAAGACACAGGTGCAGGTCAATGATTTTCTGACACTCTCGAATATTCCGCCGGAAGTGTTTGAATACCGCCTTGGTAACCGAAGCGCATTGGATTGGGTAATCGACCAATACAAAGTAGCCAAGGATAAGGAAGGTAGTATCACCAGTGATCCGAACCGCGAGGATGATCCTGAGTATATTGTCCGGCTGATTGGACAGGTTGTGCGGGTGAGCGTGGAGACGGTTGAGATAGTACGGTCATTGCCAAAGAATTATGGAAGTGGAATGAAGACGGCGGCCAAAGGGAGTGGTGGAACCGCAGCCGAGTAAGGATAGATTCTTGGCCGATGGCGGAGTATGATGAGATTTGTAGGTCAGTCCACCGCGGCGGACCGTGGTTCGGCGACACATTGTCAGCTGGCCTTTGCTGGCGGGCGCGGCGTCCTGCACGAAGAGAAGCTGGCGGGTCGACTGGTGCGAAATAATAGCGAGTACACGCGCAAGTCATCCATAAAGCTACTGACAGTCCAAATCGACCGTAAATCCAATTTAGAACTTCACTTATGGCTTTGTTTTTGCTATCATATTGTTCGGTTAACCGCACTTAAAAATGCATTAACTACCCCTCGGTCGTTTCGGCGTCCAAGAAAGCTCGTAGATGATTGCATTGCAAACATCTACGCATAATTGAACGATGGCTCTACAGGAGTTTAGGGTTATTACTATGAAAAATGGTTCACATAGGATTGTGCATGAATAAGACTATTTTCACCAAAAGTCTCGGACTTTTGATTTTTGCATTGGGGTTTATTGGCCAGACCCAAGCCCAGTCAGATATATTTCAGGATAACTCCGAGCCAATTTCAGCAGGGTCGTTCATGGCCGTAGACCTTCTTCCGGACATCTATGTCGCGCCGAATTATCTCTACGATAACGACATTTCGACCACCACCATCCCCGGCCGAAGAGTACTCCGGCTTTCAAACGGAACCGCAAATATCGGGCTTGGAAAACTTTATATTTACGGAACTCTGCCAAGTAACGGCGACGGCACACAAAACATAAATCAGCGAATCTACCGAACCGACGGGACATTCTATGACCGCCCGGCGGGACGATTCATTTTCCATGCAGGCCATGATCATATCCATGTTGAGAACTGGAGCATTTTTCGGCTTCGCCAGATTCTCCCCGGCGACGGAGTCGGCGCAGTGGTAGCCCAAGGGGCAAAGACCAGCTTTTGCATTCTTGATCTCCAAGTCTACAACAGTTCTCTGCCCAATTATAATCCAAGAGGGCAGTTTCTTAGTTGCGCTTCAACGATTCAAGGGTTGTCTGTTGGTTGGGTTGATATTTACGGCAAGCATCTGGCCGGGCAAAATATCGATGTGACGACTCTGGCCGATGGAGTCTACTGGCTTGAATCCGAAGTCGACCCCGGCAACACGTTTCTTGAATCAAACGAGACCAACAATATCTCGCGGGTTAAAGTAACCATTGGCACGCCTGCCCCAATAAACGCCGATGCCTATGAGCCCAATAATTCTCTTGCTATTGTCAATGATCGAGTCGAAGGCTCAATCAACAGCCCGAACCTTGGGCCATGTGCTCCAATTAAAAATATCTCCGGCTTGACCATCCAAGGAAGCTCGGACCCTGACTTTTTTAAATTCTATCTCAACTCAACGGGCGGTCCTTCGGATTATGTGAAGACGACTTTCACTCACGCGCTCGGCGATGTAGACATGGTTCTGCTGAGCTCAGCCAATGTTCAGTTGGCGAAATCAGAAGGAATCGTAAACAACGAAACGATCTCGCTCAATGGCCGCGCCAAGGGCTGGTATTTTCTCCGAGTCTACGGCTACAACGGCGCAACCAATCCATCTTACGGCGTTATTGTTGATCCGCCAGCCAACGGCTCTCCATCGATTACGACGACCGCTCCGCCAGTTGGAAATGTCAATGTCCTGCATGCCATCGACAACTACAGTGTCAATTGGACATTTTCAGACCCGGAGGCTGATAAATGCTGGGTCACAGTTTATGTCAATTCCGCGCCTGTGCTCAATGGCAGCCAAGTCCTCTTGCCGACATCCATAAATACCGATGCCAGTGCTGGGCTTTTTAATATCAATACTTCAGAATTGCCGCTGGGTACATATTACGTCTATTGCCAAATCAGCGATGCCGGTACTGTGACCGGTTCATGGGCGCCGGGAACCATCACACTGGTCGAGAATAATATTTCCGGAACGATTGCCGGGACGGTTACCGGAGCCGGGGGGTTGCCTTTGGCTGATCTCACAGTCACTCTGATCAACACCGGCTCAACAGCGCGAACCAATAACAGCGGCCAGTATGCCTTCAACGGTTTATTGAGCAGTAGTTATGGTCTGAGCTTTTCGTATGCCGGATATTTTGATACGACTGTTTTAGGTCTAATACTCAGTGCGCCGAATACAACGTTCCTGGATATGCAGATGCGTCCTATCCCTCCACCCGTTGGCACAATTTCCGGAATAGTGCGGAATCAATCTGCAGTCGCGCTTCCAGGTGTGACAGTCCAATTGCTGTCTCCCTTGCTGAACAGCACGACAGATATTCTCGGTCAGTTTTCTTTTTCAAATCTGCTTTCCGGAGTATACAGTCTGAAATTTTCGTCAGTTGGTTATCTCGATACGACCGTGGTCGGCACTGTGGTTAACGCGCCAGCCACAACAAATATTGCTGTCATCATGCGCGCTGTTCCGACGCCTGTGGGCACGATCTCCGGAATAGTGCGGAATCAATCTGCAGTCGCGCTTCCAGGTGTGACAGTCCAATTGCTGTCTCCCTTGCAGAACAGCACGACAGATATTCTCGGTCAGTTTTCTTTTTCAAATCTGCTTTCCGGAGTATACAGTCTGAAATTTTCGTCAGTTGGTTATCTCGATACGACCGTGGTCGGCACTGTGGTTAACGCGCCAGCCACAACAAATATTGCTGTCATCATGCGCGCTGTTCCGACGCCTGTGGGCACGATCTCCGGAATAGTGCGGAATCAATCTGCAGTCGCGCTTCCAGGTGTGACAGTCCAATTGCTGTCTCCCTTGCAGAACAGCACGACAGATATTCTCGGTCAGTTTTCTTTTTCAAATCTGCTTTCCGGAGTATACAGTCTGAAATTTTCGTCAGTTGGTTATCTCGATACGACCGTGGTCGGCACTGTGGTTAACGCGCCAGCCACAACAAATATTGCTGTCATCATGCGCGCTGTTCCGACCGAACCAGTCGCCGATGCCTACGAGCCAAATAATTCTCTTCCGGAATTAGTCGCAAAGCCGCTCGGTGCTTATAATAGCGCCAATCTCGGTCCATGCGGGCCACTCAAAGTTATCACTAATCTCTCGATTCACAGCACGTCGGCCGATTATTATATGTTCACGACTAACAGCGTGGGCGGGCCGTCGGATTTCGTAAGAATCGCCTTTACCCACAGCCAAGGCGACCTCGATATGACGTTGCTTGCTGTAAATAATTCTATCCTCGGTAAATCAGATGGAACGACAAATACCGAAACGATAAGCCTGAATGGCCGGGCCAAAGGGATGTATGTCCTTCGCATCTATGGCTACAACGGGGCGAAGAGTCCAAATTATACCTTGACGATCGACCCACCCGGCAACCAAACACCAAGTATTACCACACTAACTCCATTGGCTGGAAACCTTAACATTCTCCGCGGAGTCGGTAATTTCCGCGTCTACTGGAGCCACAGTGATCCGGAAACTGACAAGTGCTGGGTCTCGGTTTTTGTGAACTCATCACCGACCTTAGATGGGAATCAGATTCTGCTCACTGCATCGCAAAACACCGATGCAAGCCTGGGTTCGTATTTGATTAACTCAACTGACCTTGCGCTTGGAACTTACTGGGTCTATACCCAAGTGACCGATGCCGGCACGACTGCCGGGAGTTGGTCGGCTGGAACGGTGAGCTTTGTTTCCGATGTACCGACCGCGACACTTACCGGAACAGTAACCGGATTGTCCTCGCTGGCGCTTGTCAATGCCTCGGTGTCACTGGTCAATCCTCCACAGAGCGCGCTCACTGATAGCGCCGGAAGATTCTCTTTCACAAATCTCCCAAGCGGAAATTATTCTGTAAAAGTCACAGCGCAAAATTACTATGACACCACTGTTGTTGGTGTTTCACTGAGTGCGCCATCGCCGTCCGATATTAGCATAAACATGACAGCCCAGCCCCAGCAGTGCGATGATTTTGCCGATGGCGATATCAGCAACTGGTTAAACGTTAGTGGAGCCTGGTCAGCTACTGGTGGAATCCTCAAAGGGAACAGTGACTTGCTCGATGCAGTGCTTTTGTCATCGTTTGGAAATTATTCGAGCGGTGATATAACCTCGAAAATTCGAATCTTTACAAATTTTACTGATAAGAAGGCCCGAATTGTCTTTGGGTATATCGACGCCAATAACTACCGCTTTATTGAGGGGGACGACTACAACGACCGCTGGAGAATTGTCGAGCGGGTAGGTGGTGTCAACACTATCCAACTCAGTGTCCTGTCGCCAATCAACTCTACTGCGTGGCACTCGATCCGTGTGACACTTTTGCCCAACGGTCTTGCAACCCTCGTAGTCGGAAGCTCGACAATTGGCTCGTATAAATTTGCATCGGCTGTCTCTGGACGAGTCGGCTGCGGTTATAGTCGATCCAATTGTGATTTCGATGATTTCTGCATGACCGGGCCTAATTCAGGCAGCGCCACGACAGCCGGCACGCTGGCATTGATATCAGACGACCTTGTCCCGGCCGAATATTCGCTCTCGCAGAATTACCCGAATCCATTTAATCCATCAACCCAGATTTCCTTCACGCTTCCTTCTGCGGCTCCGGTTACTTTGAGAGTGTACAATATCCTCGGCGAGATGGTAATTGAACTTGTCGATGAACAGATGACGGCGGGGCCGCATACAGTCGAATGGAATGGCGCGAACAGGCATGGCCAGCGGGTGGCATCGGGTGTCTATATCTATCTGCTCCAATCCGGTTCATATCACGACAGCAAGAAGATGCTGTTGCTGAAGTAGGGGCAATTCCAAAAAAACAAGATCACACCGTTCCGACGAATGTCGGGACGGTGGGGACAGAATAGAGAAAAGATGGCCCCCAGTTTTCTCTGGGGAGACATTACAAAGAGTCACTCCAATATTCGTAGGTCAGTCCGCCGCCTGCCCGCTGTGGCGGGGCGGATGCCTGACACTCGTTCTTTGAACTTCGTGTGGGACGTCTCGGTCGCGCACCAAAAATAAAACGAACCTCACCGCAGCAGACGAGCATGAGATTGCCACGCCTCGCAATGACCGGGCCGAGATCCATCTTCTCCATTGTCATACCCCGCGGAAGCGGGGTATCCAGGGTATATAGTCGTGCAGTCCGCCGAGGCGGACTGACGTCCTTAACCTCCCCCTCCCCTCAAAACTTAGCCCATCGCGGCACACGCGGGAAGGCAATCACATCCCGGATATTTCCCATCCCCGTGATATACATCAGCGCACGCTCGAAGCCCAAACCAAATCCCGCATGCGGCACACTCCCATACCTGCGAATATCCAAATACCAGTAATAATTCTCGACATCATTGATGCCATGCTTTTTCATCCGCGCCACAAGATAGTCGAGGCGTTCTTCGCGCTGTGAGCCGCCGATAATCTCGCCGACTTTTGGGACCAAAACATCCATCGCGCGGACAGTTTTGCCGTCTTCGTTCATCCGCATATAAAATGCCTTTATCTCTTCGGGATAATCAAAGACGATAACAGGTTTCTTGAACACTTTCTCTGTAAGGTAGCGCTCATGCTCCGACTGCATGTCCAGTCCCCATTTAACCGGATAATCAAAAGGCTCTTTGGATTGCTCAAGCAGTCGGATGGCCTCGGTATACGAACACCGTTCGAACTCGGCATTGATCACGGCTTCGAGTGTCTGACGCACTTCTTTGTCAACCCATGTCCCAAAAAATTCCATTTCATCGGCGCATTTTTCCAATGCGTAGCGAAGCAGAAATTTGAGGAAGTCTTCTGCCAAATCCATATTATCGGTCAACTCGGCCCATGCCATTTCCGGTTCTATCATCCAAAACTCAGCCGCATGCCGGCTTGTGTTGGAGTTCTCGGCTCGAAAAGTCGGACCAAAGGTGTAAATATCGCCGAGCGCAGTTGCCAGTAATTCTCCCTCGAGTTGTCCGGAGACAGTGAGGTATGTTTCTGCAGCAAAAAAGTCCGACTCCCAATCGATACCGCCGTCTTTGCGGGGGATTTTGTTGGGATCAAAACTTGAGACGCGGAAAAGATTTCCCGCCCCTTCGCAGTCCGACGATGAAATTATCGGTGTGTGGACATAATAAAATCCGCGCTCCTGATAATACTGATGAACCGCGTACGCGAGTTTGGAGCGAATGCGATTAACCGCTCCAAAGGTATTCGTGCGTGGACGAAGGTGGGCGATGTCGCGAAGGAATTCCATTGAATGGCGTTTTTTTTGCAGTGGAAATGTCGCATCGGCTTCGCCGATTAGATCAATTTCAGAGACTACCACTTCATATTTTTGTCCCTGCCCCTGCGAAGCGACCAATGTTCCTTTGACTCTAATTGCTGCCCCAGTCAGGATTTTATCCAACACAGGAAACGCCGTCGGGTTAGTAATGACCGCTTGAATGTTTTTCATAGATGAGCCGTCGTTTATTTCAATGAAAGCGACCTCTTTACTTATGCGAACAGTTCGCACCCAGCCCAAAATAATAAGGCTGCTGTTTATCGGGAGCATTTCACTTATGAGAATTTGGGATATCTTAGTTCGTTTTGCGTAATCCATATAAATCCTTCAACACCATATAACTAGTTTCTTGACATCGGCTTGCATGTCCCGTTTCGTTAATAACTACTGAAAATAGTAGAATGTAATTCAAGCGCAAGCAACAAAGTTTTGCTCAAATCGATGTTAGTATTAAGTTTTTATGATAAAAATGAAACTCTAAAAACATCATGCCGTATAAAAGCTGAGGAAAGCAGGGAATAGAGAACGAAGTTTTTTTGAAACCTGACAAATCCCAACCTATCATTTCAGCCGCAACCGCTGACTTTCACCAAGTCGGCGGTTGCTTTTTTATGGAGCTATATTTTTCTGATCAGTAGGGCAGATGGGTTTGCCCGCATGAAAAGGCTGGTGCACGAAGATGCACACCAGCCACGAATATCATACATTTTCGTGCAGGCCGTCTCTGGCCTGCACCCACAGTAAGATCATACCGTCCCGATATTTATCGGGAGTGTGGTACAAGATTCAAGGCCGGTATTCCTTGAAAGCTCACATCCCTATCAACGAAAATCTTTTAGCCTGATCGACCTTCTTGTCTTCCGTCTTGCTTTATTCGAATAATCTCTTCTTCTTGTCCCACTATGAAATCAATCGCAGTCATAGGCGGAGGGGCGGCAGGATATTTTGGCGCAATTGCGGCCACTGAAAATAATCCAAACGCCACAGTTACTCTCTTCGAGTCCACCAATGATCCGCTCAACAAAGTCCGCATTTCAGGCGGCGGACGGTGCAATGTCACTCATGCCTGCTTTGAACCGTCTGAATTAATTGAAAAATATCCGCGCGGTAGCAATGAGCTTCGCGGCTCCTTTACCCGCTTCCAGCCAAAAGACACGATAGAGTGGTTTGAAAGCCGTGGCGTGAAACTCAAAACTGAATCCGATGGCCGTATGTTTCCGATCACCGACCGCTCCGAGACAATAATAGAGTGTCTGCAACAGAGCGCGGAGCACGCGGGAGTCAATACAAGACTTCGCACAAAAATAACGACTATTCAAAATGTATCCGATGAAAATGACCATACACATTTTGAATTAGAGACGCTGAGCGGTGAGACAGTGCGCTTTGATTTTGTTCTGCTGACCACCGGGAGTTCTCCCTACGGAACAAAACTCGCCGAAAGCCTCGGCCACACTATTATCCCGCCGGTACCATCACTCTTTACCTTCAAGATAAAAGACCCGCGTGTACAAGACCTTGCCGGAGTCAGTTTTCCTGACAGCACAGCTCGTCTTGAAATAGACAAGCACAAACCATTTACCCAAAGCGGACCCATACTTATCACCCACTGGGGGCTCAGCGGTCCGGCGGTATTGAAGCTTTCGGCATGGGCCGCGCGCGAACTCCACGATGCCTCATATCAGGCCGCGCTCTTTGTAAATTGGTGTGATAGCGAAACCGAAGCTTCTGCGCTAACCAAAATCTCGGTGTTCAAAGAAAAGTTCTCGAAACGAACTATTTCGGCCAATTCTCCTGTTGATATTCCCAAACGATTCTGGGCTCGGCTGATAGAGCTCCAAGGCATTGACGCCGAAATGACCTGGGCCAATATTACCAAAAAGCAAATGTCGGTAATCGCGCAGGAACTTACTGCCTCGAAACTCGCTGTCTCCGGACGGGGCATTTTCAAAGAGGAATTTGTTACCTGCGGCGGTGTCGCGCTCAAAGAAGTCGACTTCAGGACTATGCAAAGCAGGATTTATCCCGGATTATTTTTCGCAGGAGAGATTCTTGATATCGACGGTGTTACCGGCGGTTTTAATTTCCAAAGCGCTTGGACAACAAGTTGGCTCGCTGGTCAGGCACTGCGCGGTTTATGTATGGCTGCCGATGCGTAACTCCATGCAGTCAAACTCATGTCTATACTTTTCGCTCGAAGATTCCTTCGTAATATTCATGGCTCTTTACAAACCCAAGTTTCTCGTATGCCCTAATCGCTGCCTGATTGTCGGCTTTGACATTTAACATCACAAGTTTGCCTTCATCCACTAATTCCTGTGTGAGCGCCGAGGTTACTGCTGTCGCCAGCCCGTGTCCGCGAAAGCCCGGATCGACTGCGACACTTCCGATGACTGCGGCATTATACTCGTGTGAATAGACATGGACTCCTGCCGCGGCCACAATCCGTTCGCTTTCACGATAACCGAAATATTTGCCAGTCTCCAGCATGCGCGGGTCGAAATATCCGTCGGGATAGGCAAGTTGGTAAAATTCAACCAGTTCATCGACATTCGCCGGTGTCAGCCGAACAATCGCATCTCGGTACTCGGATGATGTATCAGGAAGAAACTGTGCCGGCGTCATCTTGAAATGTTTGCCAAGCGGCCTTTCGGTATACAGCCCGCTCAATATATCTTTGTACTGCGCATTATTATAGTGGCAGTAAAAGCGGGAAGGCAGAAGGTCGCGGATTTCTTCAAGAGCGATCGTCATTTCCTCAGTGAGGCCAAATGCCATTACCGTCGTAGCCGTGTCGCTGGCATAGATAAGTATGAGGTCTTTGATATAGCGTGAGTCTCCGTAAATGGCCGCCCATTGACATCGGTCGAAATGCATATCATCGAGATCGCCCAGATGATAGGCAAAGAGAATTGGGTCTTTACGGAAATGCTTTTGGAGGCGATGCTTATCAAGCGTATATACAATCATGGCGCACGAGGAAAATACGACAAGTAGGGGACGTGGTCAAGCTCAGAGGCCGGGCTCTATGAAAAGAGGGCAACCCCGTGTGGTTGCCTCCGACAGAATATCCGCGAAATATCGAACGTCTGGCATTGCTATGATAGGTCGGGATTTGTAGGGACAGGTCCCCGTGCCTGCCCTTTTCTCTTTGTACGCGACAGCTTTACGATTCGTTATTACCCTCTACCCCTGGGATAAGGCAGGGTGAGGGCTTATTCATTACTAGAAGAAAATATCAGGCTCGCGGGGCATAAGAATGACCCGCGCTACAAGACGAAAAGAAAACGAATATGAGATTGTCACGCCACAATATGAATCGGGGTCGCAACGACGAGGCGAGTGTTTAACGTCAACCAATACTCTTTTCTCTCATTCTTTCACTACGCTCACTTCGCCAGCGGAGATGGCTACCCGTGTGCCATCAGTCTGCTTCAATATCAGACAGCCGCGTGAATCAATATCAATCGCCTTCCCGCTTGTAATATGGCTACCCGAAAGAATCTTGACATCATGTCCCAACAGCGAAGAGTATCTTTTGAGACGCGCGTGGGATTTAGTCAGATCATGTTTTTGATAGATCAGATATTCTTTTTCGAAGTGTACAAGAAATGATTGAAGCAGAGGCACACGCCGGACTTTATGTTTTAAGGCTCTTCTCAGCGAGGTCGCGCTGTTGCGGAGTTCTTCGGGAAAGTTTTCCACCCCCTGATTGACATTTATCCCCACGCCCACAACAAGGCAATTAATCTTATTTCTCTCGGCGGAAAGCTCAGTGAGAATACCAGCGGTTTTCTTGCCGTTTATCAAAACATCATTGGGCCATTTTATTTGGATATCCCCAGGTGAATATGGCTCGAGGGTTTTGGCCAGCGCGAGCGCGGTCATTATAGAAATTCCCGGCGCGCGTTCCGGGGCGAAACGAGGTTTGAGAATTATCGAAAGATAAATGCCTGTTCCGAATGGCGAATGCCATGACCGTCCAAGCCGCCCTCGCCCTTTGGTTTGTTCTTCGGAAGTGATAATTGTGCCTTCGCTGGCAGGCGACCCCGATTCTGCGATTTGCGAGGCAAGGTCATTAGTTGATTTCACTGTGCGATAGGAATGGCATGTCCGGCCGACAAACGACGTCTTGAGATTATATGTTATCTCGGTTGCTGTCAATGAATCCGGAGCGTCGAGAAAAGTCACACCCTCGCTTTTACGGACGCTGATCTTATAGTCCCATGACGCCAGTTTCTGGAGGGCGTCACTGAGTACGTCATGATCAATATCGAGATTTTTACATAGTGCGTCGAACTGATAAGCCGCGCCTGGCCTTTTACGGATTATCGCAAGCAGGCTGTCGGCAATAATATCAATGTCCGGTTTGAGGGCATTCATCCGATAATTTTCAACGAAAAATCCGATGACGGCGCCGAGTGGGTGATAGAACCGATTGAAATATAGTCCACCCCCGATGCCGCTATTAATTCGATGTTCTGAAGACTCACATTTCCTGACGCCTCAAGCTCGACCGCAGGATTTAGTCTTCTCGCCAGCTGGACCAGCCGACAGAGCGAGGCCGGTGTTTGATTGTCAAGCAGCAGCCGATCGACACCGGCATCGATGGCTTCAGCAAGCTGCAATTCGTTTTCAATTTCGACTTCGATAAGCACACGAGCGGCTTCGAGGTCAAACTGCAACCGGAAATCAGATGTATTCATAAACTCTCTGGCCCGTGCGACTGCGGATTTGATCGAACCAGCGGCGGCGATATGGTTATCCTTTATCAGCATCATATCGAATAATCCGAAACGATGATTGAAGCCTCCGCCATGAACAACCGCCGCTTTTTCGAGCGCCCGGAGGCTGGGCGTGGTCTTTCGAGTGTCAAGGATTTGGGAGCGAGACGCCCTGATTTTCTCTGCGAATTGATGGGTGAGGGTGGCGATACCGCTCAAATGTCCCAAAAAATTAAGTGCAACACGTTCTGAGGCGAGGATAGTTTGGTTAAAGCCGTCGATTTCGCAAATTACCTCCCCATGTCTGAAGTGCGCGCCGTCCCGGATGTTAAACTTGACGGTATTTGCTGAATCGACCGTCTCGAAGACCATTAACGCGGGGATAGTGCCAGAAAGAACGCCATCGGATTTGGCCGTGATTGTCGCTTTGGCCGGGTTCGGTTCAAGGGTAGCCAACGAAGTCAGGTCGCCGCGTCCTATATCTTCTTTCAGGGCGACTTTTATTAGTTCACGAAGACTTGTCTGTGCGACTGTCATAATCTCATTGGAGGCATACGCCCGATAAGGTAGGTTGGAAATGTGACATCAATAAAATATATTACGGCGATGAGTCCAAAAAATAAAGCGAAAAAAACAGTTGGCATGCTTGGATATGGCTCGCAAGGGCGGGCGATAGCGCTGAATCTTCGGGATTCGGGCTTTAGTGTACGGCTGGGACTTCGCGCCAAATCAAAAAGCGCGGTTATTGCTAAACGTGACGGTTTCAAAGCGATTGGATCTGTTTCTGAAGCCGCATCCGAGAGCGATATCCTTATCTTTGCCCTGCCCGATCACCAGCACGGACGGGTGTATGAAAAGGAAATCAAAGCCAATCTCAAGGCTTCTGCGACCCTGGTTTTTTTGCATGGGACCTCGATTCACTTCGGTTTTGTGGTTCCGCCGCAGAAAAGTGATGTCATTCTCATCGCGCCGCATGCCCCGGGAATGGCGGTACGGGAGAAGTATCTGACTGACAAATCAATATCGGCTTTCTACGCGGTGCATCAGAACTATTCCGGCAAGGCGGCTAAGACGGTCATTGAACTCGCTGGGGCAATGGGCTTTGTGAAGAGCCGTCTGATCAAAACAACATTCGTGACCGAAGCCGTGGGAGACCTTTTTGGCGAGCAGGCTGTGCTGTGTGGGGGATTGGCCTTGCTTGTAAAGAATGGATTTGAGGTTCTTGTCGAAGCCGGCATCAAAGCCGACCATGCCTATCTTGAGGTTGCCTACCAGTTGGATCTGATTATTGCCTTGATAAAACGGTATGGCATCGAAGGGATGTTCAAACGGATTTCGGTGGCCGCGCGGTATGGCTCGTATGTGAACGGGCCGTGGATAATTGATAAGAGTATCAAAAAGAAAATGCAGGCGGTCTATTCCGAGATTGCTTCCGGCGAGTTTCCCAATAAACTCTATTCGCTGTCAGAGAAAGAGATCTCGGCTTTAGATAAGAAATTGAAAGAGATGACCCACCCGGCCTTCGAGCGGGCGGCGAAGAAATTCGCCCCAAAGCCATAGGGTATTTGACGGCTAGCTGCCGCAAAAGGCGACACACATAAAATTACAGAATAGCAAGCCAACTAACTGGTCAAAAACTGAACAGCTTTGCATAGTAACAGCTGTAACTCGACCTGTCGGCGAATGACAGGTTTTAAGCTTCTGCTATACACGTACATAGACTGGCGGCTTTATTCAGGTGCAGGCATACTTTTTGCTTTATGCATATAATGACATTAATACAGAACTGACAGCACAGTTTTGTTAGACCCCC
>Ga0226658_10000686_pt1 | contig 16787 bp, 14 predicted proteins | sample OliLak19BULKMAT1_FD_169091 | JGI IMG/M metagenome (GOLD analysis project Ga0226658, IMG submission 169091) | Freshwater microbial mat bacterial communities from Lake Vanda, McMurdo Dry Valleys, Antarctica - Oligotrophic Lake LV.19.BULKMAT1 (v2)... | ecosystem: Environmental > Aquatic >... | reverse complement strand
GGAGGCGGCTCACTCGACGAAATCGACGGAACGATCCGCGGGTGGTTCGCTCGAGTCGCTCAGCGCCCCGGTCGCGGCTGATTCGCTGCAGGATGCCAGAAGGTCGAACTCGTCGGCGAGGCAGTGCGGGAGACCGTGCCTCACGCACAGTTCGTGAAGTCGGGCCCGCATCGCCCTCGAACCGCCGCGGTCGACACTGAGCACGCCGCGCCCGAGAAGCTGGAGGTACCCGCGAACGCCGACGTCGATCCCGAGCGGCTCCATGACCGGGCGGGTGTTGCGCCAGTACTCGGGCCAGAGGTGGCGCTCGTGGGCGGAGATCACGAAGCGCTGGTTCGCCGCCACCGGATGCAGCAGCGTGTTGAGTCCGCCCGCGGGTGGATTGCCACGGATGTAGCGACGATGGAGGAGATCACCGAGCACGACGGCGATGTCGTCCTCGGACGCGCCCCGAGCGTGGGCCGCGATCAGGGCCCGGAGCGTCAACGGGCGAGCGGTGGTTGGTGACACGAACGTGGCGTTGAAGGTCGGGTCGAGCAGGTAAAGGTCGACCGGCGAGCGCTCCGGATCGGCGACCCGCTCGACGCTCCCGCGTGCGAACGCCACGAGTACAGCGACGTGAGTCGCGTCGGTCCCGTTGATTCCGAAACAGATGGTCGCAGCGTCGTACTCGAAGAGGCGGAGCACGCCTTGGAGGAACCGTGCACTGCCGCCGCAGTAGACGCCGCCGACTCCCGGTTCAAAGACATCGAAGTAGATTCGGGCGGTGTCCTCGTCCGGCCATGCCCCATCGAGGAGGGAAACGGTCCATGGATCCGCCGCGTAGGCGAGGTGCTCGGCACTCCAGTCGCAGAGCACCGCCATCGCCGCAATCGGGTCGTCAACGACCATCTCCTCGAGCGCCGGGCGGTCGAGACAGATCAGCGCCCGCAGCCCGTTCGAATCGGTTCGGACCGGCGCCGCGGAGAGCGCTTCGGGCCAGAGAAAGAACGGCGCGTCCGCCCACGCCAGCGTTTCGACAGGATGGCCGGCGCTGGGATCGAGTCGGGTCTCGGCGTCACTCGACGTCTGCGAGCCGTGCGACGATCCCCTGGTGTGCAACCCGCTCCCGCGATCGCATGCGCTTCCAAGCGCGATCATCAACAGGGTCGTCGCGAATGGTGCGAACTTCATGAGTCGTAAGGTATCAACACGCCTCGCGTGAACGTGGCACCAAATTGCGAATGGAGAGCTCTTCGATCATCGTCGCCATCGCCTCGCCGAGCGGCGCCGCGCCGCGCGGACTCGTTCGGGCGTCGGGCCCGGGCGCCATTCATGCCCTTCGCAGTGCATGGAAGGACGCGAGCGGCCTGTCCGTTGATGAGCCGGGGCGCAGACGCGGAGGAACCATCGCCACTCGACTTGAGATGCCGGGCGCCGGCAGCGCGGGTCGAGTTGCGGTGCCGGTGCTGCTCGGCACCTTCGCCGCGCCGCGTTCCTATACCGGCGAGGACATCGTCGAAGTGCAGAGCTGCGGGCATCCGGCGCTTCTCGAGCGGATCGTCGAAGAACTCATCGCGACCGCGCGACGCAACGGCGCCTCGGCGGGCCGCGCCGCCCCCGGCGAGTTCACCGCACGGGCGTTTCTCAACGGCCGAATCGACCTGACCCAGGCGGAAGGCGTGGCCACGGCCGTCGCAGCGCGGAGCGACGGTGAGCGCCGGGCCGCACAGCGACTGCTCTCGGGGCGACTCGGAACCGATGCCCGCCGCTGGTCCGAAGAGATCGTGGCGTGCCTGGCGTTGGTCGAGGCGGGGATCGACTTCACCGATCAGGAGGACGTGGTGGCCATCACCGCGCCGGAGCTTGCCCGCCGCCTGGATGCGCTGCGTGGACTGATCGAGGTGGAGCGCCGAGGCGAGATGCCGCTCGAGCGGCTTCAGGCCGCGCCGCGGGTGGTTCTCACCGGTCGCCCCAACGCGGGGAAGTCGTCGCTCTTCAATGCCCTGCTCGGTCGCGAGCGGGCCGTCGTTGCGGCAGTTGCCGGAACCACTCGCGATGCTCTGGTCGAGCCGATTGCGCTCGAGGGTCCGGCCGGCGCAATTGAAGTGCTGCTGGTCGATCTGCCCGGAGTGGCCGACGATGTCGCGACCGAGCGCAGTGGCCTGGCCGCTGCGCTTGATGTTGTCGCCGGGCGCGAAGGCGAAACCGCGGATCTGAGGCTCTGCTGTGTTCCGTGCGACCAATCGCTCCCGCTCGACTTCGACGCGAGTCGCGACTGCACACTCCTGGTGCGGACGATGGCCGATCGAGGACCGCCGCGAGGAGTCGAGTCGAGCGGGCGTGAGCAGTCGGGAGTCGTCACCGTGAGCGCTCGCACCGGTCAAGGGCTCGAGGCCCTCCGGCAGGCCATCGCCGCAGGCGTGGTGGGTGGCGCGCCGTCGCTCGGCGCGGAAGCGCTCGCCTTGGCGCCGCGGCAGCGCTTCGCCCTCGACGAGTGCGTGGCGGCGCTCGACGAGGCCGCAGGGCTCGTCGCCGTCGCCGGGGCGCATGAATCGATCCGCCAGCCCGAGCTGGTCGCGGCGAGGTTGCGTGAAGCACTTGGTGGCCTCGAGTCGCTGGTCGGGCGCTTCCTCCCCGATGACGTGCTGGAGCGGATCTTCTCCTCATTCTGCATCGGCAAGTAGCCGCGGCGGTCGGGCGAGAACGAACGCCGCGCTCGAAGCGAAGCGACCGATGGCGCGTCCGAGGCGCTCTCGGTACGCTTCCGAGCCATGCGTGAGAACATCACCACGATCCGTGTGCGCTACAGCGAATGCGATCCGATGGGAGTCGTGCACCATGCCGTCCATCCGGTCTGGTTCGAGATCGGGCGCACCGAGCTGCTTCGCGCTGCCGGTGGCAATTACCGGGAACTCGAGGCGCAGGGGATCTTTCTCGCCGTGGTCCGACTCGAAGTGCGCTATCGGCGCCCGGCTCGATACGACGACGTGCTCACGCTCACGACCACGCTGGTCGACGCGAGTCACGTGAAGATCGTGCACCGCTACGAGCTCTCACGCGATGGCGCGGTGCTGGCGACCGGCGAGTCGACGCTGGCATGCATCGATGCGACAGGTCGGGCACGGTCGCTCCCTGATTCGCTGCGCACGTCCGAGACGAGCTGAGCGCAATCACCACGCGTCATCGGGCGCAGAAGGTCGCTCGATGGTGCCGGACGGCGCGCTTCGCGGCGTCGCCGACCGTTCGGCGGTCGCGAGCCTGGTGCGCACCTTCGAGATCTCGTTGCCGCTGCGCGCCAGGAGCGCGTCGCGCAGCGCTCCCCGCAGCAGCCGGTCGATCTCGTAGAGCCCCGCCGACGAATCGGCGGAGACCGTGAGTGTGCCGGAGCGGAGCGACTCGAGCCGCGTTCTGGTGGCAAGCTCGCTCGGAACGAGCTGATCCCAGATCGCCCTGGCCCGGGAGATCGCCCCCCCGCTTCGCTTGACACTTCGAATGAGACCCTCGACGTCCCTGGCGATTGCCGGGTCGAACTCGCGGCGCCTGCGGAGCGCGAGCAGTCGAGCGGTTCTGGCGAGGCGCGGATCCACGGGTCGATCCTATCGAGGGGGATGGCTGTCGTCCGAAGATGAACGCGTCGCCGACGCGCCGCCGTGAAGTGGCTTATCTTCTGGGCCATGACGTCGATTCGCCTCGAGTCGCTGGGCAAGGACTACGGCTCCACCACCGCGGTCGAGGCGATCGATCTCGAGATCAAGTCCGGTGACCTCTTCTTTCTGCTGGGCCCCTCGGGCTGCGGGAAGACCACGCTCCTGCGGATGATCGCCGGCTTCATCGACCCGACCCGCGGTCGCGTCTTCTTTGGGGGTCGCGAGGTCACCAACGTTCCGCCGAATCGTCGGAACGCGGGCATGGTCTTTCAGAGCTACGCCCTGTGGCCCCACCTCAGCGTCGCTGAAAACGTCGCCTTCGGGCTGCGGGTTCGCAGAGTGAGTTCGACCGAAAGACGGGCCCGGGTCATGAAGGCGCTCGAGCTGGTGCGGATGGAGCGATACGCCGAGCGGAAGCCCAACCAGCTTTCGGGCGGACAGCAGCAGCGTGTGGCCCTGGCCCGGGCGCTGGTGATCGAGCCGACCGTTCTTCTGCTCGACGAGCCGCTCAGCAACCTTGACGCCAAGCTCCGGCTGGAGATGCGCGGCGAGATTCGGCGGATCTGCACCGAGCTGCGGATCACCACGGTCTACGTCACCCACGACCAGAAGGAAGCGCTCTCGATGGCTGACGACGTGGCGGTGCTCCGAGATGGCCGCATGATCCAGCGGGGAACGCCGGACGATCTGTATCGACGCCCTCGAAGCCGCTTCGTGGCCGACTTCCTGGGCGAGGCCAACTTCATCGCCGGAACCGTCGCGACCATTGGCACGACGTCGGTCGAGATCGCCACGTCGGCCGGCATGCTGAAGAGCCTCGCCTTGCCCGGCGAACCGCTGGAGGTCGGGCAGGAGGTGACCGTCTCGATCCGCCCGGAGGCGGTCCGACTGACCCCAACCTCGGATGCCCCCCCTTCCGGGATGAACCGGCTGGCGTGCTCGGTGCGATCGCGGATGTATCTGGGCGAGACCGCCCAGTACATCCTCGAAGTTGCGGCCGGTGTCTCGATGAAGTCGCTCGAGCTCAACCCCAGGGCGGCGCTTGAGGGAAGCACGCGAATCCTCGTCGATCCGGCCGACGTCGTGGTCATCGCCGAGCGTGCCCCGAGTGTGGCGTCGCAGTCGATCCACTGAGATAAAGCACGAACCGTCACGAACGTGTGCCCATCGGTCGCGATGTCCGACTCACAGCAGCTCAATCCGCAGCAATGGTTATAGGACCTACTGGTTTGATTGTGTGTCGCACGGACTCCAAGCCCGCGGCCGCGAGCGCGTTCCACGTGGAACGCGCCGTGCAGCGGAGTGCGGTCCCGGAGGGCATGTAGCGCCGTTGTACCGCTGACTCCCCAAGACCATTCGTGGGGTACTGGGTCACTTTGCAATGGCCGGAGTCGGACCTATGGCCCCGAAGCTGGAGCCGCGGTAGGGGGCAGAAGGGGGGGCGATAGGATTACCGCCCCTACGGCTTCAAGGTCTTGCTTAATCAGTCTCCCGACCGATTTCTCGATGGGATAGAGATAGCGGCGAATGACATGGCTCTCAATCCTCTCCCAAGGCACCCACTTGCTCGCATCGCCTAGGTATCTAACCGTGCGAGACAGGTCATATAACGGCCTGTAGCAGTTCCAGATTTGGCCGTATCGGTGCGTACGCTGGAGCACGTCGTTCCTCGTAGCGTGCGAGGTGACTTGGACCTGGTCAACAGCCAAGAGCGAATTGATGACATGGACGGCCGTGTAAAACGAAACCGTCAGCGCCCAATCGGGGTATCTGGGATCAATAGTCCCGAGAAACCTTCGATTATGTTGCCACTGGACTAGATGTCGGCACTCGCTCAAAGATCGGTCCCTGCAACCACTCCGGAGCCAAGAATCTAGCCACTTCCGACTGAGGAATCTGGTAGATCTCTAGTGGTCCGATATTGAATTTCCCCAAGTCTCGTCCCAGTTCAGTCAACCGATCACCAAGGTCGAAGTCGAACTCTTCGCCCATCGGGACAAAGAACAGGGCGATATGGCTACCTCGTGGGCACGAGTAGCAAGCCATCGCAGAGGCGTCCGAGCGGCACCACTCGGCTACTTCCGTCTTCATGCTTCTCATCTCAGCAAGCCACAATTCAATGCCGATGCTGAGCTGGCACGCATCGATGACCTGCCGTCCAAGACGAACGAAAGCGTCGTTGTTGTGGGGATGAATCACATACTGACGTTCGCCGTCAGCCGCATCAGTGATCCGACTAGCCTCTGCGGTTCGTCGTTTTGTAGGTCCAGTCATCGCATGCGAGCGCAACAACCGCGCTCGCTCGCCTCCCTTGGTGGGGCGAGGATACACGCTCCAAACGGCAAGAACAAGGCGTGTATAACTTTATCGCCGCACCCCACCACGCCTTATGCCGACCTTGGACACGCACGCCGTTCGGTCCAAGATCTCTGGGCAGACCGACACTGTGCCGACACTGTGCCGACACTATGCCGACACTGGACACGTGTGCCGACACTGGGGTGCCGACCCTGGACACACACGTTCGTCTGTCCGAGCCAAGCTCCTGGTGACGGAGCGGTTCATTGCCCGACTCGGGTCGCCTGTTCCACGTGGAACACCCGTGTGCCAACACTGGATGTGCCGACACTGGGATGTGCCGACACTGGACGTGTGCCGACACTGGACACGCACGTTCGGTCCATGTGCCGACACTGGACACGCACGTTCGGTCCAAGATCTCGGGTGTGCCAACACTGTGCCAACACTGGACATGTGCCAACACTGTGCCAACACTGGACACGCACGTTCGTCTGTCCGAGCCAAGCTCTTGGTGACGGAGCGGTTCATTGCCCGACTCGGGTCGCCTGTTCCACGTGGAACACCCGTGTGCCGACACTGCTTGTGCCGACACTGGACACGCACGTTCGGTCCAAGATCTCGGGTGTGCCAACACTGGACACGCACGTTTGGTCCAAGATCTCGGGGGATTCTTACACTGGTGGAGTGCCGACGCAGGACTCACATGCCAACACTGGACACGCATGTTCGGTCCAATGTGCCGACACTGGGTGCCGACACTGGACACGCACGTTCGTCTGCCCACGTTCGTCTGCCCGGGCCAAGCTCCTGGTGACGGAGCGGTTCATTGCCCGACTCGGGTCGCCTGTTCCACGTGGAACACCCGTGTGCGAGTCGATCAGCGCGCTGAGCACCAGTCTCGACTCTCGGGGCTTCACCGTCGGTCCCTCCGCCCTCCCGCCTGACTGCAGCGTGCCGTGGCGATCGGGAGCTGCTCCCAAGTTGCATTGCAGCGGCACTTCGTCCTGATTTGGACCGTCGGTATTCACGCCCTCACTCGAGATGAGTCGAACTGTTACGCTCCGCAACGCCGAACCGGCGCGGTCGAAGTGCACCCACTCAAGGCGAAGGACCCCGTTCGAAGTGACGTTCATGGCTGCCTAGGCAAGGCGTCACCGGTCACATCCGACCTCCAGCCTCACGCAGGAGAATCCTCATGGCAAACTTTATAGGACGTAGCAGCGGCGACTCTGGGCAGCCAGCAAAGCGAAAGCTCGGGAGGGGGCTGGGGAGTTTGATCGCCGGTGCCGGTACTGCCCCGGTCAAGGGCGATCCTCGTGTCGCCGCGACTTCGTCGACGATGGCCCCTGATTCGCGCACGAACACGACAGGAGGGGGAAGTCGGGTGGAAGCAGCCAATCAGCATGCCTCATCCGCGGCACCGAGCGTCCGTCCCCGTCCTGGCGCGGCCGGCGGGCCCGGCGCAGACCTCGAGGCGGCGGAGGTTCTCCCGCGATCGGGTCATGCAGACGAGTCGGTGAGGGCGGACGCGGTCCGGGTGGGCGACTCGGCAGCTCCGCAGAGCCCGCCGGTGGCGCCTGCGACAGCGCCGGGCGTCGGCGCCCGACCGGCGATGGCGTCGGCCGGTCAGCGTGTGCACGAGATTCCGCTTGTCGACATCGTGCCGAACGTCCATCAGCCGCGGCAGCAGTTCGATCCGACGACGCTGAAGGAGCTGGCCGAATCGATGCGCTCCGCCGGCATCATGCAGCCGATCATCGTGCGGCCACGGGGGGCGGGGAAGTTCGAACTCATCGCCGGCGAGCGGCGCTGGCGAGCGGCGCAGCTTCTCGAGCTGCGGACGATTCCAGCGATCGTGCGAGAGGTCGATGATCGCACCGCAGCGGAATGGGCACTGATCGAAAACGTGCAGCGGGAGGATCTGAATCCGATGGATCGGGCCGCTGCATTCCTGCGCCTGATCGAGCAGTTCGGCCTGTCGCATCAGCAGATTGCCGAGCGGGTGGGCATCGATCGGACGTCGGTGTCGAATCTGATTCGTCTCAACGAACTCGACCAGCGCACCGCGGATTCGGTGCGCTCCGGGCACCTGACGCTCGGCCACGCCAAGGCGCTCCTGGGCTGCGCCGATCCGCTGCGCCGCACGGAGCTTGGTGCCGCGGTGCTGCGAAACGGCTGGTCGGTGCGGCGGACCGAGCAGGCCGTGCGCGAACTCAATCCGACTGGCGCTGCAGGACAGCGCGATCCTTCCGCGCGATCGCTCCATCTTGCCGATCTCGAACGCCGCATCGGCGATCGGCTCGGAACGCGGGTCGCCATCGAAACCGCCCGGGCGACCGGAAGCGGGACGCTCCGAATCTCGTACTACTCGATTGCCCAGTTCGAAGGCATTCTCGCGCGACTCGGGATCGACGAATCGTCTCTGGGCGACGGATAGCATGGGCGACGGATAGCACGGGCGACGGATAGCACGGGCGACGTATAGCAGCCAGCGGACTGCCGGTCCCAATCGGCCTCGAACGCCCCGCGATCGTGCTGCGAAACGCTCGTTCGCGCCGTGCAAACCCGGCCTTCAAGAGGGACCGAGTGTGGTCGCGGGACGCAACCGAGGTTGAAGGAGAGTCCATTTTCGGTTTCAATTGCCGACGCCTCTCCCGTGCAAGAGCACGGAAGAGGCGGAACGTTCAGCACCGCCACTCGGGAATGCCGGCAACAGGCGACTGCAGATTGCGAGTTTGAGAACCTGCAATCTCCAGACGTCCGTTCGGTTGATTGACGCCGGGAGCCCCTGTTTCAGGGAGCCCCTGCTCAGGAAGCCAGTGCAGGGCTTCCGCTCGGGCCGGTGCGTGAATGTGGCGGTGTTGTCCGACGGGGGCCATGGGGGACCGCTGAGCAGTGTGACGCGTTCCCGTTTCAGATCCAATCTCGACCCCAGTTTCTGACAGACAAGGATTCAACGATGGCAAAGTCAAATTCATCCCGCACAGCGCAGACGGCCAAGCGGGCTCCGCGCACGCCCCGGTCGCTCCGTTCTCTCTCAATCAGCGATCTCCAGTCCGAGCTGCGCCGCCGTCAGGCTGCCTCTCGTCCGCTGGCGCGACGTCGTGAGCGTCTTGCCCAGAAGCTCGCCGCAATCGACGCCGAACTGGCGCGGCTCGGCGTCTCGACCTCCGGCGGGGCCGTGGGCCTCTCTGGTCGGCGCGGTCCGCGTGGGCCGCGTGTCAAGAACAGCCTGAGCCTCGTCGAGTCCCTCAAGAAGGTGATGACTGGCAAGGTGCTCTCGGTCGGCGACGCGGCGGATGCCGTTCTGGCCATCGGCTACCGCACCAACAGCGCCAATTTCCGAACCGTCGTGAACCAGACGCTGCTGGTGAACAAGAGCTCGTTCAAGAGCCCGGAACGCGGTCGCTACACGGCGAAGTGATCGTTCGCGGCAACGTCGTCCAGTTGCGTGTGGGAGTGCCGGCAGCCTGTGTGAATGTCACTCGGGCTGCCGGCATTCACTGATCGTGACCGATCGACGCCGGCATTTCGTGCCCGGCATCACGGAGTGTCTTCTCCCGCGCCGCCAGGTCGAGATCCGCTTCGACCATCATCCGCGCCAGCTCCTCGACTGAGGTGGTCGGCACCCAGCCGAGCTGTCGTCGAGCCTTCTCGGGACTGCCGAGCAGCTCGTCGACTTCGGCGGGTCGGAAGTAACGCGCGTCGATCTCGACGAAGTCGCGATAGTCGAGTCCGAGGTGACCGAAGGCGAGCTCGCAGAAGGTCCGCACCGGAATCATCTTGCCGGTGGCGATGACGTAGTCGTCGGGCTTCTCCTGCTGGAGCATCCGCCACATGGCGTCGACGTAGTCGCCGGCGAAGCCCCAGTCGCGCTGGGCGTCGATGTTGCCGAGATAGAGCTTGCTCTGCATCCCCAGCTTGATGCGCCCGACGGCGCGGGTGATCTTGCGGGTGACGAAGGTCTCGCCGCGCCTCGGAGACTCGTGGTTGAAGAGAATGCCGCAGGAGGCGTGGATGTCGTAGGACTCGCGGTAGTTGATGGTGACCCAGTGTCCGAAGACCTTGGCGCAGCCGTAGGGAGAGCGCGGATAGAACGGCGTGCGCTCGGTCTGCGGAACCTCCTGCACCTTGCCGAACATCTCCGAGGACGAGGCCTGGTAGAAGCGGATGCCCTGCCCGGTCCGCTCCTGCTGCACACGGACAGCTTCGAGCAGCTTGATGGTTCCGGTCGCGACCACGTCGACGGTGTAGACGGGTTGATCGAAGCTCACCCGCACGTGGCTCTGGGCGCCGAGGTTGTAGACCTCGGTGGGATTCACTTTGGAGATGATCGACGAGAGGCTGACCGCATCGGTCAGATCGCCGTAGTGCAGGAAGAGGCGAGCACCCGTTTCGTGCGGATCCCTGTAGATGTGATCGATCCGACCGGTGTTGAAGCTGGCGGAGCGGCGGATGATCCCGTGGACTTCGTAGCCCTTCGACATCAGCAGTTCCGCGAGATAGCTGCCGTCCTGACCGGTGATGCCGGTGATGAGAGCGCGACGCCCGCGGGTGGGGGCGGTCTTGGCCTCGGTGTTCTGGCTCATGGGTTCGACTCCGCGATCCGACGCCCCGATCCGACGCCCCCATCCAACGCAGGGTTCGCCTCGGGCAGGGATCGATCGGGGCCAGTGTACGGACCGATTCCGACCCGGCCAGCGAGGAGTACGGAAGTGGCAGTCCGGCTGATCCGAGGCCTCCGTGCGGGTACCCTCCCCGGCTCGGTTGCGATTGCGTTTCACAGGGCTCGCGCGAGTCGCTGGGGACACAGTCGGGACCCGCCGTTGAACGCGACATGACCATCGATCTCTCCACCAAGCGCATCGTCGTGACCGGCGGCGCCGGATTCCTTGGGCGGGCCGTGTGCGAGCGACTGCGACTGCGCGGTTGCCGCGACATCTTCATTCCGCGCCGCTCGAAGTACGACCTGACCCACGAGGCCGACGTCGCTCGGCTCTACCACGACTCGCGACCCGAGGTGGTGATCCATCTGGCCGCGGAGGTGGGGGGGATCGGCGCCAACATGGCCAATCCCGGACGCTACTTCTTCGCCAACATGGCGATGTCGCTGCACCTGATCGAGCAGGCCCGAATCGCCGGCCTTGCCAAGTTCGTGCAGGTCGGAACCATCTGCGCGTATCCGAAGTTCACCCCGGTGCCCTTCCGCGAGGAGGAACTCTGGAACGGCTATCCCGAGGAGACGAACGCGCCGTACGGGATCGCCAAGAAGGCGGCGATGGTGATGCTCGATGGATACGCGCGGCAGTACGGCCTCCAGAGCGCGTACGTCCTTCCCGTCAACCTCTACGGCCCGCATGACAACTTCGACCTCGAGACCTCGCACGTGATCCCCGCGCTGATCCGCAAGTGCGTGAGCGCCGTCGAGAGCAAGGCCGGGTCCATCGAGTGCTGGGGCACGGGCGTCGTCAGCCGCGAGTTCCTCTATGTCGATGATGCGGCCGAAGCAGTCATTCGCGCCGCCGAGGTGCTCACCGAGCCCGTCCCCGTCAATCTTGGCGTGGGCATGGAGATCACCATCCGCGATCTCGTTGATCTGATTGCCCGACTGACGGGTTTCGCCGGCGAAATCCGCTGGAATTCCTCGAAGCCGGACGGGCAGCCGCGCCGCTGTCTCGACACCGCCCGCGCCCGACAGATGCTCGGGTGGCAGGCCCAGGTCGGATTCGAGGAAGGCCTGAAGCGCACGATCGAGTGGTTCCGAGAGCGGTCCCGCACCGCGTGAGCGACTCCGACGAACGCCCGTGCGCATCCTCCTCATCAATCAGGTCTTTCACCCCGACGTCGCGGCGACGGCCCAGCATGGCTACGACCTTGCCCGGCATCTGACCGCGCATGGTCACGAGGTGGAGGTGATCGCTTCGCGCAGCTTGTACGGCCGCAGCGGCGCGGCCCTTCCGGCCCACGAGTTCATCGAGGGCATCGAGGTCAATCGGGTCGGGCGGAGCTTCTTCGGCAAGGCCGGACTGGTTGCACGAGCCGCCGACTTCGCGGTCTTCTACCTGGCGTGCTTTCTCAAGGTGATGACCGTGCGCCGGCCGGATGTCACCATCTGCTTCACCACCCCGCCGTTCATCGCCCTGATCGGCTGGTGGCTGCGGGTCACCCGCGGAAGCCGTTTCGTCTTCTGGCTGATGGACATGTATCCCGACCTCATGTATCCGGTCGGAGCGCTGCGAGAAGGAAGTGTTCCGGCCCGCATTCTCGACTGGGTGAATCGCGCCACCCTTCGCGCCGCCGATCGCGTCGTCGTCCTCGGCCGCTGCATGCATCGAAAGGTGCTCGAGAAGGGGATCGATCCCAGTCGCGTCGTTCACATCGGCGTGTGGTCGGATACGGCGGAGATCCGTCCGGTCGATCGGCAGACGAATCCGTATCGCCAGGAATGGAAGCTCGGCGATGCCTTCGTCGTGATGTACTCGGGCAACTTCGGAATCGGCCACGACGTCGCCACCATGCTCGGCAGCGCCGAGGCGCTGCGAAGCGATCACTCGATCCGGTTCGCCTTCGTCGGTGGCGGCAAGAAGAAGGCGGAGGTCGAGGCGTTCGTGCGCGAACGCGATCTGTCGACGGCGGTGCTCGCGGACTACCAGCCACGGGCGAAGCTCGACGCCTCGCTCAGCCTCGCGGACGTCCACCTCGTCAGCCTTCTGGAGGGGCTCGAAGGGTGCATCGTGCCATGCAAGCTGTTCGGAGCCATGGCCGCAGAACGGCCCACCATCTTTATCGGAAGCCCGGAGAGCGAGATTGCCCGAGTGCTTACCGAGCACCAGTGCGGAATCGTGGTCCGACAGGGTGACGTGGCCCACCTCTCCGAGGTCATCCGCAGCCTCGCCGCCGATCGAGCCCAGGCCCGGATGCTGGGCGAACGAGCTCGGCGGGCGCTGCACCTGGCCTACGACCGAGAGCGTGCCTGCGAAGCGTGGCGGCGGCTGCTCGAAGCGGTGGGATAGCTCCTCCGGGCGGGCTGTGGATCGTGCCAACGCGGTCTTCTCGTTCCTTGGCCCATCAAGCCCGTTGCATGGCCCGGCGGTCCGGTTATGTTTCGGTGTCCTTAGGAGAAACGCCCATGCGCAATCGTGCCCCGCTCGTCCAGTTCCCTCTCGCACTTCTGTCGTCGATGACCCTCGTCGGTGCCGCATCGGCGGCCCAGAGCTACGACTTCATCATCAGTTCGAAGGCGAGTTCGGTCGACACGTCATTCGTTCTGGCCGCGCCGCTGGCGGGGACCTTCATCGGCAACTACGACGCCACCACCAATCCGGGCGGAACCAAGACGCTTCCCGGTTTCTTCGGCGGCTCGACCAACACGGCGATTCCCTACGGCGCGACGATCTCGGCGGAAAACGAGTCGAGCACGTCACCCGCGGGTGGTTTCAGTGTCGCCGTCGACGCCGGTGGACTGACGGTGGCCTTCGGCGGACTCACACTCGATCTGCTCGGTGGCAACCCGCTCGGCATCGACGTGGTCTTCACCATCAACTACTCGTCCTTCCACACCACGGCGCCGAACGCAATCTTCCCCGGCGGCTTCAACATCCCGATCCCCCTCGGTGCGGCGGTGGTCGTCGAGTCGCTGGTGGCGACGCAGTCCGGCCCAGGTGTCGGCACGCTGTCGCCGGTGTCGCCCGGCGTCTACACGATCAACGCCGTGGTGCCGGTCGACATCGCCGCGGTCGCGTCGATTCTTGGTCAGCCCGCCGGTGACGGTACTCCCTTCCCGGCGGTGCTCCCGATCGTCGGGACGCTCGATCTCACCGGTGTGCCGACGATCGAGCTGGCCGGCGCAACCAACACCGATGAGAAGGGCACGATCGACCTCCCGCCCTTCGAGAATGTGCCGCTCGATCTTCCGACGGTGCTGCCTCCGGGTGGTACTGCGTCGGTTCTCTTCAGCGGAGCGCTGACCTCGGTTGCGCTCTCGGTCGGTGCATCCGTCCTGCTCGTGGCCGACGGGTCGCTCCAGTGCGCCCCGGCTGATCTCAACTGCGACGGCATCGTCGACGGCGCCGACCTCGGCGAACTGCTCGCGGCATGGGGAACCCCGGGACCCGGCGACCTCGACGGCAACGGTGTCGTCGATGGGGCCGATCTGGGCGAACTTCTCAGCCAGTGGGGCTCGAGCGGCGATTGAGTTGCCGAGGGCAATCGACGAGTCGATGATGGCACCGCGGACCGTCGGCGAAGAGTGACGATCCGAACAGATCTCTCCGATTCCTGATGACGCCGGAAACCGCATGCCGACGCTGCGTCTCTACAACACACTCACGAAATCGATCGACGAATTCGCGCCCATCGATCCCGCCGGGAAGCTGGTGCGTTTCTATTCCTGCGGACCGACGGTCTACGACTACGCCCACGTCGGCAACTTCCGAGCGTTCCTGAACGCCGACGTGCTGCGGCGCACGCTTCGACTTGTCGGCTACGACGTTCGTCACGTGATGAACATCACCGACGTCGGTCACATGACCGACGACAGCGGGGACTCGGGTGAGGATCGGATGCAGGTGGCGGCGAGGAGACTGAGCGAGGCGAAGAAGTCGGGCAAGCTTCCGGACGGCGTCGATCTCGATCCGGGTGATCCCTACGCAATCGCCGAGTTCTACGCCCACGCCTTCGTCGAGGATGCGCTGACTCTGGGACTGCTCGTTGCGGAGGACGCGAAGACCCATCCGGAACTGATGCCGCGGCCCACGCGATACATCCCGCAGATGATCGCTCTGGTCCAGGCGCTGATTGCCAAGGGCAACGCGTACGTGGCGAAGGATGGTGTCGTCTACTTCGACGTTCGCAGCTACCCGTCGTACGGCAAGCTCAGCGGCAACACGCTCGAGTCGCTGCGTGAAGGCGAAGGCGGCCGGGTCGCGGCTGAGAACCAGTCGATGAAGCGGCATCCCGCCGACTTCATGCTCTGGAAGGCCGATCCGACCCATCTGATGCGCTGGCCGAGCCCCTGGGGCGAGGGCTATCCGGGATGGCATCTCGAGTGCTCGGCGATGGCCGCCGATCTGCTGGCCGCGCCGGCCGCCGGAGGCGGCGATGCGACCGGCGCCATGATCGACCTGCACTCGGGCGGAGAGGACAACATCTTCCCGCACCACGAATGCGAGATCGCCCAGAGCTGCTGCGGCACCGGGCGGTCGCTCTTCTCCCGGTACTGGTTTCACACCCGCCATCTGATCGTCGAAGGCGAGAAGATGTCCAAGAGCAAGGGCAACTTCTTCACCGTGCGCGATCTCCTCGCCAAGGGGGCGACGCCTGCGGCAATCCGGCTCGAGCTGATTCGCACGCACTACCGGGTGAATGCCAACTTCACGTTGCAGGGGCTCAAGGACTGCCAGCGGATGATCGACCGCTGGGCCCGCGCGGCCCAGTCGCTCGAGGCTCGGCTCGCCTCGGACCCGACGGCGCGCGGCGATGGCCCCGGCGTGTTCGCGCGGGCGCTCCCGGAGTTCACCGCGGCGCTGTGCGACGATCTCAACGTGGCACGAGCAGTCGGCGTGCTCAACGCTTCGGTTGGGGGGGCGGTGGGGGAGCTGCCCGCGGAAGGCAGTCGTTCCATGGGCCCGACGAGCCTGGGTTCATCGGCGAGTGCCGGCCACGCGCTCCGCGACGAACTCGCCGCACTCCAGGCCATGAACGGGGTGCTTGGCGTTCTGGAGCGCAACGCACCCAGCGACGCCGGCGCCGCTCCCGACGAGAGCGCTCGCATCGAGAGCCTGATCGCCGCCCGCAGCGCCGCCCGGGCGTCGAAGAACTTCGCGGAGAGCGATCGCCTCCGTGACGAACTGCTGGCCATCGGCATCGCCATCAAGGACGGCGCCGGAGGGACGACGTGGTCCAGAGTGGTGAAGTGAGGGTCGAGGACGACCAGCGACTGGTCGATGATCGCGAACCCGTGACACCCAACGCCGTGAACGAATCACGGCCCCAGCGCCGCCGAGCCCGGTACCGCCGAGCCCGGTACCGCCGCACCTGGTACCGCCGCACCTGGGACCGCCGAGCCCCAGCTCGGCGTACGGCGACGCCAGTCGCCGTGAAGAGCGGCGATTCGCCCACTCGAGCGAAGACCGAAGTGACACGGATCTCCATGGCGAGGTCCTTCGCGTCGTGCGCAGGAAGGATGTGACACGGAGGTCACGGAGGTCACGGAGGAAGAGGCAAGGGTGTGAACGGCACCGGCCCCGTGATGCCAGCATCACAGCCAATCGTGTCCGTTCACCAACAACACTCGCTCGCGTGCTTCTCCATGACCTCCATGACCTCCATGACCTCCATGACCTCCATGTCCTCCATGACCTCCATGTCCTCCGTGCTCCATACCTCCTGCACGCGAGGTGACGGAAGTCTGGCGAGCATGATCGACGTGAACGGATGTTGCGCGCACCAGCGTCTCGCCGAGCCCCAGCTCGGCGAGTTCCACGCTCGGGGCCGCTGGGGCCGTGATTCGTTCACGGCGTTGCGTGACACCCCACCCAGTTACTCCCGAAGCCCGCCTCCGCAAGCGATGCGACTGTCGCGCCGTCACTGTCCCGGTCGGCGGGCGGACGCTCGAACTCCTGCTTCAGCGGACGGCGGATGCGTTGATCGACGAGGTCGCATTCGCGGCCGATGAGCGGATGCCGTACCGGGCGGATCTCTGGCCTTCGGCGGTGGCACTCGCCACGTTCGTGAGCGAGGAGCGATCGTTCGACGCGCACGCTGCCTCGGGTCTGCCTGTCCTCGAGCTCGGCTGCGGTGTCGGGCTCGTGTCGCTCGCCGCGGCCCTCCGCGATGTTCCGGTCGTCGCCAGCGGGG
>Ga0226658_10000682_pt1 | contig 16933 bp, 15 predicted proteins | sample OliLak19BULKMAT1_FD_169091 | JGI IMG/M metagenome (GOLD analysis project Ga0226658, IMG submission 169091) | Freshwater microbial mat bacterial communities from Lake Vanda, McMurdo Dry Valleys, Antarctica - Oligotrophic Lake LV.19.BULKMAT1 (v2)... | ecosystem: Environmental > Aquatic >... | reverse complement strand
GTGCGGATTTTTGGATTTCACTTTGCCGCGCTTGATGTTCGTCAAGACAGTCGCAAACACGACCAGGTGTGGAAATCTATTTTAGATAAACTTCATGCCCATAGAAAAAGCATTTCTTCGGAAGAGTTTGAAAAACTTGCCGTTGAAGACGGAATCGATTATTTGCTTTCGCTGAAGGCGAATTTGATTTTTGTTGATTTTGAAGATGCGTTGGTGAACGAAACTATTCAAAGTATTTTAGGAATTGCAAAAATTCAGCAGGAGAACGGAGTGGCCGGAAGTCATCGGTATGTCATCAGCAATTGCCAAAGTGCATTGCATGTTATCGAAGTATTTGTTCTGGCAAGATTATTAATGGGGAAGGAGGACAGTCTTGAGTTGGATGTTGTTCCTTTATTTGAAACCATTGATGACTTGGCCCATGCTTCTTCTATCATGGAGGCATTGTATTCCATTCCCGAGTATCGAGCACATCTTGAGCGAAGAAAAAATCAGCAAACGATCATGCTCGGTTTTTCTGACGGCACAAAAGACGGAGGTTATCTGCGCGCCAACTGGTCGATCTTCCGAGCGAAAGAGAGTCTAACGGCCATTTCGCGCGCACATGGATTGAGTGCACTGTTCTTTGACGGTAGGGGTGGCCCACCAGCCCGTGGCGGAGGGAACACCCATGATTTCTATGCTTCATTGGGCGACACCATCGAAAACGAGGAGGTTCAAGTTACCGTGCAAGGACAAACCATCAGTTCTAATTTTGGTAAGATAGCCTCAAGCCGATTCAATTTAGAGCAATTGATTTCGGCAGGATTGGAAGGGACTGTCTTCAAACGCAATGAGAATCAGTTGACGGAAGCTGATAAAACATTGTTGGATGAATTAGCCGAAGAAGGCTACAAAGCGTATCTGGAGTTGAAACATCATCCAAAGTTCGTTCCCTATTTAGAAAAAGTTACTCCCCTTTCTTTTTTTGGCGATACCAACATTGGCTCACGTCCGGTGAAGCGAAGTGCGTCAGAAGGATTGAAGTTTGAAGATTTGCGCGCCATTCCATTTGTTGGCTCATGGGCGATGATGAAGCAAAATATTCCTGGCTTTTACGGGGTCGGCAGCGCAATTGAAGCAGTAGAGAAAAAAGGAAAAGGTAATCAGTTGAACGAGTTGTATCAGAACTCTCTTTTCTTTCGCACGTTGCTGGGCAATAGCATGATGTCGCTAACGAAAACTTTTTACGAGGCCACTACTTATTTGGGCGAAGACCCCGAGTTTGGGTCGTTTTGGAGAAAGATGTACGATGAATTTTTGCTTTCAAAAACAAAGACACTGGATGTTTCCGGACTGAGCGAGTTGATGGGTAACAATCCAAACATCAAACATTCGGTGCATTTACGCGAACAAATTGTTTTGCCATTAATCGCGATCCAACAATCATCGTTGATGAATTTGCGAAACATTACTGACGAGAACAAAAAGCACGAGTTGAAGTATCGTAAGCTCATTATTAGAAGTATGTTTGGAATTATTAACGCTGCCCGTAACTCCGCTTAATTGGTTGTTGGTTGATAGTTGTTAGTTTCTGATCATGTCTTCACGATATTAATTTTATGGAATGGATTTAGAAAAATTCAATAAGGAAGCCAAACGTAAATCGGCAGAGAACAAAGCGTTTCTTCAAAAGCTGAAGAACAAAGATTCACGCAAGATAGATGATGCCTTTCATCACTTGCATGAAGAAGTCTTTAGCGAAATAGATTGCCTTACCTGTGCCAATTGCTGCAAAACCACCAGTCCAATTTTTTATCAAACAGACATTGAGCGCGTGTCAAAGGCCTTGCGCCTGAAGCCGGGGGATTTTATTGAAAAGTATTTGCGTATAGATGAAGATAGAGATTATGTCTTAAAATCTTCGCCTTGCCCATTTTTAGATTCAGAAAATTATTGTTCGGTCTATGCCGATCGGCCAAAAGCTTGTCGTGAGTATCCACATACCAATCGAAAGAAGATGGTGCAGATTATGGAGTTGACCTATAAAAACACATTGGTTTGCCCTGCGGTTTTGGAAATTGTGGAGAGGATGAAGAAAATCAATTGACCTATTCTCTTTTTTTGTAACTTTCGATATGGAATTTTTAGAAGACCAGCATTTATTCTGGGACGTAGACATTAAAAATTTAGATTCGGAGGGTCACGCACAAGCCATTATAGAACGAGTTTTAGAAAGAGGTTCTTGGAACAATATAGAGCAAATAATTTCCCATTACGGAAGAAATCGGATAATTGAAGCAAGTAAGCACGCGGCATGGTTTAGTGATAAGACAATGTATTTTGTAAGTGGTTATTTTAGTATCCCACTAACTGAAATGAGATGTTACGTAAAGAGACAGTCGAACCCAATACCCTATCTTTAATTAGGTCTCTCCAAAGCAAAGATTATTTAAAGGACTTTCTTTTGGTTGGAGGCACTGCCCTGGCTTTGCAACTAGGTCATCGTATTTCTGTTGATATTGATCTTTTCAATAACAAAAAATTTGATGTAGAAGAATTATTGGTACAACTCCAAACAGATTACAAGATTGTTATCCGAAATAGAATGAACCATGCTCTTTTGCTTCAGATAGAAAAAATAAAAACAGATTTCGTATTTCAGCCATCTCAATTAATTCTACCTTCAATTGATGAGGAGGGTGTGCGGATGGCATCTTCTTTGGAAATAGCAGCGATGAAGATAGGCGCTGTAACAGCGCGTGGTCGAAAAAGAGATTTTGTTGATTTGTATTGCTTATTAAATCTCTATCCGCTTTCTGATATTTTGAAATCGTTTTTATCGAAGTATCCCGATGCCAGCATGGAACTGGCTATGCGAAGTTTGTTTTACTTCGAAGATGCTGACCAAGATATTGACCCTGCGTGTTTCTTTGATTTTGATTGGAGCAATGTGAAAGACAAAATCAAAAGTGAGGCTTCGAAAATTTAGTAAGGGTTGCCCTCCGGTGCCGGGGCTGCATTCCAACTTGTCGCGCTCAAGTGAGATTGAATTTTTGCTCTAGAGGAGTATACTGTTTGTAAGGATCAGTTCATTTATACGTTTAGCTCTGTACGAGCGACCCCTATTCAAGGCATTTAGGCCACTCCTTCGGAGCTTTTGTTTTCATCGCTTTCAAATCGTTTACGTATCGTCCTCGAGGCGAGAGACGATACTCCACATGAACATAAAGTCACGTTCAATTTAGTCTTATAAATTTCTAATTCGCAAAAAGAACTGATTTAAAAGCTCTTTGCTTTCTGTAGCGTAAATTCCTGTTCCTACTTCCGTTTTGGGATGGAGTAACGGGCTACCTGCCAATGAATAGCCCCGCTGAATATCCGAGGCTCCGTAAACTAATTTTTGCAATTGCACCCAGTGGAGCGCACCCGCGCACATCACGCAAGGTTCTAGTGTTACGTAAAGGGTACATTCGGTCAAATATTTTGAACCCAATTCATAGGACGCGGAGGTAACAGCCAGCATCTCTGCATGGGCAGTTGCATCGGTGAGTTGTTCTGTTTGGTTGTGCGCTCTCGAGATAATTTTGTTTTGGCATACCACTATTGCACCCACTGGCACTTCTCCTAACTCCAATGCTTTTTTGGCTTCCTTCAAAGCCTCTTGCATGAAGTGCTCGTCAGACTGGTTTAGCGTTATTGGCATCAATGAGCGCTATTTTATCTTTACCGTTTTCATCATCGCCCTTATCGTCTCTTGCCACTCTTCGCGCTGGCCTTTGGGGCAGTTAAATGCGAATACCAAACTGCGATCTTTTTCAATCAGGTATTGAATATACGTATATCTGTAAATGGGCGCCTGCTCCCCTTCCCTCAATTTATTACCATTTACGCGCGATTCGAATTCAAAAAAAATGAATTTCTTTTTGTTGATTGTGCTGATGCCCTGATTGATGAAGTCAACCCGATCGTATAAGTTAGTAATACTAGATTTAAAAAACTTCTGAGCTATTTCAAGATTTTGATCCGGCCATTGCGTGGCAGAAGTTTTCACACTGAAGTCGGCAGTCCGATGGTTATCCGTAAAGGCGGCCAGCGGAGCACGCACAGAAGGGTACCGCTGTACTATGTCTTCGTCTGTCATGATCGTTAGTTCGGCCGGTAATGAAACCGTAATCCCTTCTGCCACTTTGGTCTTTACCAGATTCATAGGTGTAAACCCAAAAAAGAAAATGCTTAGAAAAATCAATCGTTTGTACATAGGTATTTTTTTTAATGAACTGGAACAATCATAACGGATGCGGGAACCTTTTATTAATTTGCAGTCGCAAATTTAATCATTTTGATATGTTAAGGACTCATACCTGCGGGGAACTGCGGATTAGCGATGTAAATCAGGAAGTTACCCTTACGGGATGGGTGCAGCGCCAACGCGACAAAGGAAGCCTAATTTGGATTGATTTACGCGACAGATATGGCATTACACAACTTTTTTTAGAAGAGGGTAAGTCTGACGCTTCGTTGATTCGGCTGGCTCGCACTATTGGCAGAGAGTATGTAGTGAAGGTGAAAGGAATTGTGGCTGAGCGGTTATCAAAAAACGATAAGATGCCGACCGGAGACGTTGAAATAAAATTGACATCCATTGAAATACTTAACTCATCTAAAACACCTCCCTTCACCATTGAAGATCAAACCGATGGAGGAGACGATATTCGGATGAAGTACCGCTATCTGGATTTAAGAAGAAATACCGTTCGCGAAAGTTTGCAACTCCGTCATAAAATGGCGCAGCAAACACGTGTTTATTTGGATGGTCTTAATTTTATTGAAGTAGAAACGCCTGTACTGATCAAATCCACACCCGAAGGAGCGCGGGATTTTGTCGTTCCTTCTCGCATGAACCCAGGCGAGTTTTATGCATTGCCACAATCGCCACAAACTTTTAAGCAATTGTTGATGGTATCAGGCTTCGACCGCTACTATCAAATTGTAAAATGCTTTCGTGATGAAGATTTGCGTGCCGATCGTCAGCCGGAGTTTACACAAATCGACTGCGAGATGTCATTTGTAACGCAAGAAGATATTTTAAAAACTTTTGAAGGCTTAGTGCGTCATCTTTTTAAAACAGTGAAAGGAATAGAAATGTCCTCGGTACCGCATATTAGTTATGACGATGCTATGAAGTATTATGGTTCTGACAAGCCAGACACTCGCTTTGAAATGAAATTTGTAGAGTTGAATGAGGTGGCGAAAGGAAAAGGATTTATGGTTTTTGACGATGCTCAATTAGTGGTGGGCATTTGTGCAAAAAACTGTGCAGGATATACACGAAAGCAATTGGATGAATTGACTGATTTCGTGAAGCGTCCGCAAATTGGTGCAAAGGGTTTGATTTATTTGCGCTGCGAGACGAATGGCACATTCAAATCTTCAGCTGATAAATTCTTTGACGAGATTGAATTAAGTAGATGGGCTCAAAAATTCAATGCTGAGGCTGGTGATCTTATTTTGGTGTTAGCTGGTGAAACGGACAAAACGAGAAAGGCGTTGGGAGAACTTCGCTTGCATGTAGCCAATCAATTGGGCTTGCGCGACAAAAATAAATTTGCTCCTTTGTGGGTAGTGGATTTTCCGTTGCTGGAATGGAATGAAGAAACAAACAGATGGCATGCCATGCACCATCCGTTTACTTCTCCAAAACCCGATGACATGAATTTGTTGGACAGCGATCCCGGCAAGGTAAGAGCCAATGCCTATGACATGGTACTCAACGGCACCGAGATTGGTGGCGGCTCCATTCGAATCCACGATCGCGCCACACAGCAATTGATGTTTAGTAAACTGGGCTTCAGTGACGAGGAGGCAAAGAAACAATTTGGATTTTTGATGGAAGCATTTGAGTATGGTGCTCCGCCACATGGTGGTATCGCATTTGGCTTCGATCGGTTGTGTTCATTGTTTGGTGGAGTGGAATCCATCCGAGACTTTATCGCTTTTCCCAAAAACAATTCCGGTCGCGATGTGATGATTGATACACCCTCTACGATTTCACAAGAGCAATTGAAGGAGTTGGGGATTGAGGTTAAATAGGCATAAAAATAACCTAATGGATTCGATATCTGTCTCCCTTTGTATATCAACTTACAATAGCCATAAGGCGCTTAAGCTTTGTCTTGAAAGCATTCTTTTTCAAACTTATCTACCGAAAGAGATTTTGATAGGTGACGATGGTTCTACCGAGGAGACGAAAGTTATTATTGAAAATTTTAAGACCAAAACGAGTATTCCGGTCTATCACATTTGGCAACCTGACGAAGGATTTAGATTAGCTGCCATAAGAAATAAATGCGTTGCGGCAGTAAGCAATGATTACATTATTCAAATTGATGGGGACTTAATTCTTTACAGAAAGTTTATTGAAGATCATGTCAGGTTTGCTAAACCCTGCACTTTTTTATGCGCTGCTAGGTCATTAATAAATAAAAAAGCTGCATCGGTGCTTGAGAACAATGGAAATATTGATTGGCCGTATATTCATTCTAATCTTAATAGAAGGAACTATAGCATTCGTTCAATTTTTTTGGCCACCATCGTTTATTATTTAAAAAGGGGAATAAATCAAGTAAAATATATCCAAGGATCGAATATGAGCTTCTGGAAAAAAGACTTATGTACCATTAATGGATACAATGAAGAGTTTATTGGTTGGGGCAAGGAGGACAATGATTTAGCCTATAGACTTATGCTTTCCGGGTCCCGAATTCGATTTTTAAAAAATGCAGCAATTGCTTTTCATTTAGAGCATGGTGATCGATCGGTTGAACGATTTCATATTAATGTTTCTTTGTTTAATAAAACTCAAAAACAAAAAGAATTTCAAACAAAAAACGGAATAAATAAATTTAACATTATTTAAACAATTTGTCTTGAAAAATACCAGCTGCGATGTAATGATTGAGACACCTTCTACTATTTCACACGAGCAATTGAAAGAACTGAGTATTGAAGTAAAGGTAAAATAATATGGAAAAGCCATCTCTTGTTTTAGTGATTCCCTTTTTACTTTCCATTTTTTCGTGTGAGGAAAAGAAGGACTGTTGTGCGCAACCCGCTACACCGAAGTCGGTGATTAGCATCGGAATTACCGGAGACGCTGCGGATGTGCAAACTACCACAATTAGCGGAACTCTTTTGATGGGTGGCGGAACGGATGTAGACGAAGCTATCAAATGGATGATCAGTCGAAGCGGAGGAGGAGATTTTGTAGTAATAAGGGCCACTGGCTCTACTGGTTATAACGAATACATCAAACAATTGGGAAACTCGAATTCCGTGGAAACCTTGCTGATTGATTCCCGCGAGAAGGCCAACCTGCCAGAGGCGCGAGAAAAAATTAGAAATGCAGAAGCACTGTTTATTGCCGGTGGTGATCAAAACAATTATGTAAACTTTTGGGCGGAGACAGAAGTATCCAAGGCCATTCAGTATTTGATTGATACAAAGAAAGTCCCCATTGGTGGTACGAGCGCAGGCTGCGCAGTGCTCAGTGGATTTATTTTTGATGCCAAGAATGGAAGCGTTACTTCTGCCGAAGCCTTGGCTAATCCGTATGACCCATTGGTAAGTATTTCAAAAAGTTTTATAACTGTTCCGGGATTACAAAATAGTATTGCCGATCAACACTACTCACAGCGTACGCGCCAGGGCAGGCACCTGGTTTTTATGGCTCGTCTCCAGAAGGACTTTAGTGTAACTTCTCCGCTTGGTATAGGAGTTGATGAGAAGACGGCCGTAGCGATTGATGAAAATGGCAGCACAAAAATATTTGGATCAGGATCAGCTAATTTTTTGTTTTCAAACGGAACGCCTGAAGAATGTGAGCCGTTAAAAAAATTGACATGGAATAGAGATGGAAAAGCCGTGCGTGCTTACGTCAGAAATGGGAGTTCAACTGGAACAGACGGGCTCAATATTCTTCAAAATCCTACTAGCCAGCCCGATCAGCATTGGCGCGTAGTTGGTGGAGAGTTAAAAATCAACTAACGGGTTTTCTATTTTTGTCCGATCAGTTTTTGAATCGCTAGGTACTCATCCCGTAACCGGGCAGCTTCCATAAATTCAAGTTCACGTGCCGCCTTTTCCATGGATTTCTTTGTCCGATCTGCCATCTTAATTAGTTCGTCTTTGGTCAGATACGCAGTGACCGGATCAGCTGCCAATGATTTTTCTTCGTTCTCAATGTAATATCGCTTCATTCCTTTTTTTGAGTCGGCTACTTTGGTTTGGCCAAGAATTGAGTCAATGGATTTAATAATTGTTTTAGGTGTAATGCCATTGGCCAAGTTATAGTCGATTTGAATTTGTCTTCTTCGATTAGTTTCATCAATTGCCTGCAGCATAGAATCGGTAGTCTTATCTGCGTACATGATCACACGGCCATTTTCATTTCTTGCTGCGCGGCCGATGGTTTGCACCAATGATCGCTGGTTGCGCAAGAAGCCTTCTTTGTCTGCATCTAAAATTGCCACCAACGAAACTTCTGGCAAATCCAATCCTTCGCGCAATAGATTCACACCTACTAATACATCAAATATTCCTAGGCGCAGTTCACGTAAAATTTCTACCCGGTCTAGTGTTTGCACTTCGCTGTGAATGTACCGACATTTTACGCGAGCACGCTCCATGAATTTTGTTAACTCTTCCGCCATTCGTTTAGTGAGCGTGGTGACCAATACCCGCTCTTTCTTTTTCACGCGCTCATCGATTTCCTCCAATAAGTCATCAATCTGATTTTTACTGGGACGCACGTCAATGATAGGATCTAGCAAGCCAGTTGGGCGAATGATTTGTTCGACCACTACCCCATCTGATTTTCTAAGTTCATATTCTGAAGGAGTCGCACTTACATATACTACTTGTCCTAAAATTCCTTCAAATTCATTAAAGGTTAATGGCCGATTATCAAGTGCGGAGGGCAATCGGAATCCGTAGTCCACCAAATTTACTTTGCGCGATCGATCACCGCCCCACATTGCTCGCACTTGAGGTACGGTTACGTGGCTTTCATCAATCACCATCAGGAAATCATCGGGAAAATAATCGATTAAACAGAAAGGTCTTGCACCGACTGTTCTCCTATCGAAATAGCGCGAATAGTTTTCAATGCCACTACAGTATCCCAGCTCTCGCATCATCTCCAAATCAAACTCGGTGCGTTCTTTTAGCCGTTTTGCTTCCAAATGTTTTCGTTCGCCTTCAAACATTTCCACTTGCAATACCATATCGTCTTGAATCTCTCGAATGGCCTGTTGTAGCATGTCTTTTCCGGTTACAAATAAGTTAGCGGGGAAGATCACAGACTGCTTTTCGTCTGAAATTTTCTTTCCCGAGATAGGGTCAATAAATTGAATGGATTCAATCTCATCGCCAAAAAAATAAATTCGCAACGCATAATCTGCGTAAGCGAGAAAAATATCTACCGTATCACCTTTTACGCGAAAGGTGCCCCTTTTGAATTCGGCTTCTGTGCGATTGTATAAAATATCAACCAATGCGAATAGAAGCTTGTTTCTCGGAATCAACTCTCCCACCTTCAATTGAATTCTATTCTTGCCAAATTCCTCCGGGTTTCCGATACCATAGATGCACGAGACCGAAGCTACTACAATGACATCTCGCCTTCCAGAGAGCAGTGAAGACGTGGCACTCAATCGGAGTTTTTCTATTTCAGCATTGATGGAAAGATCTTTTTCAATATAGAGATTGGAGGAAGGTATAAATGCCTCGGGTTGATAATAGTCATAGTAGGAAATGAAATATTCAACTGCGTTTTGTGGAAAGAATTGTTTAAACTCTCCATAAAGTTGAGCCGCCAACGTTTTATTATGGCTAAGAATGAGCGTTGGCTTGTTAGTCTGGACGATCACGTTGGCGATGGTAAACGTCTTGCCAGAACCTGTTACTCCCAATAGGGTTTGATGCTGCTCTCCTTCGTTTACTCCTTTTACCAGTTGTTCAATGGCCTTGGGTTGATCGCCCGTTGGAACGTACTCGCTGGTAAGTTGAAAATCCATTTGTTCTAGTTATTCCAAATCGCCCAAGCTTTTTCTGCTTGAATGTGCAGCATTTCTAAACCATTTTTAATTGTAGCCCCACGCATTTCAGCCTTCTGTAAAAACATCGTGCGAGCGGGGTTATAGATTAGATCATACACATAGTGTTGAGAATTGATCAGTTCGTAGTTAATCTGCGGCATGGCATTCGTATTGGGCGACATTCCAAGCGGAGTGGTGTTGATAATAAGTGTGGCCGATGAAATGGGCTGCCCGTCTTTCTCCAAGTGCTCGTAGGAATAATCCCCCTCTCCACTTTTTCGGGAAACCACTTTGTAAGGAATATTCAATTTATTAAGCGCTTGGCGAACCGCCTTCGAAGAGCCCCCCGATCCCAGCACAAGGGCACTGGCATTCTCAATAACTGGAAACCACCTCTCAACAGTTTCGTAAAACGCATCGCTATCGGTGTTAAAGCCTTTTAGTTTTCCATTTTGGATTTTTATTACGTTTACCGCTCCAATCTTTTTTGCATCAGCATCGATATCGGTCAATAACTTCATGACTTGCTCTTTGTAGGGAACAGTAACATTGAGACCATACAGTTCTGGATTTTCATCTAGCAATTTTTTTAGTTCTTCTACTGTGCTGAGCGGATACAGATCATAGTGATAGTCCCTCAATCCTTCACGAAAGAATTTCTCATCGAAAAAGGATTTTGAGAATGAATGAGAGACAGACGAGCCGATTAGGCCGAATTTTTTTTCCATAAACAAATAATTAGATAACGGACGTTTTACTTTTTCCCTTTTTTAATAGGCCGATGACCACGGGAAGTATTGAGATAACAATAATCGCCAGGATTACTTTTTCGAAATTATTTTTAATGATCGGAATATTGCCGAACAAAAAACCAAGAGCGGTGAGGCCAACTACCCAAAGAATTGCACCCAGAATACAATTTAGAATATAACTGCGGTACTTCATGCTGCCCGCGCCCGCCACAAAGGGGGCAATGGTGCGAATGATTGGCACAAACCGCGCCATGATAATTGTTTTTGCTCCGTGCTTTTCGTAAAATTTTTCGGTCTGCAAAATATATTCTTGCTTAAAAAACAGAATTTGCTTTTTGCTCTTTATAAAATTTCCTGCAAATCGGCCCACAAAGTAATTTACATTATCGCCAAGCAGCGCGGCAACAATAAGCAAAGGTATAACAACATATATATTAAGGGACGAATTAGGCATGGCTGCGATGGCACCCGCTGCAAAGAGCAACGAATCTCCGGGCAGAAATGGCATCACAATTAAGCCTGTTTCGGTAAAAATAATCAGAAAAAGAATAACATAAGTGAGAGTACCGTATTCGTTGACCAGGGAAATAAGATGCTGGTCTAGGTGGAGAAAAAAGTCGATTAAAAATTCCATCCGCTGTCAATCTGCCTCGAATGCAGGGGTTGATTTATCTTTTTTGCGTTCAAGACCCAAAAAATGCAAGAACGTGTCTCCGCGCAGCCCCAAGCGAATGGTTTCAAGCGGGATAAGTTCATGAGGGGCAATGTTTCCCAAGTTTACGTTGGCCCCTATTAGTTTTATAAACCAAACTTGCTGGGCCTTTTGGGGGGCTTCCCAAATTATTTTTTCAGATGGAATTTTTGTAAGAATTTCTTGTACCAGCCCGGAGCGGACTTCTCCGGTAGAACGGAATAAACCAACGTTTCCGCCTTCGCGTGCTTCGCCAATTACTTTCCAAGCACCGGCATCTAGTTCTTTTTGCATTAAATCAATCCATTGATAGGGAGGAATGATTTTATCGGCATCCTTGGAGCCTACTTCTGATAGCACCGTTACTTGGCCAGAAAGTTTTCTGATGTAGTCAAGTTTCTTATCGTGATCTAAATCAATTGATCCATCGGATACTTCTGCGAATGTCATTCCAAATTCATCCAATACTTTTCGGTAATCATCGAATTGATCTCGGATAATAAACGCTTCAAAAAGAGTTCCTCCAAAATAGCAGGGAACGCCCGCTTCTGTATAGACCTTCAGTTTCTCTTTCAATTTGGGGGTCACGTAGGAAGTGGCCCAACCTAATTTCACAATATCAACGTGGTCGGCAGCAATACTCATAAAGTCTTCTGCTTCGCGAATGCTTAAACCTTTATCCATGACCATAGTAAAGCCAGAATGCCTGGGCTTTTCGGTGCGCTCAGGTAAATTTTTGAGATGGTAATTCATTAGGGGTTTTCTTTTCTAAACTGATCAATAATTTTGTAGAGGGCTTTTTGTGTTTCCAACTTGGGGAAGAAGTCAAACAAAATTTTGTGCCCTTCAAAGTCCAAAATTAACGCATTTTCCAGATATGTAAAGGCTTCTTTGAATTCACCTGCCTCAATCAAGTAAATGGCCATCCTATAAAGAAAGTCGGGCTCCTTTGGCGCATCTGCCATTCCCTGCAGCAATACGTCTGTTGCCTTCTTTGGCTCGCCTTGTTCATAATATATAAATGACCAATTGAGCCATATTTCTTTATCGTCCGGTGCAAGGTTGGCGGCTTCCTCGTATGCACTTATGCTCGAGATGGTATTACCGATCTTAAATTCTGCATGCGCAGCGGCTTTCCAATACTCTGGATTAAGATGATTGATTTTAATTGCTTTGTTGAAAAAGTGCAGCGCTTGGTACCACTTCTCTTGTTTTTCCAAACAACTGCCCGCCCCAAACCAAGCTTCGTCATAGAGCGAATCGAGCTTGGCAGACTTTTGAAAGTACTTAAGTCCTAAATCAAATTGCGCCATGTTTTCATACGCTGCGCCAATGCAACAATATACTTCAGGGCTCGGGCCTTCTATCTCAATCGTCTTATTAAATTCTTCAAGCGCCTCTTTAAATTTCTCTACGTTCATCAACGAATTTCCCAAGTTGAAATGAGCCGAGGCAAAACTATCGTCTATCGCTAATGCATAACCGTACGCATCAATGGCTTCTTCAAACTTTTCCAGTTTGTTGCAGACAATTCCAAGATTGTACCATGCCGCAGATGAATATGGATCTTCATCAATAAACTTTTTGTAATAAGATAAGCTTCCTTCCAGTTGTCCAGCTACGTCCAGGCAAAACGCCAGCTCATACAAGGAACCTTCGTGATTAATATTTTCTTCAATTGACTTTTTATAAGCTTCAATGGCCTTTTCGTAGTCTTCAATGCTTTGATAAGCAAGACCAATATTGTAGTAAATATCGTCCTTCTCGTCATCGGCAAAAGAGAGTACATCCTCGTAGAGTGCAATTGCTTCTTTATGTTTTCCCTGAAGCGAAAAGATGGATCCGATGGAAAGAAATATTTCAATATCCATTGGATGAAGATTGCGCGCCTTCTCCAAAAGCTCCAAGGCTTCTTCATACTGTTCTAGGTTAGAAAGAATTTGTGCTTTGATGGCGATGAGGCCGGTAGAAAACGGGAATTGTTCCATCGCTTGATTGATTGCTGCTAAAGCTTTTTTAAACTTTAGTTTTTCCATGTAATGATCTACGATCACCTCATAGGCGTCAATATCAAAATACCCTGTAGAATTGGCTCGTAGATTTTCCTCGTATCGCTTGATCAACTCCTCTTCTTCTTCCCTCTTTCTGAATTCGTGGCTCATCGGTCGAAAGGTTTTTCTAATGTAATAACTTTTTACGATAGAAAAAATTTTGCCCTATTATTTTAACAAAGTTCTTGCAATAAAAAGTCAATGACAAGTTGCGTTTGTTATTTGTTTGTGCTATAAGCGCTTTGGTAGTATTCGCAACAGGTGTCCAGCGTCTCGGCCAGTTTTCGGTATACCATGGATAATTCAACGATGGATTTTTGATTAGAATACGTAAAATTTTCGCGCGTTGATTTGATGGATTCCCGTGTGATTAAAGGCTTGATTGAGAATAGTAAACACCTCCACTCTTCGAGTCCCGCAAAAAGTGTTAGAAGACGGTGGTTGACTTTAACGAAAGGGCTTTTTTTCTTAAATCGCTTTGCCAGTTCGTCAAATAGCTTTTTGTACGATACAGTTCCGCCACTGGCTATGAATTTTTCTCCCGGCAAATTTTTCTGAAGAAGTTTGAAAATCAAATCGGCCAAATCCCTGCTGTCTACATAATTGAATTGACCTTCGCTGTAGAATTTATTTTCCTGCCAGATGTATTTAAAGATTTGAGAACTGCTCTTGTTCCAGTCGCCCGGTCCTAAGATGAAGGAGGGGCAGATGATGGATGCGTTCAACCCCTCCTCTAAGCCGCGGTATACCTCCAATTCAGCGAGATATTTTGATCTTCCGTACGATGAATTGAGGGTACTTTCTACCCACTTGTTTTGCTCGTCAATTTGGTTTACTCCCTTCTGCCTGCCCAATGCCGCAACTGAGCTGATGTGAATCAATTTTGTAACGCCAGTTGACAGGCACGCATCTACAACATTCTTGGTTCCTTCTACATTTACGCGCATAAGAACTGCCGCCTCTTTAGGATGAAAGGAAACCATGGCAGCGGTATGGATGACAGTGGTGGCATTTTCAAAGGCTTTGTTTAATGAGACAACGTCTAGAATATCTCCGTCTGTCCATTTGATTTGAGCGTTCCACTTCTTTAGCAGACCGGTGTCGCTTGTTTTTCTTTTCAGTGCAACAAATTCAGTTTTTTCTGCAATTAGCCGTTCTATAATAGCACTCCCCACTAAACCGTTTGCTCCTGTAATTACAATCATGTCAAATAGTATTGTTAAGCAAAGGTAACGACAGCGCTCTTTGAACGTACTTATTTGACCAAGCTTGTTTGAGTGCGAGCGCTTGCAAAGGATTATGACAATCACTTCCTAAAAAATCAACCCATCCTTTTTCAATGAGCAGTCGCGCCATTTTTTGGATTGGGGTAGAATAATATCCAACGATGGATAATGTATTCAATTGAAATAATACGCCACGGTTTCTTAGATCTTCTGCTTTGGCCATCGTCATGTAGCCATATCTTTCAGGATGCGCCAAGACGAGCCTATACCCTTGTGAAGTAGCTTGAAAAATAAATTCTTTCAACTGAAGGGGCTCACTCACAAAGTTTGTTTCAAATAGCAAGTATCGATCGCCAAAGGTGAGCAACGGTTCTTTATTTTTTATTTGAGCGAATAAATTTTCATCCAAGTAATACTCTGCCGCTGCTTGTACGTCCATTGGTATCCCCCGGAGTTCAATTATTTTTTTTAGCTCTTGATATTTTTGAATAATTTCATCGGGCTTGTTCGGATAAGTATCACTCATGATATGCGGAGTAGCGATAATTTTTTTGAAGCCGAGCTCGATGAAATCACGCATTACTGTTTCCGCTTCCGCCCAGTTTTTTACGCCATCGTCAATCGCTGCTAGCAAGTGCGAATGGATATCCGTGTGAAGCGGGTTTCCTATTAAAGACTTTCGTTTGTTAAAAAAAGAAAACACTATGCGCTAAATAAATTTCTCCAGCCGCCCAACTTTGGTTTGTCTTCATAATACCCGTATCCATGTGACTTTCCCGAATCTGGCGATGCATTTAACACTACCGCCAAATTGGTGAGTTTATGGATGGTGGCGATGCGATTGAGATTCGCCAAGAATTCTTTCTTTGAATAGTTGGCTCGTACTACATAAATAGAAAGGTCTGACTTTTTCATCGCCATAATTCCATCTGTAACAAGGCCCACGGGCGGAGTATCAATCACAATAAAATCATATTCTATTTTGAGTTCATCTAATAGAGAAGTAAACTCGCCATTGAGCAACAACTCAGAGGGGTTTGGTGGATGAGGACCCGCTGGCAAAAAATGAAGATTTTCCAAATCAGTGTTTTGTATCGTTTCTTGCCACGTGTTTTTCTTGATTAATACTGTGCTCATGCCCTTGGAAGAATCTTTTGCCAAAATAGAACTTTCATTTTTTTGCTTTCGCATATCTAAATCGATCAGCAAGACTTTTTTCTTGGACATGGAAAGAACCCCTCCTAAGTTGGCAGCCAAAAAAGATTTTCCTTCGCCTGAAATTGTAGATGTAATGGTGATAATTTTTTTGTTGCCACCGATCGTAAAAAAATCAAGGTTCGTTCTCAGTGAACGGATGGACTCGCTCACTCTCGATTTCGGGTTGTCCTTCACCTGAAAAAGAGCAATTATTTTTCCCTTGGTAGCGGGTATTACCCCTAACACTGGAACCTGCACGGATCGTTCGATTTCTTGTAGGCTGGTGATCTTATTGTTTAAAAGATAAGCGATACCTATGAAGAAGAAATTCAACACAAGGCTCGCGACTAACCCTACTCCCATAATCATATATTTTTTTGGCGAAATGGGGTCGGAGGGCAAAGTAGCTGGCGATAGAATTTTAAAGTCAGGGGTATTTCCTGCTTGCGCGATTTCAAATTGGGCTTTGGACTGCATCATGGAAAGGTAGAACTCCTCATATAACTTATAAAATCTCTGATTTTTTGAAAACTGGGTATTTTTGTCGGGCATGGTAGCAAATTCTTTTTCCAGCCTGTCTTTTGTTTGTTTGAGTTCTATCAAATTTTCTAGCCACTCTTTTTTAAGTTCAGTAACTTGATTAAAGATCAATTCTTTTAAAGAATTCATTTCTTTTTCTTTCTGGCGAAAAGCAAAAGTATTTTCGTTGTAGGCCAAGGCCAGCCGATCGCGTTCTTGATGCACACGGCTCAGGTCTTCCAATTTTTTGTTTAAGTATTCAGGTAAAAAATTTCGCTGCTGGTAGTTAAAATTAAATTTATTTTGGGTGATCGCATCGATCGTTTCATTAATCATTGCCACCTTCTTTGTCAGTTGAAAGCGTTGAGAATCTGTCACGTTGATAGCCACAATAGTTTGTTTTAGGTCTTGACCCATATCA
>Ga0226658_10000676_pt1 | contig 17057 bp, 17 predicted proteins | sample OliLak19BULKMAT1_FD_169091 | JGI IMG/M metagenome (GOLD analysis project Ga0226658, IMG submission 169091) | Freshwater microbial mat bacterial communities from Lake Vanda, McMurdo Dry Valleys, Antarctica - Oligotrophic Lake LV.19.BULKMAT1 (v2)... | ecosystem: Environmental > Aquatic >... | reverse complement strand
CATTGCGACCGCCGTCGTGACACGTCTTGTGCGTGCACCGGCGCTCACAAAGACCGTGCAGCGCGTACAGCGAGGCTTGCGTTGGTGGTTGATTGCGCGCGTCGTCGGGCGTATCGCGACCCACCTCATGGCGCGGCGGTCCGACACTCAGAGTTTGATCGGCAACAATCAGCCCAAGCACCACTACTAAACCTGAAGGACGCAATATGTCACCACAATCAAACACCATGCCGCGCCCATTAATGTGGGTTGCTGGTTTTGCCATCATCGCTTTCTGTGTGGCTGGATTTGCTGCGATCATGGGATGGATCCCCACGTCGATTGGCCAACCAGGTTCGAGCGCGCCAATCACCCCACCGCTTGTCAAGTCGGGTGTCCCGGCGAGTAAACCAACGCGCACTGTTCAACCACCATCGGATGTTGCGCCGATCCGGGAAACGCCGTCCGTTGCGGCAAGGTGTAACGATTGTGGCGTGATCGAATCGGTTCGGGAAATTGAGGCACGCGGCGAGGGCACTGGGTTAGGCGTCGTGGGCGGTGCTGTCGTCGGTGGCGTGCTGGGCAATCAGGTCGGGGGCGGACGCGGCAAAGACGTTGCCACGGTGCTGGGTGCTGTTGGTGGCGCAGTCGCGGGCAATGAGGTTGAGCGGAGAGCGCGAACAAGCGTAAACACGAGCGTTACGGTGCGCATGGAGGCTGGCGGTACGCGTGTTGTGCGCGAAACAGGCGCATCCAGTTGGCGAGCGGGGGATCGCGTCAGGATCGTCGACGACCGATTGCAACGGAACTAGCGGCGTGTGAGTTTGCGTTTGCGTTAGCGCCATAATAAGCGCGGGGAGTGCGTGTGGGCACCGACACTACAGCGCCAGACGATGGCAACCAGCTAACCGAGTCCGAGGTCGCGGCAGAAGTTGCGGCAGCGATCGAGACTGGCGTGCGTTCGCGTCGTTCATCGCGGATGAACTTGGCGTTGATGTTGCTCGTTGGCGTCATGCTCATCGCAGCGTTCTATTTTGCGCGCGCCTTCGTGGTGCCTTTGCTGATCGGTATTTTGACCAGTTACACCCTGCGCCCATTGGTCGATGGTCTACAGTGGATGAGGCTTCCGCGCGCCGTCGCCGCCGCCTTGGTCTTGCTTGCGCTGGTCGGGGGCTTTGGCTGGATCGGCTACTCGTTGAGCAGCGAGGCGAGCCTGATGATTGAAAAGTTGCCTGAAGCGGCCAGACAGCTGCGTGGTGACTTGAGGTCGTCGCGCACCGAAATTCCGAGCGCGTTGCAAAACGTTCAGGAAGCGGCCAGCGAGTTGCAACGCGCGGCTGTTGATGCGTCGCAAAAACCCGGAGCCAAAGTGGCATTGCCGCTTCCTGCAACGGACTCAATGGTGTGGATGCGCAACTACGCACTGGTGCAAACGTCAGTATTGATTTCGATTGTCGCGCAGACGCCTATCGTGCTGTTACTCGCTTACTTTTTGCTTGCTTCCGGGGACCACTTCCGGCGCAAGCTCGTTCAGTTTGTCGGCCCGTCGCTCTCGCGAAAAAAAGATGCGCTGCGCATGCTTGAAGAAATCGATAGCCAGATTCAACGCTATCTGTTGTCGATACTGGTTGGCAACACCTTGATTGCGATCGGTACCTGGCTCGCGTTCTGGGCCATGGGCGTCGAGCAAGCTGGCGTCTGGGGAGTAATCGCCGGCGTGCTGCACTTCATTCCTTACCTTGGCACAGTGCTGCTCGCCATCGCCGCCGGCGTCGCCGGATACCTGCAGTTCGGCACAGCGACCGCAGCATTGGCAGTGAGTGCGGTTTCGGTTTTGATCGCTACCGTGATCGGTATGGGTTTGATGACCGCCATGCAAAGCCGGTTCGCGCGCGTCAATTCCGCAGTGCTCTTTATTGCGTTGTTGTTCTTTGGCTGGTTGTGGGGCGTCGCCGGGTTGCTGCTCGGTGCGCCGCTGGTGGCCATCGCCAAGGTCATCTGTGATCGTGTCGATTCACTCAAGCCGGTCGGCGAATTGCTCGGGCGCTAGTGTCGCGCTTCATTCTGTTTTTGACCTAGTCGATTTTCAGTTTTCTAGGACAACAACCGCAATAGAAGAGCCGTCATTCCAGTCCTGCGACGGACTGGCGGGAATCGTGTTCGAGGGCAGCAAGCTAACCTACGTGGTCTGGAATTATCGTTGCCGTAACTGGTTAACGCTAAGATCCATTAATGAAGAAGAACTACACTCGGCGGTTACCAAACTACCGACGACGCGGAAATTGAATAGCTGGAGTCCATAACCGCTATTGACTTGCCCGCGCGCAGCCGGCGCCAAAATTAGGCAATGGTAGGTCAAAGCAAAATAAGGCTCCCTCCCGGGCAACTGCCGGTCCATCCTGAGCAAGTTGAAGGGCGGAGTGCGGAATTTTTCAACGCACCTGAGCGCTGGGTCAATAATTTAATGCAAGCAGCTTCGCGGCGCCCACTTAACGTGAAAAAACGCCGCCCCCCTTTCACGGGATGCGCGGCGTCTATCAAGTGCCTGCGAACAGCAGCTACCTAGCGCGTTGCGTTGACCACCACATCAACACGTCGATCCGGCGCTAGACAAGCGATCAGCTTTGGCGTAGCACTGTTGCCGACGCAGTCGCTTGCCTTGGTGACAGGAGTTGATTCACCTTTGCCGGCCGCTCTGATCTTGGCGGCTTCAAGACGATCAGTTGAGACGAGATAGTTTTTGACGGCCATGGCGCGGCGCTCAGACAGTGCCTGGTTGTAGCTGTCAGAGCCGATGCGATCAGTATGACCTTCGACGATGATTGTGTCGTAGGTGGTGCCACGCGTGTCACTGACAAACTTGTCGAGCGACAACTTGCCGTCTGCACTGATGTCTGAGCGGTTGAACGAAAACAATGACTCAGCACTGAAAGTGACGCGACGAGCTGGTGGCGCAACAAATGGCGGAGGCGGCGGTGGGGCGACAACGACGGGTGGCGCAACGTATACCGGCGCGGGGACGGGCGCCGGCGCAACATAGACCGCTTCAGCCATTCTTGGCTTCGGTGCCATGGTGCGGCCAAATGGAAAGATCAAGCCGATCGTGGCAAGATTGACGGCACCGGCATCACCCACCGGGTTGTCGACGCGAAACCGCTCGAATTCAGCGCGCATTTGAAACGATGGGTTGAACGAATACTGCAGGCCGACGCCAGCGTTGAAGTTGGTTTTCCGTACGGATGGGTTAGCGTTGAGTACCACGACAGTACCACTGCCGTTGAACGCACCCTGTGTACGAGCGGAGTGGCCGCCGGCCTTGGCAAAGACGGAAAAATTGTCTGACAGCGGCATGGTGCCGACCAAATTGAAGTTGATGCCGCGCACTTTGACTTCGCCGTTAAAGTTGCCGGGTGGAGCGGTCGTGATGTTGAAGCGATACTGGCCGAGGTCGAAGTAGCCAAGCTCCATGCCCCAATTGCGGTTGAACTGGTAACCGAAAAAAAACTTGAACGCGGAATCGGTATCCTCGCGCCCGAACGATGTCGGGTTAACGTTACGCCTGACGACGTTGCCGAACATCTGTGATTCGTGGTAACTGCCGTTCGATTGCCCGCCGGAGAGCCCCAGGTAGTAGTAAGGGTCGTCGACCGATTGTGCAGATGCCGTTTGCAGGGTGAGTGCGCCCAAGCAGGCGACGCTCATAATACTTAGTGCGGAACGCGTTTTCATAATGGTCCTTCGTTTGTGATGTGACGGACTGCCGTCAGCAGAAATCTATAAATTGCTGAGCGCAATGTACCGATCATCAAAAACGCGCTCTGTTCGGTGTCGAACAATGCCCATTAATTACGTAACTTTTCGGTGTGTTTACCACAGCCCCCACTAGCGGCAATCAACAACAACGTACGCAGCGCGGCGCGACACTTTGAAAGATGGCGCATCGGCCGCCGCATGCGTTGCCAAATCGGCGTTTGCGGGAGGTGCGTGGTCGAGCGTCGGTGCTGCGGATAAACTCCACCCCGACGCTGCCACCATCTACGACGTCGGCAACACGACCGCAGCCGGCGCTTTTTTCACCTCTGCGATGGCGCTCAATCCCAGTAGCCTTTGCGGTTGTATTTAGTGTGTAGGCTGGTCTCATAAACACGATCAATCTCGACGGCTTCGTCGTATTCAGGGCTCGCTTTGACACCCCCGCGGGTGAGGCCGACATAGACGGAACTGGTCGCCCAGTCGATTCGGTCGATCCAATGTGTCGCCACCAGTACTTTTTTGCCGCCCGGCCACCAGTTGCGGGTATCGACAATCAGATAGCGAATCGCCCACGACTTGTCGTCGAATACGAAATCGGCGACGTGACCGATGGATTGGTCGGTGGCTTGAATGTCGTAGCCGATGACCTTGACACTGCTGCGCAAGTGGCTGTCCGCTGCGGCGAGGTCGCGTTTGCGCAGTGTTTCGGCTGCCGCAATCTGCTCTGGCGATGGCGGATACGTGGCCATTAGCGGGTTGCTGCCCATGCCCCACAAGTCGACGCCATCCCAGTATTCGGGATAGGTGTAGTAAGCCGAGTATTCGCGCTCGTGTTGACGCGAGACCGGTTGATGCGTGTCGATATCCGGGCTCGCTTTGACTTGTTCGCGGGTGAGCCTGACATGAATGTTTTTGTCGTCGCTCAGATTAGGTAGTGGTTGGCTGACCGAGTACGGTGAGATCAATACCTCACGCGCAGCCAGCCACTTTTCGGTATCGACAACCAGATAGCGAATCGCCCAAGACTGGTCGTCGAAAAACGCAGCGGTGACGTTGCCGATATCGCCGTCGGAGGCGGTAATACTTGATTCAGTGAGATGACTTACGCGTCGCAGCATGGTCGTATCCTTGGATGACTGGCGGGTTGCCGCGTATGGTCTGCGGTCTTGTAATTTATTGGTGTCGACAAATGGCGTCGGTTCGATAGCCAACAATTGGCGAAACCGCCCCCTCTCCTGCCCTCCGGGCCCCTTGCAGGGCGCGTGACCCACTGCATTGGGTTACCGTTTTGGCGGCATGTGGCACGCCACATGAAACCCTGCCAAAACCCTCTCCCGCACGGGGAGAGGAAATTAAACGCCCCTCCTCAGGCAGTGAGGAAACATTAAAGCCTCTCCCCCTTGACGGGAGAGAGGTGGGAGAGAGGGTGACTAATTAATCGAGGTTCACCAACGTCCAAACTAGGCGATTGGCGGGCGCTTCCGAGCAAAAATGCTTGAAAAAGCGCGCCAGTCGGCTAGTTTGGTCGTGATGGATGACGGCCGCGAGATTACCAGCGATCCATCGCGGCGCGCGCGGCAACGGCCGCCACCGCACTCACAAACGTGCCCCATGCGACATCAATCACCGACAGTGATACCGGCCAGTTCTTAAGCGTCGCCAGGTTCGTCAAGTCGTAAGTGGCGTAGACAAAAAACCCAAATAGCGCAGCGCTTGTGGCGACCGCGACCCAGTTACCTTTCGCGGCGTTCGGTAGCACGGCAAATATGATGAGACCAATCGGATACATGATGTAGAACAACGCTGCCGCCGTCATATTGGGTGAATCTGCCATCAGGTGACCGATGCCGCGCTGATAGAGCGGCTTCGCGATCACACCGAGCCAAAGCAGATCGATTAGCACCATCGTAAAAAACGCAGCGGCGTAGCCGATGAGATATTTACTCAAGGGGACACTCCATTAGAAGACTGTTTGGTTTGCGTGGAAGCAGTGGGCAGCGCCGCATTGGTCACGCGCCAGACGGTCTTGCCGACGTCGTCCGCCACCAACAGCGCGCCAGCGTGGTCAAGTGCGACACCGACAGGGCGCCCGTAGGCTTTTTGCTCAGCGCTCAAAAACCCCGTCAATACGTCTTGGGGCGGCCCGGACGGATGACCATCAGTGAACGGGATGAAGATAACTTTGTAGCCGCTGTGCGGTCGCCGATTCCAAGAACCGTGCTGCCCGACGAACATACCGCTGGCAAACCGTGATGGCAACGACGTACCTAGCGCTGCCGCCAGACCCAACGGCGCGGTGTGCGCGCCGAGCGCGTAGTCGGGTGCAATTGCACGCGCCACCGCCGCTGCGTCTTGTGGCTTTACTCTGGTATCCACATGTTGGCCGTAGTAGCTGTAAGGCCAGCCGTAGAATGCACCATCGCGAACGCTGGTCAAGTAGTCTGGCACCAGATCGTTACCGAGTTCGTCGCGCTCATTGACGACTGTCCACAATGCGCGGGTTGCGGGCTCCCACGCCAGGCCGTTGGGGTTGCGCAAACCCGAGGCGAAGATGCGATGTGCGCCAGTTGCGATATCGACTTGCCAAATCGCGGCGCGCCCATTTTCCACCGCCATGCCGCGCTCTGCGACGTCGCTGTTCGAGCCAACCGTCACAAATAGCGACTTGCCGTCGTCCGAGGCAATGATGTTCTTGGTCCAGTGATGATTGATGGCGCCAGCGGGTAGGTCAATTAGTTTCACACCCGCCGCATCGATTTGTGTGGCGCCGCGCTGATAGCGATAGCCGACGACGGCGTCGGTATTAGCCACGTACAGCGTATCACCGACCAGCGCCATGCCAAACGGCGAATTGAGCCCTTGCAGGAGGACGAAGCGGGCGTCGGCCCGGCCGCTTCCGGTGGTGTCACGTAGCAGCGTAATGCGGTTTGCACTTGGCACGGCAGCACCCGCACGTTTCATGAAGATGCCCATCAGCCAGCCTTTGATGCTGCGCGCACTGTCGGCTTTGGCCGGCGCATTGGTCTCCGCCACGAGTACGTCGCCGTTCGGAAGCACATACAGCCAGCGCGGATGCTGCAAATCACGCGCAAACGCGTTCGAGCGCATACCTGCCGCCGCCTGCGGAACCACATCAGCGGGCCAGCCAATCGCAGGCGCAATATTCACAGTTGGAATAAACGCCTTCGATGGCGTAGGCAGCAAAGGCGTTTTTCCATAGCTTGAGTTCTCGTTGCTCGACGCTTGCTCGAAGCTACAGCTTGACGAACAAATCGTAAGAAACAAGACCCCCGCAGCCAGGACCGACTTCCGGTCCTGGCGTGGCACAGAAATCGTCAAATGCGACCCATCAGCAACAGAATAATCAGCACCAGCAAGATGAGGCCGATGCCGCCGCTCGGCGCGTATCCCCAACCGCGGCTGTGCGGCCACGCCGGGATAGCGCCGACCAGCGCCAGTAGCACTACGATCAATATGATCATTCCGATACTCATGACATTCTCCTCTGTGCAAACGCACTGTGTGGTTGGGCGCGATGTGTGGCTGATGCGCCTATCGGTTTGTGCCGAGAAGCATTGCTCACTTGGCAGCACATACGAAGCATCGGCTGCGCGCCGCGCGCTGTCAGTGCGCTGGCGAACCGAAGTAAGAACGTACCGCCGGCATCGTCAGCACTTGTAGCCAGAAGGTTGTTGCCAACGCGTAAGTACCGCATTCGGTAGTGTCGTGACGAGCAGCACTCCGCAAATTCACAATCGATGCCGCAGCGTGTCCTAACGCACAGATCAGGCGCACGTAACGGTTGAAGATGCATGCCTACGGTTGGCAACGTGCGCCGCTTCTTATGCGCTGCGCTATGGCTGTGGAGTGGGAGTGCCGTAATAGCGGCACCGCCAGTCAGACAGCAATTCAATCGCCCAACCACATACCCGCAAACGATGCATGGCCGGTCGAAGCGACTAATCAATCTACAAGGAGTCGAATATGAACTGGGACCGCATCGAAGGCAATTGGAAACAAATTAAAGGCAGTGCTAAAGAGCAATGGGGAAAGATTACCGATGACCAGTTCGATGTCATCGCCGGAAAGCGCGATCAGCTGGCCGGAAAAGTTCAGGAAACTTACGGCCTGACCAAAGACGTGGCAGAAGCGCAAGTGGCCGAATGGCAGGCGCGGCAAAAAGACGACATGCGCTATAACCGATAGCATCATACCGACTCATAACCTTCACTAGGACGAATCATGAAACAGTTCAAAACAAAACTCATTGCAACGACTATCTGCGCGCTTCTGTATGGCGCTGCCATTGCGCAAACCTCAACCGCACCTATGCCCGCCGCTCCGATGGCCGCCGCGCCGATGCCGCTCACCAAGGCCGACCACAAAACGCAGAAGGACGCCATCGTCGCCGACTACAAGTCGGCCAAGGCGCAGTGCCAATCGCTCGCCGGGAACGCCAAGGACATCTGCGTTACGGAAGCGAAGGGCAAGGAAGATGTCTCGAAAGCCATGCTTGAAGCGCAATACAAGCCGAGCCGCGATATGGACTACAAGGTTCGCGTCGCCAAAGCAGATGCAACCTACAAAGTCTCACGCGAAAAGTGCGACGATCAGGCCGGCAATCTGAAAGACGTATGCTTAAAAGAAGCCAAAGCGGCGCAAACCACGGCAACGGCTGACGCCAAAGTGCAATCGAAAGTGGGTGATGCCAGAGGCGTGGCGGCCGACAAGACAACTGCCGCTCGCGCTAACGCCAGCGTCGCCAAGACTAACGCGAACTACGCAGTGGCAATTGAGAAGTGTGACGCATTTGCCAACGAGGCAAAGTCAAAGTGTGTTGCGGACGCCAAGATGTACTTTGGCAAGTGACAAACCCGCCTGCCCCGTACTTGTCAGTGCTGACCGAACTTAAAACATCCAGTCATACACCGTTGATCGTTCGCCGCGCGGGTGCGGGTATGTTGCTCTCGACCAAAAGTTTCAAGCGACACAGGCAATTTGCATCGCTTAAATAAACCGCTTCAACATCTTAATCGAATCATCAGGAGAATCACATGCCCTATGACCCAGACAAGCCGTCAACACCGCCCGTTAGCCCCAACGTGAAACCGGTAGATTCGCATGACAAACCTGCCGTGAAGCCAGCCAACGACGGTCAGCAGAAAGCCGACACGCCTTCACCGAACGGCGTGAAGCCTACAGAGATCGTCCAACCAGTCAACGATAAAATCCCGCCCTTGCCTAAGCACGCAGATAAGGACGTGGATACGCTTACGCCGAAAAAGACCAGCCCGCAGCGGCACTAGTCAGCGCAAGGTTTCGGCCGATAGGTCGAAACCGACTCATGAGTGAAGGTATCCCTGTCCTCCCTTGGGGGATACCGAGTCGTTGCCCGACATCCTTAACCGGGTGTCGGGCTTTTTTACGTTTGGCGCATGCTTGATGTGGTTCTTCGTCATTAATGCGTTTTAACGTTGGTCAGTTCCAGCAACGACATTGAAAGACCACGTCGGTAAGCTTCTTGCCTTCGAAAAAGCATCCCAGCAGTCCGTTGAAGGACTGGAATGGCGGTTCTTCTACTGCCGTTGTTGTCCCAGAAAACTGAAAATCGAATCCGTTGCAAAAAAAAATGACGCACGTCGCTAGCCCGCATATTTCACGGTTCGGCCCGGTTCACGAGGGTACGCGGCTTAAGGAACAGTTGCACTTCAAGTCGCCCAACTGACTTTTGATCACCAAAGGGCTTAACCTCAATTGCTGGCGGTTGAACATGCGCTGGGTTCGGTCACTGCGCGTTCTCTTCCCCTGCATATCCGGTACCGCGCCTACAGTCGAACGAAAAACTGATACGCTGCGGTGACGAAATGCGCCCGACTTTAAAACACGTTCCGGAGAAATACGCAGGCTAAGCGCTATGTGTGTCATCGCACATACGGGTTTACGCACGGAATGTTAAGCTCTCGCTGCCCCTCCCGCAGTGGTCGCGCAGCAGTAGTCTACGCATTGGTCACAGTGTCGAAAGGCTAGGCATTGTGATCTTATCAAGCTGTTGATCGTAGGTTTGTCCAGCGCCGGACATCCGCTAGAAAGCGAAAATTTGGACATCAATCAGGATTCGGCTTCAGATGAAACAGCCGGACACGAGGGCCAGCGCGGACGCGAAGTTCTTGAGGCAAACCGGCTCGATGCGTTGCTGAAAACAGGGGCGTTACAGAACGCCATTCTGACCAGCGCCAACTTTGCGATCATCGCGACGGACGATAAAGGCATCATCCAACTGTTTAATACCGGTGCGGAGCGTATGCTCGGCTACACTGCGGTTGAGGTCGTTGATCGCATCACGCCAAACGATATTCACGATCCCGAAGAAATCAGTCACCGTGCCAGATTGCTGAGCAAGGAGTTGGGCCAGACGATCGCGCCGGGCTTTGAGGTGCTTGCGTTCAGGGCCTCGCGCGGCATCGCCGACGTCTACGAGTCGACCATGGTGCGTAAGGACGGCAGTCGCTTCCCGGCGGTAATTTCGATTACTGCACTACGGGACGACTACGGCGAGGTAATTGGCTACCTAAAGATTGCCGCTGATAACACCACGCGCAACCGCGCCGAGCTAGATCTCATCGAAGCGAAAGCGAACGCGGAAAAAGCGAATCTGGCAAAGTCAGATTTTCTCGCCGGCATGAGTCACGAGTTGCGCACGCCGCTGAACGCGATTTTGGGTTTTGCCCAGCTGGTCGAGTCGGGAACACCCGCGCCGACGCCGACACAGAAACGTAATATCGATCAGATCCTCAAGGCCGGTTGGTATTTGCTTGAACTGATCAACGAGATTCTCGATTTGTCGCTGATCGAGTCGGGCAGGATGACCTTGTCGGCCGAGCCGGTTTCGCTAGTCGAGGTATTGCTCGAATGTCGCTCCATGATCGAGCCGCAGGCGGAAAAGCGTGGCATCCGCATCACGTTTCCGCAGCTCGAAGTCGCTCGCTACGTGCAGGCCGACCGCACGCGTGTCAAACAGGTGCTTATCAATTTGCTCTTCAATGCCGTCAAGTACAACGTTCCCAGCGGCTCGGTCATGGTCGAATGTACGCTGCGCGACGCGCATACCGTGCGCGTGAGTGTTCGTGATACCGGTTTGGGCCTTACGCCTGAACAAGTGGCGCAGTTATTCCAGTCGTTTAATCGTCTGGGAAAAGAAGGCACCTCTGAGGAAGGCACCGGCATCGGGCTGGTGATGACCAAGCACCTCGTTGAGTTGATGGGCGGCACCATCGGCGTGGTCAGCAAGGTTGGTGAAGGCAGCACATTTTGGGTTGAACTCGCACTTTCCGAGCCGCCCAGTCTTGCAGCGCCTGACGACAGCAGCGCGCCGTATTTTGCGCCACACACACCCGGGCGGCCGCAACGCACCGTTCTGTACGTTGAAGACAATCCGGCCAATCTGGAACTGGTCGAGCAATTGATTGCGCGGCGATCGGACTTACGTCTCTTGGGTGCGGCCACCGGCGATCTTGGCGTCGAATACGCCAAGGCTTACCTGCCGAACGTGATTCTGATGGACATCAATCTGCCGGGCATGAGTGGCATTGAGGCGATGAGAATGCTACACGCCGATCCCACAACGGCGCATATTCCGATCGTCGCCTTGAGTGCAAACGCGGTACCGCGCGACATCGAAAAAGGCATGGCCGCCGGGTTCTTTAACTACATTACCAAGCCGATCAAGGTGACCGAATTCATGGATGCACTCGATAACGCACTCGCGACTACAGCACTGACGACCAGCGCAGAGGTGCTTTCAAGCCCTCAGCCGGACTTGCCACCACCGATGGAGCCAAAATGAAAACAGTCCCGCAGGATATCCTTAGCGCAAGCATTCTGGTGGTTGACGATCAGGATTCCAATATCGCCTTGCTGGTGCAAATGTTGCACAAGGTCGGTTACACCAACGTCACTTCCACAATGAATCCGCACGAAGTTTGCAAGCTGCATCGTGACAATGCGTTCGATTTGATCTTGCTAGATTTGCAAATGCCAGACATGGACGGCTTTCAAGTCATGGAGGGGTTAAAAACCAACGAGGCCGATCCGTATCTTCCGGTGCTAGTCATTACCGCACAGCCGGGACACAAACAAAAAGCGCTCGATGCCGGCGCGCGAGACTTCATCAGTAAGCCGTTTGACCTGGCCGAGGTGAAAACGCGCATTCGCAACATGCTCGAAGTGCGGCTTTTGTACAAGAAGCTCAACCAGCACAGCGAACATCTCGAGGAACTCGTAGAGGAGCGCACCGCAGAGCTGCGCGAAAGTGAGGCGCGCTACCGCAGCCTCGCCGAGCTGATGTCCGACTGGTATTGGGAACAAGACGAAGACGGTAAGTTCACCAAGGTTTCGGGCCCGGTAATCGATATGCTCGGTATCCGCGTCCCAGCGTTGAGCGCCCTCAACGATGCCGACGATACCGACGAGAGCGTGCGAAAGTCACCGGCACTCGGTTGGAACGAAGACGAGCGAAGGGAATTGCTGACAACGATTGACGCGCGTCAACCATTTCTGGATTTTGTGCTGACCCGCCGCAACCCCGACGGGTCGATACAAAAATTCCAAGTCTCCGGCGAGCCCATGTTCAACCGCGCGAGCCGCTACATCGGCTATCGAGGTATCGGCGTCGAAATTGCGACGGTCTCTTAACGGTATGTTCCGATGATTAGTCAACGTGAAATCCGGATAAACCCCAGACAAAACGCGCTACTCAACGCGCTCGACGATGAGGATTTCAACCGGTTGATGCCGCACCTTGAGGAAGTACCAATGCCGCTTGGCACCATGCTCTATGAGCCGGGACAGCAATTGCAACACGCACTTTTTCCGGTCAACTGCGTCGTGTCACTGCACTATGTGACTGCGTCTGGCGCGTCGGCGGAATCCGCGAGTGTTGGCAGCGAAGGCATTGTTGGTATTTCTCTTTTCATGGGTGGCAACACCACCTCAAGCTCTGCGCTTGTGCACACTGGTGGATATGGCTACCGGCTTGAGCGTCGTTTACTCAAGCAAGAGTTTGATCGTTCGGCTGCGCTACGCGCGCTGTTGCTCAGGTACACGCAGACAGTGATCGCGCAGATGGCGCAAACCGCCGTCTGCAACCGGCACCATTCGGTTGAGCAGCAATTAAGCCGCTGGCTGCTGACCGCGCTCGATCGTGTGCCATCCGGTGAGCTGGTGATGACACAAGAATTGATTGCGAGCCTGCTGGGCGTGCGCCGCGAGGGCATCACGGATGCGGCTGGAAAACTGCAGGCAGCGGGCTTTATCAAGTATCGAAGAGGTCATATTTCGGTGCTCAACCGCGCTGGGCTTGAAAAGCACACTTGTGAATGCTACGGTGTGGTCAAACGAGAGTCGCATCGTTTGATGTCGGATGGCCGCCTGCGACCTGTTTCAACGGCCGTCGCCTAGCTTGTTTGGTAACGGCTTCGCTGCGTCCATGCAGCGGTGCACTGCACGTAGCCGAGAAAGAGCGCAGCGTATTCCGGGTACTCCGGCGCGCAATCACCGCCCCGGACTATCCCCGGCTTTAAGCATGCCGGGGCTAACGGCCGCGACTTCCGGCCGACGGTAAGCCGCCCCTCAAGCAAGCGTCTCAGCAGTCCGTCGAAGGGCTGCAGTGACGGATCTTTTATTTCCGTTGTTGAGCCAGATAACTGAAAATCAACTAAGTCGTAAACAGAATGAAGCACTGCACGGGCCGACAGCGTATTGCGTCACGGCTCGCTGCGCCACGACGCTCCTGCGCCGCTGCGGCGCGACAAACACTATGCAGTCCGTACGTGAACGAACAGACCAGGTTTGTGCCGGGGCTCATCATCGCCCTTGTTAGCGGCACAGCATTTGCAGCCGCGTTAACTGACCAGCGGCAACGTTCGCAGCCGCGCTAGCGAGGAACGCAAATCATGCTCTATACAATCGCAGTTGTTCTAATCATTCTGTGGCTGCTGGGAATGGTCACGGCCTATACGATGGGTGGACTACTTCATATTCTGCTGGTCATCGCCATCATCGTCGTTTTATTGCGCATCATCAGCGGGCGCAGTCCGCTATGAATACGACCAGCTTGGCGCGATCATGATGATGTGGAAGTATGGCCTGATGTTGGTGGCCACGGGCGTTCTGATGACGATCATCGTCATCTATTCAGCCGACGCCAGTGGAAGCGGCACGTTCACGCCGTTTTCGGGAAACTTGACCGTGCCGGTGATTATCGCGTTGGCGATCAGCATCGTGGTGACCGTTACGGGTCTGGCCGGGCTGATGCCTGAGGATGACCAGCAATGATTAGTTGCTTGCAAGGCTAACTGCAATGACGCACACGTTGCCCATATTACCCTACGCCATTGATGCACTTGAACCGCATATCGATGCGCTGACGATGCAGCTTCACCACGACAAGCATCACGCTGGCTATGTGGATAACCTGAATAAGGCACTTGCGGCGTACCCGAACCTGCAAAATACGACTGCGGGATGGCTACTGCAACACCTTGACGAGTTGCCGAGCGCCATCAGGAAATCCGTTCGTCAGAACGCCGGCGGCCACTTGAACCACTCACAGTTTTGGTGTGCGATGACGCCCAATGGCGGCGGTGTTCCCGGCGGCGCGCTCGCCGACGCCATCGCGCGCGATTTTGGTGGCATTGATTCTTTCAAGGCAGCTTTCGAAGCCGCCGCGATGGCGGTGTTCGGTTCAGGCTGGGTGTGGCTGGTGCGTGAGCAACGTGACGGCGGCATGCTGAAGGTAATGACCACCAAGGGGCACGACAATCCGATCACGCAGGGCCATTTTCCACTGCTAATGAATGACGTCTGGGAGCACGCCTATTACTTGAAACACCACAACCGGCGTGCCGATTATCTGCGTGAATGGTGGGTGATCGTCAACTGGGCAGAAGCGGCGCGCCGCTACGAGCGCTCCGACGGCGCGGCTGTGCGCGATTGGGAGGACGAAGGTGGACAAGTCTTAGCGGCCAAGGTCTAAGGGGCTGATTTCGAAGCCTCTACGTACAAAGCCTCTCTGAGCGAAGCCCCTACGTACGAAGCGCCTAAGTACGAATTTCCTCTGTCACAGACCAACACAAAGTTTTCCTCAACCTTTTTCTCATTGAGAGCCTTTTAATGGCGTATGTCAGCGTAAACCCATATGACGGTGTCACCATCAAGAGCTTCGCTCAAACTAGTGACGCCGAACTCGAAGCGGCAATCGATACCGCGCACCACTGCTTTGGCACGTGGCGCAATCTGGGCTTTGCGGCGCGGGCGACCATCGTTGCGAAAGCAGCGGCAATCATGCGTGCGCGGATCGACGACTTCGCCCGGCCGATGACCTTGGAAATGGGCAAGCTGTTTGCTGAAGCGAAGGGCGAAGTCAGGCTCAGCGCTAACATTCTTGAATATTACGCACGCAACGCTGAACAGTTTCTGGCGCCGGTCAGGCTAGATCCACTCGCCGGTGAGGCAATGATTGAAAGCGCTCCGTTAGGCGTGCTCTTGGGCGTTCAGCCGTGGAATTTTCCGTACTATCAGCTGGCGCGGTTCGTCGCGCCCAACTTGATGGCCGGCAACGTTGTGATGGTCAAGCATGCGGCCAATGTGCCAATGTGCGCGATCGCTTTTGAACAACTCTGGATCGAGGCCGGCGCGCCCAAAGGGGCGTACACCAACCTGCTGATTTCGCACGAACAAGTCAACCAGGCCATCGATGACGTGCGCATCAAGGGCGTCGCGTTGACCGGTAGCGTTGAGGCGGGGCGCTTGGTCGCCGAACGCGCCGGCAAAAATCTGAAGAAATCGACGATGGAGCTGGGCGGCAGCGACGCGTTTATTGTTCTCGAAGACGCCGATGTAGACAAGACCGTAGAGTGGGCGCTGTGGGCCAAGATGAACAACAACGGTCAGTGCTGCATTGCCGCTAAACGCTACATCGTCGTTGACTCCATCGCTGACGTTTTCTTCGCGAAATTTCAGGCGGCACTCGAAGCGCTGAAGCCCGGCGACCCGATGGATGGCACGACCACCATCGGCCCGCTTTCGACTGAAGCAGCACTGATCAAACTACTCGGCCAAGTCAATCTGGCGGTGGATAAAGGTGCGAAGTTATTACTGGGTGGCTCGCGCATGGATCGTCCCGGTGCCTTTATGCAACCGACTATCCTGACCGATATTGCACCTGACAATCCCGCCTACCGCGACGAGTTCTTCGGGCCGGTCGCGTTGTTCTTTCGTGTCAAGGACGAAGCCGCCGCCATTGTGCTCGCGAATGACTCGGATTTTGGCTTGGGCGGTTCGGTGTTTACCAAAGATGAGGCACGCGGCAAGCGCATTGCGAGCCAGATCAACACCGGCATGGTGTTCATCAACCATCCGACATGGACGGCGCCGGATCTTCCGTTTGGCGGCGTCATGAACTCCGGCTACGGGCGCGAGCTATCAAGTCTCGGCATCCAGGAATTCGTCAACAAGAAACTGGTGCGCACTATTTCGATTGACGCGGCGGCGTAGCGCTTGAATCGTTGGAACTTTTCGGTGCGCTCTGAGTTGTTTTATAGATCTCAGAATTCTGTCTCCCCGGCGAATACCCACAAGGGGTACGCCGGGCCGGAGTTTAACTTTATCGACTTATCAACGGATTACGAAACTTGGATACCGGCCTTTGCCGGTATAGCAGCGATTTAGAGGTTACCTCTGTTTAAAACACCAGCATCCACGGGCTATTCAACGCGTTTTTGCTTCAAAGAGCGCATCAAAAAATGACTTTCAACATTCAAAAGGCCAACATGAATCACTCCAATGATGAACCGCGCAACACACTTTGGCGTCTTATCAAAGACATGAAGTTCGGCATGTTCACCACGCATCATGACAACGGGCATTTACACGCGCGGCCGATGACAACCCAGAATCACGCAATCGACGAACACGATCTGCTGTGGTTTTTCATGTCGCGCAAGGCGGAGACGGTTGCCGATTTGTTGGCCTCGCCGCAAGTCAATGTGGTGTACGCGGACTCCAGCAAGGACACCTATGTTTCGGTTTCAGGCGAAGCATCGCTGGTGGAAGACATGGCCAAGAAAAAAGAACTGTGGAGCGTGTTCGTCAAGGCATGGTTTCCCGACGGCGTGGAAGATGCCGATCTGGCGCTGGTACAGGTGAAAATTTCTCACGCCCATTATTGGGACGTCGATTCTTCCAAGCTTGTGCAGATCTACAGCATGGTCAAAGCCGTAGTGACCGGTAAGCCGCCGACCGACATGGGCGACTCCGGGGAAGTGCGC
>Ga0226658_10000671_pt1 | contig 17114 bp, 20 predicted proteins | sample OliLak19BULKMAT1_FD_169091 | JGI IMG/M metagenome (GOLD analysis project Ga0226658, IMG submission 169091) | Freshwater microbial mat bacterial communities from Lake Vanda, McMurdo Dry Valleys, Antarctica - Oligotrophic Lake LV.19.BULKMAT1 (v2)... | ecosystem: Environmental > Aquatic >... | reverse complement strand
TGTTGCCATTGCCTCTCAAGCTTTTCCCGGTCTACCAACTTTTCTGCGCCGCCGTCTGCGGGTGCAAACGAACTTTGGTGTTAGGCTCTATGTCTCCGTTGTCGCGGGTGGGTCAGCAACCACAACCTTCGCAGCGTCTTTATTAGTGTTTTTGTCAAAGTTGCTCCACAGCGCGTATCCAGTCAAACCTGCCTTGTTTTTAGAAGATTTATCTACAAATTGCCCCTTCGTTTGATAAGGTGAGCCGTTTTTGACTGCTCTCACCTGGGACTCGTTTTCTAAGCCAAACCGCTCTTTGACCTGAGCATCAGTTGGATTGCCCTTAAAAAAATCATTCACATCCTTCAGAACCTTGGCATCTTCCTTGGAGACTGGTTCAAGCTGAGCCGCCCCATTCCGCCGCATACCTAAGCCGCAAGACCCCAGATCATAAAGTCGGGTGCCTGCCGTAGCGTAATTATTACGGTTGAAAATATCAGCACTTTCATCAAGCTTTTGTTCTTGAATGGCAGTGGCGATCGCCTCATAATCTGGCTTAACGATCGCGAAATCATCTTGAAGCTTCTTCCGCAGAATAGAGGGATCATTCGCTCTAAGCGCCGTGGCAAATGCTCGCACCTCTGTCGTGTTGCCAATCCCATCAGAGTTTTGCGCCATCACCAGTGCTAAATCCTGCTTCAGTTTTTCCTGGAGTTTGGCATCTTTGAGAGTTTCAGCAGAAAATACCCCAGCCACCGCACTTTGGACAAAGGTTTGAGGGGACAGTGCCGAAATTGCGCTCACGTCTGCCTGTTTGTCATTTTGAATCAGATTCTTTAACTCAGCACTGCCCTTTTCTTTCAAGCAGTCTGCCATTAGCAATTCAGTGGTTGCCAACCGACCCTGCTTCTTGCGATCGGCTTCGGTCGTTTTATTTTTCCAGTCTGCCAATGGAGTCGAAGTGAGTGGACCACCTAATGCATTGGCATTATTGTTTCCACCAATCAGCTTTAAGGAAAGATCCACTGTTGCTTGCCGATACCCTTTCCTTCCAGGCAACGGATCGGAAAATTTTGCATCTGCCTTGGTACACACACACTCTACCGCTCGCAAATCACCTTGGGTATACAATAGCCTTGGAGGACTCTTATCGTCTCCTGTTATTTCCTTCAAATGCTGGCAGTTTTCTGCCAAGTGGCTGACATCTTCATTAATGTCGAAAAAAGTCGCGGTAAAGGAAATCTCACGATTGGAGAAGCTCTTAAAATTAAGACCAGGGCGAATCGAATCACTTTTCTGGGATTCCCATTCTGCTGATTCTCCACTATGGGAAATCTCATTTACTGCCAACCCTAGATCAATGGTTTGCCCCCGATAGGCTCCGGTTAGAAACGAGATTGAGACCGGGGTGTAGTCGGGTTGCCCACGGATAGCCTTATGTTGTTTCTGGAGCGGCGACGGATTCTTATAGAATTGCCGAGGGATTCCGGGTTTGGTGGCTGCTGGCGTTTTGGCATCCTGTTTTGCTACATCGGGTTTCGCGTCCTTTTTCGTCGCGTCGGTTTTGGCATCCTTCTTTGCTGCATTAGTGGTGCTTGCGGTTTGATTGCTAGTTGTTTTGGGCTTGATTGGAGCCATTATTTTCGGGTTCCCACAACTTGCGCTACAACTTTGGCGGCAGCGTCAATCACACTGGCAGAGCTATCAATGATCACGTCTTGTCGGTGAAATGAGGTGACTAGCACCATGAAGCTTAACCCAATAAATGTTAAATCTGGCTTCTTCCGATCTTCATAGTATTGGCTGTACCAAATTACAAAAATCGCGGTCAGGCAAATCAATGGCAAAAACAAACGGCTAGAACTGCGGCGCATTTCCTGCCATGCCCGAAACGCTAAGTGATCGTCGGCTTGATAGGGACAGTCGTTTGGGCAAGACCAAGAGATTATCTCAGCAACTTTGGCGATTTGCTCGGCTTGCGGCAGATCGTTTAGATTAGTTTCAGACGGATCAGTCATGCCAAGTACTCCGTTATGTTTTTCTGGTTTTAAGTCGAACTTTTTTAGGCTGTAAGATATGCTCGACTCCAATCTCTTTGCGAACGCATACTTCCAGCCATGCCAACCAATTGATCTTGCGATCTCTTTGGGATAGCCCCATCAAAATGTCTTCCCAAGTGCTTTCGCCATTGGGTTGAATCTCTATGCAGCGCAACGCGATCGCCCGAACAATTTTGCTCGCCGCCCTATTCGACCCCACCCATGTTTTGTGACCCTGCAAATCTACAGCATGGCAAGTCGTGCAGCGAATCTGCTTGTAATAATCGGTTTTGTGATCCACAAACCGAATTACCCGCGCACTTTTTCCAACCCAGCACACCATAAATAGATGAGTCGATAGCACATCGGCTTGCAGCTTCAAATTGAGCCGTGCCGACACCTCAAACTTGCGTCGCCAACCCCTGGAATCTTCTACCCGCTCGCCCTGATACGCTTCTCGGATTTGTGCCGTATTAAAGCACAGAATGATCAAGTCAGCCTCGGCGCTCGTGTGATGGCGAAGAAACCAAAAGGCGACCATGCCACCTAAGCCACAGTCGCAGGCTTCATTGCACAGTAGCCATGCCTCGCAGTCACCCGCTTCGGAAGCCCGATGCTCCAGAATTTCAAATGAACGGCTTTCTTTGGTGCCGATCGCATCTCGCAGCCATTGCCCTATATCTGCCAGCCAGCGAAAAATGTCAGTCATTGAACATCTTCTCCAGCAAGGTTTGATCAATATCAATCCGCAATTGGGACAGCAATGATTGAACTTGGCTCACCGTATATTGGCGATCGCACAGCAACAATTCTCGGAGATCCTTGAGCAACCTTTCGTGAAACTCCGGCGGATATTGAGCCACAATCCAATTCAACCGAGACTCGCCTGCCATCATGATTTTTTGCCAAAAAAAGATCCCTTGCGGGATCTCATACAATCAAAATTATTAAAAATAGATGCGCCAAAATAGCTTATTTTTTAATTTCAGGCTATAACTAATCTTAAGTGATATTTTTCACTATCGAGACATCTCGATCAGAACTTTCAAAAAACTTAGTGTATTGTGCTACCCGAAGCCGGAGGCAGTTTTGCCCCGGTTTTTTTTGCTTTTAAATTGCCCCAGGATTAGCCATGACCCTTCAAAAACAATGCCATCTTAAATTTGGAAAAGAGCCAATTCAGGTTTCTTATCCCCCTGGTTTTGCAGGCGCGAAAAGCGATGATTCTGACGAAGAGGAAGAATTTTTCTTAAGCAAAGAACCCCGGTTTTTAACTGCCGACGAGGTTGAATTAGCGATCGCGTTTTGCAAGAAATTGCCCTATCCACAAGAGCTTGCCCTCACCGGTGCCGTGCTGGTATCGGGCGATGATCACCTCTGGGACAAAAACCATGAAGAGTTAGACGAAATCGAAGCGACTCAGGGCTTGCCGTCTTCTCGTGCTGCCGATGGTAGTGAAGCCGAATTGCGTCAGCGAGTCTACCAGATTCGTGAAGCATTGCCCGACCACATTCTCGACGGGCTTAAGGTCTTGGCTCCTGGCTAGCCTGCGACCTTCCTAATTTAATTTACCCCTGGTTAATCCTTTTCAAGACCGCCCCTGTGCGGTCTTTTTTGTTTCCACCCTACCTCCCTAAAACCCTATGGCTCTACAACAGGCAACTCGCCGATTTGGTCCGCCCCTTGGCGCTCCCGGCGTAGAAGTAATTGAACGTCCCGGTGGTAACGCCCTTTCTGACCCCCGCTATGGCTGCATTGCCATGTTTGGAGTCTTAAAGCGTGGACCTATGGGCGTTTGCATTCCGGTTAATTCTCGCAATCAATATGATGAGATTTTTGGTGATCCGCGTGACCCAAACTGGCATCTCTACGCCGATAGCGCTCACCTCACCCCCGACGCGATCGATGGCTTTTTTGCTACGGGCGGCGGGGCTGGCATGGTGTGGGTGACTCGCCTAGACCTGGATAAAAAGGCTCGAAAGGCTGAGATCATCTTGAACAATCGAGTGGGCGCTCCAGCGCTGAAGATCATGGCTGCCAATGAAGGGCGGTGGGGTGGATCTGCTAATGCGATCGCGCTAACCCCAGTTGTCGCTGCTACAGGTCGCACCTTTACCATTGTGGCTCCAGGGGTGTTGGCAAACGAGTTCCTGGGTGCCGAAGTCGAAATGACTGGAGTTCCAGGCAAGCGATTCAAAATCATTGCAAACACGGCGGCATTTACTCCTTCCAATGAAGTGGTGTTCACGGTTGGCGCTCAATATAATTTGATCTCTGAAGGAGTCGCGGGTCCGGTTGCCCTAACGGGGACTGCCACCTATACGCGATATAAAACCTTGACTGGCGCGATCGCGTTCCCGCTGTTCAAAAGCCTCTCAGGATTGGTAGACAGCAACGGGGTTACGGTGACCGGGGTTGATACTCTTTTCACCACAGAATTGTTTGTGGGCGGCAACGTCTACTGGCAAGGCGAAGCAAGACGAATTGAGTCTATCACTTCTGATACTACCCTCACCGTCTCATCCCCATTCACCGCCAACGATAGCGCCTTTACCGCCCAAACCGATAACACCACAGTGTCAGGAACTGCCACCCTGTTCACGACAGAAGTTGCCGTCGGCGACACGTTATATGTAGACATCAACGGTTCCTTGCAAGGTCGGGTGGTTGCCTCCATCACCTCTGCCACCTCCTTGAAACTGGCTTCTGGTTGGACAGTGGTTCAATCCGCAGGCACCCAACTTCAAATCGATAACTTTGTCATTACAGGCGTGGGCACCCAGTTTGCAACTCAAGTCAGCGCGGGGCAGTTCATCGTCGATCCTAATCGGCAAGGTGCCACCCTCAAGGTGGTGGACGTGATCAGTGCCACCAGCCTCAAAGTAAACGGCACCTTCTCCGCAGGCTTTAGCGGCGCACGGATTACTCGCCAAAATCAAAAGGCGGCAGTCACTCTATCCGCATTGCGGATAGAGGGCTTGAGCGCTGAAGTTGGGAATGGCACCCGCTACCCGGATACTCACTTTAGCCTCACCATTCGGTTTAATGGTTCAGTGGTGCAGCAGATTTCTGATGCCTCTCTTGACCCCTCTGATCCCTACTTTGTGGAACCAGTGGTCAACGATAGTAACGTTGCCTTCCGCAATGGCGGCAACAACTACCAAAAGTGGGTCACGGTGGAATCACTTTGGACATCCACTTACACCACTTCCGCAGACTCCGATGTTCGCCCTTGTAATAGCACGGGGCTAATTCGAGTTCTCACTCCTACCCGCATCTATAGCGAATCGCCGATTGATGCGGAGTTGGTTCTGGGGAATCTACTCTATCCCAATCCCTACGCGCAAGCCCGCAACTATTTCCGAATCAATGGTTCGCAGGCTCCGGTGATTTTGGATGGCACCTATAGCTCCAGCGGCGTGAATGTGACGGGCACTAGCACCAGCTTCTTAAGCCAGATCAAGTCGGGCGATTATCTCTTTGATCCCACCTCTAAAACGGCTCGGAAGGTGCGCTTTGTTGCTAGCAATACGGCTCTAATTCTGGAGTCTGCCTTTGCGACGAGCGTTGCGGCACTGACTAAGGGCACCAAGCTTGGCTATATGCAAGTGAGCCAAGGCTATGACCTAACCCTGTGGTGTGCGGTGGGCGATCGCTACCTGTCAGTCTATTCCCAAAACCTGATTCGTGGCTACGACGGCAACACCTCTACGGTGATCCCGTTTTACTTCACCCAATATTTCGACCTAGATCGGAACCATTTGGAGAATGCCACCTTTGGGCAAAACCTAGGCTTGATTCGGATGGCAACCCCCGGCATTAGCGATGTGGTGGTGCAAAGGGCAGGCTGTGCCTACGCCGCTGGCAAAGCCTTTGAGTATCGGGGTGAAATTCCATCCAATTACACCACAGCGGCGGCGGCGGAAGCCTTTTTGAATCAGGATTTAGGGCGTAACGATTTCTTGGTTGTCGCTTTTCCTTCCTACGGATTTATTTCCAGTCCTTTTGGAGCCGGCGATCGCCTAATTAGCCTCTCTGGGGAATTGATGGGGGGCGAGAGCGCCAAGTCGATCGTCAATGAGGGGTATCACGTACCCTTCGCAGGGGTGCAGGCGATTTTGCCGCGAGTGATCAAGCTGCCATTCCAAGCTCACCCGTCCGACGAAGCGATTATCAACGTCGCTGGGATTCATACCGTCAAAACGGTGTTTGGCAACACGGTTAACTTTGGAGCGAGATCGCCGTCCATCTCGCCTACTTATGATTTCACCCACATCCGCCGGACTCAATCCAACTTTGTTCGCATTTTCTTGGAAGCCCGAACCCTTTTGGAATTGCTGTTTCAACCCAACCAGCCCTACCTAGTAGAGCAGGTGATCCTGATTCTCAACAACTTTGCTCGTCGGGAACACAAGAAAGGAGTCTTCACGCAATACCTCAGCTTCGTTCAGGCGGTGCAGATTCAAGGCGGCTTGGGCGGCGACAACATCATCACCGATCAGTCCTCCCAAGATGCGATCGTTTCCATCATAAACGGTCGATTGCATGTGTATTTCCGATGGGTTCCAACTGGAATCCTAGAGCGGCTTTCCATCCACTGCGGTCCTGACATCCTCGTCGCTCAGTACGGCAATTCCCTAGTGCAGTCCGGCACCTAACGTTCAGCGGGGGGCTAGTTTTCCTTTTTTCTAGCCCCTTTTCCTACTTTCCCAATTGTTCTTTACCCCTACCTAGTCAACCCCATGCGTAAAGCTGTTCTTGAAGGCAATATCTTACCAAAGGCAAAACAACTGTTTTTGGTAGACGGCTTCCCCTCTGCTCAAATTATCGACGTTACCCGCGACACGATTGAAATGACGCTGGGCGTGATTGAATTGCCCGACCAAACGAAAGTGCCTGGTGGTCGCCGTCGTGCTGGAGAGTTTACCAAAACCTTCCAGTTTGCTCGTGATATTGACCGCGAAACCTATTATCGCTGGTTCATGATGTCAGTCGATAAGGGCGATAGCGGAATCGACCCGACCTACAAACGCAACTGCACCATCATCATGCAGCGCTTGTTTCAAGGCTCTCCCGGCACTTACAACTCCGGCTCAGACGTGCCGCCTGTGCGCGTCAAGCTGTTTGGTTGTTGGATTAGCCGCATGACCCTTGGAGATATGGATATTAACGCCGATGAGGGTGACGGAGATGTGATGAGCGAAATTACGTGTAACTATGACGATGTAGAGTTAGAGGGCAGAAATAATAATCTGCAAGCTACTCAGAACCTGCTCAGGTAGGCAGTTTTCGGGATTCAGTAGCTTTTCAGCGGCTTGACACTCCCCGCTCTAAAGAGACGGGGGTTTTACGCATTCACCTGATAACTTTGAAAACTAAAAGCCTCCGAGAATTAATTCTCGGAGGCTTTTTGAGTTAACTTCTGATCAAAGCGCGTACATTAAGACAATTTCTTCAGCGCCATATACTTTGTACTCTCCGCACTGTTCGCATTCATACTTTCTTGCATCTGGCTCAATTTCGTCATGCTCTGCGCCACAGGCAAGGCAAAAGCCTGCCTGTTCACCATTTTCAGCCAAGACAATCGCCTTCTCAACAAGTTCGTCAATCTCTGCTTGAGTCTTTTTCATTGCTGTTTTTGTTGCTGCTGTGGGTTGCCGCCTTGCTGCTGGCGGTTTTGGTTTTGAGCCGGGAGCGCCAGACCGACTTCTTGAGCAATCCGTAAAATCTGAGGATTAAACAGTTGATCAAGCTGATTGATCTCAGTACGAGCTTGAGCGATCGCCTGTTGAATTTGCTTCAGTTCCGCGATCGTGCCTTCTTCTAGGGTGGCGGCGAGTTCGTTGGCAGGCAGGGCTTCTTCCATCTCGGCAACCAATCCTTCTAGTTTTCCAGCCGTGTCAATCACTAGCTGGATTCGCTTTTGGCGTTGTTCTTGGTTGCGATGAGTTTTGAGTAGTTGGTTTAACTGGATGCCCAGAACCCCGCCGCCAAGGGCGAGGGCTAGAGCAGCTAGGATGATAAATTCAGTCATAGTTCGTTACTGGAAGGGAGGGATAGGGGTGAAGCTTGGGGCAAAGACAAAGGTTTCTCTACTGGCAGTTCTGGGACGTTTTGCGGTGCTGTCGGCAAAAGTGAATTTAAGCTAGAACTCGCTGCCATCAGTTCTGCTAGTGGAGTCTGAGGCGGAAGTGAATTCAAGCTAGGGCTGGATGGCATTAATTCTGCTAGTGGAGTCTGAGGCGGAAGTGAATTCGAGCTAGGGTTGGATGGCATTAATTCTGCCAGTGGGTTGTGCGGACGGGTTGGTAATACTGCCTGTTCGCGGGGTCTTCGCATTTGAATGGGCTGGTAGAGGAAGCCAAAGGGGTCGGGTTCAGTGATGCTGAAGTAATCGCGGTCTCCTTTTTTGCGCTTCATCATGGTCAGGGTGCGACCCAAGGCAAACTGAATTTCGGTATCGCTGAGGTCGCGATCGAGGAATTCAAACGGGAAGATTGCCCACGGTGCATAGAGGTAGCAGTTCAGCAGGGCGATTTTTGCCGTTAGTGGATCGCTCGACAACCCCAATAGGTTGAAGGAATGGTTGGAGAGGGCAAGCAATAGCCTTCCGGTGCCCACATCGGGTTCAACCAATAGCTGAGCGCGGGCATCCATGCCGCGAAAGGGGAACAGGTCGGCAGTCAGTTCTTTGACTTTTTTGGAGCTAATTTCTTTGGCTCGAAGTGGATCATGGGCTTCCAGGAACGCACCAAAATAATCGTAGGGATGCAGAAAGAAGGGGATGAATGTTGCCAATTGATAAAGCTTGGAATGAATCTCATCATTCAGCGGTGGCACAGATGAAATGGGATGTCCAAATCCCCAGAGCAACCAGTCAATTAGCTTTTCAAACGCGATCGCCCGTTCTTGCGGGGAGATGCGCCACAGGGGATTGATTTGATCCAGCCAGTGTTCTAGATAGGATGCGACTTTGGGATGGGGTTTATCGACAAAGGCGATCGCGGGAATGGGTTGAGCCAGCAGTTCTCCCGCTTCGTAAGTATCTCGCCAATAGCGATAGCGTCCGATGATTACTACTTCGTCCAGAGTCATGTAGTCTAGCAACCAGCCGCCTTTCTCAAACGTGGGGGTGCGGAAGGGAACTCCCCCTTTGGCAATCACCGTGTTCAAATCGCCAGATTCGTTAATATGCATCGTCGTCCAGCCTTCAGCCGCCCCATTGATTGGGCGCTTAATGGTCGGGTTGGGCGTGCTGTGAAAATAATCGTCGTTTAATAACTGGTTGGCAAATGCGATCGTCCGTGCGATCGCCCGTGGGGAACTCAGCGTATTTTCAATGGGGATATTGGTCAGCAGGGATGCTTGGGGGCTAGTGCCGCGCACATCCAGCAAGATAGGGAGTACAAAGGGATCTCCTGCCGTGAGGGGTTTATGGCAGGAGCGCAGGTAATCTTGTCGGGCTGACACTAGGGCACGAAAGGCTTGGATGTCATTCATGGGGTAAAGAACGGGGAGGACTCAAGGATTGAATTTGCATCGAAAAAGCATTGAGCCGCGATCGCGTTAGCTCATCTGAGTCTTGGCAAGTAGACAAAAAGTGCAGCGCGTGGATGGGCAACGGAGTCGCGGGGTCGTAGTTCTGGAATGCTTCTAAAGATTCTGCACAAAGAACTTTCCGGTAGAGCGTGCCTGCCTCTTGTTCGGAGGATTGCAGTATGGCAGAGAGTTGGTCTTCATCCATCCACCATGACTCGCCTTCGTCCATATCCAGAAATTCGCCGTCTATTTGGCGATCGACGATTTGGCGATCGACGATTTCAACCTCATAAGTCCAGGTTGGCAAAACGCCTAGCTGAATTTCTTCGTCTGAGGGATAGGCGCAGGCTTTAATCACCCCGCGACCCACCTCTTCGACCAATTCAGCCCCGGCGATCGCGTCAAGATCGTCTTGATCCCAGTTGGCAAGCGCATTGGCATATTCCACTTCGGTTATCGTGCCAAAGTCGTCGATGTCATAGTAGCGATCGCGCCATGTCACGGGTTGATTTACCCGAAATTTTGGATTTTGCATAGGGCTACGCGGCTTTCGGTTTAGTGGAATTGAGCAGGGTGAGGAGGATAGTGCGTTGCTCAACGGGAAGTGAAGTAATCCGTTGCAATAGGGCGATCATCCAATCGGCTGCTTTTACGCCCATAGAGCGCAGGCTGTCTAAATGAATTAAATGGTTTTCCACCTCGACACTTGGCGTATCGGCAATTTCAGATAAGAACTCGACGGGGTTTTGTGGTTCAGGTTTGACCGACTCAGCAGCTTCATGCAGTTGCTCAAGATAGTCAACCCAAGATTTGCCATTGGCAAGGGGGATATCGGGGCGATAAGTCTCAAGTTCCTGATCTTGGGTTCGCAGAACGGTAATGTAGGGGCGCTCTGCAATCCTAAAAGGTGCGTTTTCGGCAATGGGCGCATAAACCATCACGGTGAAGCTTGAGATCGCTAGATCATCGGCACCAAGTTCAATCTGAATAAACTCATCTAGATACAGTCGATCATCCAGCGCGTCTTCATCCAAGGTGTGGGCACCAAGCTGACTAGCTATTTGTGCAGCTATCTTCAGCGACCGCGTTACCTGCTTCCGAATGGGTGGTGTCATGGGTTGTTGATAGAAAATCGTTGAGTGATTGGGCTGATTCAGTTTCCGGCTCGTTCTGCTCTAGATAATCAAACAATTCAGTTTGAAAATCAGCAACTGAAGAAGGAGTTGACAAACGTTCAGAGGAGAGCGAGGTTTCTAGTCCTTCTAAGATGTCGCCGAAGTAGGTCAGTTGCGATCGCGTGAGCCAAAAATTGATGCCTGTCAACCCAAGGCTGATCAGCGATAGCACAGCGGGCGCGATAAAAATAATCAGAAAAAGTGTGTCAGTCATAGTTCAAAAGATTGGGTGATTGCCCTCCCAGAGTCAGGAGGGCAAAGGTGATCAAGAATATTCAGGGAGCTTCCGAGCGGCGAGGTTGAGGGCGAGATCGAGGATCTCAAACGCCCTCACTTCAGAAACGGGTAGCAAATCCATATCAAGCTGGTCTAGCTGTAACCTCAACGATCGCAGTTGACGCTTGAGTTGATGGGAACGCCATTGGTTGACTCGCTGGGCGATCGCGGTGGGGAAATCTACCATTAATAGCCAGGTGAGGAAAGCGCTGGAGGCTGCGGTCACTAAAATCAGGAGGGCGATCGCTAAGCCCCGTCCAAAGGTGGCGCTGATCCAGGCAAGCAAGGGCACCAGAAACGGAAGAACCTGTGCGAGGGAAACCTGCCACCAATGGATTTGGAGCGGATGCATGACCCAAGTGAGCAAAGTGCTGAAGGAAGTCAGCGGATTGATTGCTAGGGTGGGCAGGGACAGCAGGGGCGCAGCCACGAGAGCGGTCAACCGTTCGATCCAGGCGAGGGAGGGCGGAAACTGGAGGAGTTGGATGCCGTACCAGATTCCGGTCAGATTGATTGCCGCGATCGCGGCTGCCATTAGCCGTTTGACTAGGCGTTGGGTCTTTTGGAAAGATGGGAGCATGGCTGGCTCCTGTAGAAAGGTCATGGCTTACCGGGAGGCAACGTTGGTGTTGTACTGTCTGCTCATGTACTCCGCTGCTGTCCCTAGGACGAAAAAATCTTTGTTGAGTCTACCTTTTCCAGTGCGAATGACGTTGTTCAGGTCGCGTCCAGAGGCTTGCTCCACTTTTTCGCTATTGACAGGTCGCCACACATAAACTTCGTTATCATCAAACGCTGAAGGAGCGACATCAACGGCTGGAGGCGTATATGCAGTGTAGGGAGTATATCTAGGCTGAGGAGATTCCACTCGTGTCACTGTGGGCTGGGCGGTGGGTTCCTCGGCAGTCAGGCGCGATTTTTTGCCCACGATCGCGATCGCGTATTCGGCAGAGGCATTGATGCGATCGGCGGATTCCGTTAGCACTTCCACAATGTTGGACACCTCATCAATATATTGCTCATAGTCTGCAACCGTCTTCCGGCGGAGTGCAGCCGCAACATAATCGGGGTTGTCATAGCGATCTGCAAAGGTGGTTGAGCGATTGCGAAGTTGGCGCAAGCCGCGAATAAATTCCTCCGCCTCGTCAATTTGGGTCGGTTTGAGCCATTTTGTATCTACCCAACCTCGACGGTAGGCATAAAACAACAGCCCAGAAATGCCAGCTAGTGCCAGCAATGAACCAATCAAAAAAGGTTCCATAAATTAAAAGGGTAAAAAACTGGTTAGGCTCTGTTCAAAGAGCGGTTCTTTCAAAGCGCAAGTGAAGAGATGCGCTGAATTCCATTACACGGTAGCATTGTTGCGACGGTTATGCAATAGGCATTTCGCGCAATTTTGCTAGTGGCAGGATGATTCCATGAAGGCTTGGGCAGGGTTCCCATCTTTGTCAAGCGACAGAAACACATTCTCGTTGCCGCCATCGCCCCAGCCCGATCTCCAAGTGAATAGGAGCTTTGCAGGCTGATGGTGGGATACGGGTACAACTTTGTTGTCTTGAATGAACCGTGGCTGTCCAAAAAAGATGATGGGATAGTCCCGTTTATGGGTGCGATTGCCTTTTCTGGGTGCAGAGCATAGCGTTTTATCTGCCTCGGTTTCGGTGAAGGTTAGCGCCGCTGCCGCTTTTGGAGAGTAGCTTTTATCAAGTGTTGCGACTGGCTCATAGTTGACCCGCCAGCGCTTACCTGCGATCGCCACTACAATGCCGTCAATGCCGTCTCCCCAATGTGAGTAATATCGCGGCTCGGCAAATTCGGGATAAAGCCAGGTTCGCGAATATAAACCAATTCGCTTTTCTTGGAAGCCCCAAGCTTGTAGCTGATAGCCCACGCGATCGGCTTCTTCTTGGTCGGGTTCGGGAACACTATCAAACTCGTCGTGGCTAGTGTTGAACCACCATCGCACCGTGTCAGGAGTGCTTGCCCAAGCATCTTGGGTCTTCAGATCAATTTGTTTCATGGTTTAATTTTCGTTTTGATTGAGAAATGCATTCAGGATGGTGATATCTGCTGGCGTGACAGGAGTGCCGTATCGCTCAGCCAACATTCGTGCTAAATCTGCCTTGATCTGGCTTGCGGATTCTTGACTGTAAGCCTTATCAGATAGCTGATACAGTCCATTACGCTCTAGGCGATTAACCGCAAATATTTTGCCTGCATTGCGTTTGGCAGTCAGCTTTTTGGTTAGCTGAAAAATGTGTAGCAGTTCGTCAATCACCATATCCTGATCGATATCCGACTGTTGCCAGGTTCTGCCGCTTAATTCTGTCATCATTGCCAGATAGCCCTGAAGTTGGTAGTGCAACCAAAACTTATTTGGCTCTAGCTCCACTGTTTGCAGGTGCTGAAAATACTGTCGCCAGTTTTCGGCGTGTTGCCTTGCAACTGTCGGATCGCGGTGGATGAAGAAGTCAACTTTGTTGTTGCCACCCGATCCTTCGTTTGAGGCGATCGCTATCTTTTTGCCATTGAGATACAAGCTAGCTTCAAAGCGGGTCGTCTCGTCGCCACCTGCGATTTTGACGTTTTTAAGCTCCGCTTTCCACGTTTCAATGTTTTCTACGGGATTGTTCATAACGACTTCCAGTTCAGTTCCAGAGTAGGAAAAGCCTATGTACTTGAGGGTGGCAATATCGCCACCTTTGAGTTGCCGGGAGTCAAACTGCATCGTCCGCCTCGCAGGTTTCGTAATGAATGATTTGAATGGAGTCGTGCCCTGTATGAAGCTTAAAGGCTTGTTCAATGCCATGCTCATTGACTAGGGCGATCGGGATGTATGCCATATCGCCTACGTCCGAATAATTCCCGCCATTATAGGACAGGTCATATTCCACTCGAATTCGCTGGTCTGGAGAGGGGTCAATTAGTGGCGGATCGCCCGGATCGAGTGCCAGCGCATCGACAGCATTGAGCCATGCCTCATTCAAATCATTGCCAACGCCAGAAATCTCTGGTCGAAAATAGTAGGTTTTAGTCATTTTCTTCTTAGTTGGGATGCGATCGCATATACGCGATCGATGTCATGGGTCACCACCCAAGCATCGTTCACTCGCTCTAGCGGAAATGGCTGGAACGTTGGCGTATTGGCAATCAAGAAATCTATGTCATTTGTGGTGATGCTAAGGAGATGTGCGGCTTGGTGCAGGCTCACTGTTGCCGTTTTGATTTTCTTGAGAATGCCAATCAGTCGGGGTGCGTTGGTCAGAATAGCGGAACCTTCTTGAACCGAAGCCGGAAATTCTTCAGATCCGCCAAATCCAATCAGGGTGATAGTTTGCTTCTCTACGTCGGGGATGAGCCAAACGTTCTCAGACTCGGCTGAATCCTGCCCAATCGCTTTCAGTTTGGCAGTCGATGGGGCAATCCGCTCCAGCGACTTTTGCAACGCTTTTCGATCAACCGTTAGCCATTCAGTGATTTCCTCTTCTGGCAAATCGGGATACTTGCCTTCCTGCTGCTGAGCGATCGCCCGTAAGTCACCACCGACAATACTCAGCGTTCCTTTCGCATCAAGCTTAATCTGAATTGAATCAGATGTCAGCTTGGTCAACAGATTGACCGTACTGGGTTTCAACAAAAATGAAAACGGTTCTATTGCAGATCGCCGCAGTTGAATAGATTGGGCGATCGCAACGAAACTGTTAGCCGCTTGAATGGTGGCAGTATCCTCAGCAACTGAGATGAAGACCCCTTCCAAGGGGAATCCGTCTCCTTCTTTCTTGGTGAAAGCGGAAGCAACTTTTAGCGCGGCAATCAGGGGTGCAGCCTCAAAAAATGCGGTAGAGATGGGCTTGCCTGCGTCAGGCATAACTGGAAACTCGTCGTGAGATAGAGCGCCCGTAAATTGATAGTCAATCCCTGCACCATGAATAAATAAGGCTCCATCGTTGCCGTCAATGGTTAAATCTTGACTAGGGATTTTTTTCGCCCAAGCTGCAAAGACTTCGTAGGGCAGCAGTACCTCAAAGTCGTCATTTCCTTCCAGCAGGTCTACTTGAACAAAGTTGGTTAGGTCAGTGACTGTGGCAGTCAGTGAGTCCCCGTGTTTCTTTAGCTTTACGGTTGTCAATACTGCATGACTCGGCTTTGATGCGATCGCAGGCTTGAGTTGCTGAATTCTTTCTAAAATTCCAGTGTGAATAGTGGTCATTTTAATGGGTTCGAGTAAGGGGTGACGCGGCTGGATCAAGCCAGCCATTCATGATGGCTTCTACGTCTTTGCCAGACAGTTTGAGAATGGCGAGAACCTTGCAGAGTTCCGAAAAAGCCTGACCCGTCTTGTCTTCGTGGAGGCTCATCAAGATCGGGAAGTTGGCAAGAAAGGTAGGTTCATAGTTGACCGCCCAATTTAGTTCTAGGTCGGTAATAGGGGTGTCGATCCGGTCAGCCATTGACATTGCTAGCCCAGTTTCGATCGCTTCGGCTAGCTGCTCTAAGGGATGAGGTTGCAAAACTGGAGGAATTGGAGGAACAAACACCCACAAGGGATCGATTTCCAGCAGGGGATAGCGATCTGGAGGCGTATATGCTCCATTCTTCCAGGTTCCAGCGATGTCTAGGGAGAAATTCTTGATCACATAAAGGGTGTCACCTCCCAACGGTTTCAACCGACTGAGAGCGCAGCAGTCCAGCGAGATCAGAGCTTCAGGGGTTGCGATCGATTTCAGCGCCCCTAACAAATAAGCAGGGTTAAGCCGCGCACGGCTACCACTTTTTACCTGAGCGGGGATGGATTCTTGGCTGTTGCCACAGGACACAATCAAGACTTGCTCTCGAAAATCTGTTCTTAGCTGAATTAGTTTCGTTTTCTCAGCGATGATCAGCCGCTCTACCGCTTTCTTTAGGGGTTTGACCGGGAGTATAGCCGCCCAAGGGATGGAATTAGAAGCGAGATCGCAGGACTCAACTGGAAACTTACCCTCGCCTAGACGGCTGACGATGCGAGTATCCCCCGCATCAAAGTAGACATATTTGTCAGTGAATCCTAGTTTGATGGATGGAAAATCTTGATATTGCTGAATAGCTTTAAGAAAATCTGTAGGCAAAAGCGCTTGCCCGACTGCCTGACAATTGACCGCGATCGCCTGAGTGACGATTTGATGGGGGTTGGCTGCATAAAATCTTGCCTCCCCATCGGCAAGGCGAAGAAAGATATTGGTTAGAGCCGTGCCGCTAAAAACATCTTTGGCGCAGGCTGGGATCAGCGATCGCGTCATTTGAATGAGTTCTTTTGTTGCCATTGCCAGTTGAATCCCATGACCAGGCGACGGCAGCGCCGGGTATTCATCAGCCCTGAAAGCGGTGAGTTTATAGCGTGAAAGAATTCCAGAATGGCTAGATACTAGCTCTAGGTGATCCGCGATCGCGGCTAATTGGATCGGGGCATCCAAAGGAAAACGTTTGAGTATCCTTTGGAGAAGTTGAACAGGAACCGCTAATTCCCAAGCCGATTCAACCTTGGCAGGGGAGATCGTTTGAATCCCTGTTTTTAGATTGAAAGCAGTCAACTGCAAGCCCTGATCTGGAATCGCCCGGATCAATACGTTGAATAAAATAGGGTGGGACGATTTTAGGGGAATAGCGGGTGATACCCGTTTCAATCCCTCTAGCAAGGTGCCAGCGAGAGCGATCGCCTGGTTAGCACTCAGACCAAATTGAGCGCGAATATCCTGATAGACCAGAGATTGAATCGTGGTCTTGCTGGTTATTTGCGGATTGACTTGCTCATTGGCATAGTTGCAAGCCTCCGCAAACGCGACGAGAATCGACTCAATTTGAGAGGATTGTTCGGGCGTAGGTTGAAGCTTGCAAACCAGTGTCAGAGTTTGTTCCATGAAACAATTGTATCACCTGTGAGGTCAAGAATGCGTAAAGAGATTCCATCTGCGTTTGAAGACTGTGTGGCAGTTGTCGGGGCATTGTGTTACAGCGTTTTATTCGTAGTCGCGCAAGGCTAAACCAACCGGGAATCGAGGAATTCCAGTATCGGAAAGATTCTGATACCGAATGGTTAGCATTTTGCCGATTAACGATGAGCGATCGCGCC